>Ga0265293_10001602_pt1 | contig 48647 bp, 43 predicted proteins | sample Munlanlewell138R_FD_192505 | JGI IMG/M metagenome (GOLD analysis project Ga0265293, IMG submission 192505) | Leachate microbial communities from a municipal landfill in Southern Ontario, Canada - Leachate well 138R | ecosystem: Engineered > Solid waste > Landfill > Unclassified | place: Canada... | reverse complement strand
AACAAATAAGTGAGTGAGCGAACATGCTAAAAAACGACACTACAATTGAAAACAACGAATGACTTTAGTTGAAAAGCATTTTAAAAAGACGGCAAAACTTGTTAGAAAAATTGACAAGAAAATAATTGCAGAATGGTTATTGACTGAAGGTTATTTTCCTGAACAGTATGTATTGCCTCCATCCTTTTCGGTGACAGATTTTAAGCTCAATACTGAGCCTTATAATAAAAACTTGAATGACCTTGCAAGAAGAAAGCTTGTAACTATTTCTTATCCTAAATCCCTTCTGACTTCAAGAGTTTTTGGCATCCAACATCCGTTTAACTACCATGATATAGTGTTTCATTTAATTGAAGATTGGGAAACTGTTGTTGATCATATTTTTCACAACGACCTTAAAATATTCTCTTACAGCTTTCCTATACCTGTAAACGCAAGAGCCATTGGGAAGCTAAGCAATCTTCGTTCAGGACGAATGATTTATGAATGGATAGAAATGGCGGAAAAAGATATGGTAGCAGAAGCACATAAATATAATTTTATCATTCGTGCCGACATTACCAATTTTTATAATTCAATTTATACACATAGCATTGGTTGGGCTTTGCATGGCAGAGAAAAGGCATTTGCGGACAAGGAGTTTAAACTAACAGGTAATAAAGTAGATAAATTAATTCAATATGCTAATGACGCAAAGACTAACGGCATTCCAGTTGGTTCAGCACTCAGTGACCTTATTGCTGAAATAGTTCTTACGAGCATAGACAGAAAAGTATCATCTAAACTTAAAACAATTGACTTTGTTGGTAGTCGCTTTAAAGATGATTATAGAATTTTATGCAATAGTGAAGATGAAGCTAAAAAAATTCTGAAAGTGCTTTCAGACGAATTGGTTGAGTTTAATTTGCTTATAAATGAACACAAGACAAAGGTTCTTAAACTTCCAGACGGACTTTACAGACAACATGATAGAGAATATCACAATTATTCACTTAAAGACAAAGAAACTATACCTTTCAAAACTTTTGAATTAACTCTTTTAAAAGCACTTGACATTCATAAAAATTATCCTGGTACAAGTATTTTTGAAAAGTTTTTCTCCGAACTTTATGATAATGACAGTAAGTTAAAAATTCAATTTTCAACGGACAATAATGCGAGAAACAAACAGATATTAAAAGCAATGAGCTTGATAATGTTGGTAAAACGTGAATCTGAAAAAACTCTTTGTCATGTATTAGCAATTTGCGAAGATGTCTATACAAAATATTATTCTCCCAAACTGAAAGAGCAGTTAAAAGATTTAATACAATCTGAGATTATTAAAGCGTCAAATAAAAAATCAGCTTTTGAATTGGTTTGGTTGGTCTTCTTCTCTCGTTATTTAGCACTTGGACTTACAACCTTTTCAAAACTAATAGACAAAGAACTAATGGATACAGAATTTTTAAAATCCGTAATTTTAAGTGAGCAAAAATTCTTTAATGACTCAGAGCAAATTTTTTTTTTGAAACCGAAGAATTGTCAAACAAAAACACTATCAAAACGACTTGCAATATTTGACAGAAATAAGGAATAGAAAAGAAGCACGTCCTACTAACAAGGTATTGCTAAAAGTGGGATTGAACAACTTTGATTAGACTTTTGTACAGAAGGCAATATTTATACTGATAATAAAAAAAACTTTTATCTCAATAGATAATTGAATTGAAATAGTGAAATACTAATAAAAAGTTGATATTTTTGCATCAAACACTAATTTATATGAGTAAGAAAGCAATCAACAGATTAAAAGCGGTTTTAGCAGAACAAGGTAAGACAAATAAATGGCTTGCTGAAAAATTGGATAAAAATGAAACGACAATTTCACGTTGGTGTACTAACGAGGTTCAACCATCTATGGAAAATTTGGTTGCTATTGCTACGCTTTTAAAAATTGACGTGAAAGATTTAATCAATTCAACCAAAACTGCGAAATGATGAAAGTAGAAATCAAAGACAATAAAACCAAAGCCCCATTGAAAGGCAAAGATGTTTGGTTGGTAAACAAACCCGAAGAAAAAGTTCGGCAAGAATATATTGCCCGATTGGTAAACCATTATGGTTTTAACTTGGAGCAAATGGAACAAGAAGTACAAGTAAACAATTCACAACGTGGGCAAGGACGAGCAAGTGCAGACATCGTAATTTGGAAAAATAAAAAAGACAAAGCCGAACGCAATAGCCCGATAATTGTAGTGGAATGTAAAGCCGAACACATAACTGTTCGTGAAGAAGATTACTTTCAAGGGTATAATTATGCATCTTGGGCTGGGGCTGACTTTTTTGTTACAACGAATTTGAAAGAAACTCGGATTTTTAAAGTTGTTAAAGGGAAAGTTCCCAAAAAATTAGAAGAAGTCGTAAATATTCCCGATGCCAAAACGGTTAATGACGAAAAGAAAATAAACGAGTTATTAAAGCAAACAAAAGCATTTACAAGAGATGAGTTTTCCAAACTACTTTTTAAATGCCACAACATTATTCGCAACAATGACAAACTAAGTCCCGAAGCAGCTTTTGACGAAATAAGCAAGATTTTGTTTATTAAAATTCGCTACGAAAGAAGCAATTCCGAAACCAGATTTTCTCAAAAGAAGCATTTTTAAAAGCAAAGAATAGTTATGATAGTTATAAATCAAAAGATGCTCCCGATTTCTATCAAATGCTTTTTGAACAAACAAAGGAAGATTTTAAAGATGATGATTTGTTTGAATCAAATGAAATCATTCGTATCAGAGAAAATAGTTTTGAAGCCATTGTTGAAGAATTGGAAATCTATAATCTATCCACTACTTCTGACGATGTGAAAGGTATAGCTTTTGAGCAGTTTTTAGGCAAAACGTTTAGAGAAGAATTAGGACAATTTTTTACGCCACGAACTATTGTTGATTTTATTGTAGATATATTAGACCCACAAGAAAGTGAAATTATTTGTGATCCTTGTTGTGGTTCGGGTGGTTTCTTAATTAGAGCATTTGAGTATGTAAGAGCCAAAATTGAAAATGAAGTTCAGTTGGCTAAAGAGAAAATTAAAGCCGAGTATTTCAATGATGCTTATGAAAAACTAAGCGACAAGAAAAAAGTCGAAGTAGATGAAACCGTAAACGATTTGTTTGCCAAACTCAATGCAGAATTAGATATCAATAATCCGAGAAGCAGGATTAGAGAATTAAGCTACGACTGTATTTTTGGGACAGATGCTAATCCACGAATGAGCCGTACGGCCAAAATGAATATGATAATGCATGGAGACGGACACGGTGGCGTTCATCATAATGACGGTTTGCTGAATGTAAACGGAATTTTTGAAAATCGTTTTGACATTATTTTGACCAATCCGCCATTTGGTAGCCGTGTAGAAAAATCATTGAAGATTACTGAAGCAGATAAATATACCGACACGGAAAGGATTGCAAAATACCGTAAAAGATATGGAACAGCGTATGATGAAGCATTGAAACAAGTAAATGACAACATAGACAAACCTCTATTGGATTTGTACGAAACAGGCAGTATGAGTACGCTTACCGAAGTGCTGTTTATTGAGCGTTGTTTGAATTTATTGAAACCGGGCGGACGAATGGGAATTGTTTTGCCCGAAGGTGTTTTGAACAATACCAACTTGCAAAAAATCAGAGATTATATAGAAAGTAGAGCTAAAATTTTACTTATAGTTTCTATACCGCAAGATGTGTTTGTTGCCAGTGGTGCAACGGTGAAACCGAGTTTACTTTTCTTTAAAAAGTTTACCGAAGAAGAAGCCGAACAATACAAAAAAATCACCTTAAAAGCTGAGCAAGAAACAACAAAGAAATACGAGCCTAAAACAAAACCTATTTTGGCAAAATTGGAATTGAGAGGTAAAGAAGCACCTAATGCTCAAGAGAAAAAGATACTGCGTGCCGAGCTGAAACAAATTGAAGAAAGTATTGTTATCGAAATAAAAGCACAGGTTAAAAAGGATTTTAACTATCAAATTCCGATTACCGAAGTAGAAAAAGCAGGTATTAGCACCACAGGAGCGGTTATTGAAAACGAATTAAAACCATTGGCAACAGAATTTAAAGCGTACCGAGAAACCAACCAACTTTGGCAACAAACGCTTAAAGAAATAAAATACGAAATAGCTGATGAAAAAATTGGCAGAGTGCGTATTATAGACAATGTAGTTTCTGAACCCGAAGTGTTTTACAGAAAAATTAAATAGCAATGATGTTAGACACTCACTATAAGAATTGGCTTAAAGCAATAAAGCATAAAATCAAAGTTACCCAACTCAAAGCTGCCGTTTCGGTAAACACGCAGTTGTTAGAGTTGTATTGGGATTTGGGAAAAGATATTGCACAAAAACAAAAAGAAGCCAATTGGGGCGATGCTGTTTTAGAGCAACTTTCTTTAGACTTAAAGTTGGCATTTCCAAATATCAAAGGTTTTTCTAGAAGAAATTTATACGCCATTAAACAATGGTATAACTTCTATGAAAAGCATTCGGCAATTGTGCCACAAGCTGTGGCACAAATTCCTTGGGGACACAACAGGTTGATTATTTCAAAAATAAAAAACACCGAAGAAGCCTTGTTTTATTGTAGCGCTACATTGCACAACGGATGGAGCAGAGAACAATTGGAAATTGCTATTAAAAATAATTATTTTGAAAACAAAGGTAAAGCCATTACCAATTTTACAAATGTTTTACCTGCCGAGCAATCTCAATTAGCCATTGAAACATTAAAAAATCCATATAATTTAGATTTTTTAGGTTTAGAGGATGATGCCTTAGAAAAAGAAGTGGAAGATGCGATGATGCAACATCTAACCCGATTTTTAATAGAATTGGGCAAAGGTTTTGCTTTTGTAGGCAGACAATACAGCATAGCCGTAAGCCAAAATGAATATTTTATCGATTTGCTATTTTATCATTTGCAATTAAGATGCTATGTAGCCATTGAGTTAAAATCAGGGAAGTTTAAACCCGAATATGTAGGTAAACTCAATTTTTACCTTTCTGCCATTGACAATCAAATAAAACACAAAGACGACCAACCAAGTATTGGGCTTATTCTATGTAAGCACAAAGACAAAATAGAGGCAGAATATGCCTTGCGAGATATACAAAAACCGATTGGCATTAGTGAATACCATCTTACACAAGCTTTGCCTAAACAGTTAAAAAATCAGTTGCCAACCGTAGCGGAAATTGAAGCACAATTACAAAAATCAGAGAAAAAATAATGCAAGAAGCAGCGAATACATACTTAAAATACATTGACCTAGTTCTATTAGAGAATTGGAGTGTGCAAGGCTTGCTTGACGCAAAATTTAATTACTCAAATAAGTATGAGCAAGCCAGAATTGGAGATTTTCTAATTAAGAGCAGAAACATTGTTAATATTGAAGATGATGAAGAATATAATCGTGTAACTGTCAAAATCAACAACAACGGAGTTATCCTAAGAGATACTGAAAAAGGAATAAATATTGGCACAAAGAAACAATATAGAGCAAAGGTAGGTCAGTTTATCATTTCTAAAATTGATGCAAGAAATGGAGCTTTTGGAATTATACCAGATGAACTAGACAATGCTATTGTAACAAACGATTTTCCTCTGTTTGATGTAAATACGAAAAAGATTAATCCGCAATTTTTGCTATTGATTACCACAACCAAAGTTTTCATCAAATTTGCACAAAGTTGCAGTAGTGGTACTACAAACAGACAGAGAATGGACATTGAGATGTTTTTAAATCAAAAAATCCCTCTACCAAAATTAGAAGAGCAGGAAAAAATCGTAAAAAACTATTTTTCCAAAATAGAAGAAGCTGAGAGATTAAACAAACAGGCAAGCGATTTGGAAAGTGAGATTGAGAGGTATTTTTTGGAGCAGTTGGGTTTAAAACCATTTTCATTAAAGCAAAAAGTTTACGGGTTGCAAACTGTTGATTATGCCGATTTGGACAGGTGGGATTATTTCTCTTCGGATAATTCAATCAATGTTGCATTAAAAAAATCAATTTTTCCTCTAACAACTATTGGACAGAGTTTTGATTTTGCAAAACGTACATTCAATAAATCCACTTACAAAAACCCTACATTCAAATACATTGAAATTGGAGCGATTGACCCAATTAAAGGAATTTTAGAAGCCAAAGAAATTGCAACAAATAAAGCACCAAGCCGAGCCACGCAATTTATAAAAGAGGGCGATTTGATAATCGGAACTACACGACCATACTTGAAAAAATTTGCCATTGTAAGCAAAGAATATGACAATGATGTTTGTTCATCGGGTTTTAGCGTAATTGCTTCTAACGAGAATTATCATTTGCCATTTTTATTACAATTTTTGAATTGTACTTATGGTATTGAACAACTTAAAAATAGGATGACAGGTGGACTTTATCCTGCAATTACAGAAGCTGAATTGAAAGCAATCAAAATCCCTTTTCCAAATGTTGAAAAGCAAATTGAAATAATGGAATTGATTAAAAAAAAGAAAGAAGAAATTTTAAACAACAAATCACGTATTGTTTCAATCAAACAAGAAGCCGAGTTAGAATTTGAGCAAGCAATATTTAACAACTAATGTATGTCCGAACAACAAAATATAGAGTACAAACAGAGTTGGCGAGATGAATATCTTAAATGGATTTGTAGTTTTGTAAATGCCAATAAAAATACTGTTTTTCATTGGCGATGACAGATATGTCGTGAATTTAGTGGTAAAATGTCGATTATGTCGGATAAAACAAGTGATATTTTTACAAATTAGTCAAAAAAGAATTTTTGAAATCATCAGGCACAAAAGGTAGAATGCAAAACATGTGCTATAAATAATTGTTCGCTATTTGCTAATCATCCAAAACACTTACAATGAATCTGGCAGCATAAGTACAAACGGCAATGCTTGTGAATAATCTAATTCCGCATATTCTAAGCCTAAGGTGCGATTGTTTTTATAGTATGTATTGTGTTGATTATAACATACCCCACTCCCTTTCAATTAATTAACGCCCCCCTCCCATTCATATCATAAATCGGTAAACGTAAAACTCAATGCAACTCTTGCTCCTACCAATAATGTGTTTTTGGTATCTAATTCTTTATGGAATAAAGAGAAAAAGGGCGAATCATACATGTTTTCTCCTTGTGGGTACTGTTGCCACACAACAGATGGCCCTGCTGCTATTTGGAGTTTAGAATGTATGGCATATCGAATAAAACTTGTTACTGTTGTGGTGTTTATATTATTATTAATGATAGACGAAATACTACCAATTTCTGGATTTACATACAATTTTGTTCCTATTGGAATAAGCGAACCAAAACCAAATCCCACAGCCAATGGTTTGCTGTAATTATACTGATAACTGCCTTGAAAAAATGAATACAATTGTGGAACGCCTATTTTAAAAGCTATATTGGTAGAATATAATTCGTTAACGGAAATTTCGACCCCCCTATACCCTCCTTTTTTAACGATTGAAAGAAAGCCTATAGGAATACCATTTGATACCGAATCTGCTATGTTTATAAAGCCTAATTGGCTTCCTTTAATACCTTTTGCTGCTGTATTTACAAAACCTAATTGAAATCCTTGTATATATTGTATTGCTGTGTTTACAAAGCCTAATTGCACGCCCACATTGTTTCCAACAAGGGTGTTTACAAATCCCATGTGCACCCCCAAAGATTTTCCTATGGTAGTATTTACAAATCCCATTTTACAACCTTTAAAATCTTGCAAGGTGGTATTAATAAATCCCAATGCTACTCCCGAAACATTTCCGAGTGTTGTGTTAATAAATCCTGCCTTTAAACCTGTAAAATTTTTTAGTGTGGTATTTACAAACCCTAATTGTACACTTTTGTGATTTCCTTTTGCAACATTTAAAAAACCAACTAAAGGGTAATTACATTGATTAGGAACTACATTATAAAAAAATGTATATGCAACATACTCTCGTTTTATATGTACTGTATCGCTTTGTGCGGTTACAACATTTATATAAAATAACAATAGAAAAAGTCCTGAAAATACTGTTTTAAAGTTCATAGTTTGTACGTATTCGTTTGTTCAAATCTATATAACAAATATAATGAAATATACAGTGTCAAAAAAAACATTATTTTATAAAATCACACTACAAATCCTTTAAAATTACAGTATAAAAGTAATGAGTGTTGAAAATATTATGTATTATTGATGTCTTAAATATATAATAAAAAAATAGTTGTTTTTATGACCGTAATAAAATCTATTTCGGGTATTCGTGGAACTATTGGAGGAAAAGCACACGAAAACCTTACTCCTATTGATATTGTTTCATTTGCAGCTGCATATGGAACATGGATTGCAAACAACACTCCTCAAGCTACTAAAAAACTTGTATTAGGACGAGATGCACGCATTTCGGGAAGCATGGTAAGTGCTTTGGTGGCAAATACACTTGTGGCATTAGGTTATGAGGTTATTGATTTAGGACTTGCGTCCACACCTACGGTAGAAATAGCGGTAACCGAAGAGTCCGCTGATGGTGGAATCATTATTACGGCAAGCCACAATCCAAAACAATGGAATGCACTTAAACTTTTAAATAATAAAGGCGAATTTTTGCACGATGCAGCAGGAAAAGAAATTATTGCATCTGCCGAAAAAAACAATATGTGTTTTGCTGATATTAATTCATTGGGGCATATCAAACAAAACAATACATACAATTCTATTCACATTCAAAAAATTCTTGATTTACCACTTGTTGATGTTAATGCTATACGCAATGCTAATTTTACCGTGGCTATTGACTGTGTTAATTCGGTTGGAGGCATTATTATTCCTGAATTATTACAAGCATTGGGAGTAACCTCTATTATTCCATTATTTTGTGAGCCAACGGGGCATTTTCCCCATAATCCAGAACCCCTGCCCGAACATCTTACCGAAATATCGGAAACCATAAAAAAAACAAAGGCAGATGTGGGTTTTGTGGTTGATCCTGATGTTGATAGACTTGCAATTATAAACGAAGATGGAAGTATGTTTGGTGAAGAATACACACTTGTTGCGGTGGCAGATTATGTGCTTTCTCACACTCCCGGAAATACGGTAAGTAATTTATCTTCAACTCGAGCATTGCATGATATCACTCTAAAACATGGCGGCTCATACGAGGCTGCAGCTGTGGGCGAAGTAAATGTAGTTGAAAAAATGAAGGAAACGCAGGCTGTTATTGGTGGCGAAGGAAATGGCGGTGTTATATATCCTGCATTGCATTACGGACGAGATGCATTAGTGGGTATAGCACTTTTTTTAACGCATCTTGCAAAATCTAAAAAAACATGTTCCGAATTACGTAATTCATATCCAAAATACGTTATATCAAAAAATAAAATTGAATTAACAGAAAACATTAATTTAGACACTATTCTTTCTCAAATTGCAACACAATTTTCACACGAAAATGTAAGCACGATTGACGGAGTGAAAATACATTTTTCGCACGATTGGGTTCACCTAAGAAAATCGAATACTGAGCCTATAATAAGAATTTATGCAGAAAGTTCTGATGAAAAATCATCGCAAATTTTAGCAAATAAAATAATCAACATAATAAAAGAAACTATAAGTTCTTAAGTATTAGCATCATAAAGAAAAATTAAAAAAAATATTTTTTTTCATATCATTGTATGTTTTTACATACATTTTTTATTTATTTGACAAATATTTTAAAACAAAAAAAAATTATTCATAAAAACTTGTTGGTATTATGCAAAAACCTCGTGTAATTAAAGATTTTGACAAACTTGATTCTCCTATTCAAGAACAAATTAAATTAGTGTATCCTACTGGATTTCATGAACACCTAATTTCGTACACCGATAAAGATGGCAATGAGCGCTATGCCCTTCCTTTTGAGACTGACGAAAAATATTACATGGTTCGCATGTCGGTAAGTGAAGCAAAACGAATTGTGAGTGATGATGATGATTATGATGATAATGGTATCCTTAGAGGAGCTATTCAAGAAGAATATCAAGAAAAGTATCAAGATGTTGATTATTTAAGTGATTATGATGCACTTGAAGAATTACCAGATGAAGATATTGACGACTAAAATACTATAGAAAGAATATTTTAAATACTGACATACATCAAAAGAAAACGATGGGATACAATGTCAAAATTATTTCTACGCTTCTGGAATATTACGCTTGCTGTAAAAAAAGGTAGGCGTGATACCTCCCTTTATATTTATAGAGATTATACTGATTTCAAAAATTCTTGAGAATTTATAAATCCTGTGATTGTCTGATTTACAAACAATTCCAACATTCAATATGAGAGTTCACGAAAGAACAATTGAATAGGTATTGAGAAAATTTACGATACAATTAATAACGATAAGAGTGTGCGAGCAGTATTTGCTACTATTTTGTAAAAAATTGTGCGGAAAGAGCGGGATTCGAACCCGCGGTACGATTGCTCGTACGCCAGTTTAGCAAACTGATGGTTTCAGCCACTCACCCATCTTTCCATTGTTTTTGCAAACATAAATAATTTAATTGTAATTTAAATACTTATGTTGCTACTTTTTTAAGTTTTTTCACGCTTTTTCAATGGTTGCAGACAATCCTTTTTCAACCAAGGCATTTTTTAATGATTGCAACTTCGAAAATGCACCACGCTTCACATCACATTTTCCAGTATAATGAACAATATATGCACATTGTTCTGCCTGAATATCTTGGTGTTGGCAAATTTTCATTAAACATTCGATAACAAAATCGAATGTATTAAAATCATCATTATATAACATTAAATTACAAGGCTCTTCAACATCTTCTAAAAAATCTTGTTCACTCTGAGGCGACTCCTTATGTTCTTTTGCTAGCATAATTTTCAACAAAACATATTTTGTTAATTTTGTTTCACTAATTTTTTAGTTACAATTGACCCATCAACAAATTCAACCTGTACCAAATAAAAACCATTTGCAAAATGTGAAGTTTCAATAACAGTAGTTGCTTGATTAATTTTTTCACCTACATATAACACATTTCCTATAGTATTATAAACTGTTACGCTTGCAATAATTTTATCGGCAGAAACATGAATTGCATTTATAAATGGAGATGGAAACACACGTACATTATCTTGTGTTGATAACGTTTGCACACTTGTTGGCTCTTGTGGTATTTCAGTTGATTTAATTTCTATAGGGAAACGTTTGATTGAACCATGCGACTGAACAGAAAAAAGCGTATCAAGTTCATAAACACTATTAGACTGTGAATCCCAAAATTTAATAGTTGCTGTTTCTCCAAGTGAATCAACATGAATTACCGCAGATACAAACGAAGTATCATTCACATGAAATACACTTGCGATCATTCTGCACTCCCCATCAACAAAAACGCCAACCATATCTGTAGAAGCAGCATTTGCACCATTTACAGAAACTATTCCTGTAAAAACTGATGAAGTAGGATAATTAACTCGATTCCAATTTGGTTGTGCAAATGACATTTGAACCGCTGATATAATAAGCAGCCCTATCATAAAGCTATTTTGTATTTTTGTTTTCATAGTTTTACTTTTTAAAAATTACATTTTTATATTTATAATTTTCTAAATTATTTCAAATTTATATATTTTTCATCACACTTCCAAACACCTTTTGAATTATATCAACAGCCCACTCATAAGGATTCTTTCTAATTTTTTTCTCTTCATCTCCCACTTTAGTAAACAATCCATTAAGAGCACGTTCTGTTGCAAACAGTCCTAAACTTTCTTGCTCTATCCTATTTACCGTGTATCCAGAGTTTACATACAATGCATTTGTGATAATATTACCTTCTATTTGATTTAATGAATTATTTACAGCATTTCGTAATATACTCCATGCTTGATTTGCCGAAAATCCAAGACCTAAATCTTTATGTAATTGTGCATCTATTTTTGGTGCATATAAATTTTGCAAAGCATTAAATGTAACCACTTTAAAATATCCTGTTGCGGCGGTAGAATCAAATCCATCTGATTTTAAACTATCAGCAGGATTGATGCCATGTAAAATATCCATTCCTTGCGAAAACGACAAGCCAGTAATTGCATCTACAAAAATAGGTTTTGCTTCGGCAGCAGCCTCTTCAGCCGCACGATTAATAGATAAAACCACATTTTCAAACTGTGCGTCTAAATCAAAAACAGATTGTAAAGCAGGTACTTTATTAGTAAGATTCACTATTTGCTGTCGAACCAGTTCAGCCTCATCAGGAAGAGGAATTTTTAAAAGAGCATTACCATAATATCCATTTGTGAGAGATAAGGTGCTTGTTGCTGTATCTGTGCCTATTTCGAGTGCTTTTTTAAGTCCTTGCACTACTTCAGCTGTTGATAATGCATTTAAATTTGCATCGTTTATATCAAGCGTATCGCAAGAAACAACGCTAAATAAAAAGAACAATGCATAATAAATTAGTAGTTTTTTTGTTTTCATTCAAATATTTTTTATAAAATTACAAAATGTTTTAAATCTTATCAAATTTCAAACCATTTTTATCATGACAATTCAAACAAAATATGCTGCATGTATAAAATTTTTCATGCAAACGAATCCAAACCCTCGCTCAGAACTCAATTATACCACCCCTTTTGAATTACTTGTTGCTGTTATTCTTTCTGCACAATGCACTGATAAACGTGTAAATCTAATCACTCCGGCTTTATTTGAAGCGTTTCCTACTCCTGAAAAAATGGCAGAAGCAGAGCCGTATGAATTATTTGAATACATTAAATCTTGTTCGTATCCAAACAATAAAGCTATTCATTTACAAGGCATGGCGCAAAAATTAGTAAGCAATTTCAAGAGTACTGTTCCCGAAAATATAGATGATTTACAATCTCTTCCGGGAGTGGGACGAAAAACAGCAAATGTAATAGCATCAGTTATATTTAACGCCCCTACTATTGCTGTAGATACGCATGTTTTTCGCGTTGCTGCTCGTATAGGATTAGTTGAAAATACAAAAACACCTTTAGACACCGAAAAACAACTTATGTACTATACACCCACCGAATATATTCCACAAATGCATCATTGGTTGATTTTACATGGTAGATATATATGTGTGGCACGAAAACCAAAATGCGAGGAATGTGGAATTAAAGAAGTGTGTGATTTTTATAAAAGTACTATATAATTCAAAAAATCACCCCCAACGTTCAACAATATAATCTAATAAAGCCACAGTTTCATCATATTTGGAACACGTAAGCAGTTTTATACGCGTATCGCGAAAATTTTCGAGTCCTTTAAATGCTTTTGCAAACTGCCTGCGCATATGAATAACGCCACGTGGTAATCCTTTAATTCCCACTGATTTATCCATATACTCTTTAAGTTCTGCCACTTGCTCCTCAAGCGTAAATGGAGGCAATAATTTTCCTGTTTGCAAGTAATGAATAATATCGCGAAAAATCCATGGTTGTCCAATACTTGCTCGTCCCACCATAATTGCATCAACACCAAAATCATTAAACATTTTTTTTGCCTTTTGCGGGCTATCCACATCACCATTTCCAATAATAGGAATGTGCATACGCGGATTATGTTTTATTTCTCCTATCAAGCTCCAATCCGCTTCGCCGGTGTACATTTGAGCACGCGTTCTGCCATGTATCGTTAAAGCCGTAACACCCACATCTTGAAGCTGTTCTGCCACATGCACTATAGGTTTATTAGAATCGTCCCACCCTAAACGAGTTTTTACCGTAACGGGAATTGAAACCGCTTTTACAACAGCCTCAGCAATACGTATCATTTTAGGTATATCTTGCAATAAGCCCGCTCCTGCTCCTTTTCCTGCTATTTTACGCACAGGGCAGCCAAAATTAATATCAATAATATCGGGTTTAGATTGTTCTACAATACGTGCAGCTTCTGCCATTGTATGGGGGTCTTTACCATAAATTTGCACTGCAAACGGACGTTCATACTCGTAGGTTGTAAGTTTATACATTGTTTTTTCAACAAGACGAACAATTGCATCACTCGACGCAAATTCAGAGTATAATAAATCGGCTCCATGTTTTTTGCACATATAACGAAATGATGGCTCACTCACATCTTCCATAGGAGCTGCAAACACAGGATAAGGACCAAATTCTAAATCTCCTATTTTCATTGTAATTATTTCTCAATTAAACGAATACCATTTTTTAAAATAGCTATTTTTCGTTGTTTATACAACATTCCAATTGTCATTTTAAAATTCTTTTTACTCATAGCAAACTCTTGCTGAATTTGTTCTGGAGTACTTTTATCATTATATGGTAAAAAGCCATCATTACCAATAAGTTTCTGTAAAACAAACGATTGCATGTCTGTCATTTTAGAAAATCCTATTTTTTGAAGCGTCAAATCAATTTTTCCATCTTCACGCACTTTTTTAATAAAGGCAGTTTTTGCATCACCGGGAGCAATTGGTTCAAAAATTTCATTTTGATATATCAGTCCCCAAAATGAATCTTCAACAATTACTTTAAAGCCTAAATCTGTTTTTGAATGAACAAGAATATCTACCTCTTGGTCAACCTTATAGGGAGGAAAATAATCAGGAAAATACGATTCTATTTTTGTTGAGGCTGCAATGCGTTGTGTTTTTTCATCAACATACACACGAACACAATACGATTTTCCCTCTTGCATTTTGACCATTTGCTCACGAAATGGCACAAACAAATCTTTAGAAAGTCCCCAATCAAGAAAAGCACCATGTCTATTTACTTGTACAACGTTTAAAAACGCACATTCCCCCACCATTACATAGGGTTTTTCGGTAGTTGCAATAATTCTATCTTCAGAGTCAAAATATATAAACACCTCAATTTCATCGCCTTCGGCAAGTTCTGTCACAATATATCGTTTTGGCAATAAAATTTCGCCATACGGTCCACCGTCAAGATATGCTCCAAAATCTACAATTTTAACGACTGTAAGTTGCTGCGTAATTCCAATTTCAATCATATTTTTTTTACAAATGTATAAAAAACTTTACATGCACTCCTTGTAATTTACAAATCTTAGCGTTGATACTCTATAACTTTCATATTTTGAGGAGTATTATTCTCAATATCGAATGTTATCATGGTGCGTGCCGCATGAAATCCATGAATTCCTATTGCACCGGGATTAATGAACAATGCCGAATGAGTTTCATCATACATCACTTTTAAAATATGAGAATGTCCACATACAATTATTTGCGGACTGTGAGTCTGAATATAGTGCTTAAAATCAGCATTATACTTTCCGGGATATCCTCCAATATGTGTTATACAAACTGGTATATTTTGCACTTTAAAAAAAAGGTTTTTACTTGTTTCTTGTCGTACATCAGCAGCATCAATATTTCCGTACACCGCACGTACTTTTGTGATTTTCTGTAATTTATAAAGCACATCAATAGAACCAATATCCCCTGCATGCCATATTTCATCAGCTGTTTGAGCATGTTTCAATAGAGCATCATCTATATAGCCATGTGTATCGGAAACCACTAAAATTTTCATTACAGGCACATGTAATTATTTTAATTTCAGCAAAAATGCAGAAAAATTACAACTTACAAATTCGCTATACGTTCTAAGCCCTTTTTTAAAAACGCAACAAACTGTTCGCTATATTGAGCTTCATTATATGCAATAGGCTCAACAAGACGATTGCCGTTTCCATCGAGTATTACATAATACGGTTGCGAAAGTGTATGGTAATTTGTCATCATAAAATAACTCCAATGTTGCCCAATTGTTTTAATTGCATACTCTCTTCCTTCGTAATGTTCAACGCGTTGTTCTGATTTTGGCAAAGAAATACGCGAATCAACATATAATGAAATAACCACATATTCATTTTGCAAAAGAGATAATACTTCGGGCTTTGACCACACATTCATTTCAATTTTCCTACAATTTTCACAGCCTTTTCCAGTAAAATCGAGTAATACAGGTTTTCCTTGCTTTTTAGCATATGCCAAGCCTTGTTCGTAATCAAAAAAGCAATTCAAATTAAAAGGACAATCAAAATGTTCCGCATATTTTTTAGTGTCTTTATTTTCAATTGTTTGCACAGGTTGCACATGCGAGGTATTTAACAACGGTGTGTATAAATCAAATTTTTGCGTGGTTAAGGGCGGTAAATATCCACTCAAAGAACTTAAAGGAGCGCCAAACAATCCTGGCACTAAATACAAGGCAAATGCAAACGATGCAAGTGCAAGGAGAAATCGAGAGGTAGATACTGTTTTAACTTCACTGTCATGTGTAAATCTAATTTTTCCTAATATATATAATCCAAGTAATACCATTAATACTATCCAAATAGCCAAGAATACATCGCGAGGTAAAATGCCCCAACCTGCTACTAAATCAGCTTTTGATAAAAATTTAAGAGCAAGTCCTAATTCAATAAATCCTAACACTACTTTTACCGAATTAAGCCAACCGCCTGATTTTGGGAGTGATTGCAACAAAGAAGGAAATAATGCTAATACGGTAAACGGCAATGCTAAGGCTATAGAAAAACCTAACATTCCCACAAATGGACCTAATAAAGAGCCAGTTACTACCGATTCAACTAACAGAGTTCCAATAATCATTGCTGTACACGAAAACGACACAAGCACAAGCGTAAAAGCCATAAAAAACACACTTACCAATCCACTGGTGGTGTCTGTTTTTTTATCCATATAATTAACCCAACTTGCAGGTAGAGTTAATTCAAACGCACCAAAAAACGATATTGCAAACAATAAAAATATTGCAAAGAAAATAATATTAAACACAATACTGGTTGATAGTTCGTTGAGTGCAGGAGCACCATAAATACCCGTAATTAACAATCCGAGCGTTATATAAATCACAATTATAGAAAATCCAAAAATAAGAGCATCGCGAACACCAACAGATCGTGATTTTTTCATAAATAAACTCACCGTCATTGGAACCATAGGAAATACACAAGGAGTAAGAAATGCAAGTAATCCGCCTATAAAACCAGCAATAAAAATCCACCAAATAGTCATGTTTTTTGTGCTTTCCTTATGTTGATGCATCGCATTTTCTTGAATAACAGATTGTTCTAAATCTGCCATATCATTTTGAATATCATCTATTTGCAGAGCCTCAGAAACCGTATCAACTTGTTCAATTGTTTTTGATATTGGAGTTTTTGGTGTCGAAGGATTAGTAGCTGGAATAGTAATTGAAAAATCGCGTGGAAAAGGATTTATACACATTCCATCATCCATGCATAATTGATATGAATAAGAACCAGAAATAACGATTTCTTTATTTTCTGGAATCGTAAATCGTTGTTTCCAAACAGCTTTGCCACCAAAATCACGTATTTGAATATTAAACACATCGTCAAAATATTCACGTGGAGGAGTAACAGCAATAATATTTCCTTTAGCTGAAACACCTGAAACTGGGTTAAAAACCACTTCCGCAGGTATTGGTCCTCCTGGTGCCTGATCAAAACTGTACATATGAAATGAATCAGGCACTTGAATGTTCATAATCAACTCTATTTCAGTGTTTGAAATAAGATTATATTTAAAATCCCATTCTGCTTCTTGAGCATTTAAAACATGAAACAATAAAAACATCAGAATTAAAGATGATAGTTTTCTCATAATGCTTATTTTTACGATTATTTTATTGAGACAGCAAATGTGTGCAAAAACATACAATTATTCAACACAAATATCGCATTTTATCATTTAATATAATATATCAATGAAGGAAAAAAAGATATCATACAAAGATTCAATACAAGAAATAGAAGAAATTTTAGCAAAAATTGAAGCAAAAGAAATTGATTTAGACCAACTTACCGAACATATAAAACGTGCAGTTGAACTTTTAGCACTATGCAAACATAAATTAACCACCTCAGAAAAGGAAGTGTATGAATTATTAAAAAATATAGAAGAAAAATAAATACTATGAAACATAAAGTATATAAAATCAGCATCATTATTTTGTGTATATGTAATAGTTTTTTATTACATGCACAAACTAACATAGACACAAACATTGAAGATATTTCTGTTAATAATTTAAGTGAGAATCCACAGGCAATGCAGTATTTTATGAAAGCTGAGAATTTTTTCACAAAAAACTCATATAAAAAAGCTGCAAAATTTTACAAAAGAGCGTATGACTCTGACACCAATTTTGTTATTGCACTCGATAATTTAGCATTATCGTATCGCCGTTTATACAAAATGGATAGTGCTGTGGTGTATTATAATAAATCTCTCGAAAAAAACGAGCAAAACAAAACGGTACTTAACAATTTAGGGTTAGTATACACATACATAGAGCAATATGATAATGCTATTGCAATCTACAATACGCTTTTTAAATATTATCCAAACGACCCACAAGGAAATTATAATATGGCACTTACCTATTATTATGCACAAAATTATGAGCAAGCTATTGTGTATGGTAAAGCAGCTTTTGATGGATGGAAACATAATGATAAAACAAATGCACTTGAAGCTGTGTATCTTGTATGCAAAATTTATGTTGAATCTGATGATATTGATGGTGCAAAACTTTTTTATCGAGAAGCTGCAAAACAAGGAATGCGAAATGCAAAAGCACTAAGAGACTTTGGTTTATAACCATAAAAATTAATGTAATAATATGTAAATCAAGCAAATCTCTTATAAGAAAATAAATATTATGAACACTGTTTCGCTTTTAGAAAAAACACAACAAACGATAGAAACACATGATTTGTGTAGTAAAATACATGACAGCATTATTGTAGGTGTAAGTGGCGGTGTTGATTCTATTGTGTTAACTTTACTTTTACAATCACTTGGGTATTCTATTGCAATAGCACATTGTAATTTTAATTTACGTGACGCAGAATCTGATGAAGATGAGATGTTTGTTCGTGATTTTGCTAAAAAACATCAAATACCACTTTTTGTACAGCATTTTAATACTGTTGAATATGCACAACAAAATGGTATTTCAATAGAAATGGCTGCACGCGATTTACGATATTCATGGTTTCACGAATTGTGTGATTCTGAATCATGTACAAAAATTGCTATTGCACACAATCAAAATGATACTATAGAAACATTTTTTATACATCTTTTTCGTACTACAGGCTTAAAAGGATTATGTGGAATACCTATTAAAAATCAACGAGTTATTCGTCCTCTTTTAGAAATTTCGCGACAAGAAATTGAAGCATACGCCCAAAAACATGCAATTGCATATAGACACGATTCCACAAACAGTCAAAATATTTATATTCGCAATAGAATTCGCAATCAACTGCTTCCACTATGTGCAGATATTCAGGAAAATAGCATTCGCGGCATATACTCCAGCATGCAAATTATTCAAGATTCATATGCTCTTTACAAAACTGCCGTTGACAAACAAATTAAAGAAATTACATCAATTCAAAACGACACACTTATAATTGAAAAAAAAGAATTACTTGCACATAAAAATGCAAAAACTTTATTGTTTGAAATTATGCACCCCTATGGGTTTCATGCTGATGTAATTATGCAGTTATTTGAAGCCCTTTCAAAACAATCGGGAAAACAATTTAAAAGTAAACAGTATAGTGCAATAATAGATAGAGATTTTATTTTTGTTGAAGAACGAAAAACAGCTGAAATAATTAAAATAGAAATTCCTGATTTTAGTACAAATTATACATGCACCACCCCTTTTGGCACATTACAATTTGAAGTTTTGGAACATTATGATATGTCAGATCAATCAGATTATATAGTGTTTTTTGATAAAGATGAATTGCAATTTCCACTTTATGTACGTACATGGCGAGAAGGCGATAATTTTATTCCATTTGGCATGAATGGACGAAAAAAAGTAAGCGATTTGTTAATTGATAAAAAAACACCAATTCATAAGAAAAACGCTGTTCTTGTAGTAGAGTCAAATGATTCTATTATATGGGTTGTAGGGCATCGCCGCTCTCATGATGCCAAGATTGCGAATAGTACAAAACATATTGTCAGAGTACGCTATTCGCCTCAATAAAAACACCACGTATATTACAAATTAATTAAAATGTTAATTCACTGCCCTCTGTGTAAATCTCACTCAAAAAAAGATATAATTCCCGCTATATACAACCGCACATTATACCATTGTACACAATGCGATTTAGTTTTTGCACACCCCAAAGATTTGCTTTCAGCACAAGAAGAAAAAGCTCGATATAACAATCATGAAAACAACATAGAAAATGCTGGATATGTTGCATTTTTAACACAAGCAATTACGCAAGCTACTCCTTATTTACAAACAAAAAAACAAGGCTTAGATTTTGGTTGTGGTCCTGGACCAACCCTTAATCTTTTATTAAAGCAACAAGGATATTCATGCGACATTTACGATCCATTTTTTTTCTCCACATTACCCAATAAAAAATACGATTTTATATTTGCCACCGAATGTTTTGAACATTTTCACAATCCCCACAAAGAAATTGTTACCATATACAATCATCTTGCACCCAAAGGCGTTGTCATAATCATGACCGAACTTTGGGAACACACACAACAATTTAGCACATGGTATTATGCAGCAGACCCCACACACGTAGCATTTTTTAACGCCACCACATTTACATATATATGTACAACATTTGGTTTTACACAACTACCAAGTAGTAATGCACGAATAGTAATTCTTGAAAAAATAAAAAAACCTACTTAGCCTCCCAGTAACAACGTTTTGGAGAAACAATAGCCTGTTTATTTTTTAATGCTTTCATAGCCTTATCAACCTCTTTAGAAGAAAGTCCTGTAATTCCTGCAATTTCACCAGCCTTAAGTGGTTTCCCTGCATTTTTCATAGCATCTAATACTTTTTGGTCCATCTTTACAAATTAAAAAATTAACACTATTAAACTGAAAATTATCTATATTATTTTAAAAATAAAAAACAACAAATTATAATTGCAGATTCAAAACAAACAATAATTACCTACTGTTTGTTAAAATATCCACCCCATAGAAAAACCAAGATTTGGTGAAACATACATTGTTTTAGCAAGCATACCAACATCAACTCCTAATTGATATTCAAACGTAAATCCACCACTTACAGGATGTTTTCCAATTATTGAAACACCCCCCATATGACTTGTTACATTCTCTAAATCATACAGAGAGTTTCCGGTTCTAGGATCTTTTTCATCAAGTACGTTTTTCTGCACATAATCCCAATACTTATAGGAAACTGCAAAAGCTACATGCATCCAACAATTCATAGTAGAATTAAATGTATAAAATCGCGGCTCCACTATTAAGTATCGTGCATTTTTATCTACAAGAATATGTTCTTGAGTTAAAATACGATATCCAAGAATAGTACCCCCTCCTACCTTTATAGAGGCACGTTTTGTGAACGTAAATTCATAATTAAGATTTGCTGTTCCAACAATAAATTGCAGAGCATTTATCGAAATAAAATGTCTATGTTCAGATAAACATTTTAAATACACAGAATCTGCAGCATGGTCAAACTCAGATAGTGGATGTTCTTGAGCATACATTGCACTCGTAACAAACAATAAGAGTATAAAAACTAATTTCTTCATTATTCACATAATTTTGTGATTAAAACGTGTCAAATATAGATAAAAAATTATATTATTTTTTGTTTCTCAACAAGGAGTTATCAACCAATGTGAATAAGATTTTACACTATATGATAAAATAACTGTTTAAACATTATAAATAACGAATGTGTGCTTTTTTTATCATATCACATAGTTATTCATGTACAGCCCATAATTCAACACAAACTATACATAAATATTGTACATACATTCATTGTTGAAAAAAATAAGAAGAAGGATTAATTTTCAAGTACTTGAACAATACCATTTGGTTTACATTCTCCGTTTGATTGTGGTATACCTTGCCATTCTACTCCATCAGTAAACACGGCAGAAATTCTCCAATAGTATCTTCCTTGCGAAATAGGTTCCCCTTTGTGCGTACCATTCCATGCTTCTGCAGGTTTACCATTTTCAAGCATAGTTGATTCCCAAATTTTATTATTATTTGCATTAAAAATCTCAACTTTATACTTCTCTAAAGGGGTATTTGTGAGAGGAATAAATCCATGATGAGAAAAGTTGTTTTTATCAAATGAAATAATACGTGGTACTTGAATAAGATATTTATTAAATGGCACATCTTTTTGAAGCATATTAGAACACTTATGTCTATCTGTAACGGTAAGCGTTACCACCGAACCTCCAATATTGCTACTCATATGCTCCACATTTTTTTTATTATATTCTACACCTTCAATATTCCATAAAAACGTCATGCCGCGTTGTGTAGGTCCAACATATGCAAATTGGAAGTTTCCATCACCTAAAGGTGCAAATGAAAAATCGACTGTTGGTTTTGGTAATATAGAAACAATAAAATCTCCTTGAGACTTACAACCAGTTTTATTATCAATTCTTATTATTGAAAGTGTGTCTTTTCCGCTTTTAATCCAATCAATATTCACATATTTATTACCCGTCATTTCAATCTTATTGTGTTTTGCGAGCCAAATATATCGAAGGTCTTTATTTACTGGTTCATCAATTTGGTATAACATATTTTTTTCACCTTCACACACAATAGCATTTCCTTTTACTATTGGAATTTTAGCTTCTTCCACTGTTACAGGATATTCAAGATAAGCTGTAGCATTTTCGTGCGATATTTTTGCTTGTATAGTATGCGTTCCTGCCTTAGACCAATTAACAATAATTTTGTTTCCACGCACATTTTGAGTTGCAAAAACTTTTTTGTCAATTTCCCATGTTATATTATATTCAGATGGTACACCTTTAAGCGTATATTCAGCATCTAAATTTGCACACACTAATGGATTACCTTCAAAATACGCATGCATAAGTTGCAATTTGCTTGCTTCTACCGTGTTTTTCTTGTCGGTTATAACTACAGGACGCATTATTTCTGTTTTCAAACACACCGGAGATTCTATCAAGTCAGTTTTATTTGAAATTATTTCGGCAGAATACCCATCAGATTCAATAGCAAACAATGCATCTGGTGCTTCTAATAAAATAGCAGGTGAATAATGTATTTCTTGTATGGTATGTTCTATATATTGAATTGGAGCATGTGTTTTATCAGATAGCAAAGAATATCCTATAACACCGCCAACAACAGCAGAAAGTGCTGCATAATATACATTAAAGCTTTGAACTTTAAACTGTAAAAAACCTGTTAAAAATAAAGAGCGAGAAATTTTTTTCCAAACACTATTTGAAGGAATTATTTTTGCGTTTTTAAAAGATTCTGCGTAAAGTACATCAACATTTGAATCATTCAAAGATCCCTCTATAGCTCCCCATAAATCAGAAGGAGGCTTAATTTCTGTAGAGCCGAATGCGTTTCGGAACAAATCTTCTATATGTGTATCCTTCATTTTCATGTAACTCTTTTTTCTTCTTGTATTTCTAACAATCGTTCTTGAATAATTTTTCGTGCTCTATAAAATTGAGACTTTGATGTTGCCTCATCAATACCCAACATTTGAGCTATTTCTTTATGCTTATATCCTTCTATTGCATATAAATTAAACACCATTCTATATCCTTCTGCAATACCTTGTATAATTTTCAATAATTCTTCTTGTGTAAATTCAGCCTCTTCACCAGTAAACAACTCCATGTCCACTTCTCTAACTTCTTCTATTTCTTTCTGATAATAATGTTTAACATTTTTTTTATAATGTGTTAATGCCGTATTTATTATTATTCTCCTCATCCACGCTTCTATTGAATGTTCACGTGAAAACTGATGAATGTGAGTAAATATTTTTAAAAATCCCTCTTGCAAAATATCATCAGCCTCTGCTTTATCATGTACGTATCGCAAACAAAGTGCATAAAATTTTGCTGCATACTTGTCATACAAAATTTTTTGCATTTTCCGATTGTTTTTAATACATCCATCTAATATCTCGTTTTCTGTAAACATTAATTTTCCCGTTCTTATATAGTTGACTAATGGTTTTGAATTTTAGTTGCATGTGTTCATAAAAAAATAAAAATATACTGTTATGTTTTTGTGATACCATGTTTAATACTGCAAATTTATGTATATTTGACATATAATTTCTATAAAAAAAAACCTATTATTAACAACTTATGAATTTACGAATAATAATTTTTTCATGCGTACTGTTATTTTTCAGTTCATGCAAAAAGGCTAATATTGACCTTACATATTCTACAATTGGTTTTATAAACGGTATTACTATTCATGATATAATGGTACTTTCTGATACTGCTATTTTGTTTTGTGGTACAACCAACTTAGACCAAGGAAGAATAGGTATATATACAACAACTACAAAAAAAACAGAATTTACCAAAACCGATCAAATTATGAACGGTTTAACGGTTTCTTCAGACGCATTATGGGCATATGGCAACAATATGTGTATGCTTAAAAGCACTGACACGGCTCGCAGTTGGCAAGCTGTATGGGATTCGGTGGTTATGTCTGATTTTTTTAATAAAAATCAATATACAAATATTACAAAGATGTATGCTATTGATTCAACTCCTGTATTTGCAATTGGGTATAAGCATATGCTTGAAGGGAACTTATATGTTAAAAACAACACCACACTTACCCCATTTACAACAAAACCATTAAATATGGGAGTAAACGATATGTTAATTGTTGATTCTACCGAAATTTTTGTGGCAGGCTATGGTTCAATTGTACATATGAAAAATACAGATGCTCCTTTAACATATTGTTCTATTGGAAATGAGAATTTTACTGGCATCACACAAGTTGGACGTAATTCTTTAGTTGCCTGCACACAATCGGGAGCACTTTATACATATAATGGTATTGATTCTGTATGGAAAAAAAACTATACTGCTTCTATGTCTCTTACTCATGTTATTGGTGATATTTACGGAAATCTTATTGCTGTTGGTAACGGACGGCATGTTTTGGTAAGTAATAATTACGGTGAAAACTGGCATAAAGTACGTTATCCAAACAGTAAAAACATTACATGCCTTACATTTGATGTTGGTTATTTTTGGGCGGGAACATCAAATGGAGAAATTATACGCTTTAATACCGTTCAAATTGAAAAATAACTATGTATGATGTGTGTTTTAGCTTACAAAGTATGTAATCTATTTGATTTTATAAAATAACACATACATCAGCCAACATTTTTTGGTATATTGCCACCTCATTAATTTTACTTGTATTTATGGGATTATTTGGTTTTTTTAATAAAGAAAAAAAAGAAGTTCTTGATAAAGGACTTGAAAAAACAAAAGAATCTGTTTTTAAAAAACTTACGCGTTCTATTGTTGGTAAATCAAAAATTGATGATGATGTACTTGATGAACTCGAAGAGGTACTTATTACATCTGATGTTGGCGTTGATACCACGCTTCGTATTATTGAACGTATTCAAGACAGAGTGCAGCGTGATAAATATGTTACAACTAATGAATTGCACACGATTTTACGCGATGAAATAACGCTTTTACTTGCAGAAAATGATTCTAATGCGTCTGATGATTTTGTAATAAAATCTGGTGAAAAACCATATGTTATCATGGTTGTAGGCGTTAATGGCGTTGGAAAAACTACTACTATCGGTAAACTTGCCCATATTTTTAAAAAAGCTGGAAAATCTGTTGTGTTGGGTGCTGCTGATACATTTAGAGCGGCTGCAATTGACCAACTTTCTATTTGGGCTGAACGTGTTGATGTACCTATTGTAAAACAACAAATGGGAGCCGATCCTGCTGCTGTTGCATATGATACGCTGGCTTCGGCAAAATCTAATAATGCTGATATTGTAATAATTGATACTGCTGGACGACTCCATAATAAAGTGAATTTAATGAATGAACTTTCGAAAATAAAACGGGTAATGCAAAAAATTTCACCCGATGCTCCGCACGAAATTCTTTTAGTTCTTGACGGTTCTACTGGACAAAATGCATTTGAACAAGCAAAGCAATTTATAAAAACTACTGAAGTAACTGCCTTGGCTCTCACTAAATTAGATGGAACTGCAAAAGGCGGTGTGGTTATTGGAATTTCAGACCAATTTAAAATTCCTGTTAAATATATAGGTGTAGGCGAAAAAATTGACGATTTGCAGTTGTTTCGAAAAAAAGAATTTGTTGATTCTCTGTTTGGCGAGTAACGTATGCACCTATTATGATAATTCAGAAACTAAAAAAAATAGTATTTCTTGGTATTGGTTGCATGCTTTTACACATTTCTGTGTATGCTCAATATGTTTCATGGGGAAACGATAAGGGTAACACAAAATGGCAACAAATTATCACCGAAAATTTTCAACTTATTTTTCCACAAGGTACTGATAGTGTTGCAAATGTATTTGCAAATCAACTTGAATATGTGTACGAATATGTGGCAAAAAGTTTAGGGCATAAACCTGCAAAAATCTCTGTTCTTCTTCATAATCAATCTACTATATCAAATGGATTTGTAACATGGGCTCCTAAGCGAATGGAAATTTTTGATGTTCCTGCACAAGATCAAATAGCAGAAAATTGGTTCGAAATGCTTGCTATTCATGAATTTAGACATGTGGTTCAAACTGATATGATGAATCGTGGTGTAACACAATTACTCTATTTTTTATTAGGACAGCAAGCAATGGGTGCGGTGTTGGGACTGTATGTGCCCTTATGGTATCTTGAGGGTGATGCTGTGGGGATTGAAACCGCATTGAGCAACTCTGGGCGTGGACGACAAGCTACCTTTTCTATGGGATTGCGTTCGCAATTAATTCAAGATGTTCGGTATTCATATGATAAATCATACTTTGGCTCATATAAGGATTATGTGCCTAATTATTACGAAATGGGATATTTTTTTGTGTCGGGAGTGCGAAGTACGTATTCACAAGATGTATGGAAAAAAACATTACAACGCGTAGCCGATAAACCATTGAGTTTTACTCCGTTTAATAAGGCATTAAAACTTGAAACGGGATATTCAAAAGTTAAACTTTTCAAAAAAACATTTGATTATCAGCAAAATTTATGGAAACTTGCGTACAGTCGTGAAGGACACACGCCTTTTGATACACTTACTCCTATTTCAAAAAAATACACACAATACATGTTTGCTCAGCGTGTTTCTGATTCTGTTATTATTGCTCAAAAATCAGGATTTCGCGATATTGCAACATTTGTGAAAATTACCCCCAATGGCAAAGAAACTAAATTAGGTAATGTTGGAACAAAACCACTCAATGAACCATTTTCAGCCACTCCTCGTTTTTTAGTTTGGGCAGAAGAAAAACCGCATGTGCGTTGGGAATTAGCAAATACAAGTGTTATATATGTACATTCTTTTTCATCAAACAAAACAGAAAAAATCACAACAAATATGCGTGTGTTTGCCCCTGCTCTTTCACCTGACGAAACCACGATTGTTGCGGTACATGTAGATGAACAAAGCACATACACTTTAGTCTTTTTTAATAGGGAAACAAAACAATATATTTCAAGCATTTCTATTCCTCACAATGAATTTCCGCAAACACCTCAATGGAATGAAAATGGCACAAGTGTAGTGTTTACAACAACGTCCTCAAAAGGAAAACGAATTCTTGTATATACTATAGAATCTCAATCTTTTCACGAAATTCTTTCCTATACATTTGACGATATTGCAAATCCTGTATTTTGGAATGATTATGTTTTATTTTCATCATCATATTCTGGAGTAGATAATATATATGCACTACACACCACAAACAAAAACATATATCGCATTACTTCATCATCGTTTGGGAGCAAATATCCGTCGGTGTTTCGCAATCAATTACTGTTTTCAGATTATTCTATACAAGGGTTTATTATAGGTGAAACTGATTTGTTTATTCCTGCCTGGTATGCTCTTGAAAGTATTAAAAAAGAACAATATGACTTAGCACGTACTTTGCAAATTCAAGAAAATGGACCGATTAATTTTGACAAAATGGAGTTGCAATTATATGAGTCAAAAAAATATCGAAAACTACCTCGTTTGCTCAACATTCATAGTTGGATGCCATTTTATCTTGCATATAATTCTGGAGATATAAGCGATCAAGGACTTGGATTTCAAATACTTTCTCAAAATATTCTTAGTACTATGCAATTATCAGCTGGTTATAGGCATACAAAAGGAAATGCAGAACAAGTATATTTTGTAAATGCCACATACACAGGCTTTTTTCCGGTTTTATCTACCGAGTTTTCACATGGCTATCAAACAATTTATGATGAACCTGTAAATACTGCAAATTTTGATTATACCAAAATCCCCGCCGCCGATTATCTTGCAAATCACTCTGTATCATCTATTAACATTCCACTTAATTTTTCTTCAAGAGCATATAGTCGGTATTTGAATATTGGAACTAATTTTCAATTCTATTCTTATAATAAAGTTCAAGAACGTCCTGACACTGTTACTTCACGGTTTCCTCTAAGCGGACAAAATAATGTAATTTCATATTCTATTCAATTCACAAATCAACGTCATTCTGTTGCTCGCGATTTAGGACCACGTTGGGCTCAAGTGTTTACAATTGGATATACACATGGTTTATTTGATTCAAAACACGCATATTATTTCAATAGTGTTATTTTACGAGATATTGTAACCCACTCGGCATTTGGTACAGCAAAATTTTATTTTCCGGGAATTTTGTATCATCATAGCTTTCGTTTGTTTGCAAATTACAAATGGAATAATGATATAACTAATCACATGGTGTCGTATGATGTAAATACAAAACCACGCGGATACACTGGACCAAGTTTTAATTATACCCAATCGTATTCTATTCAAACAACCTATGCATTTCCATTATTATATCCCGACATAAGCATTGGTCCTCTGTGTTATATTAAACGATTTCGCATATATTTATTTGCTGATTTTGCTGCTAATCTTGACTCTCAAAATTTTATGTTTTTTACGCATAACGACTTTAACTCAAGCATAAATGGCTTATATACATATGGTTTTGAATTTATAAGCGACATGCATATTTTAAGAACCTTGCCTGAATTTTCATTAGGATTTCGGTATGCAAACGTGCAGCAAACACAGAAAAACTCAATAGAATTTGTGATGCGATTTGATATATAATATTATGTTTTAAATGTGTCGCATTTACTTGTTGAATTTATGTATTATGATTTTATTTTATAGAGTAACACTCTATCTATATTTAAGGTTATGATTACATATTTATATTCTTCTCCAAAATATTTTTTCACAAAATCAATTAGAGGAGTTTTATTTATATATACTGTTTGGGATGATTGAGAAATATCTGTAAACATGTATGGTTGGAAATAGGTAATCTTTATGGTAGAATTTCCATTTAAATACTTTTTACGAAATTCTTGATACCCCTTAGATTCTAAATATTGTATTTGTTCATTTTTTTGAGGGTTTGATTTGTATGGTATTTCAAAGAATCCAATCCAGTTCCACAATGAATCATACATATAATAGTTTCTTAAAAAGACATCTGTGTTTGGTTCTGCAAAACCATACATTTTCTTCTTATTAGGATATAATTGGCAGATTAAGGTGTCTTGATTATAAGTAGTGTCAACCATTTCCCACACATAATATTTTATTATGGTATTTTTAGTATTGTCATATTGATAATTGGAGGAAACGGAATAATCGTTTCTATGTAACATAAGGTGATTACCATATACATATGATAATAAACTATTGTCATATATATATACGGCTTTATCATTATCTATCATAGCCATTTCTTTATCATAGAAAAAAGTACTTGATTTAACTTTTCCATTTTCAATGTAATACAAACTATATATTATTCCCTCATATTTTATTGAATCAATGATTGTATGCACATTCATATTAATTAAAACATCTTTGTTAATATGTAAAATTGAATCTTTAATATCTTGAGAAAAAATACAAGTACTGTTTAATGTTAAGAAAAGAATTAATAACTTGATTTTTTTCATTTTCTATAATTTTTGGTGTACCAAAGCAGCTTTAATAAACGCCTCAAAAATTGGATGTGGTTTTACCACCGTACTTTTATACTCAGGATGAAATTGCACTCCAATAAAAAATGGGTGTTGAGGAATTTCAACAATTTCCACTAAATTTGTTTGCGGATTACGACCAGATGCTATCATTCCTGCATTTTCAAAATCTTGCAGATACGCATTATTAAACTCATAGCGATGTCTATGTCGTTCAATAATAGATTCTGTTTGATATATTTTATGAGCCAGAGTTCGTTTCTTAATTTCGCACACAAAACCACCAAGTCGCATAGTAGAACCTGTATCGGCAATATTTTTTTGTTCAGCCATAATATCAATTACAGGATACGGTGTTTTTCTATTCATTTCAGTAGAATGTGCATGTTGGAAATTCAACACATTTTGTGCAAATTCTATCACAGCACACTGCATACCAAGGCAAATACCTAAAAATGGGATTTTTTGTTCACGAGCATATTGTATAGTTACTAATTTTCCTTCAATACCTCTATGTCCAAAACCGGGAGCCACAAGAATTCCCGAGCAATTCTGCAATGTTTCTCGCACATTTTCTTGCGTAACATCTTCGGAATGGATAAATGTAAGCGACACTCTACATTCATGGCTTGCACCAGCATGCACAAATGATTCAATAATAGATTTATATGCATCTATCAGTTCTATATATTTACCAACAAGTGCTATTGAAACAGTATGTTTTGGATTTTTATGACGTTCTAAAAATGTTCGCCATGGTTTTAATTCAGGCTCTCCCCCATGCTTTATTTTAAATTTCTTGAGAATAATTGTATCCAATTGTTCCTCAAGCATTTTAATAGGCACTTCATATATTGTAGAAACATCTCGAGATTCAATTACCGAATCGCTATCCACATTACAAAACAATCCAACTTTTCTTTTTATATCAGCATTTAAAGGTTTTTCTGTACGCAAAACCAAAATATCGGGTTGAATCCCCGATTCCAACAACTGTTTTACTGAATGTTGTGTAGGTTTTGTTTTTAATTCGCCACTTGCAGCTAAAAATGGAACCAGCGTTAGATGAATATATAAACACCGTCCTGCCATATCCCATTTCATTTGTCGCACAGCTTCAATAAACGGTAAAGATTCAATATCACCAACGGTTCCGCCAATTTCTGTTATAATAAAATCGTAGTCGCCTTTTGCATTAAGTAATCTTATATTACGTTTAATTTCGTCTGTAATATGAGGAATAATTTGTACGGTTTTTCCTAAAAAATCACCTCTTCGCTCCTTTTCAATTACATTTTGGTAGATTCTTCCAGTAGTAACACTATTTCGTTGTGTTGTTTCTTCATTAAGAAATCGCTCATAATGTCCTAAATCAAGATCCGTTTCGGCACCATCTATTGTTACATAACACTCACCATGTTCATACGGATTAAGCGTTCCGGGGTCAACATTTAAGTAAGGATCAAGTTTTTGAATTGTTACCGAATATCCACGTGCTTGTAGAAGTTTTCCGAGAGAAGCAGAAAGAATGCCTTTACCTAAAGATGATGCTACACCACCAGTTACAAAAATATATTTTGTTTTTGACACAAATGTAATTTTTAAGATTTAAAAAATAGTATTTAATCAATTTGAATAAGCTTTGAACGTAGTTCTGACACATGATGTTCTAAAACTTTAATATCTTCTTCGGTAAGTAATTTATTTTCAAAATCTTCATATACCGTTTCAATTTTATTAAGTTGTTCTAACAAATCATTTACAAAAATATTATCCCCCTCATGTAATTCTACAATTAATTCGTACATATTGGTCAGATACTCTCGTTGTTGCAGCAATTTATCAACAAGTTTTGTTTTTATTTCCGAAGATTCAAAATACGGAAGTAATTTTGTGGTAAGATACATATTTTCTATCCAGCTTCCAGTAATCACAAGAGTTGAAAGAAGAAATTGGTCTTCAGACTTCAACATTTTTTTCACATTTTCATAGGCAAGAAAAATGATATTTATAAGAGCATCTTTATTTTCAAGATTTGATTGATACTCCTCCATTGTTTCTTGGTCAAATGCCATAGCCACACCAATTTGCCCGGCAAGTTGCCGTGAAGCAATAAGATATCGTATTGAATTTTCAGACTGTCCAAAATGAATAAGATAATTCAAATCGGCACCATATATACCTAAATTTATAGCTTTTGAGCGACTTGTTGTATATAAGCTCACATTTTCATATTTATTTAACAATTCATAATTAAAAATATTAGCATTTGTAGAAAGTGTCATTATCATATTATCAGATAAAACTAAATTATTAATTAAATAATCTAATTTTTCGGGTAATCCAATTCTAACAAGTCCTTCAGCCAATTTTGGTTCGTTTATTACAAGCGTATTATCAAGCCCAGAGTCTGCCGAAGATTTTTTTTCGGCACACGACATACTCATCATCAAAGAGCATATAATGCCTGCAAGTAGTGTAAATCTATACATGATTTATAAGTTTTTTGTGTCTAAATTTTGAATAATTTTTAATTGATTATTTATTCTTTCTATTTCATTTTTACTTTTTTGAATTTTTGCATTCATCGAAGCTAATACTTTTTCGGCATTTTTACTATGCACAAAAAAACCAATATTATTTTCAAGCGTTATTAATTCCCCTTCAATTGTTTTTCGTTTTGCCAAAAGTTTTTTTTCTTCTGCTTCTATCTTATTAGAACCTTGTGTTTTAAGATTTTTAATTTTGCTTTTATATAACAGTTTTTGTTTTTTTTCTTCGGGAATTTGCAATAAAACATATTTTTCTTGTATCAATTTTTGGTATTGCGTATTTAATTTTTCGCTATATTTTTGCGGCACACTCCCTATTTCGAACCATTTTTGTTGTAATGCTTGAATTTTTTCCAAGAGTTCTTCTTGTGAATTTTCTTGTTGAATGTTTTCTAAGCTAACAAGTATATCTTTTTTCTTTTCAACATTTTCGACACTAATTCCCTTTTGAGCATCAAAATATGCACTTTTTGCAGTAAAAAAGGTATCACACGCTTTACGAAATTTATTCCATAATTTATTAGAATCCCTCAACGGAACAGCTCCTATTTCTTTCCATTGTTTTTGTAAGGCTATAAAATCAACAGTCGCTTCTTTCCAGTCAGTACGTGTTGACATTAATTCAGCCTGTTCGCACAATTCAGTTTTTAATTGTTTATTATGTTTTTCTTGTTCATAAATAAGTTGAAAAAAATCACGTTTTTTAGTAAAAAACACATCGCATAGAGAAGAAAATCGTTCAAATATAAGCGTATTTTGTTTTTGTGGAGCGTAACCAATTTCCTTCCATTTTTTTTGAATATCAATAACTTCCTTACTGGCTTTTTTCCATGTTTTAATCGTTGTAATTTCACGCTGTACAATGTTTTCTAACTGTTCGCACAACTCTGTTTTTAAGGTAAGATTGATTTTTTCTTGTTCTTTTAACGACTGAAAATAATCTTGATGTTTTTTATTAATTATTGATGTGGCTGATTTAAAACGATGCCATATATCATCTTTCAGTTCATGCTGAACCGGCCCTATTTCTCGCCATTGTTCGTGTAATTTTTGAAGTTTAGCAAAGGCATTCACAACATGAGATTCTAATATAAGTGCCTCCGCTTTTTCACACAATTCTGTTTTTGCTTCAAAATTTTTACGTAAATCTAAATCACGTAATTCTTTATTTATTTTAATATAATCATAAAAACGTGCAAGTTGTAAATGATATGACTCCCACATTGCCTTACGTTCAGATGCTTGTACAGGTCCAGCAAGTTTCCATCGTTCTTGAATAGAACGAAACGTTTTAAACGTATGCTGTAATGATTCTTCTGTATTAATAAGCATTTCAAGTTCAGAAACAAGCTCTTTTCGAACATCTAAATTCCGTACATGTTCTGCTTCTGTTTGTTTTCGCAGTTGATCACGTTTTTCTTTATAACGAGCATATAATTCTTTAAATGTAGATTCAAGTGGTTCTGTGTAAGTAAAATCATGTTCATCTCCACCACTTTGTATAAAAACTTGTTTTTTGTGCTCGTATTCGTGTTTTAATTTTTTATAAAATTCAATTTTTATATCCTCAATTATTGATTTAATTTCTTGTATTGATGATGTTTTTAAACTTTTCTCAAATAGTACAATTAGCTCATCTAAAGACAATCCAGCTATATTTACTGAGTTATCTAAAGAAGATTTCAGAGATTCATCATTTGATAATATTACATCATCTCTCGAAACAGATTCGATTAGTTCATCTTTTTTTGCTGAGTCAAGCATATCAATTATTGCATTACAAAATAAAAGTATAAGTTACAAATATAAAAAATAAAAACATATAGCTGTATTACTAAATGTAGATACTGCAAAAATATATAAATTTAAATGCGTAATAACTATATAAGGACATTTTTTATTCAAAAAAAAATATGTATTACAAGCTTTTTTATATGTTTGCACTTCAAGTATTTTTCTTTTATAGATTTTTTTTTACATTTTTGAAATGTTTTTTAAAATTGAAAGTCAAAAGAATTATATTTTAAAACAATTATAAAGTATAAAAATAATAAAATATGGAATTTTTTAAACCTTTATCTACTAACACAAACGAATCTCAACCCAAAAACAATTCTGAAATAGAACAAACAAAATGCTTGATCATCGGAAGCGGTCCTGCAGGATATACCGCAGCAATTTATGCAGCACGAGCAAATTTAAAACCTATATTATATGAAGGACTTCAACCCGGTGGACAGTTAACAACCACAACCGAAGTAGATAATTTTCCAGGATATCCTGAAGGTGTTACAGGACCAGTTCTTATGGAAAATTTAAAACAACAAGCACTCCGTTTTGGCACTGATATTCGTTCAGGATATGCAACTTCTGTAGATTTTTCAAAACAATTACATACTGTTGTTATTGATAATGAAAAAACAATACAGTCGCCAGCTGTAATTATTGCAACTGGTGCGACAGCAAAATATCTTGGTTTAGAAAGCGAAAATAAATATAAAGGTTTAGGAGTTTCTGGCTGTGCTACATGTGATGGTTTTTTTTATCGCAATCAAGATGTAGCAGTTGTTGGGGGTGGCGATACAGCAGCAGAAGAAGCTACATATTTAGCAGGCATTGCACGAAAAGTATATTTAATAATTAGAAAAGACTATATGCGTGCGTCAAAACCAATGCAAGAACGCGTTGCGAAGACTAAAAATATTGAAATCTTATACGAACATCAAACAAAAGAAATTCTTGGTGATGAAAATGGTGTGCATGGTGCATTACTAATAAAAAAAGGAAAAGAAGAAGTCAAAATTGACATTTCTGGTTTTTTCTTAGCTATTGGACATACGCCAAATACAGTTGTTTTTAAAGATTTCTTAAAACTTGACGAAACTGGATATATTATTACAACCCCAGGAACTTCAAAAACCAATATTCAAGGTGTATTTGCATGTGGTGATGTACAAGACCCACATTATCGACAAGCAATTACAGCCGCAGGTTCGGGGTGTATAGCAGCACTTGATGCAGAACGGTATTTAGGAAATTTGTAAACTGTTTTTTTTAAAATAAACTCAGTTTATAATATGACTCATGCGCCTCTTTAAGCTCTTGGATTATGCTTTTTCGTAATTTTTCGGGAGCTTCAACTTTTATATGCGTGCAATGTTTCATAATAATTTCGCGTAAATCTTTATTAGGAATTACCGTTATATCTAACAATGCCCCATCAGTTGATATATCTGTAATTACTTGTGTATGATGAAGTGGTGATTGTAAGAACTTCTCCTTAATTTCTTGACTTATTTTGAGTGTAATTTTAATTGGTTTTATTGTTTCTCCCGGACTAATCCCTACAATTGCATCAAAATATTCTTGAGGATTAGAGTCAGCTTGCTCAATAAACGTAATAATTTGCGGCGAAATAGCAGCTATTTTTTGAATAGAAACAACAGTCTGTTTTTTTGTTTCATCATCTAATCCAAATAAAAACCATTCTGATTGATATTCTTTAATAAAATATGGATGTATAACTATATGTCTAATAGATTCATTGGCACCACGAATGGTTAATTCAATTGTTCGTTTTTGTTCAACCGCATCAAAAATTTGCTTAAGCCACACAATACCTTTTGTAATTTTTTCTGATGTTTCAAACGAAATATTTTTTGTTTGAGCACTTGGATTAATAGCTATTATCGTTTCAATTTTTTCAATTATTTTTGTAATATCCCCCAAATGAGTGTAACTTTTATATTGCTTTAATGTGTTTATAACTTCTGTTAAATTATCAATATCAGGCTTACTAAGTCGCTCATTTTGAATAGAAAACCTCATGTCGGAATAAGAATATATTCCATCAACACAAATAATAGGAGCATTATATCCAATAGGAGGTTTTTGACGCATCAATGCAATATCATATTGAATAGACCTTTTACTTACCTTTTGTATATCAAATTCATCTGCTAAACGTTGAGAAACCTCTTGAATTAAATTCTCTAATGTCCACTGTTTTTTTCTGTTCTGTAAACATTCGTCAATGATTCTATATCGAAAATTTTTTGATTTATGTGCAGACATATGTAAAATTGTATTTTATTTAAAATCAACACCGCAAATGTAAATGCAAAGAACATGCAATACAAGAAAATTAAATAATTTTTATTGTTTTTGATTTAATCACACAAAATCGCATAGTAAAACCACAAAAAAACGCAAAGCAACTGCACGAAACCCCACATTTAATGCAATTATTTTGCATGGCTGATTATCAGTTAGTTGCAAGGATTTTTTGAGATGCGGCAAGATGTGTTTTGAAAAATAATGAGTGTTATTAACAAGTTTATTAACAATTTTATTGCTTTTTGCACGCATCTAATGTAAATTTGTTGCAACGATATATTAGAAAAGTGCGGTTATGAATACGATTAGAACAAATAGTGCAAAGCGTTTGCTTTTACTTATTTTGCCTTTTATTCCATTTATTATTTTTCTCAACACAGATAGGGCAAATGTAGTTACAGTGTATGCAGAATATCCAACTGAAGTAATTAGTGGGACAAGTTTTTCAATCACAATAACTATAGAAAAAGGAAATTTAGATGGGTTTGGGCGATATTCTCATCAATTACCTGAAGGATTTACGGTTGAATGTGATGCTCAAAACTTTGAATTTGAAAATAATACGGTAAAACTATTATGGGTGAATCTTCCATACAGTAACTCTTTTACATTCACCTACACTGTGAACGTACCTGCAACATATTCTGGAGATTTTACCGTAGCCGCAAATTTTGGATATGTTTTGGATAACGAACGGAGATTTGCCGAATTAATACCACAAACAATTACAATTATTAACGACCCATTAGCGTTACGCAAATACCTTGCACAAAGCGAAATGAGAAAAACGGCAGTTCGTCCTGAAGATATAACTGCATATAGAAGCATACAAATATCACACAACGAGGCGGTTGTATCAATACGCGTAAATAAGAAACATTTGCGAGCAATGAGTAAAATTGAAGAACTACTTCCAAACGGTTATTCTTTTTATGCACTTGAACGTGAAAATGCAGCATTTTCAACACAAAATAATGTTGCTCGCTTTATGTGGTTAGAAGCTCCCGCAAAAGATATTTTTACGGTTTCATATAAAGTAATTGCAAATCCGGGATATTCTATAAAAGATATATATATAAATGGTGCATTTTCATATCTTGATAATGGCAACACAAAAAGTATAGTAATACTTGAACGAGATATGAATGCTGTACAAGAAAGCACAGGAAAACCACAAGATTTTCAAACAGAACTGTCTGCACAATACAATACTGGTCAAAATGTTTCTTTAGCACAACAAAATATTGCTACAAGTCCTGAACCAAAAAACATATCAGAGCGAGCTGCTTATGATTTAGATCCAAATGTAATTCAACAATCTATACCGTCTCAAAGCGTAGGTACATTTGCTGAAACGCAAAAATCAAGTTCAACAATTGCAACAAATCCTCAATCAGTAGCAGTGTCAATTGAGCAAAACAATGATATTGATGCCGAAGATTTAGAAACTCTTTTGCGTAAAAAACAATATTCGTCTGAACAAGTTTCTTTTTTCACGAATATAAATATTGCATCACAACCTTCGTCTCTTACACAAAATGTAGCAGTTCAATCATTTGAAGAGCCTCTCCCCTTTTATACAGGTGAATCTACTGCGACAACACATTATTCAACATCTACACAAAGCAATGCGCAGCAAACACAACAAGCTGCTCCATTACATACAGAAATAACACAAGATTTATCGAAATCAAGTGTGCAAAGAGTTGAGGCACGAACTAATCCAGTTGCGGTAAATATTAATGCTATCCCTGCTCCAAGTACCTATTTTGATAATACCTATGCCGAAACAATTGACAATCCTGAGATGGTAAGTTCGGTAACAAATCCTTCGTATTCTAAAAATATGGAAAACGCAGGCTTATTTGGAAATCCTCAAGAATATACCGACGAATATGTAGTCCCACGTACACAGCCTACTGCTCCCTCAAACATCTCTACAGCAGCATCTTCTGGTGAAATAAAAAGCAATAAACCATTTGTTCCTGCTCAAACAACTTCATCAAATCAAACCCAAACAATTGCAACATCACAAATTGCTCAAAATAACGAAGCTGTAAGTACACAACAAACTACTACACAAGCAAATACTACTACATCTTCGCAAAAAATTATAGTGCCAAATACATCACAAGCAATTGTTCAAAAATCAACACCATCAACTCAACAATCGCAAGCAACTCAAACAACATCTCAAGCATCTCAAATAATAGCACCTATTAGTATTTCAAATGCTGAAACTGAAAGCAAAACACAATACACAACTATAGCTGCTCCAAAAACGTATGCAAGCGCTGCTCCAACTAACAATGCACATACGCAAACATATATTCAAGCAACGCAATCAGTTCCACAAAATATGGAATTAACACAAGCGGAACTTGCATTTCAAAGCGATTTAAATATTCCTTCGCCTATTGATGCTCAATCTACAACACACACTACATCTACAAAAACAGGAAGTGCAGAATCATTGCAGCAGACACATACAAGTTTACCATCAACTACATCATTAGAAAATAATAGTACACAACAAGAAATTGCTTCGAAACAACAACAAACAATTGCTTACACTCCTCAAAATAAAGAACTTAATGCAACTCGTTTGTCAAATAAAAACAATACAAGTCAAAAAGAAACACAAATAGCACGTATTCAAAATCAAAAAGGAAATGCAGGTGTGTATTATCGTATTCAAATTTCGGCAAGCAGTAGAAAAGTAAATACTCGAAATTACTTTAAACGATTTAAAATATTCGAAAACGTTATTGTAGAGCGTATTGCTGAATGGTACAAATATTCTATTCAAAAACACGAGACATATGCACATGCACGAGATTTCCGAAACAAAATATGGTCAGAAACTCCAATAAATGATGCATTTGTTGTAGCTTACAATGGAAATAACCGTATAACTGTACAGGAAGCTCTTATGATTACAAATCAACAATGGGTAAAATAATGATTTACTGTTTGTTTTTATTTGAGAACACAACAATCATCATTAAATAAAAGGACGATATGAAAAACATACTACTTACATTGCTTATTTGTATATGTTTTTTGTATGCTCACTCGCAAGAAGAAGAAACAAAAACATACTCTCCCTTTGTTTCTGCTATTTTACAAAAAAATCCAAAAAGCAACAATTATATCAATACGTTTCCTACATTGAGTTTTGGCACAGGAATTCTTGCATTTCATGGAGATATAAGAAGCACAACATCACACCAAAATTGTGCAGATGGCTTTCTCGGTATTCATTTTGAATTAAGTCAACCCATTCGTTCTAACTATGCATTTGGTTTGCGATATGTTCGCGGTACGCTCTATGGGGAAAAATATTTTCCGGGGACAAACGTTGCATTTAATTTTCAATCTCAAATTTCTGCATATTCGGCATTTGTTACCTATAATTTTGAAACATTACGATTTTTATATCCCTATCATCTTCGCAGTATTTCTCCTTATTGTAGCGTAGGTTTAGAAGTGATGCAAACTCCCGAAGCATGGAGCGATTATAAAAACGGCTCGCAACATCTCTATGCATGGTCTGATGGTACATTCCGTAATATTCCAGAAGATCCGACAACAGCATATCAATCAGAAATTTTGTATCGTGATTATAAGTACGAAACATCATATGCAAGCCAAAACAAAAACACACCTCTTGTTTTAGCAATGCCATTTGAAATTGGAGCCGAAGTACGATTAAGTCCAAAAATCACAATGAATATAGGATATCAATATCATATGTCGTTTTCTAACTCACTTGATAACATTAACAAACGCAACGAATTGTATTCTCAAGCTAACAAGCAAAAATCATCTTGGGTTCCCGATGGTTTTTCATATATATATGCAAGTATAAGCATAAATATTCATAATAAAGCATATGATATGTATGCTGATGCCTTACCATACAATGCAGCAGAATATGACATGTGGGATGCTGACGGTGATGGTGTTCCCGAAACCATCGACAAATGTCCCTACACCCCCAAAGGTGTTGAAGTAGATGCATTTGGCTGCCCCTTAGATAGCGACAACGATGGTGTGCCAGATTATAGAGATATTGAACAAAAACCATGTGATTTTTACTGTAATGAATTGGGGAAAAATGTACTTCGTGAAGAACTCATTTTTCGCATGAAATCAGAAAATCCAATTCTTCAAAACGAAATTTATCGCTACTACCCTGCCCTCTTAAATGGTGGAACAGCGTACAGGCAATTTTATAAAAAAATTCCACAAAAATTTAAAAATATTGATAGCGACAAAAATCAATATATTGATATTGAAGAACTTTTATCAGGCATTGATTCATTTTTTGATCAAGGACCAGATGCGGGTGCGGGATCATATTTATCGGTAAAAGATTTATTTGAACTTATTGAATTTTTCTTTTTACAATAAATATATGTTTCAACAACTTTTATAAGGATTTTATATCCGCACTTTTTTTCACGGGATTGTTCGCACATGCGAACTTTCCTGTGATTAAACACATGTTGCATTAAAAAACCACTTTCTGTGGCACATAGAGCAACATCAAAAAAAAGCTGATGATTTTAAAATATAAAATCACCAGCCATACACTATAAACTTAAAAACACCCTTCTATAAAAAAAATTTCCGGATTCTTCATCTTAAAAAATAATCTATTTTACAAGCTTAACAAACAAATAAAAACACCCATCATAACACCAAAACTATGAACCGTTTGCTATTGTAAATCTTCACCCTATCCGGAAATTTCAAAAAACTATGTTCTTGATTCAACTCAACCATTCTACAAACCAATCTCACCCTCCAAACACACCTAATCAATGAACAATTTTGTTATATTTTAACTATGCAAATATACAGCTCAAAAAACCCAAAAGCAATGATTTTCAACAAATTGCGTGTATTTCACTTGTTAATTACAAGCAAATACGCAACAAGATACGTACAAATAACTACTCTTTATTTTCGCATTTTTATCCGTTCAAAAGTCGTTAATAACTATTTATAAACTTGCTTATTTTTTTTTATATACAAACCAATGATTTCATTTATATTTGCGATGACAAACCGATATATTTTTTTTAATAATTTTCTTTACGAATGATTTATTTTTTTGACAATAAGCAAGATACAATACAAGTTGTTGAATCTGCACAGGCATTAAACAGTGATACCATATCAAAACTTTCGTGGCTTTTTAGCGGCTCAAAATGCGTAACACACAAGAGCATTGAAGGGACGTTTATTGGTCCTCGAAAAGAAATGATAACACCATGGAGTACCAATGCGGTTGAAATTACTCAAAATATAGGTATTGTAGGTATTACACGTATTGAAGAATTTAAACAAGTCGCAGATGCCGAGACAACAGCATATGATTCCATGCTTTTTAGAAAATATAATGGATTAGACGAAACCATTTTCACTGTCAATAAAACTCCAGAACCAATACAGTTTATTAACAATATAGCTGAATATAACGAACAAGAAGGCCTTGCTTTAAATGCCGAAGAAATAGACTATTTAATAGATTTATCAAAACGTTTAGGGAGATTATTAACAGACAGCGAGATATTTGGATTTTCACAAGTTAATTCGGAGCATTGCCGACATAAAATTTTTAACGGTACATTTATTATTGACGAACAAGAAAAACCGTTTTCTTTATTCAAATTAATTAAGCAAACAACAGAATCAAATCCTAATAGAGTTATATCTGCATATAAAGACAATTGTGCTTTTGTTGATGCAAGTAAAATCACTCATTTTGCACCACGCACACAAAACAAAGCTGATTTTTACACTACCTCTGAGTTTGATTCTATTATATCATTAAAAGCAGAAACACATAATTTTCCTACTACCGTAGAACCATTTAATGGTGGTGCAACAGGCTCAGGCGGCGAAATTCGCGATAGAATGGCTGGTGGAAAAGCGGCATTTCCTATTGCAGGTATTGCAGTATATATGACATCATATACTCGGTTACAAGGTGCAAATCGTATATGGGAACATGCCACACAAGCGCGTCCTTGGTTATATCAAACACCAAAAGACATTTTAATTAAAGCATCAAACGGAGCTAGCGATTTTGGCAATAAATCTGGACATCCACTTATTTGCGGAAGTGTATTAACATTTGAACACAGCGAAAACAATAAAACTTATGGTTTCGATAAAGTTATTATGCTCGCTGGAGGTGTTGGGTTTGCAAAAAAAGAAGATGGTTTTAAAGACACTCCCAAAATTGGAGATAAAATTGTTTTACTCGGTGGCGATAATTATAGAATCGGTATGGGAGGAGGAGCTGTTTCTTCTGTGGCTACTGGTGAATATGACAATGCTATTGAATTAAATGCAGTGCAACGAAGCAATCCTGAAATGCAAAAACGAGTATATAACACAGTACGTGCATTAGGAGAAATGGATATAAATCCCGTGGTTTCTATTCATGACCATGGTGCAGGGGGACATTTAAACTGCTTATCTGAGTTAGTTGAAGAAACGGGAGGAATTATCAATATTGATAAACTTCCTATTGGCGACCCTACCCTTTCGGCAAAGGAGATTATTGGTAATGAATCACAAGAACGAATTGGATTAATAATACGCGATGAAGACATAGAAACACTTACCCAAATTGCGGAACGAGAACGCGCTCCTATGTACGTAATTGGAGAAGTAACAGACACCCATCAACTTACCTTTGTTAATAACAAAACAAACGAAAAACCGATTGATTTACAACTTAGTGATATGTTTGGTAATTCTCCAAAAACTATCATGCAAGACACAACGCTCAACGAAACATATAAACCTATACAATATGATGATACAAAAATATATGACTATATAGAGCAGGTTTTACAACTTGAATCGGTTGCATGTAAAGATTATCTTACCAATAAAGTTGACCGTTCGGCTACAGGACGCGTAGCAACACAACAATGTTGCGGTGAATTACAACTTCCATTAAATAACTGTGGTGTGGTGGCACTCGATTTTATTGGAAATCGTGGAATAGCAACCTCTCTTGGACACGCTCCTGCGGCTGGAATTATTTCAGCAAAAAATGGCTCTATCCTATCTATTGCTGAATCACTTACAAATATTGTTTGCACGCCTATTGAAGGAGGTTTACAAGGAATTTCGTTAAGTGCAAACTGGATGTGGCCCTGTAAAAACCCGGGCGAAGATGCACGATTATACGAGGCTGTGGAAGCGGCAAGTGTATTTGCCCAAGCTCTTAAAATCAACATTCCCACAGGAAAAGACTCTTTGTCGATGACACAAAAATATAAAGACGGAAAAATGGTTTTTTCACCGGGTACTGTTATTATAACCGCATGTGGCGAAGTGCAAGATATTAGACAAACAGTAGAGCCTGTATTGCAACCTATTTCTGATTCGGTTATTGCATATGTTGATTTTGGTAAATCAGGTTTCCCACTTGGAGGCTCTGCTTTTGCACAAATTGTTCACACCTTAGGGACAGAAACACCAACAGTTACCGACAGTGCTTATTTTGCAAAAACATTTGACGCAATACAAGAATGTGTTCGTAAAAATTCTCTATTTGCAGCTCATGATGTTTCTGCAGGTGGACTACTAACTGCCCTACTCGAAATGAATTTTTCCAACACTCATAGTGGTATGGATATAGACATTCGTTCGTTTAAAGAAACTTCTATAACAAAAATATTATTTTCAGAAAATCCTGCTCTTATCATTCAAACAACAGAACAAACTATTACAGAGCTTATACAACAAGGAGTTTCTGTTACAAAACTTGGAAAAGTACAAACAGCACACACACTTTCTATTACAACAGCAGAAGAAAAATTAGAATTTGACATTGCTAAAATGAGAAAAACTTGGTTCACTACTTCGTTTTTACTCGACAAAGAACAAAGTGGTGTATTAAAAGCAACTGAACGATTTGAGCACTTTGATAAAATTCCACTCGAATTTACTTTTCCTAAAAATTTTAACGGACAATTATCTTCATACAACATAAACACTCTCAAACGAACAACAAAAAGTGGTATTACTGCTGCAATTATTCGTGAAAAAGGAGTGAGTGGTGATCGAGAAATGGCGTGGTGCATGCATCTTGCAGGATTTGATGTGAAAGATGTGCACATGACTGACCTCATAAGCGGCAGAGAAAACCTTGAAGATGTACAATTTATAGTATTTGTTGGCGGAGCCTCTAATTCTAACGTTTTAGGTCCTGCAAAAGGATGGGCAGGAGCATTTTTATATAACCCTAAAGCAAAACAAGCACTCGATGCATTTTATGCACGAAAAAATACTATGAGCTTAGGAGTATCCAATGGCTGTCAACTTATGGTAGAATTAGGATTATTATGGAATGACGACGAAAACAAAGCTTATATACATCACAATGATTCGCACAAATTTGAATCTGCGTTTTTATCGGTTACTATACCACAATCAAACAGTATAATGTTACAATCTCTTGTGGGAACAAAACTTGGAACATGGGTAGCACATGAGGAAGGAAAATTCAAAATAGCAAAAACACAAAATACTGAAACCATTGCACTTACCTACTCGCATAGTTCATACCCTGCAAATCCAAACGGTTCTGATAATGGCATAGCAGGTATTTGTTCACAAGACGGACGTCATGTAGCAATGATGCCGCATCTTGAACGTGCACTCTATCCATGGAATTGGGCATATTATCCGAAAAACACACAAAATCATGAAGTTACACCGTGGATAGAAGCATTTATACACGCAAAAAATTGGATTCAAAAGCATCAATAAAATGGCGTGTATGAATGAATTGGTAACAAATGTAGTACTACACTCAAACAGAAAGTAGCAAACAACAGAAACCATGAAAAAAATTGTTCTAATATCTTGTGTTTCTAAAAAAGGAAACAATAAAACACGAGCAAAGAATTTATATAAAAGTCCATTATTCATAAAAAGTTTAGCTTACGGACAAAAATTAAATCCTGATAAAATTTACATTCTTTCAGCACTTCATCATTTACTTGACCTAGACACAGAAATAGAACCGTACAACCTCACTTTGAACAAGATGACAAAAAGCGAAAAGGAAAATTGGGGTAAAAAAGTTATTGAACAATTACAACAGGTTTCAGACATAAAAAAAGATACATTCATTGTATTAGCAGGACAAAATTATTTGACACCAATTCAAAACAGCTTGACCAATATTGAGACTCCATTAAACAGAAAAAAAATTGGAGAACGACTTCAATATCTAACTAATCAACTTAAATGACATTAACATATAAACTACATACATTATTTAACGAAAAATATCGTTTTTCGTTTCCGTTCAAAGACAAGATAACGGAAATTCCACGTAATGGAATTTATGTGATATTTGAAAAAGGAGAAACGTTTAACGATATTGACAGAATTGTGAGAGTTGGAACTCACACAGGAGAAAATCAACTCCGTTCTCGTTTAAATCAACATTTTGTAAAAAAAAATAAAAACAGGAGTATTTTTAGAAAAAACATTGGGCGTTGTTTTTTGAATAAAGACAAAAATAAGTATTTAGACTTATGGGAACTTGATATTACATCAAGAGCAGATAAAGAAAAAAACTTAAAATTACTTGATTTAAACTTTGAAAAACAATTAGAAAAAAGGATTAGTGATTACATTCAATCTAATCTTTCATTTTGCGTTTTTCAAATTGAAACAAAAGAACAGCGACTTTTTTGGGAAAGTAAAATCATTTCAACACTTGCAAAATCAAATGAATTGCAACCTTCAAAAAACTGGTTAGGTAATTTTTCCACAAAAGAAAAAATTAGACAAAGCGGACTTTGGCAGGTAAATGAACTATATAACGAAGAATTAACAAAAACAGAATTTGAACAATTAAAGCGACTAATAATATAACAAAAACATAAAGAAGTGCAGTTCCTAACAAATGCTAAATACACAATTCAAAATACAATTACTTAAAAAAACAAACCATGAAAAAACTTTTTAATACACTGCTGTTATTTATTGCTTTAACAGCTTGTCAAGGACAAAAAATAGATATGGCTTTACACTTAGAAAAAGGGAAAGAATATAGCCAAAGCCTCAACTCCCAAGCAACTGTTGTGCAGGACATTAATGGCTTACAAATGAATATACTCATGCTTATAAAAGGCGGAATGTCATATGTAGTTGTTGCTGTTAATCCGTATGACTATGATTTAGAAGTAAAATATACTAATTTGAGTATGACGATGGAGCTACCGTCTCAGGGAAAAATTGAATTTAGTTCTGATAACGCTCATGAGCAAGATATTTTTTCTACGCTCCTATCTAAGATGATAGGAAAAACATTTAATGTTACAATGGCTAAAAACGGAAAAATTCTTGAGGTAAAAAATATTGAATCTCTGATTGAATCATTATTCGAAGAATATACTACTCATATTCCCGAAGAACAATTAGCACAAATTAAAGAGCAAATTACAAAAGCATATGGAGCGGAGGCATTTAAAGGAAATATTGAAATGACATCTGCAATTTTTCCAGATAAACCTGTAAATAAAGGAGATACATGGACTATTACAACAAATTTACAATCGGGAATAGCTGCATTAATAACAACAGAATATGAACTTGCAGATTTTGATTCTACCTATGCTATAATTACAGGCAATTCTGTTATAAAAACTGAAGATACAGATATAGAAGCAAATGATATGCCCGTGAAATATGATGTAACTGGTTCAATGATTTCAGAAATAAAAATTAATAAAGAAACTGGGTGGATTGTTGAAGCTAACATCAAACAAGAGATTAAAGGTGATGCATATGTTCAAGGAAATTCTCAACTTCCTAATGGGATAAAAATTCCTATGATAATGGAAACCACAACAACAATTACTGGAGAATAACTACCATTGCACATGTGAAAAAAATCGACTGCCTACAGCGGTAGATAAATTCTTAATCCTTTATTATAACAGAATTTAAAAGGTATATTATAAATAAATTAATTTTTATTGACAATATGGTAATTGATCGTTTTTGTGCTATTTCTTTGTGCTCTTTGCGAATTCCTTTGTGTCCTTTGCGGTTTTCTTTTTTTAACCGCCAAGCTCGCGAAGAATTTACGCTAAGTTCGCAGAGTGCCATTTTACATTCCTGCTAACTTTTATCTATATGGTAGAATGTTGCATTTACTAATTGAATTTACACATATGCTATAATTTATAAGCATTTTTATAAGCCTGCATCCAAAGATAGAATAAAAAAAGCCCGTGCATAATGTACGGACTTTATATGTTTTTTATAGTAATATAGTATATAATACTACTTTTTCTCAAGATGTTTTTTGTATTTGGTTCGGAATTTATCAACACGTCCTGCGGTATCAACAAATTTCATTTTTCCAGTGTAAAATGGATGCGAAGTGCTTGAAACTTCTAATTTTACAAGTGGATACTCTACACCATCAACTTCTATAGTTTCTTTCGTATTAGCTGCTGAGCGAGTAATAAAATACTCGTCGTTCGACATGTCTTTAAATACAACCAATCTGTAATTTTCTGGATGAATATCTTTTTTCATTTTTTATTAATTTTATCTATCTTTTATTGTCTTAAAATTGGGTTGCAAATATATTAAAAATATTTTAGTATCAAATTATTTTAATAATATATCTGTTTTTTTTCTTCTTTTCTTTTTTCGTTTTTTTGTAGGGATATCCTCAATCTGTTCTGGTTCTAAAATCCCCAT
>Ga0265293_10001601_pt1 | contig 48664 bp, 58 predicted proteins | sample Munlanlewell138R_FD_192505 | JGI IMG/M metagenome (GOLD analysis project Ga0265293, IMG submission 192505) | Leachate microbial communities from a municipal landfill in Southern Ontario, Canada - Leachate well 138R | ecosystem: Engineered > Solid waste > Landfill > Unclassified | place: Canada... | reverse complement strand
CCAGTTTTGAGGCTAATTATAGACGTGTGGATATCTTTTCCATCACAAAAGTGACAGTTTCGGCCCACGAACCAGTACTTACTGGATTATACTTAGTCATAATTTCATATGGATCGACGAGTCCGATCCCGATATATCTTTCTCCCAGACCTTTGGAGACCGTACGGATTCCCTCTTCGTAGTTATCAAAGTAAGTTACTTTGTCTCCATATATCCCGTATCCCCAGCAGTTGTGTGTATTTTTGATTATCTTATGACAAAGCGTGCTCTCCTTCATTGCGATAGCTGGAACCAGTCTATAGTCCATGCCATACTTATCAGCTTCATCGACAATTAGCTGAGCATGTGGTTCAAGTGGCGACTCGTAACCAGCAAAAAATCTTTCAAGTGCTCCTACCCTGCCATCTTCTGTCGTAGCAGTTGTAGTAACTTCTTTGACCTTTTCGGGTAATGCCTGATATTTGGGTTTTTGAACATCACTATCGTAGATTAGTGTCTTGTGTAGCTCATTTGAGCTAAAAAGCGTCGAAAGCAGCGCTGCTGTGAGTATTAGAAGTAGTACTAGTGAGCTAAAGAAATAAGCACCGGTTAAAATGATTTTCCTACCCATATCCTACATCCTGCCATTTTCACGTTTTGGTGTCAAGGTATTTAAGGTAATCAAACTATAAATTAGTAATACAGATATTTGGTTTATTCTAAAGTCAAAATGAGGTAAAATTAAAAAAGTTAACTGATTTTTATGCCCGGGTGGCGAAATGGTAGACGCGCAGTGTTCAGAACGCTGTATCCCATGGATGTGGAGGTTCAAATCCTCTCCCGGGCACAACGATTTTCGACAGAAAGTTTGTATATTTTGGCAATTTTTACTATTATTTAGTTATGGCAACTAATTTGGGCCATTCTATAAGAACTGCATACTTTTATGTCTTTTCAGCCATAGGGATAATTCTTCTCATAATAGGCGTATTCAAATTGTCTGACTACGGAGTCAGAAAGGTGTTTCTGGATAACTACTATTTGCCTTATGAAGCAGGACGCTGCAGCTACCCTCAGCCTCAAGATAAATGTCTAGAAGAGCTTTCGCGTGAAAGAAAGGTTAAAGAAGTTACTGATATATCAAGCTCAATTACATTCCTCGTGGTAGGATCTGCGCTTTTTGCCTTCCATTATAGAAGAGCTAGAAAACTTTCTTAATATTGAGTTTTGCCTGAAAATTCACTATACTACATACGAATCAGTCAAAGCCTTGACGTTCCAATCCGACTAGATCGGATTTTCGCTTTCTGGCTTGCTGCTTCGCAACTTAATTTCGCTGAAACGGAATTACTTTTTTAGAGAAAAATTGCTTTGCAATTTAACAAGTTAATTGTCAAAATACTAAGTATTTTGAAGTAAGGAGGATGAGGATGAATGTTGAAGAATTTAGTTTTAGCTAAATTCGAAAACGCTATCCTGCATTCCGACGAGCCGAGATTGCCAAGTTGGTCAAGGCGCGTGTCTGAAGAACACGTTATCCGGGTTCGATTCCTGGTCTCGGCACAGCGAAAAAGTCACGACATTCACATTTCGTCAGGTGGAACACCTGACTTCATTCATCATGTCGGCTTTTTCGCAACTTAATCTCGCTTTGCGAGATTACTGCCGATTACGTATAGCGGAGTCTAAATAAGGAAGATAAAAGGTCTTTTAAAAATTAAAATACATAAATTGCGCAGCAATTTGTCAAAACTCTTTAGAGTTTTGAAATAAGGAGGAAGAGAATGAAAGCTGAAGATCTGATTTTAAACAGATCGAAAGCATCATTCTGCGTTCCGACGCTGCGGGAGTAGCTCAGTGGTAGAGCGCCTCGTTGCCAACGAGGAGGTCGCGGGTTCAAATCCCGTCTCCCGCTCAGTTTAAATCTAGAGGGAGGTGATATTATATGGCCACTAAAGAAAAAAAGGTCAACAAACCGCTGGTTGCGATTTCCATTCTTGCTGTTCTTCTGTTCGGGATGGTTGCTGATCCATATCTGTTGCCTACTGAGCCGATCGGTTCATTCGGTGAATTCATAGCAGTCTATGCTATCGCACTTATTCTTATTCCCGTCTTAAATTTCTGGTTCAAGGCTTTGTGGAATAATATAGTACCACTCGTATTTGGCTTTAGGGAGATCAACTATTGGGAATCATTAGGACTTATTGCGCTAATATCATTGATGATAGCGTAGGTTTGTTAGTCAAATTTGAGAATTTAAAAAAAGAAAACAATCCGCATCAGCGGAATTGTTTTCTTGGGTTCAAATCGCTTTTATACCCAAAGCACAAGAACTGCTCCCATAGCAAGAATCCCAACGAGCTGATAACCAGCATTTATAAAATAATAACGCCAGGATTTCATCTCGTAAGTTACGCTATTTAACATTATAGTTGCTACAAATCCCAGCCAAAGCCAAAAAGCTCCTGTTAGACCCGCAGAAAGCGTATTTGCCTCAAATACAGAAAAGACTACGGAGAGAACATATGCCATGATTATAGATCCTACTGCCATGAATACGAACATCCGACCCATATTCTTTGATCCCTCTGTGATTTTGTCTTTTGTCATGCCTGATTCGGCTCTCCACATTTTTCCAAAAAGAGAGTCAGAGTACCAGAAGAATCCTATGGCATTGTAGACAATAGCAGCGATAATAATTGCGATCCAATTTACGTCCATCATGTTTTATTCACCTCCTTCCGTAAATTACAGATACTTAGAATATTATTTCACTGTGCGATTTTTATTGCAAGAAGAACTATTGCGTGCCTTCGTTCCATGAGGAGAGGTAGGTCGATTGCTCTTTCGTCAACGTGTCTATGGATATTCCCATGGCTTTTAACTTGATACTGGCGACTTTTTTGTCGAGTTCTTTTGGTAACACATATACTTTGTTCTCAAGCTTTCCTTTATTCTTGATAAAGTATTCTGCGGCAAATGCCTGATTCGCGAACGACATATCCATAACCTCTGCAGGATGACCCTCAGCTGCTGCGAGATTGACCAGTCTACCCTCACCCAGGATATAAAGTTTTTTACCGTTTTTGAGGACATATTCGTCCAGTGAATTTCGGATCCTTCTTTTGCTCTTTTTCTCCTTTTCTATCCCTGCCATATCTATCTCGACATCAAAATGACCGGAATTTGCGATGATCGCACCATCCCTCATGTTATTTACATGGTCTACGGTTATCACGTGCTTGTCGCCCGTTGCGCTTACGAAGATATCTCCATTTTTGACAGCTTCTTTGATCCTCATGACCATAAATCCATCCATAGCAGCTTCCAGCGCGCGGACCGGATCGACCTCCGTCACTATGACGTGAGCGCCCATTCCTTTTGCACGCATAGCAATTCCCCTACTGCACCAGCCATATCCACAGACGACAAAGGTTTTACCGGCGAGAAGGATATTTGTAGCTCTTATTATGCCATCTATGGTCGACTGGCCAGTTCCATAACGGTTGTCAAAAAGATGCTTCGTGTCCGAATCATTTACCGCGATGACAGGGAGCTTTAGTGCTCCATCTTTTTCCATAGCCTTGAGTCTGATAACTCCTGTCGTTGTTTCCTCTGAGGATCCTAAGATCCCGTTGAGCTGATCCTGTCTTTTTGTATGTAGGAGATGGACTAGATCTGCTCCATCATCCATAGTGATTTGTGGTCTGCTATCTAACGCTGAGTTCAAATGTGAATAATAAGACTTACTATTTTCTCCTTTTATCGCATAGGTTGATATTCCATAGTGCTTCACGAGTGCTGCTGCTACATTGTCTTGGGTAGAAAGTGGGTTTGAGGCAGTGGCGACAACCTTTGCGCCACCTTTTTTAAGTGTTATAAGCAGGTTTGCTGTTTCTGAGGTTATGTGGAGACAAGCTGCGATGGTAAGTCCTTTTAGAGGTTTTTCTTTCGCGTATCTTTCGGATATCGATCGCAGGACCGGCATCTGTTGTTCTGACCATTCTATTTTTAATTTTCCACTCTCAGCAAGCTTTAGATCCTTTACATCGTAGTCTTTTCCCGTCGCCATAAGTCAAAAGTTTAACACTTCATTATAGTTTTTTCTATACCGTTTTTTGAATTCTGCTATAGAATATCTATGTTCTTGTGTTCCATAGTGCTCTACCGCAAAAGATGCTGCAACTGCTCCCATCCTGCCTGCAGTTCTGAGGTCTAAATTCATGTGTAACCCTGCCAGAAACCCCGATCTCCACGCGTCACCCGCTCCGGTGGGGTCTACTGCCCTTTTTGCTTTTGAGGGTTCTATTTTTATCGTTTTACCATCCTCTTCTATCTCTGCGCCGTCTTTTCCAAGAGTCTTTATCACAGTCTTTTTTCTCTTTATCTTTTCCCAGCCTTTGACTCTATTTGAAATAAGCTCAATTTCATAATCATTACCTATCACATAGGTAGAGTTTTTGACAGCTTTTGTAAGATCGTAAGCACTAACCTCGGTCAAGATGAATCCAGGGTCCAGCATATAGGGGATCTTATACTTTATGCATTCATTTACAGTAGCCATAGATCCTCTTGCACCACTGGGACCTACCAGCACGAGGTCTTTTTCCGGGTCTGCAAAGCTCAGGTTTGTCTTCGAGGAATTAATTGCTGCCCCATAAAAATACCCCCATATCTGGTTATCCGATTTGTCAGTCATAGCAAAACCTGTCGCCGTATAGTTTTTCTTGTCGATGTTGATTTTCGAGATATCGATTTTTAATTTTTTGAAGGTTTTTGCGTAGTCATCAAAGTCTTTGCCGGCAAATGAGACTAATTTATGCGGGATCTTAAGTAAACCTAGTGAATATGACGCATTCCCTGCGGTTCCTCCACGTCTTTTTTCGAATCTATCTACTATAAATGAAAGGTTTATCTTATGAAGGCTGTCTGGAAGAATATGATCCGAAAAACTCTCAGGAAAGTCCATGATGTAGTCATATGCAACTGTTCCTGTAACTATAAGCATCCAGTGGACGATGAGGGATTTGACCCCCCGACACCCTCGGTGTAAACGAGGTGCTCTAGCCAGCTGAGCTAATCGTCCAAGCGTCGGATGCAGGATATCGTTTTCGATCCGATAGATCGGATCTTCAACATTTATCCTCATCCTCCTTATTTCGTAAATTCTATCGAATTTACGACAGTCAAAATGCTTTAGCATTTTGAAAAAGTAAATGCAGGCTGTCAAATTGAGGCCTGATGTTTCATCTGGCCGAAATGCTAAGCCTAAGCTTTTACTAGGTGCCGAGGACAGGACTTGAACCTGCACACCTTGCGGCACAGCCACCTCAAGGCTGCGTGTATACCAATTTCACCACCTCGGCAAAATCGCACCTTCATATTTTAGCAGATATTGATCAGTTTACAATCTATCCTATAAGACTTGACAAATAGTCAAATATGCTTACAATGTAGTCTTCGGCCCTATTTTTGAAAGGTCGTAAATAGTGTTTACCCTACTTAACATATTTATAGGTCGGGTACCACTCATCTAAGCTGAATATGCAACAAGCAAATTTGCATATTACAGCAAGAAGAGTCTATAAATAAATTATGAGAATAACAAGTCCAGCATTTTCAAATAATGAGATGATTCCTGCGGAATATACTTGTGATGGTGAGGATATAAATCCTACCCTCAATTTCGAGGATGTTCCTGAGGATATAAAGTCCCTCGCTTTGATAGTTGATGATCCTGACGCTACAGGAAAGACATGGACTCATTGGGTGGTGCTAAATATCCCGGCTGATACTGAAAGCATACACGAAGATAGCGTGCCTGAGGGAAGTATTCTTGCAATGAATGATTTTGGGCATACACAATGGGGAGGACCTTGTCCGCCGAGAGGAACTCACAGATATAGATTCAAGCTTTATGCGTTGGACGGAGAGCCTGAGCTTGAGGAAGATATGACATCGGAGGAAATCGAAGAAGCCATCAAGCCCCATATCTTTGATGAAGCTACGCTTATCGGCCTATATAGCAGAGAGTAATATTTTATCGCGATCTTATTTATCCTATGAATCCACGTATTGAGCGTACAATAATTATACTTTTTTTGCTGATTTTTTTCGGTTTGACCGTGTATTTTTTAATTTCTAAGCAAAGTAATGATTTGAAATCACCGGTAGGCGTTATAAAGGAAAAGATAGCGGAGACTGCAGCAAAGCTTTCTCCTACCCCGACTATTGCTGTCCCCGAAAGCTACACGATTACTCAGAGACACCATGTCTTTCAATCTTTCAATAATTGTGGGCCTGCAACTCTTTCCATGGCACTTTCCTATTGGGGTATGAATATTTCCCAACAGGAACTTGGAGATATTCTGAGGCCTTATCAGGTCGTAGGAGGAGACAATGACGATAAATCTGTAACTCTTCAAGAAGTTGCAGACCAAGCGCAAGAGTATGGTTTGTATTCTTATTTGAGACCAAATGGTACGCCTCAAATGCTTGAAAAGTTCATATCTAGCGGCATACCGATCGTTGCCAGAACATGGCTTAAGGCAGATGAAGACATAGGTCATTATAGGGTTATAAGAGGATATGACAGATCAACTCAGACATTGATCCAGGACGATTCCCTTCAGGGTAAGAACTTGACCTACACATACAGCGATTTCGACGATATCTGGAGACCCTTTAACTATGAATATCTAGTCATAGTGGATGAGGAAAAGAAGGAACTTGTGGAGCAGATCTTGGGTGAGGAGCTGAATGAAAAAACCGCGTGGCAGAATGCGCTGACCAGAATCGAAGATGAAATTTTGCAGGATCCAGACAACTGGCATCTGACATTCGCAAAATCACGAATCTACTATTACCTAGATGAATATGAGAAATCTATAGATGAATTTGAAAAAGTTGAAAATAGGCTCTCTTTCCGTACTCTGTGGTATCAAATAGAACCGATTCGAAGTTATTACGAAGCAGGAAATTACGATCGTGTATTCAACTTGACCACAAACATACTCAACAATCAAAACCGCGCGTTTTCCGAGCTTTATCATCTCAGAGGCTTGATATATCAGAAACAGGGCAATTTAGATTTGGCAAGACAAGAATTTGAGACTGCTCTGCTCTACAAGCATAATTACAAGCCCTCGGTTGAGGCACTGGAGAGTTTATAACCTAAAATTCACTTTCGATTTCTTCCTTGGAGATATGAAACCAGAAAAATCTGTGACCTGTCATGGTGAATACGTTTTTATCATCTGTAATTTTCGGGAATTGTACTTCTCCATTTAGTTCGAATAGATAAAGTCCTTTATATCTGGATAAATCAAGTTCACAATACTGGGGACGTCTCGAGAGGTTATAGATACAAAGGACTGTATCATCTTTGTACTCTCTTATGAATGCAAAGATCTTCTTATTCTCAGGTTCGAGGATCTCGAAAGTTCCCCGCCCAAAGGCTTTTGTCTTGCGTCTGACAGAAAGTCTGGCTTTTACCCAGTTCAGGAATGAATAAGGCATCTTTTCCTCCGTCCTGATATTTAAGGTTTCATAATGATAAGCAGGGTTAGTGATAGGCGGCAGGTAACAGTGCTCGGGATCAGCAATCGAAAATCCTGCATTTAGGTCACTGCTCCATTGCATAGGGGTTCTTACGCCATTTCTATCTCCCAGAAAGAGGTTGTCTCCCATTCCGAGTTCGTCACCATAATATATGACGGGGCTGCCCGGAAAAGTAAGAAGCATAGCCGTAAGCATCTCCATGGTGAGCCTGTCGTTGTCGACAAGCGGTGCCAGTCTACGGCGTATCCCCAGATTTATCCTCATCTTGGGATGTTTTGCGTATTCCAGATACATCAGATCCCGCTCTTCGTCAGTCACCATCTCAAGTGTTAATTCATCATGGTTACGCAAAAATGTTGCCCACTGAGCTTTTTTGGGAATATTTTTAGTCTGTTCCAGTATGTCGACTATAGCGCTTCTGTCTTTTCTTGCAAGAGCTATAAAAATGCGCGGCATCAGTGGAAAGTTAAACGCCATGTGGAATTCGTTCTCTTCATTTGTGCCAAAGTAGGGAATGGTTTCGTCAGGGAGCTGGTTCGCTTCTGCAAGAAGTATCTTGCCAGGATATTTTTCATCCATCATCCGCCTTACGTCTTTAAAAAATTCATGAGTTTCAGGTAGATTTTCTCCAGAGGTTCCTTCCCTTTCGAATAGATATGGAACGGCATCGCACCGCATTCCATCTAGTCCTAAATCCATCCAATAGCTGATCACGTTTTTTATCTCGTTTCTTACCTCAGGATTGTCATAATTTAGATCAGGCTGGTTTCTAAAGAATCTATGCCAGAAATATTGCTTTGCGACGGGGTCCCATGTCCAGTTGGAGGTCTCAGTGTCTGTGAATATTATTCTTACATCCTTATATTTCTTGTCATCGTCAGCCCAAACAAACCAGTCTCTCTTGGGGTTATTGGGGTCTGAGCGAGCCTGCTGAAACCATTCGTGGTCGTTTGAGACATGATTGAATACCATATCAGATATCACCCTCAGTCCTCTATTGTGTGCTTCTTCGGTGAATTGCTTGAAGTCTTCAAGTGTCCCTATATCAGGATGGACATTATAAAAGTCAGATACGTCGTATCCATCATCGCGCAAGGGAGAGGGAAAAAAAGGCAAAAGCCAGATGCAGTCCACTCCCAGACTTTGGATATAGTCCAGTTTTGAAGTCAGACCCTTAAAATCTCCAACGCCATCTCCGTTACTGTCGAAAAAAGTTCTGACATGAAGCTCATAGAAAACAGCATCTTTGTACCAAAGGTTGTCTTCGATATTCTTTTCTATGAGTATTTCGTCGAGTTCTTCCGGGGAAACTTTTCTTTTCGGCATAAAAATATTATAACATTGCTTTCTTGAAGCTGACTACCCTTTAGATTATAATTAACTGATAATTCGGGATCGTCTAATGGTAGGACAACAGCCTTTGGAGCTGTTTATCTTGGTTCGAATCCAAGTCCCGAAGCAAAGCTTGGGCTGGATGAGAAGCGACGCTATGCGACCCTATAAAATAGGTAGTCCTCCTGAGGGAAATAGCTAGTCCCCATGTGGGAAATCCAAGTCCGGGAGCAGAATTTGTTATAATAAATCTCTTCTGAAAGAATTCTAGCAGGCATTCCCAGGAAAAGTTGTGGTTAACTCAAGTCTAATCTATGCAAAAAGCAAAGACCTTTACAGACGGTTCTATCTTTAAAGCGCTTATCGCGCTTTCCATTCCTGTAGTTTTTTCAAATATTCTTCAAAGTGCGTACCAACTTGTAGACACTTTTTGGGTGGGAAGACTTGGTGCCCAAGCTGTTGCTGCCGTTTCTCTTTCATTTCCAATAATATTTCTGATGTTTGCGGTGGGCGGCGGTTTGACGATCGCCGGAAGTATAATGGTCGCCCAGTCGATAGGTGCGAAAGAAATCAAAAGAGCAAATCACATAGCAGGCCAAACCTTGCTCATGATTTTAGCTATTGTTATTCCTCTCACAATCATAGGGATATCTATATCTGGTCCATTGATGAAGTTTATGGGAGCCGATGCAAATGTATTACCTCTTGCTACAAATTATCTTCAAGTATCTTTTATAGGTCTTATTTTTGTATTCGGATTTTTTGCTTTTCAAGCTCTGCTTCGTGGAGTCGGTGATGTCAAAACGCCCATCTATATAGTACTTGGGACAGTTATACTTAATTCAATTTTGGATCCGTTATTTATATTTGGCTATGGACCTATTCCTGGTTTTGGGGTTGCGGGTGCGGCAGGAGCCACAGTCTTGACACAAGCTATAGCAACGATTATCGGTCTTTTTATTCTTTTTAGCGGCAAGTATGGCATACACCTAAAGCTAAATGAGTTTAAGCCAGATAAAGAACTTATTATGAAGATGTTTAAATTGGGACTGCCTGCTTCCATCGAGCAGTCGATGAGAGCGCTAGGATTTACGGTGATGACCATACTGGTCGCGGGATTTGGAACATCAGTGATAGCTTCTTATGGGATCGGAACGAGAATTTTGAGTTTTGTCATAATACCTGCGATAGGACTTTCTATGGCGACATCTACAATAGTGGCACAAAATATAGGGGCAGGGAAGTTAAGACGGGCTGAACAAACAGCAAATTTAAGTGCAATTATAGGTTTTGTTTCGCTAACGATAATTGGGGTTCTTGCATTCGTCTTCGCTGAGAATATTGCCTCAGTTTTCATAACTGGAGATCCCCACGCTCTTGAAGGTAGTGTAACTTTTGTGAAGGTGATGGCCTTAACATTCGGATTTATAGGAATGCAGCTATCGCTTGCGGGAGCTTTTCAAGGTTCCGGAAATACGTTCGCATCTATGATCCTGACGGTAATTAGTGTGTGGGTTCTTCAATTTCCCATAGCTTATATTCTTTCCCACACATCTGGATTTAATGAATTTGGTGTCTGGATAGCATTTCCTGTAGCAAATATCATTATGGCAATAGTTACGATTCTTTGGTTCAAGAGTGGAAGTTGGAAAAGTAAACACTCTCTCGTAACTACTCCACTTGAGGATAAAGTCATAAAAGAATCGATTATAGAAGAAGGAATTAACAACTAATCTGCTATACTAGTTTCGTGAATCTTACCCCTGGAATCGACTATATAGGCATATCTACTCCGTTCTATTGCAATGATGGAAAAGGTAATTTTGTCCTGCATAAAAGGACTCAAAATGCACGCGATGAAAAAGGCATGTGGGATTTTGGAGCGGGACAGCTCGATTTCGGGGAGGATATCGAAAAAGGAGTCTTGCGGGAGCTTTATGAGGAATATGGAGTAAAAGGCAAGATTCAAGAGCAAGTGCCTGCACATTCCATAATAAGGACATTTGATGATATAACAACACATTGGGTAGCAATCCCCTTTTTCATTTTAGTTGACACTTCGAAAGTAAAGATTATGGAACCTCATAAGTTTAGTGAGCTTGGAGTATTTCCACTTGGAAAATTTCCAAAACCATTTCATACCGGTGCAAGTATATCCATGAAAAAGTATAAATCTTTATTTAAAAAGTATAGCCATGTGCCGCATTTGACTTAGCTGGTAAATATCATTAACCTATAACTAGAGTGAAAGCTAAAAAGCAAAAAATTAATGGAAGAGACCTACTTGTGGGGGTTATTATAGGGTTTTTAATAGCAATAATTCTCTCTTCAATATTCAATGCTTATGTGTTTAAAAGGATAATCACCCAAAATAGAGCTCAGTCTGAGCAGATCAAATTTCTTCTGGAGAACAATTAAAGTTTTGGTTGAGTTTTTCTTTTCTTTATTTTCCCAAGTGTATAGGCAATTCTTTTATCGAGATCGATATTTTTTATACGGGCGAATCTTATGATTGTAACCAAAATATCTCCAAGCTCCTGTTCGTAGGTCTCATCCTGCTGAGCAGCCAGGTTGGTTTTTTTTCTACCGTGTTCAGCCAGGTATGCTCTGGCCATTTCCCCGATTTCCTCTACTAGCGACAGGATGAGGATAGAACCGTATTCTCTCGATTCCTTTAACTCAGAATCGATCTGTTCGAGCTCCCTAAAGTATTTTCCGAACGGAGTTGTCATTTTCTCTCTTTTGATTTTTTTGTCCATAATAACTACTAGTATAGTACGAAAATACCCGAAGTAAAGCAACTAAGGCTATTCGTCATTTTGAAACACTATTTATCAGGCTTTCTTTTTGTTTTCTTGTCAGTTTTTTAAGTGCAAGCTCTCTGCGCAGCGCGGCAGACTTAGAAATGCTCTTTTCAGAGTAAACAATCGTTACCGGGGATCTGTATTTTGTGTATTTTGCTCCACCCTTAAGTGTTCCATTGTGCGCCCTCAGTCTTTTTTCTAGATTGTTTGTTTGGCCTATGTAAAAAGTTCCGTCAGCACATTTAAGCATGTAGACGTAGAATGTGGGAGAATTTGTTTCCATTATATTCTCGACAAAAAGTCCTTTAATTCATTAAGGCTTTTCTCATCATAGATCGAGACCGTAAGTATTTCCTTTTTCGTTTTCTCAAGCTTTTTAATTGCTTTTTCGATATAGTCTTTGTCTGTTAGGTCGATTTTGGTCAAAAGGATTATCTCTTTTTTTGAAAGCAAAGACGGATCATAATCTTCGAACTCTTTTCGGATCGTCTGGTAGGTGTTCATAAGATCCGGAGTTGTTATGTCTATCATATGAAGTAGAACCTTTGTTTTTTGGATATGTTTCAAAAATTGTATCCCCAGACCCTTACCCATTGACGCGCCCTCGACCAGACCAGGAATATCAGCGATAACTACTCTCTTTTTATTTTCGTCCATAGTTCCCAGATTTGGTTCAAGGGTCGTAAACGGGTAATTTCCTATTTTCGGAGTAGCTTTCGTAAGCGATGTAAGAAGCGAACTCTTGCCTGCATTTGGGAGGCCTACCAAGCCCACGTCTGCTATCAGATTCAAAATTAGATGAAGTTCTTTTTGCTCGCCCGGTCGCCCTTCAATAGTCGTACGCGTTATCCGTCCAGGAACGATCTTTTGATCATGGTTCCCTATCCCTCCACGTCCGCCACGAGCTATTTTTATCGGCAAATTTTCTTCCAAAATCTCTACAGTCTCTTGGGTATCCATATCTATGATAGTTGTTCCAAGGGGGACAAGTACCGTGACATCTTCTCCATATTTTCCATCCAGGTCCTTATTCATTCCCTTTTCTCCATCCCCTGCTTTTATTTCCTTTTTGAATCGGAATTCGCTAAGATCATTTAAATTCGTTGTTCCTTCAAAGAAGACATTTCCCCCACGACCGCCATTTCCCCCATCAGGATGAGTTTTTGTACTACCATAATAGACCTTATGCGACCTGCCGCCATTTCCCCCTCTTCCCGCCTTCACTTTAATAATTATGTCATCAATTAACGCCATATCCTATATTATAGCAGGGATTGGATAGATATTGTTTGTAAAGTTTTTGCACGATGCTAGGATTCCCACGAGTAAAAAGTGTTATAATTATGTACTAATTATGGGTTCCTCAAATTATGTAATTCTTGCCTATAAAGGTAAACTCCTACTTTTTTCCCATGATATAGATATAGATGATATTACTCAAAACGTGTGGTCTTTTGTGGGGAATAGACAGTTACCAAAAGAAACTTCTGAAGACGCAATATATAGGATCATAAAACATACTACTAATCTTACCCTCAAAAATATCAAACCCATTCTGTCTAATTCCCAGGATAAAATTATGGACAGGTTCTACTCTGTAAGACTTACCGATGATGATGTAAATCAGATAGACAGACGCTCTAGGCAGAGACTGGAATTTTTTAAATTAAAAGAAACAGAAAAGCTAACACTAAATGATTCTACTAAATACTTTCTAGCCAAAAATCGTGATGAGATAAAAAAGCTACTTGTTTAATTAAGTGAATAAAAGGAAAGGAGGTGTAATTATGAAACTAGGAAAAAAGAAAAACAATACTGCTGGTAAAGCAGCGATAGCTGCGGGTGTTGCAGGAGCTGCTGTTCTAGCTGGAGCGGCCGCTGCAGCTCTTTCCAACAAAAAAAACAGGAAGAAGGCTGAAAAAATCCTTAATGATGCAAAAAGAGAGGGATCAAAGTTGTTATCAGAAGTAAAAGCTCAGGCGAAAAAAGCATCAAACGACGTTAAAAGAGGTACTAAAAAAAGTGCTAAAAAAGCTGCGACCAAGACAAAGGTCAAAGCGAAGCCAAAAGCAAAGGCTGTTAAAAAGGTAGTCAAAAAATAACGCTAGGATACCAGTAAATATCTATAAAGGATGTTGATTCTGTTCAAAACTTGACAGATTATTTTTTATTCGTTACAGTAGTTCTCCTATCTAAAATCTTACATATTTTTATCTTCGAATTTATTTTTTATTGATAATCTAAAACACGAAAAGGAGGTGATAATAGATGATTAAGACAATCGTATTAGGTGTACTTACTGTTGCTATGGCCTTTTTTGTAGGTGCTTCATACATAAATGCGCAAGAGGCAACTGATACACCTTCACCAACTCCTACCGTGACACAAGACGATAGCGAAGACGATGTTCCAGATGCTGCCCCCAAAACTGGATTTGGGTACTAGTCTTACGCGATAAAGGCGGCCTGTGTGTCGCCTTTAGAATTTATGAAGAAATTTATTTTTTTTATTCTGCTTGTTGGTGGCGTATGTGCAGGTATTTTCGTTAATAAAAATGCACCTTCATCAGAGGTAAATGACAAAGTGCTTGCTATTTCTGAGTCTGTTTCGCCACACCAAGAGGAAAAATTACCAAGTCCCTCTATCCCACAGTCAATAAAAATACCTTCACTAGGAGTTGCTGCAAATATAGAAAGTGTTACCGAAGATGATGAGGGTCGCATGGATGTGCCCGAAGATCCATTAAATACAGCATGGTACTCGTTAGGGGCGATGCCTGGAGAGAAAGGTAATGCTGTTATTGCCGGTCATTTGGATACTCCAAGTGGTGACCCGTCTGTGTTTTATGATATAGACAGCCTTAATGTGGGCGATAAGATAATCACCATCGATGAGAAAGGGACGGAATATGTCTTTGCTGTGGTTGACGTAAAAACCTATGATAATGAAGAATTTCCACTTTTAGAGGTCTTTGGTTCTTATGAAAAACAGAGACTAAATTTAATAACGTGTGCAGGAACTTTTGATAGTACTTTAAGCGATTATTCTGACAGGACGGTCGTATATTCCGAGCTTGTTGAGGTAAATGAAATTTAATTGACCAAATAGCTCCCGATTCTATTTGTCTCGTCAGTCGCCGCAAATCTAGGCTGCGCGTTATTTTCGATAACAGTATATTTCTTGTCTATAAGTTCGAATGCTCCGCTATTGTATTTGAACTTATATAGCACTCCTTCTTTAGTCTTTTGCGACCAATCCTGATCGAATACGGTGTTGCCTTGCGCATAAATTATGAATTTATCTTTGTAGATCTCATATGGTTGGATCCAGTGAGCATGGTTACCAAGAACTATGTCAGCTCCTATATCTACAGCCAGCCTACCCAGTCTTACCTGGGCCTCACTAGGGGTATGGGTATACTCGTTGCCCCAATGAAATGAAACGATGACTATATCAGCTTTCGCATTCGCCTCGCCTATCAGATCTAAAATATTTTCCTCGCTTGCATTGTTAAGTCCTGCCCAGTTGTTTCCCAGCTCGACAAAACCTATTAGGGCTATCTGGTGGCCCTTTAGTTCAATGTATTCAATAGAGTTGTCTAATCCATAGCCTTTTATTCCACCCTCTTTTAAAACTCTTACTGTTTCCTCAAGTCCTGAGTGTCCGTAATTTGTCGTATGGTTATTTGCGAGATTTGCTGCATCAACGCCAGCATAAAGCAAGCCTTCAACATTCGTGTCTTTGCCACAAAATTTAAAGCCAGTTACAACAATCGGGCAATTCTCTATAAGTGGATTTTCCAGGCTGATTATGGTCAGATCTGCATTTTGCGTGTAGTTTGCCACATTTGTGAATGGATAAGTGGGATCATTATTCAAATGTATCATGTAGTTGACGTATCTTCCCAGTCCTACATCTCCAGTTGAGATCATAGTAAATGATTCCACACTCTCTTCAGGTGTACTTTTTGCAATCTTTGAATATTCGGGTAGTCTATTTATACTCAGTCCAACGAGCAATATAACAGCGATAAAAAGACCTACTATTACTTTTTTCCTCACAAACAAATTATACCAACTAAATATTTTAAGTTGATTAAATTACAAAAACTAACTGCTTAGATGTTCTGATCTGGCTCCATCTGGTCAACTTTTTCGGCCATTTCATCACCATGTGTTTCAAGATTGTGCTCCTTAAGCTCCTCTTTGCTTTCAAATATTTCTCCACAACTGCAAGTATATGTGTCGTTCATGCTCTTCCACCTCCTTTCTGCGCTTTTACCTACTCTAGATGTCTTTATTGTGAAAAATAGGAAATTGATGTAAGAGAGTCAAAAGAAGACGTTTTTCATAATACTACCATTGTGAGTTCTATTAAAATCGCAGTTCTAGAAGTCTCCATATGCAACCTGGAGGCAGGTTATCCCCTCATCTCTCCACATTTTAACAACCTGATCTCTGTCTTCCAGCACAAATAAGACATCGTATCTATTTTTTATGAAATTATTATATATTTCTTTTTTTATGACAAAGTCCTTTCTCCTATCACCGTTTTTTCTTAGAAAAAGCTTTTTATAGTTTGTAATGCCATATTTTTCTAGCCATCTGATGGTATGCTCGCGGTAACGTTCTTCACGGCCTGATATAAGAATAAGAGAAACGTCAAAAGCCTTTTGATTGTCATAGACCTCCAGAATATTTGCTATTGGATCATTCAATATATCTTCTCCGCTTGTGGGATCATAAGGATTTCTACTTTGAAGAAGTGCCAGAGTCCCATCAATATCACAGATTATTGCCCGTTTTTTTCTCACTATTCTACTTTTTATACCAAAAAAACATTAACTATATGTAATAAAAAACCTTTGTGATTCTTACATAATCTTCAAAGTGCAATTTTATAATTTATTTACTATCAAAAGGGGGTGATAAGTATTTATGGTTAGGAAAAAAAATAATAATACAAAAAAAGCAGTCGCGGCGGGTCTTGCAGGAGCGGCAGTGGCGGCTGGCGCTGCTGCAGCTGTAGTGCTCTCCAAAAAAGAAAATAGAGAAAAAGCAAAAAAAATGATCGATGATGCTAGAGATGAGAGTAAAAAATTTCTTGGCAAAACTGCAAAGGACACGCAGGAGTTGGCAGACGACCTTGAAAAAAAAGCTGATAAGGCACAGCGCAGTATAGAAAAATCTGCTGACAAAGCACGCAATAAGGCAGAAATGATCAAAAAGGCAGCAAGGAAATAGAGTTGGCTTAGTACCCGGAGAAGTAGTCGGTTACTATATTTGTCTTTGGTACACCGAGTTCCTTTAGAGCTTTTTTATAAGCATCTACCATGACGCTTGATCCTGAAATATAAAATATCCTTTCATTAAAATCTAAAGCCGCATCTTTGATCATTTCTTTTGTTAGGTGGCCAAACTTACCCTCGTAATTAGCAGGTACGTTTTCCTTCTCGCTGAGTAGGTAGTTTATTTTCATGTTCATTTTCTGTTCAGCCTCCTTAAATAGATCCGCATATACAAAATCACTTCCATTAGAGCATGTGTGAAAAAGTATTATGTCGCGTTTTTCTCCTTTATCCAGTAGATATTTAATCATGCTTCTAAAAGGTGTGATGCCTATCCCCCCTGCCAGAAATACAAGCTTTTTATTTTTGTTGTCTGGAAGTGTAAAATCTCCCTTTAAACTTCCTGCTGAAAGTCTGGCGTTTTTTTCAAGCTCAAGTAATGCCTTTTTAAAGCTGCTTCCGTCATCAGAAATTCTAACCCCCAGCATGATGTCCTCTTCTGTAGGAGACGATGCTATCGTAAAGTATCTCCTGTTCCCTCTGCTATCAGGATTTTTATGAGGAAGAGTCCATTCAATATACTGACCAGCTGTAAAATTGAGTCTTTCGCTTTGGGTAAAGACATAGCTATAGATCGTTTTTGAAAGTTTTTCTTTGCTTTTCAGGGTGAGAATGATTTTTTGTCTGGAGCTCACAAAGTAAGAAAAAATATTGCCTATAACTAGAGCTAATTCCGGCGACATCAGGATCGGACCCAAAGGCAGTTGAAATGCGAATAGAAATCCGACCAGTCCTCCATACATCATCTGCAAGACTCTCGTTGGGGGCATAGTTAGAGGCTCTGTCAACATGATTGTCGCAAAAAAGATCACAGGCCAGGAGAGAATGAGCTGGGTTATTACATCCACGGAACTGGTGTTATAGACCAAACCAAAAAATAGCATTTCTATAGCTACTACTCCCAGAAAGGCAAAAAACATCGAAAACTTTCTAAGCTTTCTGATGATAAGAAGCCCTACTATGGTAACCGCTGGTAACATGACGGGAGTTGCTATCCACCAGCTTGCTCCCGTCAATCCAGTAAGGCCGATGAGAACTGCAGAAATCGCAACAGGGTTGAATAGATGCTTTTTTTTGATCGCAAATATGTATTTTGATGCCATTGCAAAAAACCCTACGGCAATCAAAGAAATTAGATCCTCTGCTCTGCTTACATCAGGAGTCATTATAAAAAATAGAATAAGCGCGCTAATGATATATGACTCGGTATTCGTTTGGGCTTTGAATATTTTTGCGAAAATAAAGTTGGTTATTCCGCAAATGCCTACAAGGAGACCAAGAGATGCCAAAAGCATAAAAGGCGTGAAAGAAATAGATCCGAGGATAGAAACTATTAGAGTGCATGCTACAAGAGTTATAAGCCCATATAGGACTGTTTTGTACATGGTCAAGGAGTTTAAGAATTCGTCTACTCGTTGCATCTTAGTTATTATAGTAAATTTCTGCAGGAAATTTCATAGACTTTGAAATAGAAAAGTCTGAGTACAAAATCAAATATTCAAATTTAAAATCTTTTTTAAACTTGTCCGGTCGGTCTAAAAATAATGCTGTAGCAAGAGCATCAGCGAGAACAGCTTTTTTACTTATTACCCAGACCCCCAGTATTCCCTCAGGGCTGGCAAGGGTGCGAGGGTCGATGATATGTGAATACTTATCCCATTTTCGTCTATTTAAAGACGAAGCACAGATGCTAACGTTGTTTATAGTAGCAACGCCAATGACTTGCTTGGGGTCTAGCGGATTTTCCAACCCGATTCTCGTATTCTTAGCCTCACTTATATATAGGTCTCCGCTTGCATCAATTATGTATGATTTAATTTTTGCCTCTTTTAGTAGGTGCGATATTCTATCTATCGCATATCCCTTTCCGCATGCTCCAAAATCAAGTATTACCTTTTCGTGGGTTGAAAGATATGGATATGAAAACTGCATAACCTCTTCCCACTTTTTCGGTCTGGTCATTTTTTTGGAAACTAGCGAGTACTTTCGGTCATATCCAGCTAAGCTTAGGGTATCTCCAATAAGTGGCGTAAATCTCCCATCACTCAAATCGTATAGCTTTTTGTATATAGAAAAGAGTTCGCGTGCACTCTCAGGGAATTTATATCTCCCAATTTTTTCAGAAATCCTGGTGACAGTTGATTCTGCGCTAAATCTAGAGTACGTGACTGTAAATTCCTCAAGGAATGACTGTACGTTCACTCTTATTTCCTCGAGTTTTGTTCTAGAAATATTCTCCAGTATATCAATCTGCCATCTCGTGCCGATGGACTCGAAAGAAAAAGTCTTCATGGGTCACTACGATCTTGCCTGTCCTTTGATTTTCTCGACTGCGTCATTAAATCCATTTGGAGTAAGCGATGATCCAGAGACCTTTGTGAGACTAACCTCATCAATACTTTTTCCTATGACAAATTCTTTGTAGTTATCTGCAAAGTCATTTTGCATAACTACAGAGATGTCTCTTGTTGCTCTCGGCTCCACATGTGAATCTACAACAACACCATCTTCGATCGTAAGCGTTACATCTATTTCTTCAGCTCCCCCCGGGGAAATATAATTTCCAGTAGCCTCATATGTACCACTTTCATAATTTGATGGATTGGTATGATTTAATTCTTGTTCATTTACGACAAGTTCCGATGTTTGGGTAGTTACACTCTGCTGATAAAAAGCGGCAGCAACAGTCACAACAACGATTATCGCAACTATAACTATTCCTGTTGTTAGGTTTTTATTTTTATCCATGAGTTCAACCACTCACCTCCCCTTGTGCAAAGATTAATATTACAATAATTTCTCTAAGACTTTCAACTTACACATTAATGTTAGTTTTCTTACAAGGATTTTATATGCGTACTGCTAACATTAGTAATAAATCGAAAGGAGGTGATATTAAATGCTTGAATTAATTCTAGGAATAATACTCTTTGTGCTTATCGTTAACATAGTTTTTTCATTTGTACCGATTCCAAGAGGAATACTCGGAACGATCGTAGCTATCGTTCTTTTGGTTCTTATTTGGAGATTGGTTTTCTAATTCTTTAAAATAACCATGCTATACTGGAGTCATGGATAGTAGCATCAAGAAAACTGGTTATGCGCTTTTGGTTGCAGGAATCATTATGATTGTAGGCAGCATTCTTCAGGTAGTTCTGGTGTTTACAGCAGTTATCGAACCTGTTCAACTATTCTCATTTGAATCTTCGGATTTTGCAATAGATGGGAAGATTCTATTTCCACAATTACCAGAGAGTCTAACCAGGGGCATGAGGGTTGAGATACTTCCGGCAGACCTTATAAACACCGTATTAAATCTCGGGGCAAATTCTGCATTGGTAGGACTTATTATATTTGCAGGAGGAAAGATTTCATCAATCGGAACACAACTACTCAGGCCCGTATATGTCAAAGTGAAGCAAGATGAATAACAAAGACCCGAAAAACAAACTGACTCAGGAACAATACAATATTTGCTTCTTAAAAGGAACAGAGCCGCCTTTTAGTGGAAAGTATACTGATAATAAGAAAGAGGGAGAGTATGTTTGTGTAAATTGTGGCAAAAAGTTATTTGACTCTGACACGAAATTTGATAGTCAAACAGGATGGCCGAGCTTCTGGGATACAGAAAAAGAGAACATAAAACTTGATGACGATGACTCGCAAGGCATGAGCAGGACTGAGGTTGTTTGCAAAAATTGTGATGCTCATCTGGGGCACGTATTCAATGACGGCCCAAAACCTACCGGGTTGCGATACTGTATAAACTCGCTGGCACTCGATTTTATTCCTGAAAAAAAGAACTAGGCCGTATCCTGTTGGTGGATTACTCTTTGAGGATATGGGATCTTTATTCTATTTTTATCAAAGGAAATTTTTAGTCTTTTTCTGAATTCGCCGGCAACGCTCCATTGCTTCAATGGCTGAGTCTCTCCCAGTATTTTAACGATAATTGCAGAGTCAGCAAAATCATCAACCCGTAAAAAATGAGGAGCTGTAGTTATCTGGCTCTTCCATTCTTTATCTTTGGCCATAGCCTTGCCTGTCTCGTCAATTACCTTAATAATTTTTTCGATATCGCTATCGTACGAGACTCTGATATCAAGGTTAATTCTTGAGAATTCCTTCGACATATTAGACGAGTAGGTGATTTCGCCATTAGGTATGCTGTGCACTACCCCATCAAGATCACGAATTACAGTAAGCCTCAGAGTAATATCTTCCACGAGACCTCCCTTATTATTAATCTCAACAACATCTCCCACCCTATATTGATTTTCAAGGATTATAAAAAATCCGGCGATAATATCACGTATAAAATACTGGCCCCCAAATCCTACAGCTACCCCAACGATCCCAGCGCCTGCGATAAGAGGACCTATGTCTACACCCACTTCTGAAAGAATCGTGAGTACAACTATTACGATAAGTATTATGTTGAAGGCATAGTTGAATACAAGAATCAACGTGTTTTCTCGCTGCTCTTCGGCAGCTTTCGATTCGTATTTTGATGTGCGGATCGTTTTCTTGATGATCCTCTCGACAACTATTTTAGATATTTTACCGACAACTAAAGCGGCTACAATAACTATGAGGATCTGGATGCCATGATTTAGAATCCAAGGCGCAAAATTGTTCATAATACTATCTTTAACTTCAAGTATAGGTTGCATGGGTACCATGTTAACGTAGATGTGTGTCTAGTTCAAGTTGAAGTATGAGGACTTTTTGTTCTTCCAGTATTCTGATTGACGACACAGTTTTTTTTCATCAGTTTGATTTTCGAGAATGAATTTAATCGCCTCCTCAAGGAATATCTCGTTCTGAGACCCTTTAAATAGGATTATCGCATTTTCTGGCAAAGACTCCTTTAGGTGAAGGCCTAGCTGTACAGAATTCTTTGACGCGTCCTTGTATATCCTCTTGTTCGACTCCTTTATGATCGGCAATACAAATTCTTGAGTCTGCGGGCCTAGCGTATATATATAATTTGCGCAATCTTTTGCAAAATGCGCGACTTCTTCGTGTTCTTCTCTACTTGCTGCTCCCAGCTCCCGCATGTCACCAAACACAAAGACTGCCGGTCTTTTAGTCGTTTTTCGAAGAGTCCTCAAAAGCTCCAGAAAGGTCAACATCGACTCTTTTGATGCATTATAAGACGAGTCTATAATTATGCTGTTTTTGATTCCTTTTATGACACTTGCCCTGCCTTTTGGAAGGCTGAAATTTTCCTCGAGCCCTTCCTGAATTACTTTGAGGGGGATCTTTAGCTCCCTTGCAGCCAATATTGCCGCCTCAAATGTTGTTGAGTAGGCTTTCGGAAGACAATAATTTCTGAACGTAACAGTGAATTCGCGTACGTTTTTCTCATATAGTCTAAAAGTGAACTTAGTCTTTTTTAACGTAACTTCATAAGAGATGAGTTTTATCGAATCACTCTTACCGCTCCCAAAGGATTTTAGTAATGCTTCCGGATTTTCCTTTTTGAACTTTTCTATATACTTTCTAATGTATGGATTATCGGAATTGTAAATACCTACCTTGCAGTTCGACTTAGTGATTATCTTCGTGTCCTCAAAGGCTATCGCGTCGATTAGATTATCTAGTGTTTTTTTCTTATTTTTTGGAATAGCTTTTTCGAATTGCTGTGTGTGGGTTGCTGAGACGTTTAGGTTTATGGCAATATCTGGTTTTAGAATCGTCAGTAAATAATCCATATTTTTAGGCGGATACGGATCGTCTATCCCCATCTCTACAACCAAATATTTATAACCACGAAGATGATTTGTTCTAAAAGGGGCCTTGAACATATTCTTTAACCAATTCACATACGAATAATCATGAGGATCCAGCCCAAGTATACCCAGTGGAATTCCAGTTTCGGAATTCCCACCAAGAGCTAGCGTTTTTGCGTTGTTATTTAGTATTGCAACGGTTGCATTACGAAGTGAGGACTTGCCTACAGATCCAGCAATCCCGATAGTAATTGGTCTATTTTTCCTAAGCGTTTTCTTTGCGAAAAAACGCAAGTAATACAATACAAATAAAGCCAGATATTTTCTCACAGCTCTAATATTATACCTCAGCACAACAAAAAAGCTCAATCAGGGACTTGATTTTTTACCGCTACTTTGATTAAAGTAGTATTCTATGGACGAAAATAACCAAGAAGAAATACAGGATGGTGAGATTATTGAGGAATCAGAGAGCTCAGAAGGATCTGATGCGATAGTGATAACCAACCTTCAGAATCTTATAAATGAAACTCTAAATAGGATCGATACTATCGGTGATGAGGTAAAGCCACTCGACGAGATGATAAATAGCGTTCTCGAGAATGATGAAGTCTATAAAAAGCATGTAGAGGATGCAAAGCAAGCAAGTAAGGTTAAAAATGCTACAAAAGCAGAGATAATGAAAAGACCTGACGTGTCAAATATCTTTGCCAAGGTAAAAGACAAGAAGACAGATCTTAAGGAAGCAAAAGATTCTCTTTCCGAATATCTACAGGAATACGCACGACTCACAGGACAGAGACAGTTTGAGACCGCCGAAGGACAAGTCCAGGAAATCGTTTACTCCGCAAAACTCGTCAGGCGCTCCTAATCTTAAAACGTTTGTTGACAAGTCTTCTTTTTTGTTACAATAAATTCATGCTATCGATTTTTTATAAAACATTAAAAGACAAGAAATTCAAGAAAACGAGCACTCCAAAACCAGGAAGCTGGATAAATGTCGATAAAGCGACGAATGAGGATATTGAAAAGATTGCTGAGCTTACAGGTCTGCAGGTGGCGGATCTTCGGGACGCACTTGATCGTTACGAACTACCCCGCGTAGAGAGACAGGAAGAGGGATTTATCATATACACCCGTTACCCAACCGGAGAGAACGAAGAGCTTTATACAGAGCTTATGGCGATAATTCTTACAGACAAATATCTAATTACGATATCTCCGACTGTAAATCCCCTCATCGACAAGATGATAGATCAGGCCACAAAGATAGCTACTACCCAGAAAATCAAGCTTGTCCTAAAGCTTCTACTTAGGGTTGCGCAGGAGTACACGTTAAAAACGAAACAAGTTAGTAATAAGGTTCCCCGTGGAAGGCGCGAGTTAAAAAGAATCGATAGTAAAGACTTTATTGTGCTTGCGGAAAGCGAAGAAATACTAAATCAATATATTTCGGCACTCGTTTTGATGAATAATTCTCTTGAGACGATTGTCGCCAAGAAATATATAAGTATTCATGAAGAGGATAAAGACATTCTAGAGGACCTTATGATCGGATTTAGACAGTCGGCAGATCTTTGTAAACTAAGTGTCAAGAGTATTCGTGGTGTCAGGGATTCTTATCAGGTTATATTTACAAATAATTTGAATAAGATAATTAAGCTTCTGACAGTTATGACTATTTTACTATCAATTCCGACGGTGATAGGAGGAATTTACGGAATGAACATCGCACTTCCTTTTCAGGATAACCCATTTATATTTGCATATCTCATATGGGGAACTCTTATTATCTGGGGTATCGCATTTTTGATCTTCTATTACAAAAAATGGCTTTAATCTAGCAAAATTAATATAAGCCTATTTTTGCGTTTTTTCCATCTTGACATAAGAAGACTTGGAAAATATTATAAAGTTAGTCATATTTTCTAAAGTAGTTTTTTAGAAAATATGTTGGGCTACCTTAGTGATAAAAACCCATCTTAACCGATGGGTTTTTTCTTTGTCAAAATAGGGATTATTTTTTCTCTGCAAGTATCAGTGTCCACGCAAAAGGATGTTTGCTCTCAACTATCTTCAGCCCGTTTTTCTTTAAAAACTTTTCAAAACCAATAAATGTCCAATGGTTTATGTGCTCTGGGTGATTTCCAAAGCTTTTGAGGTATTTCCCTCTCAAAAAATTTGCTCCTATAAAAAATGGTTCATTTGGGACAGAAAGCATTATATATTTTCTGCTTACCCTGATAAGTTCCTTGAGAGCTTTATTCGGATCATCCAGATGCTCAAGAACCTCAGTTGCCATGACAAGATCGAAAGAATTTTCTTTTGCTTTTATGTCATATATATCTCCTTTTTTAAGATCGAGATCTGGGTAGATTTTTGCTCCTAGTTCTAGTGCATCATCCGAATAGTCGATTCCTGATAACTTTTTACCTATACCCTCTTTTTTGAATTTATCTAAAGTAAAACCCTCTCCGCACCCGACATCCAGAATGCTATCTACCTCAAGTGGCCTTAGGATCTTTATTACAGTCGAATAGAAATTATCTATCAGTTTTTTTTGAATAGGATTGGGCGAGCTGTGTTTTTTGTAATTTGTGGTGCTCATAATATTAGGGATTGCCTAGTAACCTTTTGAAGGCTATTCCATAAGAGGCATATCTCAAGTCGATATTTCTATCCTCAGACTCTTTCCAGACATTTGAAAAAGCCTTTGAAAGTATTTTTTCAAGTTCGTCCAAAACCTCTTTGTTTTGCATCCTTATGCCCTCCACATTTTGTCTCCATTCGAGATATGAAGCTGTAACTCCTGCCGCGTTTGCTAGGATATCAGGGACAATTACAACACCTTTTTCTGTAAGATATTTATGAGCATCAGGGCTGACTGGGCCATTTGCCATCTCGATTATCGTTTTTGCTTTTATGTCTTTCATATTATTTTCATTTATTACGTTACCCAGCGCTGATGGCACCAGAACATCAACAGGAAGTGTAAGAAGCTGTTCGTTTGATAACTCTTTCCCCTCATTTATGTCACAGACTCCTCCAACGCAGTAGCATCCTGAAATCATTCCCTTTTCTAACTTACATGCATATACTTTTTCGATATCAAGTCCTGTGTGCAGGGCTGCTGATTTATCCGTAACAGCACCTTTCGAGTCACTAACGGTAACTATCTTGAATCCAAAATCTGAAGCAAATTTGCTGAAAAAATAACCCACATTTCCAAATCCCTGGACTGCCACAGTCATATCAGATGGATTTTTACCTTGCTTTTTTGCGAGCTCACGAAGGATCACTGCTCCTCCAAATCCAGTCGCCTCTTCACGTCCATCTAACCCATGATTTTTGATAGATTTTCCTGTAAAAGTCCCATAAAGCGCTTCTTCCGAATACGTACTTTCCTTTTCCTTTGCGATTTTTACATATTCATCTACCATCCAGTTGATGATTTTTGGATTTGTATTTACATCAGGCGCTGGAATATCTTTGTCTGGGCCTATCATATCGTATATCTTTCTTGCATATTCGCGGGATAAATTCTCCAAGTGCTTTTCGGATAATTCTTTTGGATCAACGATTACTCCGCCTTTTGCTCCGCCGTAAGGAAGTCCTATTACAGCTGTTTTTAAGCTCATCCATATCGAAAGCGCCATTACTTCAGAACGTGTTACTTCTTCATGGAATCTTATTCCACCTTTATAGGGGCCGTGTGTGTTGTTATGCTGAGACCTGAATCCTTTAAATACCTTGATCTTCCCGTCAATTTCCACAGGCAACGATACCTCGACTATCCTATTTGGATTGATGAATGCCTCGATAACATCTTCTTTGTAGTTATACTTTTTCCCTACGTTTTTTATAAGTTGTGCTGTTTCGAGAAAAACATCTAGTTGCTTTGACATTTATTCTTCTAATAATACATTTTGTAGTATTCTGTTGCAACACACATCATATATTTTTATAATGATTTAATGCTAAAAGGTATATTTGTAGCAGTGGTTATCGCATTCGTTTTGTTTTCCGCGCAGCTTTTTTTGAAAAACCCCAATCTATCTTTAGGCTCTATGCTTTCTCCTGTTGCACAGCCTGAAGAGGAGCTGGATCCTGTCTACCCAACTTGGACGCCCAATACTCCTCAAGTGGGTGGTATATTCGATCAAAGATTAGTACTTTCTGCACAGTCTGCAGCCTCTTATGACATGTCTTCCGGAAAGATGGTGTTCTCAAAAAACATAAATGAAAAGCTTCCTATGGCGTCTCTTACGAAAATAATGACTGCCTTTCTCGCCCTAGAGGAGGGAGCTGACAAAATATATAGAGTCAGCAAGTCCGCTGCGTCGGTTGGCGAAAATTCTATGGGGGTCTCTGAGGGGGAGGTTTTTAGGCTTGAAGAGCTATTGTATGGACTTCTTCTTCCGTCGGGAAACGATGCCGCAGAGGTCATAGCTGAGGGAAGTTATTATGGACGAAATGGATTTGTGGATGAAATGAATATTCGTGCAAAACAACTCGGCATGAATGACACTAATTTTACTAATCCCTCTGGTCTTGAGGGTGATGGTGATCAGTACTCAACTGCGGTCGATCTTCTAAAACTTACAAAGCTTGCCATGGAAAACCAAACATTTAGAAAAGTTGTAGGAACATATGAAAAAGAACTGCCCGCTACTAAATATCACAAGTATTTTTACTTATATAACGACACCAACCTTTTGACTTCCTATCCTGGGGTTATAGGAGTAAAGACGGGATTTACCTGGGAAGCAGGACTGTGTCTCATTACCTATCTGGAGTATAACGATAGAACTATTATCGCGGTGCTTTTGAATAGCCAGAACAGAAGACAGGAGATGAAAGACCTACTCGACTACACTCTTATCGAGCTTGGTGAGACTCCACCTGTGCACGAATAGATAATTCTGGGTATTTTAGTTTCGGGGATTTTTTGATACTATTTGAAAATGGATTTAATAATCTTTCTATTCGACCTCTTTCTTCACCTGGATGAGCATCTGGCAAACATCATAAACGCGTTCGGGCCTTTTACATACGTGATCCTTTTTGGGATAGTATTTGCAGAAACAGGACTAGTAGTTGCTCCCTTTTTACCTGGAGATTCATTGCTTTTTGTAGCAGGAACTCTTTCTGGAGCAGGTCATTTAAATATAGTTATTACTTATTTATCTCTACTTGTTGCGGCGATACTCGGAGACACAGTAAATTATTGGATAGGACATCACATAGGGCCTCGAGTATTTAGTAAAGAAAACTCAAGGATATTCAAAAAAGCATATTTGGAAAAAACCCGTGAGTTCTATGATAAACATGGCGGAAAAACTATAATTTTGGCGCGCTTCCTTCCTATTTTAAGAACGTTTGCTCCATTTGTAGCAGGTGTAGGGAAAATGCACTACCGCACTTTTCTTTTATATAATATAGTAGGTGGTTTTCTTTGGGTAACTTTATTTACTTTCGCGGGGTACTTTTTCGGTGGGCTGCCATTTATACAGCACAATTTCCACTATGCAGTGGTGGTTATAATCGTGATTTCTATCCTGCCGATGGTAATCGAGTATATAAAGTATAAAAGAGAGCTTAGACTTACAAAAAAACAAATGGAGCATGCAACGTACAAGGATATTAAAAAGACCCTCAAAAAAGAACATCTAAACGACTAGTATCTTCATTGTCGTATTTAGTATAATTCCCTTATTAGCTAGCCCGGGTGGTGGAATGGTATACACGCAGGACTTAAAATCCTGTGACCTTTGGTCTTGAGGGTTCGAATCCCTCCCCGGGCACTACGTCGGAACTAAGACTTCACACCTTCGTTTTTGAAAAATCAAAAAACTTCGGTTTCTCGTCTATTCCTCCTTACTTAATCCCGCAAGCGGGATTACAGATTTTATCGTATTAAGTATTCTCTGAAAAACTCCAGAAACTTTTCGTAGTTCATATAGAAGATATACATATTAAGGAGTATCAAGCCGGGAAAGATGATGCTTTTTTCTGCAAATCCTTTGGTTTTGATTCTAAAGGCCCTAATTGGCGGGATGCCAAATTTTATTGGAAAGGGAAATAAAAGTGGTATTCCATCCCGAGTCAGCATATCAGTCAGAAGGTGAGAAATAAACCCAATCATAAAAGAGATCCATACGATATTCATATCGACCAAGAGCACCGCACCTATCAGTCCTAGTAAAAACCTAACTCCTATAGCAAATAAGACTAATCCGACTAAAGAATGAGACAAAAATCTGTGTTTCCCAAAAAGCGGAGATACGATGCCGCTTAGTATTCTTCCAAATCTCACCTTTTCCCATATAGAAGATGTTGTCTGGTCTATGTCGGGTGCTAAGGCGCCGACCATGTTTGCAGTGAACGCTACTATCGCTGTTGCGAGAGTCATTTCTGTCAGAGGAAAATATGCGACAGTCGCAGTAAGTGCTGTGAAAGCTGCAAGATCATGGGTTCTACCGGTCATAGAACTAGTGTAACAAAAGTTCTACCAATCTTTTTCGTAGTACTTTTTATTCTTTAATCTCTCCGGTAGATAGCTCTGGTTTATTTTCTTGCCCTTTTTTTCTTCGCGCCATGCGTATCTTATGTGTCCTTTTCCGTATCCGAGGCCCTTCATTACTTTATTTGCGTCATTTCTCAAATGCATGGGGATAGGCGGAAGATTTTCTATCTCGATATCAGAGAGAGCTGCAAATATTCCATTTGTTGATGCAATCGATTTTTTACTCGTAGCAAGATAAGTTGCAGTCTGTGCAAGTATAAGTTGTGCTTCAGGAAGACCTATCATATGGACTGCCTGCATAGAACTTGTAGCAAGTACTAATGCAGTGGGTTGGGCATTTCCTATGTCCTCTGCAGCAAATATAACCATGCGTCTTGCGATAAATATCGGATCCTCACCTGCCTTTATCATACGTGCGAGATAATGAAGAGTCGCGTCTGGGTCACCTCCACGCATCGATTTTATAAATGCAGAAATCGTGTCATAGTGATAATCCCCTTTTTTATCATAATATACCGCCCTCTTCTGAATTGCTTCTTCTGCAACTTTGAGATTTATTCTGTTTTTTACGGTTACTGCAGTCTCTACGGCGTTGATAGCAAACCGCGCGTCGCCATTTGAAAAATGAATGATATGCGAAATGGCTTCATTATCGATTGTTGCCTTGGGATAAAAAGAAATTGCACGTTTGACTACCTTCTCGATGTCTTCATCTGAAAGTTGTTTTAGAACGAATAACTGGCTCCTCGACAGAAGTGGTGCGTTGATCCTGAAGCCTGGATTTTCGGTTGTCGCTCCAATCAGGATTATAGTTCCGTTTTCTACATGGGGTAGGAAAGCATCCTGCTGGGATTTATTGAATCTATGGATCTCGTCCACGAAAAGTATGGTCTTTTGCTTTTTTTCCTTCCTAACCTCCTCTGCTTCTTTTATGATTTTTCTGACCTGCTCTACTCCACTGGTTACTGCTGAGAAAAATACGAAGTTTGCGTCTATGCTGTTGGCGATGACTGTCGCAAGAGTCGTCTTGCCACAGCCTGGAGGGCCCCAGAGGATCATACTGGTCACATTTCCAGTCACGATCATCCTGCGGATAGGTTTTCCTTTTGCCACCAGATGCTGTTGGCCTATAAACTCATCGAGATTCTGGGGTCTTAGTTTTTCTGCCAGGGGTATATGCATGTGCCCTATTTTACCACCGCTTGTCTAGGAAATAACTATTATATTTGATAAAATCTACTTCTAGACCTGTCGTCCCGCTTAGCGGGGCGAAATAAGGAGAATCAGAATAAATGTCGCAGCAAAATAAGTTTACTTTTTTGCGAAGACGATATTCTTGATTTGACGTAGGGCCCGTAGTTCACCGGTAGAATGTATCCATGGCATGGATAAGAAAGGGGTTCAATTCCCCTCGGGTCCACATATTTGACAAAGCAATAAAATTATATTAAAACTTAATAAATGAATTCCAAAATCCTCATAGCGATAGTCATAATCGTAATAGCCGCAGCAGCAGGTTATTTTTATTTAAACTCACAAAATACTCCTGATGCAGCAGTAGAGACCCAAGAAAACACAGAAACGATAGTCGAAGAGGAATCTACAGACGATATGATGATGGAGGAAGATGCGATGATGGAGGTTAGAACTATAGATATGACTGGAGAAGATTTTTCGTTTGATCCATCAGAAATTTCAGTGCAAGTTGGTGAAACTGTAAAAGTAGTATTAAATGCAGTAGATATGCCCCATGACTTTGTGGTAGATGAATTGGACGTTAGATCAGATGTTGCAAACCCAGGTGAAACGGTAGAGGTTGAATTTACCCCAACAGAAGCAGGCGAATTTGAATATTATTGCTCAGTAGGAAATCACCGCGAAATGGGAATGGTCGGAACGCTTACCGTTACCGAGTAAATTTAATTATCTTCTAAAGACTATTATTCCAGATCCTCACCTTTCAAATTCTCATCTATGTGAATCTCTTCATTATGCCCATGCGCGTCTTCCGGAATAAAATTGTGAAGACTTGTGATCGCAATATAGGTAATCAGTAGTCCGCCAAGAAGCGCGGCAGTTTCGGTAACTGCAAAACCGCGTCTATTTTCCTGATGAATTTCAGGGATAAGATTTGAAAGCGAAATATACATGAAAAATCCGGCTGATATAGCTATAAAAATTACTGAAAGATTTATAAATGACGTTCCTATATAAAAAGTAAGTATTGCCCCCATTAGTGAAACCAATGCGCTGAGAAAATTTATAAGTATGATTTTTCTTCTCTTAAGGCCTTTTCTCAAAAGAACCCCAAAATCCCCTATTTCTTGCGGAATCTCATGAGCTCCAACAACTAAGGCGGTTATTATTCCCAGCGGAATATTCACTAAAAATGCAGCAGCAATCGCAATACCATCAACAAAATTATGAATTGTATCTCCTATTATGATCATAGGTATTATCGGCTCCTTTACGCTCTCGCTATCATGATTGTGTTGCCAGTGTAAAACCCTTTCGAGCAGGTAGAACACTATAATCCCGCCCAGCACATATACAAAGAACATCAATATCCCGATGGATTCCTCTGCCTGATGGACTCCCTCCGGAAGTAATTCAAAAAAGACAGCTCCCAATAGTGCTCCTGCCGCAAAGGATGAAAGCAAGTGGGATATTTTGACAAGCTTCCGATTCATCAAGAGCAATGTGCCGCCGATAAGTGACAAAACACCCCCTAATGCAGTAAATAAGATAATATATGTCAATAAATTCATGATTTTTTAGATTTACAATTTTTACATAACCCAAAAAATTCCAGAGAATGCGATAAGACTGAAAATCCCTTCTTCTTTGAAATTTGGGTTTCGATTCTATCTACAGAGCAATCCATAATATCCTCTATGGCGTGACACCGTACGCATACTGCATGATGGTGCTCTGGTACATCTGCAAGTTCATAGCGCACTACTCCATCATTGAAATGGACTTCTCGGACAAGTCCCCTATCAGAAAATGTATTCAAACTCCTGTATATAGTTGCCTGGTCAGAATAAACACCCTTTTTTCTAAGTAGGCTGATCGATTCAGAGACATCGATAGGCTTTGATTGTCTCCGAAAGATATCTATAAGCGCCTCCCTAGTCTTTGTCTTTTTCAGACCGGTTTTCTCAATACTTGTAAGCATATTTTGTATAGTTTATGCGAATGATTTGCATTTGTCAATTTTAACGCTTGTTTTGTTACAATAGAATTATGAAATTTATTATTGGTCTTTTAGCATTACTTGTGTTTTACATCCTGACGCCTCTTCCGGCAGATGCACAAAACACCCCGGAAAATCAGCCTAACTCGAATATGCCAAAAGAAAATCTTTATAAAGCAAAGGTTTTGGAGGTTGTTGATGAAGGCGAAACCGGAAGTGGTGAATTCAAAAATAAGTATCAGGACCTAAGACTCGAGCTACTGGACGGGCCTGATAAGGGAAAGATTATAGTTTTGACACATGGAAATCTAGCTACACTAAGTGATGATATGCTACTTAAGCAAGACGACAAAGTAGTAATCCTTGAATTCTCACGGCCAGACAATTCTACAGAATACATCGTCACCGACAAATACAGACTCGACAAGCTAATGTGGGCTGCTATTTTATTTGTTCTTATAGTACTTGCTATAGCCAGGTGGAAAGGCCTAGGGTCATTGATCGGACTTGGTATCAGTTTTATAGTAATAATAAAGTTCATAATCCCGCGAATCCTTGAAGGACATGATCCTCTACTTATAAGCATTCTGGGTGCCAGCGGCATTATGATTTCAACCCTCTACCTTGCTCATGGATTTTCGAAAAGAACCTCTGTTGCGCTCGTATCAACAATTATAACCTTCATCTTCATCGGCGTCCTTTCTGTGGTTTTCGTGAATATCGCAAAGATTTCGGGACTTGGTAGCGAAGAGGCATATTCTCTTCAGTATGGATTTGGTAGTGATATAAACTTTAGAGGGCTATTTCTGGGAGGAATCCTGATAGGGGCATTAGGTGTTTTGGATGATGTAACCACAAGCCTTACGACAGCAATATTTGAGATCGCCAAAAACCACAAGAAAATTTCGGTTGGCTCTTTGTTCAAAAGTGGGATGGAAATAGGACGCGAGCATATAGCCTCTCTAGTCAATACGCTCGTGCTCGCTTATGCAGGCGCATCTTTGCCTATATTTCTTTTTATAGTCGTAAACCCTGCAGGACATCCTATCTGGTCGATAATAAATAGCGAGCTTATTGCAGAAGAGGTAATAAGGGTTTTCGCGGGTAGTTTTGGATTGATTTTGGCGGTTCCCCTGACCGCACTTCTTGCTTCGTATGTTGCTTTTAGGTTTTCTAAAAACTAACAGACTCCCAAAAAGGCGAGTCTGTTAGCAATATTGTGCAAAAACGTCTTTATACGTTTACAGAGTCGTATGCGTCCTTGCTGACAAAACGAGTAAGGTTTCGTCCGTCTGAGGTCTTTGCCTTAACTGCGTATTTTGTTTGTCCTTTTACCTGGTAAGTAGTTTTCTCTGTTACTTCTGCGTCTAGTTTAGTTCTTGTTTTTACATCGTAAAATTGCATTTTCATATTGATACTCACCTCCTTTTAGTTCATTTAGCTTCAAGTGAACTTACCATACTAATATGCACGTTCAAAATGTTTTTGTCAAGTACTAAACCTGTGATTTTGAACCTATAATAACTCTTTATTGTGTTTTCAAGGCGAAATCGTTAGAATATACGCAAGGGCTTAGGCATTCACTCTTTGTTAGCTAAAGTCAAAACTCAGATTTATAGCCTGCTCTTGTTTATAATAATCCCTTTTACGGGATTGCTGCAAAAATGCTCTGCATTTTTGAGGAAGGAAGAATAACACAGCGAAGTGAAACTTATTGCTCTGCAATAAGAGAAACGTGCGTCGTTTATTCTGACGCGGCGGGGAGTAGCTCAGTTGGCTAGAGCGCGCGCTTTGGGAGCGTGAGGCCGGAGGTTCAAGTCCTCTCTCCCCGACTATAAGTACTTTGACGTGTTTTTAGCATGGTTGCAAAAGGTTCTTTGGCTTGATACGACAACACTTTCTCTTCATCAACGGTGAGGTTCAAGAATATAATTCTACAAATTGTGTCTTTTTGAACTTCTGTTCCAGATTTGACTTTCTTCTCAGCCTGTTTTGATAAGTTCAAGAATTGAGACAGAGTAAGCTTTTCTTTTTCTGGATTACTCACCTGCTCTCTCAGCTCCCCAATTTCACTTTCAAGCTGTTCTTGCCTACCCTCAAGCTCATCAATTCTTTTCTCGTTAATTTTTCTTACAGTCAAGTTTTTCTCTGATACTATTGCAAGTCCCCGTTCTTTGAGTTCTCTTGTGGCGTTTTTCAGAAGAGCTTCTTTGCTATGAATTTGAATTTGTACTTCAGACCTTTTGCTTTCAGTAATTTTGGATATTGCTTCATAGTACTCATCGTAGTCAGCTTTTGTGAATCTAAAATCTTTTTCAAAAAACTTATAAAGAAAATCTATGACGATTTGGCCACGTACCGATTTCTTCTTTCTGGTGCAACCTTTTGTGTCACATCTAAAATATAGATACTGTTTGTATCCAGAACTTGGACCTACAACCATGTTCTTTCCACAAAAAGCACACTGGACCAAGCTTCGAAAAGGATAAAATCTTTTTCTCTTATTCACGTTATATGGAGCTTTTCGAGCTTGAGAAAGCTCTTGGACTTCACTGTAAATCTCTTCAGTTATCGCAGGAATAAAGTTGTCATATACATCTCGTAAATCTACTTTCTGAAGTGCTTGAATCAGAATTCCGTAGTAAAAAGGGTCACGAAATACATCTGAAAGTATTTTCTTGTTCATAACAAACAATCTGTCAGAATCTTTGTATTTTCTGGTATACCCGTTATCGTTCAGATACTTTGCTATAACATCCAGTGATTGTCCCTTTCTTCTTAGATTCCATGCTTCTTTTATAAGATTGAAATTATTCCCATCAGGTTCATAAAGACCAAACTTATTCCTTCGATATCCGTGTTTGCGAATCGGCGATTTTCCCTCTGCCAGATTTCCTTTTACTCCTCTTGAAACATCTTGAGATAGTTTATCGCTGTACTGCTTTGATAATACAAAAGCAATTCCTAAAAGCATCTTTCCGTTTGCATCGTTTGTGAAGTGGTGAGTAACAAATTTTAAGTCAAGAATTTGCTTCTCATCTATCATGTTAATTATTTCTCCACCCTCCATCATATTCCTTGCTAAACGGTCTGGATTCCAAGAGATAATTGCGTCAAATTTGCCACTCTTGATATCTTTAAGCATCTGGGTGAAAACAGGTCTTTTGAGAGGTCTTTTAGCAGATTGGTGTTCTATGAGAATATCTGCTATTCGAAAGCCGACTCTTTTTGCATACTGCTTGCACTCTGCGATTTGGTCATCAATTGAGCGAATCTGGCGCTCATCGTCAACAGTACTCTTTCTTGCATAGAGTACGTATTTAAGCTTTGTAATATCTATTTCTTGTTGTTCTTCCATGCTTTTATCATCATCTTACAAGGAGAAATCTCCGAAAGTAAAGTGGTTATGAAAAAGTAATTATCTTCATGATAAATTGTGTTTAGATTGTTACTGCTTGATTTATTTGAACTTATCCTTTAATATCAGCCTAAATTTCATGTCAAAAGAATTTATTGAACAACAGGTCAAAAAAGTCAGGAATTTTTGGAATAAAAGTAAGATTAATAAAGCAATAATCCTTATTGGAGCAGTACTCGCATGGCCTGTTGTATTATTTGGAGCTTCTGCATATCTTTACCATAAATTTGACAAACCGGCTGCAAGATGGGGTTCAATTGCACTTCTCTTAGTTGCTACTTCACCTATATCTGCAGGCTGGATTGCTGGAATAGCTCAATCTTCCACAGGTGAGGTTGTACATGAAAAAACACAAAAGACAGAGGGTGAGGGAAATTGCACCGGCCCAGATGGGAAAAAGATGTGGCTCAACAAAGAAGATTGTGAGAAGTTTAATAACGCATGGAAAAATCCTGAAGTAAAACAGGATAATCAAGGTCAACAAGCACCTACCTCTACTCCACAACCGAAAGACGCCTACACTGTTCTCTCAGGGATAGGGAAAGAAGTTACAGATAACAGCAATATTTCTGTTTTTGACAACGACGATGGGACTATTGATGTTATCAACAACATCGTACTCACACCTGAAGTTGAGTGGGGACTTGACGCATACACAAGAAAGTGGGTAACCGACTATTTTTCCAAGACCTACACTTCTGGATTACCAATACGATATGCACTGATAACAATTGCTTTTACCGGAACAGATAGGGATGCTGTAAGAGTGGGACTTGGAGCAAATCAAGCAGAAAATATCACTCAAGAACAGTGGAAAGAAACGAATCCTTACGACCTATGCAATTGGATAAAACGTGTTTCTACAGGCGAAAATCAGGATGACTACGCCAACTCTACTTTCGCAGAGAACTACAAGTGTAACTAAAAGTAAGTATGAGTAAAGATACTTTTCGACAACCACCTCCTGTAAAAGAAAGAAGGTCGTCCCCTCAGAACAAGATTATTAAATAGATTATTTCACCAGCCCGAACTCAGAGTGTAGGTTTTCAAGTAGATTCATGTTTGCGACAACGAAGGTACTCTATTCTCTTCTTTTTAAGCTAGTAAATCACATAGTTTGTCACAACTCTTATACTCACATATATAAAACGCTATATACACTAACTTTTTGATACGGTTTGTACACAAAAGAACACTCAACTGTGCTAGAATAATCGAACTTATCAGATGAAGGTATTATTAGTTGGATTAGAATCTAAATTGGCTCATGAGTGTGTAAGCTGGTCATCAGTGGATGAAGAACGAGTTCCTAACTTCGGTGAGTATGATTTTGTTATCCTATATCTTCCTACACTTATTCAAGGAACTTTTACCTACTTCGCAAATACTACTATAGAAGATATAAGAGAAAAAATTCTGAAAACGATATCGAGAACAAACACCCAAATTTTCTGCGTTACTGCTCGGAATTTAAATAACCAACATGGTAAATCGCTATATTCTATGTTTCCGTTTACACTATCGTTTATTGGTAACGAGAGTGGGTCAATTTTGTCTGAGAAACCAAATAATTCTTACTTTGCAAAAGTAAAAAAGTGGGAATATTGCTTCGAGGGTATTGAAAATCCAGATAAACAGGGGTCGGGCTATTATAAGGTGGCGTGGCTTCTTAAAAATATTGCCTCCACAAAATATTTAGAACACGTAGCTTTTACAGTAACTCTTGCCAAAACAATAAGAGAAGGAGGAAGAGTTGTTGAGGAAATTACCACGCCTGTTTTCTTTTTACCACCTACGACCTCTGATGACGAGGAAACAGTTCGTGAGCTTATTTCTTGCTATATTAATCCTGATAAATATACACTTCCCGATTTTGTAAAGGAAATTAAAGTACCCGGCGAAAAACAGATTGATGAGTCAATACTATCACTTAGAAAGACTATAGATGACGCAACCCAAAAGTTGGAAGAAGAAAAGGGAAGACAAAATAAGATTCTGTTCATGAAAGGAATTGTGGGATTGCGAGATAAGCCTCTACAACGAGCAGTTGTGAGAGTTTTCGAGGACATGGGTCTTTCACTTGATGGAAAAGAGACATACGAGGAAGACAAAACTTTTACCTACGATGAGAATTTAATTCCTGTAGAAATCAAGGGACACAAGGGTGCTGTCACTCGTCAAGACGTACTACAAGTCATGAGCAGAAACGAAAAGGCAAAGGTGAAGGACGAAAACTATGTTAAAGGAATTTTGATAGCAAATCCTTATAACGAAACTCCTCTTGATGAAAGAGGTATCGATTTCGAGCCGAACATCGTAAAAAGCGTTGCAGGTTGGAATATATGTCTCTTAAGCACAAGAGTTTTATTACAGTATTGGATTGAGTTCAGAAAAACTGGTAAGACAAATTTAGGTGAAAGACTTTTAACAATACCGGGCGTATTAGAGTATAAAGCATCTCAAACAAGTAAGGAAAAAACAAACTCATGAATATTAAAAAACTCTTTACTTTTATAGCTGTTATTCTCCTGTTCTGTTTAGGGCTAATCTTTTTGGTATGGTGTTTTTTATCGACGAATTCACAGCTTAGAGACAATCTTATAGCTGAAATTGTAGGTGGAGGCATATTGGCATCAGTTATTACGGCAGTTTTTTTCTATCTACAGGAAGCAGATGAACATCATGCAAATAAAAGAAAGGCAGAGTCTTTCTATCATGATAGGCTTGTCTTAGACATAAGGGAATCTTTTGACAGAAATAAGAGTCCTTGGAATTTTTCTGGACTACAGAAATTTTATTTTGATGATTCAAGAATAAACTCTCTTTATGATATATATGAAAAGAATTTTTCAGATATAAATAATTTCCAAGCATACTTCCCAGCAAACAAACTCATAAGTGTTTTTAACGAACTTTATAGATTAACACGAAAGGGATATGTCCTAGCGGAAAAGTTAGAGGGGGAAATTTACCAATTGGTAAGAGCAGAGCATCACAAAAGACAGCTCATCTCTGCAAACGACTTTTCTTCAAAAGCATACATCAAAGGAAAGTTATTCGCTAATATATCAGATGATGTAATATTGAAATATCTTGAGTGGCAAACAATTCCAGAAAGGATTCCTCAGATTTTGGAGATAGCTAAGAAGAATCCCGAGATTAGTAAACTGATGAAACAAATAACTTCAGTACGTAACAAACTTATTCAAAAGGAAAATGCTATAAAGACACTTCTTGATAAGAATATTACTGATGCATAGCATCACTTAAGTTCAAGGACCCTCTTCTTTATCTTTCTCCTTTTTCTCATCGAAGTCTTTCATGATAAAAGGGTACCAAATTCTGCCTCCATCACCATCATCCATGCTCTTTTCGTTGAGCTTTGCTTTTTTTGACTTTGTATCGACTGAATCCAAAGCGTTTACCAATTCAACCAGAGGATTACCGCTCTCAGGCATCTCTACCGCCCTAGAATCGCTTTGTAGAGTCTTTTGTAAGGGTTTTCGTACTTTCTTCTTGGTCTTAGTACTCATATAATCTATTATACTGTTCTGGTGGAGCAGGCGAAAGAACTTGTTCGTCAAAGTCAGCGGGATTCCAGTTCTTGAAAAGGGATTCTGTAAGTGGTAAAAATAATTCAAGTTTTGTCGCTTTAGCTCGACACAAAAGTTCTTGCATTATAAATTCTTAGGGTATTAAATAAATAATACTAATTCTAAGTTAATTCCCGGACAGCTTTATGGAAAAGAAATTTTATTGGTTATACGTTACTGTTTTTATAAATATCATAGGGGTGGGGATGATATTTCCCATCTTGCCGCTCTTTGCAAAGGCATTTGATGCCTCGTCCTTTCAGGTAGGACTTTTGACCGCCGTTCTTGCACTAGTTCAATTTTTTACAGCGCCCTTTATAGGAAAGCTTTCTGACAAATACGGAAGAAAACCGATTCTGATGTCATCTATCGCTATCAACACGATTGCCTTTTTAGTGACTGGGTTTTCGCCAAATCTTGCGGTCATATTTATTGGCATGGCGCTTCAAGGCCTGGGTAGTGCCGGAGTTTTGCCTGTCGCGATAGCTTATATTGCTGATGTTACCAAAGGCCATGAGCGCTCTACCTATATCTCAAGAATTACTGGAACTTTTGCTCTAGGGTTTATGATAGGCCCTATTGTGGGAGGCGTGTTGGGAAGTTCGTCTCTTTCACTACCCTATTTTGTAGCATCTGCGGTGGGACTGGTAAATCTGATGGTAATCTACTTTTTCCTTCAAGAGACATTGCCTAGTAAAGATCAAAATATTGCATTACGCGAGGGACTAATTAACATAAAACCTATATTCAAAGCCTTAAGAGGCGAATTCGGAATATTTTTCTACCTTATGTTCGCTTGGGCATTTTATATTGCACACCTGGGGCTTACGATACCGTTTTATGTTCAGGACATTTTTTCATTTAGGGCATTTGAGACCGGATTACTTTTTTCGATAACAGGCACTACTGCAGCAATTACTCAATGGGTAATTCTGCCCAGGATCGAGAAGAAAATCGGCGACCTCAGAACAATTTTTTTGGGGATATTCGTACTGTTTGTATTTCAAATCCTCGCACCATTTGCTACAACCGCAGTAGTTTTCGTGATAATTTTGATGTTTTCGGTTTGGGGCAGCTCGACTATGCGTCCTTCGATAAATGCTTACCTTTCGAAAAAAACTACACAGGGACAAGGAGCTACGATGGGACTTGCTTTTTCATTTGAGAGTCTGGGGCGGGTTGCCGGCCCTATCGTCTTAGGTGGACTGATAGCTACTACAAACCTAGTCCTTCCCTTTTATGTAGTTGCGCTGGTTCTTGGAATCGGAATACTTTTATACACTACTGTCGAGAGGAAAAGGCAACGGAAGTCTTGATTTTATTGCGGAAGAAAATGTAATTTGCTATAATTTTAACCTGAGTTGGACTTTAACATTGTATAGTTCTTGTCGTCCTGCACGGCAGGACGAAATAAAGGAGGATGAGGATAGATGTTGAAGAATTTATCTCTGATAAATTCGAAAAGGATACTCTGCATCCGACGTCGCGGGTATGGTTTAATGGCAGAACGAGAGATTTCCAATCTTTCAGTGGGAGTTCGATTCTCCCTACCCGCTCCAAATTTTCCTCTTGACAAAATTATTTCGAGGAGGATAATAATGCTAGACCCAGTAAGGGTCTTTTTTAATTAAGGTAATAGATTTATCTGAAATATTTAAGCTTCGAGAAATAAATTTTTCCCCAAGCTTCCTGATAAAACTCAAAAATCTAACCTAAATTTATTTTTTGTAATATGGACACGATCAGTATTATTGCTCTTATTGTTTTTGGAATTGGTTACTTCCTTATAACTTTAGAGCACAAGTTAAACACAAACAAAGCCGCAATAGGACTCGCACTAGGTGCGATCCTCTGGATAATCACATCTCTTACCGCACATAATTCTGAAGAGGTCGTGCACGCAATTCATGAAGCTGGAGCGGAAATTTTCTCAATCGTCGCTTTCCTACTAGCAGCAATGACTCTGGTCGAAATCCTCGTTCACTATCGTTTCTTTGACATCATTAGAACAAAACTTGCGTCATACAAATTAAAAGATAAAAAACAATTCGTAATAGTAGGCATACTAACATTCTTTCTATCAGCAATTTTGGACAACCTCACAATAACAATCGTCATGACTCAGATCGCAAGGCAATTCTTTAAAGGAAAAAATCTTTTAGTTGTAGTTGCCGGAATCGTAATACTCGCAAATGCAGGTGGAGCATGGTCGCCGATAGGAGACGTTACAACCATCATGCTCTGGCTTGCAGACAAATTTACTGCTGCAGACATAATCATCCACACATTTATTCCTGCGGCAGTAATAGGTGTTGTTTCTGGAGCACTGCTTCTCAGACAAGTTAGAAATACATCAGAGGACAGACTCGTAGATAAAAAAATAGAGCTTACAAAAAGTGAGAAGATCATTATCGGGATGTCTCTAACAAGCTTCTCATTTCCTATCTTTATGAACCTCATGGAGTTACCTCCATATCTAGGCTTACTCTTTGGATTAGGACTGGTTTGGGGAGCGATAGAATTTCTAAAAAGAAAAGCAACTCAACAGACTCATCTTACTGCAAATATCGACACACTACTACAAAAGACTGATATTTCATCACTTAATTTTTTCATCGGAATACTTCTTGCTGTATCTGCTTTAAGTGCATTAGGAATATTAGGGAACTTGTCAACTATGCTCTTTGGGCCTGAGCAAGACCCTATGCGCGTAGCATTAGGTTCTGTTGTGCTCGGACTTATGTCAGCAATAGTCGATAATGTACCGCTTACTGCAATCGCAATTGACTTAATTACTCTTACGGATTCATATATTTGGACTCTGCTAGCGTTAACGGTTGGAACAGGTGGATCAGCATTAGTTATAGGGAGCGCTGCAGGAGTTGTAGCGATGGGAATGGTGAAGGAATTAAATTTTGTAAGATACCTAAAAATAGCAACGATTCCAGCTCTAGCTGGTTTTTTCGCGGGAGTTTCAGTCTATGGAATAATGTACTATTTCTTTCACTAGATTAACGCCCCTGCTTTAAAATTTTTCATTTCTGCGTTAAAATATACATCTATGCTCTCGTAGCTCAACGGATAGAGCAACTCTCTTCTAAAGAGTAGGTTGTGGGTTCGATTCCCGCCGAGAGCGCAGCGAACAAAATCAAAGATTTTTACGCTACTGAAACGTAAAATTAAAAATTTGTACGTTTCGCCAAAAATGTTCTATATTTATATTCTAAAGAGCAAGAAGGACAACAGTCTGTATATAGGCTACACTACTAATCTTGAAAGAAGATTTGTTGAACACAACGATGGTTTGTCAAAGTCAACGAAATGCAAAACTCCATACCAGATGATTTACTATGAAGGTTTTGCCAATCGGATAGGCGCAAAGCACCGCGAAGAGTACTTAGAAAGCGGTTGGGGAAGAAGAAGTATTAAAAAAATGCTTAAAAAAACTTTAGAATAATATTTATGTTTCCGATATCAGATAACGCACGGACAAAAGGCCTACCATTTATAACGATTATCATAATCGCTATAAATGTATATGTATTCATAAGATATCTTCTGCTGGGCGATACCGATCAATTTGTATATGAGTATGCCCTGATACCGGAAAACGTTAACTTTTCTAACATTTCGACGCTCTTTCCATTCATAAGCTCGCAATTTCTCCATGGAGGATTTTTCCATATTATTTCAAATATGTGGTTCCTGTGGGTATTTGGTGATAATGTAGAAGAAAAAATAGGTAGGATAAGGTATCTAGGACTCTATCTGCTCTCAGGTATAGCAGGAGGACTTTTGCAATACGTATTAAGTCCTGAGTCATCGATTCCTATGCTAGGTGCTTCTGGAGCAGTCTCCGGCGTCTTGGGAGCGTATTTTTTACTCTTCAAGCACCACTCGATAAGATCTATAGTCTTTCTTTTTTTCGTGATAACTACGATAAATATTCCAGCTGGAATTTATATATTCTACTGGTTCGCGCTCCAGCTATTTCAGGGAGTTGCAAGTCTCCCGTCGCTGGATCTAGAAACTGGAGGCACTGCCTTTTTTGCTCACGTAGGAGGATTTGTTGCTGGGTATCTGATAGCAAAGCTTTTTAGTCAACCGAAAAAGGATTATATAGAGGGAGAAATCGTAGAATAATTTATCCGCGGATCAGAAGAAAAGCTATATATACGATATACAACAAAAGCATGAATATGCCCTCACGCCTTCCTATACTGTGTTTTTTCCAGATGAATATTGATATTAGAAGTATTAAAGTAGCACCGATTAAAACTGCTATATCTACTAATTGAATCCCTCGAATTGGGATATCTTTAACTAGCGAAGTTACACCCAAAATAAGGAAAATATTAAATATATTTGACCCGACTATATTTCCAACTGCAATATCCGTATTCTTTTTGCGGACGGCCGCGATATTTGTAAATAGCTCAGGAAAGCTAGTGCCTGCCGACACTAACGTTAACCCTATAAAAGCATCGCTCAAATTGAACATGCGGGCTATTGCGACAGCATTGTCTATTGCAATTTTACTTCCAAATGTCAGCCCCAAAAGTCCTAGTAATATAAATAGGAAGATGATTGAAAGCGAGCGTTTTTTGATTTCGATCTCACTCTCCCCTGTTACTTTTGCTATTCCGAAGGTATAGTAGAGAAATATTATGAAAAATGCGAGCAAAAATATCCCACCGGTTCTACCTATTGTCCCGACCACTTCGGGACTACTGATTACTGAAAGATCAAATACACCAGTGTTTATTGCTATTTGGAGCCCAAAAACTGCAATAAGAATTGCTCCCAAAAAAGAAAATGGTATTTCTTTGCGCGTTGTATTTTTGAGGACTACAAGAGGAAAAATAACAGCACTGATTCCTAAAATCAAAAGGATATTAAAAATATTTGAACCTATTACGTTTCCTAATGCTATGTCTGTGTTTCCACTAAGAGCGCTTGTCAGTGATACAACAAGCTCTGGTGACGAGGTTCCAAAAGCAACAACCGTAAGACCTATTACGATCGGGCTTATCTTAAAACGGCTTGCCAAAGAAGAAGCACCATCGACCAAAAAATCGGCTCCTTTAACTAAAATAGCAAGACCTACTACAAATAAAATAAATTCAAACATAAAACAATGATGAATTGATACTTCGCTAATGCTTAACGCAAAATCCTGGGGTGGCTGACGGGTGACGCTCCCGCTACCTCCTGTTCCACAAACAGGCGTTCTACTGATGAACTACAGCCACCATTATCACGATATTATACTAGAAAATGAGCCTTTTATAAAGAAATTACGGAGAAACAAAGTCGATCTTGAACTTCATGATGTTGCATGCCTCTTTCTCCATCTGAGCTGGGGTAAAGGTATCCAGCTGTAACTGAGGCCTCTTCTCGCTTTGTGGCTTAAAGAAGTTGGTTATGAAAGCTAATGGCCCTTCATCTTCTTCGGCTACTTGGACTCCCTCATTTACTTCATCGCCACCTCCAAATAGTCCGGCAAAGAAATTCGCGATCTGGCCAAAGAATCCGACATTCTCATCCTGTGCCGCAAGAACTACGGTCTGTGCCTCCCTGAGTGCTGCGGCAGTCCTGGCTACACAAAGAGGCGTTGCAACTATCCTGTATTCTTCACCACTTTTTATCTGAGGATTTGCCGTCCACTCTGCCCTATATCGCACTAAAGTCGGCGTATTATCTATGACAGTTACAGGCTGGTCTCCCTTTTCTGGAAGCTCTCTCACTCGGCCTGCACCAGCATTTCCCTCATAGATCCGGAATTTCATACCCTGAACCTCAGCCTTTGAGGTGTCAGATCCTTCTACCTTTGCGAATGCTTCAACCTGAATGGGCTGTCCCAGTGCGATCTGACCTACATTCATCTGGTCGCACTTACACATCGCTTCGTTAAAATCAGGAGTTGGCGTAGGAACAGGTGTATGGCTTGGCTGCGGCGTGCTGCTTGCTCTAGGCGTACTGGATGGCCCAGGTGTATTACTTGGTCTAGGTGTACTGCTAGGGCCTGGGGTATTACTTGGCCTTGGTGTACTGGATGGCCCAGGTGTTCGAGTTGGCGTAGGAGTGGATGCTGCGGGCGGCGTATTTGTTGGTGTAGCATCAGGTGTCCTAGTTGCGGTCGGTGTTGGCGTTTTTGTAGCAGTCGGCGGACAATATGTTGCAGTTTTACATACGTAGTCATAAGCAGGAAGGAACCTTTTATCTTGGGTTACTCCACATGTATACAAATCATAATAGCGACCATTACAGCCACCTTCGCATCCAGAATTCTTAAATTCGCAAACAGGAGGTGGTGGTGCAGATACTCGAATTGTAGCGCCATTATTGCAGGTCAGTGTGCATGAATACTGGTCGCAAGACACGCTAACATCAGCAGAGCTGTTTACCTGACAAGCGAGACCACACTGCCGCAGATATGCAGCACCCTCATTAGTACAAACTGCTATATTAGCAACAGTCCTACCTCTCGAATTTAAGCATGCATTAATTCTCGCAGCTGTTTCTGGTGCTGAGCCCTGCACCGTCACGTCAACCTGAGCTTCTATCCTATTCACCTCAAGGAGAGGATTGTCTATATGAATTAAAACTCCACCGAATATTAACGCGAATAAGAATAGTAATAATTTAGATTTCATTGTATCAATGTTAAAAATTGTTGATTGTTGCTCAATCCTTGAAAGAAAATTTGGTCCTGAAAATCTGTCTGGGCTACCTCTTTCAAAGAAGGTTCCAGAGAGAGAGCCAGGCTCAATGGTTCTAGAATATTCTCATTTTGACCTGCCAAAGAATAAGCTGTTGCTAAATCATAAGAATAAGTTGCCCTTTTTTTATTTTTGTCTGCTGTAGTTAATAATGTATTGTCGTTGTCTACCATATCTAAAGCAGTTTGTGTGTATCTGATTGCATCAGGATAATTATTTTGCATTCTATAAAAAGCCGCGAGTAGCCAGTAGTGTTGGCTTATCCTAGGATTTAGTTCTATGGCTTTTTTTAAGTTAGCTTCGCCTTCTTGTGGCTGCTGATAATATACTGCTTGCAAAAAACCATAATTCCCAACAGCTGGAGCAAAATTAGGGTCAGCTTCCACAGACTTTTTGGCGTAATCCATTGCCTCATTAAATCTAAACATATTACTCCTAGCTAGAATTGATGCATTTGTATATGCCTCAGATTTAAGTGTTACAGGTATATCGGCTAAGTTTGCCGTATTTTTATATAACTCTAAAGATTCTTCTCCTTGGCCCTGTAAAAGAAGGACTTTTGCTTTTGCCATTGATATAGAAGGATCCTGCGGATTTAATTCAAAAGCTCCTTCATATGCTTGTATGGCCTCGTCCTGTCTATTGAGAAACTCCAAAACATGTCCGACACTAAACATCACCTGCGCATTCGTGGGAGCAATTTTCTGTGCCTTTTGATAGTACTCCAAAGCCTTCTCGTAATTACCAGCTATTTCTTCTGAATATCCGGCAGCTAACAAAACTTCAACATTTGAGGGGTTTGTATCCAATGCCTTATCAATATATGGTTTGGCTTTTTCATAAGCTTCTAGTTCTGTTCCGGTTAAATTACCCTGATTTGAGATAGACTTAATTAGAGCAGCTTGAACAATAGGATCATCAGGAAAATCATCATAGATTTCTTTTAGTTTAGTCTCTGCCTCAGCAAAATTGCCTTTCTTGTAAGCGTCCTGAGCCTCGTCAGCAATTGCAACCGACTTAGAATACTCAGAATTATTTCTTACAAAATTAACTATAACTACCAATGTTCCAATTGCTAGGAGAAGGAAAACTCCAATTACAATAGGCAGGACTTTTCTGCTTCTCAACTTTTGAACTAAGCTAAGAATAGGACCTTTACTAGAAGTTGAGTTAATTTGATTACTATTTCTGACTTCTGGTGGCTGGGATGTATTATTGTTTGTTTCCTGATCCATAAGTTATAGAAGCATTAACGCAAGCCCACCGATGATAACAAGCGTTATTCCCCCTACGATTATGGCAGTGTTGGTGAAAGCCCCAGGAGACTCTATAGGAGGTTTTGTAGGCAAAGGTGTCGCTGGAACAGGTGTAGGCGTTTCATCTATAAGACCTTCTGCTGAACAAAGAAGCGAGTGCGATCCCGTTCCACCTGACTGCCCGGTGGAATTTGTAGCAAATACATCACATTTATAGGTTCTTTCCTGAGTTACAGGAAAGACAACTCGCAGAATAGAAGTATCAACAGTAGATGACTGCACCTGTGTACCTGTGTCAACTTCGGTAACGGTATAGTTATATGTCGCAGCTGTCTCTACTGCATTCCACGAACAACTCGCTTGGACGAATGAGCAGCTATCTCCTTCACATTCCGGGTACTCGACTAGTACTCCAGTGACTGCAGCCGGAGCCGTCTGTGCATGAGCATTTCCTGGAATGAGAAATAAGGTCAAAACAAATACTATAATCGAAAATAAAGCTTTAGTTTTCATAGCTACATATATAATAACCAGAAAAATTACCAAAGGTCAAGCAGGACTAGTAGGACTCTTACAGTAAAGTTTTATTCAGTTTGTAGCTTTAGGTAGAATTCTGGTAAAATACAATACTCTCGTCGAAGAGGAGAGCGCCTGTAGCTTAATGGATAGAGCACCTCGCTTCGGACGAGGCGGTTGGGGGTTCGACTCCCTTCAGGCGCGCGGGCGACTAGCTCAATTGGTAGAGCAATTCCCTCTTAAGGAATCGGTTCAGGGTTCGAGTCCCTGGTCGCTCACTACGAATCAAATAAAGCCTTTGCGCTTAGTTCGACTAAAGTCGAACACGCTTTTTTGGCTTATTGCTTCGTTAATTCAAAATTCCAAAGAATTTTGACAGTAAAAAACAGAATTAAGTTTCTACTGTATTTTATTACTGCTATAATATTTATATGCGAAGTTATAAATACTCACTGGTGATACCAGTTCTCAATGAAGAAGAAAGCATTCCTGAGCTTCTAAAACAAATAAGGGAAGCTCTCAAAGGAGAAGCTTTTGAGATAATTTTTATAGACGACGGCTCGACTGACAAATCAATAGAAATCCTCAAAAATGAATCCAAGAAAAATGAGAATATAAGGCTAATTGCATTGCGTCGAAATCTAGGTAAATCTCCTGCGCTCACATTAGGATTTCAAAAA
>Ga0265293_10001600_pt1 | contig 48697 bp, 41 predicted proteins | sample Munlanlewell138R_FD_192505 | JGI IMG/M metagenome (GOLD analysis project Ga0265293, IMG submission 192505) | Leachate microbial communities from a municipal landfill in Southern Ontario, Canada - Leachate well 138R | ecosystem: Engineered > Solid waste > Landfill > Unclassified | place: Canada... | reverse complement strand
GCGGATAGGTTCTGTGCTTAGGTTTTGATCTGCTCTGACGCTTACAGTTACATCCATTAATACAGAGCCGTTTTGTTCAGGAGTTGTAACTTCAAAATATGTTAGGGCTACAGCACATGGGGAGGGGTTTGTATATATGTATTGTAAGCTAACATTTACATCATATATTCCATTTATCGTATAAGGAGTTATTGTTGTACAAGGGCCTCCTTTTGCAATAGTTAACATAGCCAATTCTGCGGCACTTTTAGCATGGAGTGCTATCTGCTCGTAAAGATATAGGTCAACTGTTCTTTTGGCTGTCTCTGTAGTTAAAGAGAGTGATAAAGCCATAATTGTAGAAAGTATAACAATGACGATTATTGCCGTTATCATGGCAAAGCCTGAACGCCTTTTTACAAATGTACCTCTTTTTTTATGAGGATTTGTTTTTAAAATACTGTTTTTTCTTTGCATAATGAGTAATCCTCTATCAAGTCTGTTTTTACACATACCTGTATTTTTATGATTGAGCCAACAGCTTTAAATCTAAAAGTATCGACATTTTCCATAATGACAGCCTTTTTTCTATTGGCATCACTATATTTTTCTCCCTTCCATGGTTGATAATCATAGTAAAGAGTCAGATTACCATCTGCTGGAGTATGAACCACAGCATAAGCACTCCACGCTAATTGATAATACTCATAAACATCGACACCGCTAAAGTTATTGTCAACTCCGTTATCACCTCTTGTTGGGATAAAAACGCTCTCTTTCCCAACAGCTGGATCTCGCCGCACTGGGTGCATAGTACCATTGTGGTCGGTTAAAGCACCATTCCATCCATAGTTATTAATATCACTGTCAGAACCGATAAAGTATAGTGCAGCATCATTTATGCTGCTGCTATTTCCATCTGATAATATGCCTATTAGGGTATTTATTGCCGTTGTATCGGTCATGGGAGATACTAAAGTATTTTGAGTTGATAAATTTAAATCAATAATTCCACTCCACAAAGGAGCAGAATCTCCACGAAAACCGTCTATATCACTTCCTATCCACTCTAAAATAGTGGCAGTATTTCCATAATTAGAACTTGCTAATGCTTGAAAATCATTTGGATTTCCACTATTTTTTCTTGCTATAACAGAATCTTTTATACGGTACTGAAGTCTTGAAGCTATGCTCTCAACTGCTGCTTCGCTTTGAGATTGAAGTCTGTTGTTTACGCTTGAGAGTATAAAACTTCTGTATGTTTGAGATAAAAGTTCAACTCCAAATTTTGCTAAAATTCCCATAATTACGATTACAAAGATGAGTTCTAGGAGAGTAAAAGCAGCTCTGCGCATTAAAATCTTCTCTTATGGTAAGCTACTTCGCCGATGTTTGCGCTGTATATTTTTAAAGAAGTAAGCAGTGTAGTGCCATCATTTTTATATATTGATGCATTTAACTCTTTTACATCATTACTATTTAAACCTTTTTTAATGCTTATTTTGCTTTTGTACTCTTGTTTATATCCAGAAGCCTCCGCTGCTGATTCGTCAAACAAATCAACCCCATGTACACTCCTGTTTAAACCAAGCCCTGTTGCTTCAGCATTGGTATAGTTTACACCAATGCCAACATTGCTATCTAGACATCTTCTGTTTACATGACCGGGTCTTTGTCTAGTGGTAGCATTACAATTACCATCGACATCAACGACTCTTGAGTATCTGCTAATATCGAAATCTTCTATAGATCTGTTGTTGTCCCAGTAATATGTTGTTGCTTCCATCAACTCGGCAGAAGCCGCAAAAACTGCCTCTTGAACTATGCTATCTTCTATGCCTTTTGATGTGGTTTGCATCATCATAGGCAAAGACATAACTACTATAGAGATAACGACAATAGCAAATATAAGCTCTATCATAGTAAAAGCAAATCTACCCAGAGTAGTTTTTCTTCTTACCACATCAGTCTCCTGTTGGTGGTTGTACTGCCGACACCTTTTGTTGTAGTATTTGTTTCATGTGCTCCACTCCAGCCACCGACCTTATCATATTCAACTTGAAACTCATTTGTCGTAGCTGATGAAACATCTTTATTGTAAATAAGCCACGAAGAAGCATTGTTGTGCATGGTTGTTTTATATGGGTAGCTATTTCCATGATATGTTAAATCTGTAGTAGGTTTCCAACTAATAGCATAATTAGGTGCTGTAGCCGTTACAGTTCCAGTTCCATTTTTTTGAGTAACGGTGCCAATATTTCCATCATTTGGCGCATTGTGGTTTAAATTTATAAACCATCTTGTATCATCAGTCTGCTTTGAAGTAAGCCCGTTTGGCAGAAGATTCTTAGCGCATCCAGTTCCATAACAGTATGCTTCAAAGTAGATATTTGCTGTGTTGTTTGGAACAGTATACCTCTGTGTTGAAGCATGAGTTCGTCCATAAATAAATGTTGTGTTTGTATCTAGTAAGTTATCAAAACCGACTCCATAAACTTCCCCATCAGTTATCTCAACTACTTCAAAATCAGAACGAAATATCATAAAAGGATTATCCACTTTAGTGCTGTTTCTTTCAAAGTTAAACTTAAACTTAAGCGGTGCTGCTCCACTTGTAAAGTTCCCCTCATGGCTTACAAAAACTGCTTGAGCTGCTACTTGATTTTGCTTGGTTGATGTAATGTTGTTATCATCATAAAACTTAATCCTATTTTGTGAGTCACTCCATGAGAGGGGTTTGTTGTTTTTTAAAGATATTGTACTGTTTACATCTTTAGCAAAACACTTTTTAGTGTAGTTCGTAGCTGTAAGATTGTCATCACCAGCAGCATCATATAGGCGAGCGGCTGTGTTTAATTGGAGTGTAGCTGACATGTTTTTATCATTTGAAAGATAGGTAAATCCAGCACTAGAGTTGACTATACTTAACTCATTTGTAAATTTGTTAGGTATAAATATAAATCTTTTAGAGTTCTTTACCATGCAGCCAACTCTACCATTTGCATCAGGAGTATTTGAAGAGCTGTATTCTATACAATCTCCTTTACTGTCTATATAGTCAAGTCCCGCCCAATTATTGTCCGTTATGGTAAATTCAACTTCTCCGACATTTGAGTATCTTAGAAGAGCATCAACTTGACCGTTATTAAAAGGAATAGCCGCGTTTGTAAATTCTATCGGAGTTGCAAGAGTACAACCAACTGGTATGATTAGTTGTGTCGTCGCATTTTTATCTGCTGTGTTATGGATAGATTGGGTGTAGCCTAGAGATGCTAGATTTGGTTGTGCATTTTGTGCAGCTTTAATGCTAAATGTATAAAATTTATTGCCAATGAGTGTTGTATCGTTTACATCCATAGTATAACTAGCTGGACGGATAGCAAAGTTGTCTCTTGAGCAAACCGTTGTAGAATCTGTAACCATTTTAAATACTGCACTTCTGGAAGCTTTTGTGGGCGTTATGTTAAGAGTATATGATTTTTGTTTGTTAAATGTTAGTTCATTCTTGCTCGATAGCAACTCTGTGGCACTTTCACACTCAACCCCATCAGGCAACTCTACAATTGATAAATTCAAATCTCCGCTCCAACTTTTTGGAGTTATGTTGTCATTTTCAAATGATATGACATCAACATCAAAAGATTTATTGACAATTTGTGTATATAGTGCATTTTTACCATCAAGCGGATCAATTGGATCTTTGTCCCCACTTGCAATATTAACAGCACCGCTTCGTACGGTATTATAACTACCGATAACTGGCACATATACACTAAAGCTATTGTTAAAATCTACACATTTACGGATAGGAAGTCCAGTAAAGTCTATGTATAGTTGGCTATTGCGGTAACTTACTAAGTAGGTATTTTCACTAGCGTTTTGATCGCCTACCTCGGCTCTGTATTTAAACTTGGTCTCAGCACCTTTGTCGATGGTTCCACCTGCATCTTTTGTAGCACCAATCCCAAGTAAAAATTTTGCCGTTGCTGTATCTGTGGAGTATTCTGCTGTGTCATCCCCAATTGTATCGGTTTTAGCGCTGTATGTTATTCCAGGAATTGGGGCTATTTGCATTGAACCGCCTACGTATGTGATTTCGTTTGGCTTGTTAAATCTTTTTTCTATGAGAACACTTTTTGCCGGCTCATTATCTTTGTTAGTTATGGTTACTTCATACTCTACTTCATCACCTTTTGCAGGTATGTTTGAGCCACCAATCTTAGAACCATTAAATAAGAGATCTTCAATGTAGCAGACATCGGGAGCGTAAAGCTGTGTGGAAAAAGCAAAAACTCCAGGGTTGTATACATCATCACCGGTGCTTAATGTAATGGTGGTTGATGTTTGACTATTTGAGATAATTCCTAGTGCATCTGTACCTGTTCCTACATTGTAAGTTTTTATATCAATTCCTATGGTGTTGGTATAGTTTGGAGTACGCGTATCACTACCCGTTTGTGTGATAGATGAACCCATAGGATTATAATTACCACTTGATGTAGAAGCTGTTCCATCACCTTTTAGATAGTAATTTGTATTGCTTTTATTGGTAATAGAAATTTTATCTTTTTTATAGCCTATATCGCCCTCACTTCCAAAAATCACAAAAGAGGAGTTGACGGTCCCCTTACTTGGAGTTAAAAAGCCAGATAGATTGGCAGTGACACTTTTACCGCTACTAACAGCATCAAATCCATCATAAACAGTAATATTTTTTAGCGTATCACTAGGGTCTTCATAGACAATAACCATAGCCCAGCCTCCAAAATGACCAGGAGTGTAATTATTGCCATAGGCTTCACCGTCAGGGCTAGATATATTGTTAATATTTGCAACTTGATAAGTACCAGCCCCAGCACTTCTGACAATCGAAGTAACTTCCTTAACCCCTTGATAATACATAGCGTTATTAACAGTAGTATTTTTTATCCAGTTAAAACGATTATTCTGTGTTTCTGCTGTGATTTCTTTATAGGAAGTATCTCCAGGTGCTTTTAGTTTTATGGTTTGAACAGCATCCATATCAGCGCTCGAAGCAGTTCCTTTTATACCGGCTTGCCAATAGAGACCTGCCCATAAAATATTCTCTTTTTTTACACCGTTTGGCAGAGTAAAAGTATAAGAGGTAGAGTTTACGATAGTGTTGTCTGAACTATCACTTCCTAATTTATGAAATAAAGTGTCTAGATTGTTATTGTTTTTATCGCTATCTGGTTCTGTGCAATTACTCCCGCTTTTTTTACATAAAATAGAGTTTCCTATTATTTTCATATTTCCATTGATGTTAGCTTGAAAGATTTCTGTAAAATCACGAGGGTTATTTTTAGTATAGTCAGCACAAAGGCTTAGTTTCTCTTTGTATGTGGTGCTTCCTATCTTATATGTAGCATAGTATGCTTCTGCTGAAAAGTTTATAGTAGCAAGATTTTTAATATAAACACTATGCGTAGCTCCTTTAGCATAAGTGCCTGTTCGATATACGATACCTTTGTTAAATAAGTTTAAGTCTATAAGTCCATAGAGAGGTAAGTAGTCATTTAGTGTTGCACTAACTTCTGCTTCATCACTATCTTTTATTGTAGTTTTTCTATCTCCATCAATACCGATTTGATTTAAGAGGTCAAATTCAAGACCCTGAAATGCATGAATTATAGTTGCATCTGTTATTGTTGAATTACTTATATTTTTAATAGTAGTTGTAGTAGTACACCCAAAACCAAGAAGTCCATGACAAAAACCCAAACCGCTTGTTACCGGCTTTTCATAACACATATTGGCAGCATTTAAATAGTTGGTGGTTAAAAAAAGTATAAAGAGTGATTTTAGTAAAGCATTGTGTACCGATTTCATGATATTTCCCCATTTTTTTATAGCGAATAAAACAATATTAGCAAATATATGATATGTGGATGCTTAAACAAAGGTAAAAAAATAATTTTTTATATTAAAAATAATTATTTTCAGGAGCAGGTTGCCAACTCTTGTTGTATTCAACAGAGTTTAGCACGACAAATTTACAAAATTAAATAACCTACTTTTTCAAAAAATCAGAAATCTTCTCAGCTACTCCATACTCAGTGGAGTCGCTTACAATTACCTGAGCGGCTCTGTTGTTGTCGGTATTGAAAATCATAGGACCGATAAAATTTATTACCGAATTTTCTATAGGTGTTTGAATCAACATAATGTTTAAGATGATGAGATTTGAATTTTTGTCTATTTCTAGCAGTTTTTTGGTGTTAGCCGGAACTTCAAAATCATACTCTCTTAGAGCAAAAGGATCTATTAAAGTAAAGGAGATGTGCTCCTTATCTACAGATTTCATTCTCATAAAAATATCGTCAATTTTTTCTAAAACTACTTGTTTTACATCTTCAAAGCCTAAAATAGGCACGCAAACATCAAACTTCATTAAAACCCCTCTTGTACATTTTTTTATTGTAACACTTTAAGCATAAAATATACCTAGTTTAATGAGTGTTATATATGTTTTAGATAAAATAGCACCCTATTTACAAACAGGAATAAATTTAATGAAATTTAAAACTTACATCATAGTTGCCATACTGCCCTTAGTATTTTTCTTTAGCGGCTGTTCAAAAGAGATAGAAGAGTATAACAAGCCCGCTATATATTGGTACTCTAAGATAACACAAAGTGTGTCAAAGGGAGATTTAGAAAAAGCAGACAGCTACTATAGCTCGCTTCAAGGGGAGCATATAGGCTCCCCGCTACTTCCTGAAGCTACAATGATACTAGCAATTGCTCACATGTACCATGAGGAGTATCTTTTGAGTGAGTATTTTTTAGATGAGTATATAAAAAGATATGCAACTCCAAACGAGAAACAAGAAGCAGAATTTTTAAAGATAAAAGCAAAATATAAGGCACTTCCAAATCCAAGACGCGATCAAGCTCTCATAGACGAGGCAATCGCAGAGGGGGAGAAGTTTAAACTGACCTACCCAGAATCTATGTATTTCGAGATTATAAACACAATGCTTATACGCCTGTATCTCGCTCAATATGTGCTTAACGAGGAGATTTCAGACCTTTATGAGAGGCTAGATAAGCCAAAAAGTGCGAAGTATTATAAGGATATAAACCCACAGCCATGGATTGTTTCTAAAGATGTAGATAGAGCGGTTGCTCCGTGGTACCGTGCTTGGTTTGAGGGAGACGGAACGTCGAGTTGGTATGATTTTATGATACCTGATATGAAAAGTGTTGTTTCTAGAAGTTCTATAGCTGAGCAAGACGCGCAAGGAGATGATAATGAAACTAAGTGATTACAGTGAGTTTCCCGCAAATATTCCCATAATAGCAGAGGATGAACTCTTCTTGTATCCATTTATGATCTCTCCACTTTTTTTAAGTGATGAGAACAATATAAAAGCGGCAACAAAGGCGATTGAAGAGAGTTCTTTAGTTATTGTCTGCTCTACAAAGCCCTCACATGAGGGGGAGAGAGATTTTGACTCTCTTTATAATGCAGGTGTTGTAGGCTCTATCATGAGAAAGGTTACTCTCCCCGATGGAAGGGTAAAAGTTCTTTTTCAGGGTTTGGCACGTGCTAAAGTTGCTTATAAAGTTTCAGACAATCCGCTTATAGCTCATGTAGAGGTTATAAACGCAACAAATGTAAACTCTCTAAAGATAGATGCAATCCTTGAAGTGCTTCGAGAAAAAGTAAGAACGCTTGCAAGTGTTAGTAACTATTTTCCTCCGGATTTGCTTAGAACCATAGAAGAAAACCATGACCATAATCGCATCATTGATCTTATTTGTAGCACCGTAAAGCTCAAAAAAGAGCAGGCTTACCATCTTTTTGTGGAAGCAAATACCGAGAAGAGGTTTTTGGATTTAATTGAGTACCTAATTGATGAGATAGAAGCAAACAAGCTTCAAAAAGAGATTCGCTCAAAAGTACACACGCATATTGAAAAGGTAAATAAAGAGTATTTTTTAAAAGAGCAGTTAAAGCAGATTCAAAAGGAGCTTGGAAGCGATACCTCGCGAGATGAAGAGATAGAGGAGTACCGTAAAAAGCTTGAAGCTAAAAAGGAGAAGATGGATGAGGAGGCGTACAAGGAGATACATAAGCAGATAGAGCGATTTTCCCGAATGCACCCAGACTCTTCTGACGCCTCCATGACGCAGACCTATTTGGAGTGGGCTTTGGATATTCCCTTTGGAGAGGAGAGCAAAAAGAAGCTCAAAATCAGTGAAGTGCAAAATCAGCTTGATAAAGATCACTTCTCTTTAGAAAAAGCAAAACAGAGAATAACAGAGTTTTTTGCCGTAAAAGAGTTGATGGAGCTACGAGGCATCAAGGGAAATTCTGGTGCGATTATCTGTTTTTGGGGACCTCCGGGCGTTGGTAAAACCTCGTTGGCAAACTCTATAGCAGAAGCGCTTAAACGTCCTCTGATAAGAATCGCTCTTGGCGGACTAGAAGATGTTAATGAGTTAAGAGGGCATAGAAGAACTTATGTCGGCGCAATGCCGGGGCGCATTGTTCAGGGCATCATAGATGCTAAAAAAATGAATCCCGTAGTTGTGCTTGATGAGATTGATAAAGTAGCAAAAACAGGCAGAGGTGATCCTACAGCGGCTCTTTTAGAGATACTTGACCCTGAACAAAATAAGGAGTTTAGAGACTACTACCTTAACTTCAATATTGATTTAAGTAAAGTAATCTTTATAGCAACCGCTAATGAGGTGGGCCGAATTCCCGCACCGCTTCGTGATAGAATGGAGTTTATAGGAATAAGCTCATACACTCCACAGGAGAAGTATGAGATAGCATCAAGATACCTTATTCCGCAAGAGCTTAAAAAACATGGACTACGAAAATCAGAGCTTAGCATCTCAAAGCCTGCGCTTAAAGAACTTATTCACAGCTATACGCGTGAAGCAGGTGTGCGTAATCTTCGTCATCGTCTTGCAAATATGTCAAGAAAAGTTGCTCGTGAGATACTCGAACATCCTGAAATTAGTAAAGTTTCTTTGACTCTGAAAAATCTTAAAGAGTATTTTGATAAAACTGTATTTGAGATTGAAAAAACAACAAGGGTTCCCGTGGTAGGAGTTGTTAACGGTCTTGCATGGACGGCAGTGGGCGGTGATGTCCTAAAGTTAGAGAGTATACGTATAAAGGGCAAGGGAACTATGCAGCTAACGGGTAGCCTCGGCGATGTAATGAAGGAGTCGGCACTTATTGCATACAGCGTGGTAAAAACATTAATAGATACAAAAAAACTAAAGATAGATGCGCAAAATATCCCGCTAAGTATCAAAGAAAAAGAAGAGAAGACAGAGATAGACCCTAGTGAAGTTTACAAACGTTATGACCTTCATATACATGTGCCTGATGGGGCAACACCAAAAGATGGACCGAGTGCCGGGATAGCTATGGTAAGTGTTATCGCTTCAATTTTGAGCTCTAGAAAAGTACGCTCTGAAATTGCAATGACTGGTGAAGTTTCACTAAGTGGAGATGTACTTCCTATAGGCGGACTTAGAGAAAAACTTATTGCAGCACACAAGGCGGACATGAGTAAAGTTCTTATTCCTTTAAAAAATTATGAGAGAGATTTAGAGGATATTCCAAAAGAGGTTAGGGACGCTTTAGAGATAATCGGGGTAAGCAGAATTGAAGAGGTTTTAAAATACGTTTTAGTGTAAAACCTCTCTCTTGCTATAAAGAGAGTGCTTCTATCTTTTGAGTTAGTTCGCTATTTCTTATCGGTTTCATTAAAAAGCCGTTGGCTCCAAGCTCTAAAGCTTCTGTTTTTTTAGTTTCATCCGTCGTAAGTACGATAATTGGAACCTGTTTTATGTTTTCATCGCAGCGTACAACTTTAAGCATCTCCAAGCCATTCATAATAGGCATAATGATATCTAAAAGAATGAGATTAATATCACCTCTGTCTCTTATGATATCGATAGCTTCTACTCCATTTTTTGCTTCAAGGATTTCTTTTACATTTGGGTTTTTCGTAAGCATTGATTTAAGAAGCTTGAGATTTATCATATCATCATCTACTGCGAGCACTATTAATTCTTTTGACATTTTATATTACCTTTTTAAACATATTTATTAAACAGAGATTGAAGAGACGCTCTGTTTACTACATTATTGATGATTTCATCTACATATTCTTGCTGCTTCGTGGCATCTTTGTTCACGGAGTCATCAATAAGAACTATATGAGAATCAAGACCGTTTGAACTGCTTAAATCTCTGATGCTTGAGGAGATATCTGCTATATTTAAGTTACTATACTCCTTGTCAAAAAGCACGATTTTATAAGAGTGATTCTCTATCAGTTCTTTAAAATCTATAAGTGAAGTGACAACTTCGCAAGTAAGTCCCATTGTTTCTATGATTTTTGTGTAGAGTCTTGTTTCAAAGTCGCTTTTTTTTGCTAGAAGTATATCTGCTCTATACTCTGCTTTAGCTGGAAGCTCTACTGCTTGTTTTTCTATAATAACTTGCTGCGAAGCATTGATGCTATTTTCTTTGCGTTCTTCTTCCTCTGCACTGTTTTTTGTCAAATCATTAACTTCAACTATATGGTTTGCTAAAAAGTGATTTAAAACAGAGATGATTTCCGAACGCACCAAAGGCTTGGTCGTATATTCATCAAGTCCTGCGGCTAAAAATTTCTCTCTATCGCCCTTAAGCGCATTGGCTGTAAGAGCAACAATGGGAACATGAGGCTGGTTGTAGTCGTTTTCCCACTCTAAAATCTCGGCTGTTGCTTCAACACCATCTAAAAAAGGCATCTGAATATCCATGAAAATCATATCAAAATTTTCATCTTTTCGTTTTTGAAAAGCTTCAAGGCCGTTATTTGCAATAGTAACACTCAGTCCTAAATCTTCAAGTGTTCTTTGGATGAGTTTTTGGTTTATTGTATTATCTTCTGCAACTAAAATGTTTGCAACAAATCTTGATGTATTAAGGTCAAATTTTTTGTGAGGGAGGTTTTTAACAACTTGTATTGATACATCTGACTTAACATAGTTTTGAAGTGTTTGTCTTATTTTTGAGGCATGCAGAGGCTCATATAAAATTTTAAATATATCAATACCTAGAGCATCTACTTTTTTCATTAAGTTTGATTTTGTTAAAACAATAAGTTGCTGAGGTAATTTTGAAAGTTCGCTAAGAGTCTCTTTATCTACATAATCATAATCAACAAAAAGCAAGTTATAGGTTATATCTTTTTGAAGAAGAGCTATTTTACTAATATCTTTAAATGTCGTATATCCGACACCAAAGTAATCAAGATACTCTCTTAAATACTTATCCTGCTTCTTGACTTTCACTGAATCACTTAGAATAAGCGCCTTTAGGTTGTTAAAACTATCTTTAGTGCTCTGTGTGTGTGCCTCAACTTCTTCAAAATCAAGAGTAAAGAAGAAGGTACTACCCTCTCCGACTTTGCTAGATAGTTCTAGTTTTCCGCCCATTAATTCTATGAAGCTGCTAGAAATTGTAAGCCCTAGACCAGTACCGCCATATTTACGGGTAATTGATGTGTCAGCTTGTGAAAATGCTTCAAAAATTCTTGATTTGTGTTCTTCTGTTACGCCGATACCGCTATCTTGAATCTCAAATTTGATACGTGTTTTTGCAGCTTCGTTAGACTCTATTTTTCTTATATTTACATTGATAGAACCTGCGTTATTGGTAAATTTAACTGCGTTTGAGAGAAGATTTATGATAACTTCTTTAAGTTTTGTAGGATCTCCTTTGAGTGGAAAGTCTAGGTTAGGGTCAATAAAGCAGCCAAGATTGATATGTTTTTCACTCGCACGAACAGCATATACTTCAACTGCGCTTTCAAACTCCATCATTGGATTAAAGGCGATGTTCTCAATTTCAAGTTTATTACTTTCAATTTTAGAGAGGTCAAGAATATTGTTGATAATCTCAAGAAGGTTTTCAGAACTTTTTTCAATAATATCGACAAACTCGCTCTGCTCCTCTTGCAAACCAGAGTCTTTAAGAAGTTCGGTAAATCCGACAATACCGTTAAGCGGAGTACGAATCTCATGCGACATGTTTGCTAGGAACATGGATTTTGCTTCATTTGCTTCTTGGGCAGAAATTTTATCTTTTTTTGTCTGCTCAATAATCTCTTCAAGGAGCTCATAAGCTAAGTCTGTACCTTGAACTGTTTGTAGGTCAATTTTTCTATCTTGTGAGTCATAATCCTCTGCAACTTTTTTTAGGACACTCTCAAGGTGCTTAATATTATTTGCAATTTCAGTTGAAAGAATGTATCCAAGAGCAGCAAGAATAATAGCTATTATCCAAACCCCAAAAATTATTGAGAGCATCTGCAGGGATTCTTTTTGTATCTCTTTTGCTCTGTTGTTGACTGCATTAAGAAGTATGTTTTCAGCTTGAGAAATTATATTGATTTTCTCAGATAACATGGTAAACCAATCTTCAGAGGAGATCTCATATTTTCCGCTCCTTGCAAGCGCAATAATTGCTCTTCTTTGAGTGTTTATATCCTCAAGTAGCTCTTGGGTGTCTTCTGTTTTAAATAGTTGATTTAGCTCATCTGCTAGGTTTGTGTTTTGTATCCCTTCATAGTTTATTGCGTCTGCTCTGCCTATAATAGAAATCCATACATTGAAATCTTCACTTGTTAGTTCAGCCGAACTAGAGATGATATAGGACATATACCCTCTCTCAACTCCTGATGCCTCTTTGGCATTAACCATAGACATGTATAGATTGTAAAAATCATTAATCTCTTTATCGGTTTGATTTTCTGTAATTTGTTGCAGTTGATTGATAAAGTCCTTTTGCATTGAGCTATATATATTTGTAAACATCTCCTTAAATTCAATCTTATTTTCGTCTACAAGTGCTCTTGTTGATCTGATTTTCTCAATAGAAGCAGAGGCGCTTTGCATGTTCGCACATGTCAAGCAGGCAGGGTTGTCATTATTGCCTTTGTGATTATGCAGAAGTTTGTTTTCATCTAAGTATTTAAGATAATTTTCTATTTTTTTATCAACGATTTCTCTTTGTTTATTAAGAGTTTTTAGGACATTTTCATTTTTGTTTCCAAGATACATGGCGCTCATACCGCGTTCTCGTGCTAGGTTGCCGACTACCTCATTTAGAAATTTGTTTTCGTCAAGCTTGTTTTGCAGCTGCTGTGCATCTTTGTATTGTGTATATGAGTTATAAACAAAATAGCTACTCATTGTAAGTAGTACGATGATTGGTAGAAGACTTATAAGTTTTAATCTATTTTTTAATCCAAGCTGCATCACTTATCCTTTATAATTTGAAATAAGATTTAATTTAGAGATTATCTTTTGGACAAGAGCTTTAAGAGCTGTATCCTCGGTGGAGTTAATGATAGCCTTTAGCTCATCGTCAAAATCATGAATTCTCATATTTTCGCTCATACCGCTTAGTTTTATTGCCGCACTTTTACATGCAGCCGAGTCCTTATTGCTTGCAGAGTTTATCATGGAGTTGCAAAGAACCTTCACTTCATTTAGGTAATCTTCAAACAACTCATTAAAACTCTCTATGTCTAGACCTATCTCATGGGCTATTTTGTTTTTATCGTATGTAAATGCAGCATCAGAAATATTGTGGCTCTTCTCAAATGCCCTTAAGTCCTCATCTATAATTTCATCTTCTATTGAAATATCTTCATAGGTTATAGCGTCTTTGTTTAAATATTCATCATCTGCGAGTTCAGGACTCTCTATAAAATCAGGGACTATAGACTCCTCAACATTTGCGCTAGGAGTCTCTTCTTTTATTGATAAGGTAAACTCATCTTCAAACTCTTCTTCTGCGTCCTTTGATAAATTAGATTCTTTGATTGTTGAATTGTCTGTTTTGGAAAGTTTATTTATGATGCTATAGAGTCTGTCAAGATTTATCTTAATCTCATCATAATCATCTGACGAATTTACTTTACTTAATGCATCTAGGGCATCTTCTATTCTTAGATTTGCCGCAACACCTTTTAGTTTGTGAGACTGTATTTTTAAGCTGTTTAAATCACTCTCTTTTACAAATGTATATAAAGCGCTCTTAAAACTGTTTGCCTGAGCAATAAAATCCTGAATAAACTCCTCAACTAAGTCGATAGGCAAACCAAGCTCCTCTGAAGCTGTTTGCGGATTATAGACATAGTTTACAAAAGGGTTTTCATCTTCACTCTCGGGCAGGCTTTGCTCTTTGTGTGGCGTCTGCTCTATAATTTCTTTGCTTTGCTCAAATAGAAGTTCAGGCATAAAATTGCTGTCATCTTTATCTATTTGAGCATCAAGAGATAAATCTATATCCTGTACTGAAGATTCAGCTTCATCATAATCTAACTCATACGGGTCAAAGGAGATTTGAGGCATCTTGTTTTGTAATAATTTTTCTTTTAAAGCTGATTTTTGAGCACTGTTTTTAGAGATTTGTTGGTTTTGTTCATTTGATAAAGCTTTTATATTGGGAAGATTTATTCTATAAGCTTTTTTTGAAGGATTTTCAACCAGATAGATTGTGTTAATCTCTATCGCAGTAGTGTAGTTCTTGCCTTTTACATTGATTATAACTTTAAAATCAACACCTTCGTCATTGCATGTGATATAATCAATCCAGTGCACATGCTTAAAGTTATGAATATAGCCTGGAGATTTTACAAAAAGATCCGCAAAATCATCCGCTTCATTCTGAAGCTCTGCCATGCTAGAGAGACCAAGAGCCTTTAAATAGCTCTCATCAATCCCTAAAAATTCTTTTTTATGATTATAGATTAACATTTAGACCCTTTTTGGTTTGTTTTATTGCTGAATATTTTTTCGTGGAGAAGGCTTACTTACTGAGATAAAACCCGTCATCTGCTCTTGCTTGTTAAAGATAGGGGCAATTTCTATATCCACCCAGTAGTAACACCCATCTTTACGGAGATTTTTAAGCATACCGTTGTAAACTTGACCGCCGTGGATTGTTTTTTGTATCTTTTCAAAAGTTCCAGCTTGAGCATCAGGATGTCTGATTATATTAATATTGCGGTTGATGAGTTCCTCCGCCGTGTAGCCAGATATCTCACAAAATTTTCTATTTATAAAAGTTATATTACCTTCTAAATCGGTTTGGTAAATAGCAACCTTTCCTTTAAAAATATACTCTTCATCTTTTGGTATGATTTTGTTCATAAAAAACCTTTATTTAACAACTACTATTTAGTTTAGTTGTACTGAATATAGCATTAATAATTTTAAAAAAGACTTATTTGTAAATATTTTTTATTGTATTAGCATCTTTTATGTTCAAAATAGAACTTATCTCATCAATACTAACGGCGCTTAATGCTTCAAATGTGCCAAAATGTTTTAGCAGTTTGAGTATCTTTGCTTGCGATATGCCTTTTAGCTCTAAAAGCTTGCTCTGTTTGTCTAATTTTAGTTTTGTTTTTTTATGAAAGCTTATTGCGCATCTGTGGGCTTCGTCTCTTAATCTTTGTACCCACTGAAGTCTTTTATCGCTCTCTTTTAGTCTAAAAGTATCGCTTTTTGTGTGAACAATATCGCTTGCTTTTCCCTTTGCACGATGCGCTTTCGCGTCTATTTTTTCTTTTGATATGGCAATAACGTCTAAAAAAGTACCGCTTGATTGCAAAATCTCAAGAGCAAGATTTAAAAGTGTCGCTCCGCCGTCTAAAATCCATAAGTCAGGAGGAGAGTTTTTTGAAAAACTGCTTACTCTTCTTGTGAGAGTCTCTCTCATCTGCGCATACTCATCTTTTGCTTCTAAATGATATGTTCTGTAGCTTTTTTTATCAAACTCCCCATTTTCAAATACTGCCATAGCTCCAACTGTTGCAACTCCCGACATGTGGGAGTTGTCAAATATTTCTACTCTTTGGGGAAGTTTTTGCAGAGAAAAAAGCTCTTTGATTTGAGTGAGTATCTCATTTGAGTTTTGTTTATTATCACGCCTTAAAAGCTCTGCGGCATTGATAAGAGCTAAGTCGATAAGCTGCTTTTTATTTCCTTTTTTAGGCACTTTTATCTCTGCTTTTTTTTCAAAAAGAGTTGTGAGATAACTCTCAACAATCTCTCTGTCGCCAAAATCAGATGCTACTAAAATCGGCGCTATAATCGGAGGTTTGCCGCTAGAGTAAAAATCCATAAGAACTCTTTGGTATAGCTCATCTTCATCATATCCCTCATGTATCTGTATATAGTCATGTGAGGAGGAGATTATCTTACCCTCACGCATAAAAATACGCACGACAACGGCTCTATGTTGTGTCTGAGCGAGCACAAAGATGTCGTAGTTTTCATCGCTTGCAAAATCTATCTCACTCTTAATCTCTGAGCGCACGATTCTTTCGCATCTATCTCTAATATCTCCGGCTTCTTCAAATCTTAAATTTTGGGCATAAAAGTACATCTTCTCTTGCAATTTTTTCAGCAGTAATTTTTTGTTTTGAATCAACTCTTTTGCTAAATCTAGCTCTTTTGCATACGCCTCCTTGGAGACATCTAGCTCACATGGACCTAGACATTTGTTTATCTGATGGTAGAGACATAGTTTTTTTGATTTTAAACTTCCCTTCTTTTGAACAAGGCGGCATATCTCATAGATAGAGTCCAAAATATCTCGTGCGCCCACCGAGTAGGGACCATAATATTTGATGCTTGGGGATTTTATAATTTTTCTTGTTATCTCAAATCTAGGGTACTCCTGTGCATTATCTATGTATATATAGGGGTACGTTTTATCGTCTCTAAGTAAAATATTGTATTTTGGTGCGAGCTGTTTTATAAGTGAGTTTTCCAATATAAGCGCATCATGTTCGGAGTTTACTACTAAGTAGTTCATGGAGGCGGTTTGTGAAATCATTTTTGTGATGCGCATAGAGAGATTTGGATTTGGTTTTAAGAGTGGCGCAAAGCTAAAGTAGCTTTTTACCCTTTTTGCTAGACTTTTTGCTTTTCCTATGTAGAGCAGGTGTCCCTCTTTGTCAAAATACTGGTAGATTCCCGCAGAGTCGGGCAGCTGCTTGATTGTCTCTTCAAGCTTCATCGGAGTTCGTTTTTTTTATAATCTCTTGAATAGCACGAGCCAAGGAGTTTAATTTTTCATCATGTAAGTTTATCTCAAACTCTCCGCTAGAGCGCTCTTTGTATGTAAGCGAGTGCGAATCGGTGCAATGTGGTTTAAATATTACTTTTGGTTTATGATCAACATAGACTATAACATCTTCTATCTCTATGTTAAAACACTCAATGAATTTGTCGGATTCTAAAATCATTGGAGATTTTAAAATCATTTTAATGGTATTTATAATATTATCTTTGTCATATTTATTTAGTGTAGAAGATATCGTAAAGTAAAGTTTGTTATTTTTTATAAAACCATATTTTATGTTATTCTGTATGCTAGGCAAGAGAGAAGATTTTAATCTGCTAACGCACTTATTCTCCAACATTTTACGGTATTGAGGTTTATATTGAATAGAATTTATAATTTGACTAGCATTTTTCATATAGCAATTATAACAATGTTTTTGTTAAGTTTGAGTGGATGTGGATATAAAGCAAATCCATATTATTTAGAAGAAGCGCCGCAAAGTGATAAAAATATAAAGTTTATTATCAAAAAAAGCGATAACAATGAGAGCAACAGATGAAATATGACGTAATAATCGTAGGCGCAGGGGTAGCAGGACTTTATGCAGCTATGCACATTCCTCGCACAAAAAAGGTTCTTATAATCAACAAAAGAGAGACCTTTAAGTGCAATAGTTTTTATGCGCAAGGTGGAATTGCTTTAGCTATTGATAAAGAGGATATCCCCTTGCATATACAAGATACTCTTGATGCAGGAGCAGGACTTTGTAGCGAAGACGCCGTGAGGGTTTTGAGTGAAAGTTCAAGAGCTATTATCGATGATCTTATAGCTAGCGGCTTTGAGTTTGATAGAGATAAGGATGGAAATTTGCTCTACACAAAAGAGGCGGCGCACTCTAAAGAGCGCATACTTCATGCCGGCGGGGATGCAACAGGCAGGCATTTGCACTACTTTTTGCTAGAACAAAATCCACATCCTATGTTAGGTGATGCAAGAGTGGTAGATCTGCTTATAAAAGATGGCGAATGTTACGGTGTAACAGTGCTAGATCATAGACAAAGCAGAAATATATACGCCGATAACGTAATCATCGCAAGCGGCGGAGTAGGCTCTCTTTATGAGTACCACACAAACGCTCCCTGCATCAGCGCTGATATGCAAGGACTTTGTGTATTAAAAGGGATAGAGCTTGCCGACATGGAGATGATGCAGTTTCATCCGACCGTATATGTAGGCAACAACTCTGCTCAAAAACTGCTTCTAACAGAAGCTCTAAGAGGCGAAGGAGCTACTATTGAGGATGAAGAGGGTAGAAGATTTCTGTTTGATTATGATGAGAGAGGCGAGCTTGCATCTAGGGATATAGTCAGTAAAGCGATATATGAGCATAGTAAAAAAACAGGCATGCAGACATACCTCTCATTTGAGAATTTCGACCATGTTTACTTTACGCAAAGATTTCCAAATATCTATAAAAATTTGCAGCTTCTAGGTTTTGATGTACCAAAACAAAGAGTTCCTATTTCACCGGCTTTTCACTATGCTATAGGCGGAATTAAGACAGATATTAATGGGGCAGTTCCAAGCGTTAAGTCTCTCTATGCGATAGGCGAGGTGGCATCTACTAAAGTTCACGGCGCAAACAGGCTGGCTTCAAACTCTCTTTTGGAGGGCCTTGTATTTGCAAAACGTGCTGTAGAAGAGATATTAAAAGATAAGCATTTAAAAAAGGATGTTAACTTTGAGGTAAGAGAGGAGGTAATGAGCCTAAAAGAGGACAAAGCCAAAAAGAATCTTCTGCGTAAAATCATGTGGGAGAATGTCTCTATCGTGAAAACAAAGAGCGGTTTAAAGAGTGCATTAAGTCAGATTGATGCTCTTTTAAATGAAAAAATTGGTAAACTTCTCAAATTTCGTTTACTAACTGCAAAAGAGATTGTCGTTGCAGCTTTAGCCAGAGATGAGTCAATCGGGGTACATTTTATCAAAAAGGAAAATAATGATTAAATTGTTAATTATTATGTTAAGTTTTAGTTTTGCTTATGCAAGTTCAGGCGGGAGTGCCGAAGTCATTCCAGACTTGACGTTTACATGGGCTGGAATTGCGGCACTTATTATATTTGTGTTGGGCTACTATTTTGTTGCAATGGAGGAGAAATATCATATAGACAAAGCTAAACCTGCTCTTTTTATAGGTACTTTTATGTTTATATTAATAGCGATTTATTATATGATAAATGAGCTTGATATGAACCTTGTTCATACTCAGGCACAACATCTGATTCTTGAGATTGCTGAGATTTTCTTCTTCTTGTTTGTCGCTATGACATATATTGAGACACTAATTCATATGGGTGTATTTGAGAAGTTAAAATATAATCTTGTCTCAAAAGGGTACAGCTATAGAAAACTTTTCTGGTTGACAGGATTTTTGGCTTTTTTCTTATCTCCTATCGCCGATAACCTAACAACAGCACTGATACTCTCAACCGTACTTATTACTATTGAGCGCAACAAAACATCCTTTTTGGTTCCGGGCGCTATAAATATAGTCGTTGCCGCAAATGCCGGCGGTGCATGGAGTCCGTTTGGGGATATTACAACCCTGATGGCATGGACGGCAGGAAAGGGTGAGTTTAGCGACTTTATGTTCCTTTTTCCAGCTGCAGTCGGTGGCTATTTAATAACCGCATTTTTATTAAGCAGGTTTGTGCCTGAGACTCAGCCGGATTTTGATGTCTCAACAGAAAAAGTTCCAGAATTAATGCAGGGTGCCAAAAGTGTAATTGCTCTTGGCGTCATTACAATAGCTTCTGCAGTTCTCTCCCATCAGCTTCTTCATCTTCCGGCTATGTGGGGTATGATGTTTGGTTTAGCACTTCTTAAATTGTACCAGTACAGACTTAAGAGAAAATACAACTCACGTCTTAATATATTTGAATCTATGAGTAAGATTGAAAACAATACGCTTCTGTTTTTCTTTGGTATTTTAGCCGCTGTCGGAGCTCTTTACTTTGTAGGTTGGTTAGCTCTTGCATCTGTAGTTTACGACCCATCAGTTTTAGGTCCTACCTGGTCAAACATAGGTGTTGGTTTTATTTCGGCAATTGTTGATAATGTTCCAGTAATGTCGGCTGTACTTAAAGCAAACCCTGAAATGGGACTTGATCAGTGGATGCTAGTAACGCTCACGGCAGGGGTCGGCGGCTCACTTATTAGTTTTGGCTCAGCTGCAGGAGTCGGTGTCATGGGCAAGCTCCCGGGCATCTATACTTTTGGTGCACATATGAGATATTCGTGGACTATTCTTATAGGTTATATAGCATCTATTGCTATCTGGTATGTTCAATATGAGATAATAGGTTTCTATCATTAAACATTAATCTTAATTATTGTATCCTTTCACATTGTGAAAAGGGTACTCCCCCTCTCAACGCCTCTTTGGCACTTCAAAACACTTTTTTAAAGGTAATTCAGATGACAAATGTCAGCATAATAGTTTTAGATTTTGGTTCTCAATACACACAACTTATAGCCCGTCGTTTGCGTGAAGATAAAATATATTGTGAAATTCTTCCATACCACGCTAGCGCAGAAGAGATTAAAGCAAAAAACCCAAAAGGGATTATTCTTAGCGGCGGCCCATCTTCTGTATATAGTAAAGATGCGTACGAGGTAGATCAGGGTGTTTACGATATGGGTATTCCGATTCTTGGCATCTGTTATGGGATGCAGAGAATTGCGGTTGATTTTGGCGGCAGTGTGGTTAGAGCTAGTCACCATGAATATGGAAAAGCAGAGTTAAAAATTATAAATGTTGGCGAGAATTGTTCGCCGCTTTTAAAAGATTGTGACGATGATAGAATTGTCTGGATGAGTCATAGCGACAAAGTAGATGTGTTGCCAGAGGGATTTGAGCCTATTGCCGTATCTGCAAATTCGCCTTATGCAGCAGTGGCAAATGAAGAGAAACGCATATATGCAATGCAGTATCATCCAGAGGTTCAACACTCTGAAGAGGGCTACTTGATGCTTCGCAACTTCGCAAAAAATATTTGTGGGGTTAGCGAAAAGTGGAAAATGGAACACTTTTTAAAGGAACAAATTAAGAGTATCCGCGAAAAAGTGGGAAGTGGAAAAGTTCTTTGCGGCTTAAGCGGTGGGGTTGATAGCTCTGTGGTTGCGGCTATGCTTTATGAGGCAATCGGTGATCAGCTAGTTCCCGTCTTTGTCGATAACGGACTTTTGCGTAAAGGTGAAAGAGAGCAGGTCGAGGAAGTATTTAAGATTAACTTAAAAGTCCCTCTTGTTGTTGTAGATGCTAGAGATAACTTCTTAGGCAAACTAGCAGGAGTAAGTGACCCTGAGAAAAAACGCCAAATTATAGGGCACACCTTTATAGAAGAGTTTGAAAAAGAGGCGAAAAAACATGACGGCATTAAATTTTTGGCTCAAGGTACGCTTTACCCTGATGTAATAGAGTCAATAAGTGTAAACGGTCCCTCAGAGGTTATAAAATCGCATCATAATGTAGGTGGACTTCCTGATTGGATGGATTTTCAACTTATAGAGCCTCTTCGTGAGCTTTTTAAAGATGAAGTCCGCAAAATTGGTTTGGAGCTTGGTCTTCCAGAATCTATGATTAACCGTCATCCATTTCCTGGCCCAGGGCTTGCAATTCGCATTATGGGCGATGTAAATGAAGCTGATTTGACTATTCTTAGAGAAGCAGATGTTATTTTGCTAGATGAGCTAAAGGCAAGCGGATACTATGCAAAGACATGGCAGGCTTTTGCAGTTTTACTCAATGTAAAATCAGTTGGCGTTATGGGCGATAATAGAACTTATGACAATACAATCTGCGTGAGAGTTGTGGAGGCAGTTGATGGCATGACTGCAACATTTGCTCATCTTCCGCATGATTTACTAGAGAGAATAAGTAGAAGAATTATAAATGAGGTTGATGGAATAAATCGTGTAGTTTATGATATCTCTTCAAAACCACCGGCAACGATAGAGTGGGAGTAGCGAAGCATCTTATGTCAAAAAAAATATATCTTTTTGCAACATCAAAAAGCAAGCACGCTATAAATGTAAAATCTTTAGATGTCAGATATCTTAAGCCAGATATTGATTTTTCAAAATATGATTATCTGATAATTACGTCAAAGCAGACTTTAAAAGCCCTAAAAGAGTATGATAGAAGTCAGTTTATTGATATTCCAGCTCTTTGTGTCTCTATTAAAACAGCAAATGCTTACAGAGAGTTTGGCGGCAAAATTTTGGATGTCGGCAACGGTTACGGCGATAATCTTGTAAAAAATATAGAAGAGTTTTCTAAAGAGACAAAGTGGCTTTATCTAAGAGCAGAGCTTATAGCTTCAAGTTTTGTGAATAAATGCCGCGAGGATGGGTATAAAATAGATGAGAAGATACTTTATATAAGTGAATGTTCAAAGGAGATATTAGACATAAGAGTTAGCGATGACTCAACTCTTATATTTACCTCCCCATCTTCAATAGAGTGTTTTTTGAAAAACAATACTATTCATCCTGATGCAAAAGTTGTAGTTATAGGTACAACGACGGCAAATCTTCTGCCTAAGGGCATAGAGTACGCTATTAGTCAAAATACATCTATAGATAGCTGTATAGAACTTGCTCTAAAGTTAAACGAGGGCATTAAATAGCCCTCGGCTAAGATACAAATTTAAATTTTTTTTGTATAATGATATAAGTAGTCTGGACAGTTCGAGATATCGTACTAATGAGGGTTCTACATTTTCAAATAGCGAATACGTAGGATTTTTGTGTGCCGGTGTTGTCGTTTGAGGTATGTTAACTCTGCCGAGACAATGTCGCCGTTATAAAATGCTCTCTTCGCCCAAATTCGGCTTTTAGAACCAAGCCAAATGCGAGACGGCTGTTCGGGCTACTTTTACAGAGATATCTGCTTAGTCTATTTTTATAAATTGAGCAGATATTTTTTAACTTATTTATGGAGTGTTGATGAAAATTTTAATTTTGGGCAATGGTGGTAGAGAATTTTCTATCGCTAGAGCGATTTTAAACGAGAAAGAGGCTCATGAACTTTTTTTCATGCCCGGAAATGGCGCAACAAGCTCTTTAGGAACAAACTTAAGTATTAAAGATTATAACGAGTTGGCTGAGTATGCTAAAGCAAATGAAGTTGATTTGACAATTGTCGGACCTGAAGCTCCGCTTGTAGATGGGGTCGTTGATATCTTTAAATCCCTCGGACTTACAATTTTTGGACCAAGCAAGGAAGCGGCAAAACTTGAGGGTTCAAAAGTTTATATGAAGAACTTTTTAGCAAAGTACAATATTCCAACAGCGCGTTATATAGAGACTTCATCAATCGAAGATGCTTTTAAATTTGCAGATACCCTAAATGCTCCAATCGTAGTAAAAGCTGATGGATTATGCGGTGGCAAGGGTGTAATAATTGCGCAAAACCATGATGAGGCAAAAGTTGCAATCTCAGAGATGCTAAGCGGAAAAAGTTTTGGAGATGCAGGACTTAAAGTGATTGTTGAAGAGTTTTTAGACGGGTATGAGCTCTCCATGTTTGCCGTATGTGATGGAGAGGACTATATTTTGCTTCCTGCCGCGCAAGATCATAAAAGACTTAAAGATAATGATGAGGGACCAAATACAGGAGGAATGGGTGCTTATGCCCCGACTCCTTTAGTTGATGAAGCGCTTTATCAAAAGGTAAAAGAGAGAATAATCCGTCCTACGCTAGATGGTATGAAAAAAGAGGGAGCACCTTTTGAGGGTGTTCTTTTTATTGGAATTATGGTTGTAAAAGGGGAGGCAATTACACTAGAGTTCAATGTCCGTTTTGGAGACCCTGAGTGCGAAATCCTTATGCCGCTTATGACCTCAAGCGTGAGTGATATGTTTTATAAAGCTGCGACAAACAGACTCGGCGAAATAAAAGTAGAGTTTTCAAACCAATATGCCGTAGGCGTGGTTATGGCAAGTGAAAACTATCCCTACTCAAGCTCAACGCCTGCAGAGATTATAGTAGATGATGTGCATCATGAAGAAATAGCAAAATATACCCATATCTCCTATGCGGGAGTTAGTATGATTGATGGTGTGTTGTATGCAGATGGTGGGCGAGTTTTGGTTTGTGTCGGTATCGGAGATAGCATAAAACAAGCAAGAGACAGAGCATATATGCGATGCGGGCAGGTTCATTTTGCAGGTAAAAAACTCAGAACAGACATAGCCTATCAAGTGCTCTAAGAAGAAATGAAGTGAACGAAGAGATTAACAACAGACTTTATCAAGAAGGAGTGACATTAGCCTCTATAAAAAAGAGAGGCATGGCATTTTTTATAGATGAGATGCTGCTCTCACTTTTACTGATTATTGCACTTGGAGACTCTTTTTTTAATGCTAAAACAGTTGAGGAGATGATTATCCTTACAAATACATTTGTTTTAGAATATATGGCTATGAAAGTAGTATATCAAGCTTTTTTCGTGATGCAATATGGTGCAACTTTAGGCAAAATTGTTATGAAAATAAGGGTTGTTGAGATTAAAACCATGCAAAAGCCAAATGTTATCGTCTCTCTTAATCGTGCCGTTGTGAGGGTTATAAGCGAGACGCTATTTTATCTAGGATTTGTATGGGGGTTGATGGACCCCATGAGACAAACATGGCATGATAAAAGTGCTAAAACTTTGGTAGTAGATGTTTAAATTACTTCTTTTTTTAGCTCTTTTTGCTACTTATATAATCGCTGATGAGAAGGTTGAAGTTTATGCAACTACTATGGAGACAAAAGATAACATTATAACAGCCGATGGCGAGGTTGTTGTCATTTATAAAGATTATTATTTAACAGCAAAAAAAGCGATATATGATAGAAACAGTGCAGATCTTGAACTTTTTGGAAATATTAGAGCAAATCAAGGTGAGAATATTAAATTTCTTGGGGAGTATGCAAAACTAAATATAGCTCGTAAAGAGAGAGCATTTAAGCCATTTTACATGTTAGAACAAACAGCAGAGGTATGGATTAGCGGAGAGAGTTCTTATGCAAAAGATACTCAAGTAGATGTTATTAGGGGAGCCACAAGCGGATGTGATCCAAACAATCCTATCTGGAAAATGGAGTTTACCTCATCAGACTACAATACGGATACAATGTGGTTAAATCTCTATAATACTCGAATCTACATATACGATATCCCTGTTTTTTATACACCCTATTTTGGGTACTCCCTAGATACAAAAAGAAGAACCGGAGTTTTACCTCCTGCTATAGGGTTCTCGTCAAAAGAGGGGTTTTACTATGAGCAGGCACTCTATATAGCAGAGCAAAACTGGTGGGATTTAGAGATTAAACCTCAAGTACGAACAAATCGCGGTTCAGGAGTATATACTGCATTAAGATTTTCAGACAGTAAAGTTTCAAAAGGCTCTTTTAGCGCAGGCTATTTTAAAGAGAAAGAGGAGTATTTTCTTGAAAATAAGTTGGCAAATAAAAGCCATTACGGCTTTGATTTTCTATACGAAAACAGCGATGTAATAAATGAGTGGTTTGGCACAGATTTTAAGGGTCAATCAGGACTATATGCCGACATAGTAAATATGAATGATGTTGATTATATTAACCTATCAACTAATGACACGACAAAAAACGCAACTGCCACACAGCTTCTCTCAAGGGTAAATCTATTTTACAATACTGATGATAACTATATAGGGGCATATTTTAAGCATTATAAAAATCTAACTTTAAGCAGCAATAAAGAGACACTTCAAAATCTTCCGGCTCTTCATTATCACAGCTATTTAGATACTTTTTTGGATAACCACTTTTTGTACAGTTTGGATATAAAAAGTAACAATTATTATAGAGAGGTTGGAAAGGGTGCTGTTCAAACAGATATAAATATTCCTCTAACTCTTCAAACATCAATTTTTGACGAGATGATAAATCTCTCTTATGAGGCGAGTATTTATGCACAACATACGGGATTTCGCGGCGAAGAAAAAATCCCTTCAACAGATAATTATGAGAGTGGAGTATATGCAAGAAACTACCACAACCTCTCATTGTCATCTCAGTTAACACGTGCTTATGACGAGGTAACGCATGTTGTAGATTTTGGTGCTAAATATCAGGTAGCAGGTTTAGAATATGAAAACGGCTACTATGATGAGCAAAAAGATTATTGTTCAATAAAAGCAAATCAGTCACAACCGATTTGTGAATTTTACAATATAGCGGATATAGAGGAGAATCTACAACTCTATTTCTCGCATTACCTATATGATGAAGCAGGAAGACAGAAGCTCTATCACAGACTTGCACAAAATTTCTCTTATGAAGATGTCGGCGGCGGAGCAGGAGAGCTTGAAAATGAGCTTGATTACCAGATTACCGATAGTGTTAATTTTTACAACAATATGTTTTATAACTATGATGAGAGAGCTTTTTCTAAAAATTTTAATAAAATATCATATAATGCACAGAACTTAAACATCGGATTGTCTCACATGTACAAAGATAGTTTTTTAGCCCCAACCCTTACTTATACTCCTATTACAAGCTACATGACCTCAAGCGTAGAGTACAAGTACGATAAACACTACTCTTACCATTTTAGACTTGACTATGACCTTGAGAGAAGTGAGAAAAAGGGTTTTGAGGTTGGATTTTTATATCAAAAGAGATGCTGGGACTTTGGACTTACTTATGTCGAAAACAACAGACCGATTCTTAACCAAAACGGGCTCTCAGACTCTGTATATGACAGATTTATATATCTGAGTATCAGACTTAAACCGATTATGAAAAATGAAGGCAGGTTGTCCGGTTTTGTTTATAGACTTCCTGAAAAATAGGAGGCAAGCTAAATAATGAAAAAATATAAAAACATACTCAAAGACAGAGAAGACGCTGCAAAAAAACTCCAGGATGTTATTCCTATGCAAAAACTCAAAGATGAGAATTGGAAGCTGGTAGCAGTCTCAAGAGGTGGCTTGGAGTTGGCTTATTTTCTGCGGGGAAAATATAAAAACAGCATAGATTTTCTTTTCTCAGAAGCAATCATGGCACCCAACAACAGTGAGTGTGAGATAGCCAGAGTCTGTGAGAGCGAAGAGATAGTAATAAATGAGAATCTTGTAGCTGCTTTTGGAATAAAATATGACTATATTTACGGAGAAGCGCACAGAAAACATGAAGAGAAGATTCTTAGTTATGTGTATCAATACAGAAAGGGAAGACCTTTTGCATCAATGAATAATCAGGTAGTTTTATTGGTTGATGAGGGAAGCGAAACAGGACTCAAATTTGTAACTGCTCTTAAGATGATTTTAGCGATGAAACCAAAAGCGGTATATATTGCAGTTCCAGTTATACCGAGCGATGTTTTGTCGTTTTTGGAGTCCTTTACGGACAATATATTTTTTCTCTACAATATAGATGATTATGTTGAAACATCTCTATATTATGAAGAGTTAAAAAAGATAGATGAAGATACGATAGAAAAAATATTAGGAGAAAAGAATGAAATATGATGTAAAAGTAGAGTTAGAAAACAGGAGTGAAGAGTATTCGTTTAGTGAAGTCGCAAAACAGGCTAACGGAGCAGCTTGGATAAAGAGCGGAGACACCGTTGTTTTAGCAACAGTGGTAATAGATGAAACAGAGATAGTAAAAGATGATTTTCTTCCCCTAACCGTGCAGTATATTGAAAAAACATACGCTGCTGGTAAAATTCCCGGCGGATTTTTTAAGCGTGAGACAAAACCGAGTGATTTTGAAACGCTAACTTCTCGTATAGTCGATCGTTCTCTTCGTCCACTCTTTCCTAAAGGTTTTGGGCATCCGACACAAATAACTATCATGACATTTAGTGTTGACTCCGAGGCTGACTTGCAGGTTCTTGCACTCAATGCAGCATCAGCGGCTCTATATGTAAGCGATATAGATATCAATAAATCAGTCTCCGCAGTAAGAGCCGCAAAGATAGACGGCAAGCTAGTGTTAAACCCTACTTTATCGCAGTTAAACAGCTCTACTCTGGATTTGTACCTATCTGGAACAAAAGATGAGCTTTTGATGATAGAGATGAGAAGTGTCGGCTCACAGAAAATAGATAACACGCTTGTTATAGACCCATTGCTAGACCCTACAATGAGCGCGCCCATTATTATGACACATACTTCAAATGCATTGCCCGAAGATGAGCTTGTAAATGTTTTACAAAAGACGCAGGAACTACTTTTTGAGAGTAATGCGAAGTATGAAGAAGCTTTTAAAGAGTTTAAAAAAGAGACAAAAGAGATAGAGTATAAAGCACATGAGATAAATGAGGGGATGGTTGGTTATGTAAGAGAAAAACATTTATCGGATATAAAAGCCGCTATGAACCAAATGGCAAAATCAGAGCGCTCAACGGCTCTAAGAGCACTCAGAAAAAAAATCATGCTCACACAAGAACATTGGGATGAGGTAGAGTTAAAAGATGCTATAGAAAAGGTCAAAAAAGAGCAGGTAAGAGCACAGATTTTAAATGAAAATATCCGTGCTGATGGTAGAGCTTTAAATGAGATAAGACCGATATCTATAAGTACAAATGTTCTTCCTCGCGCACACTCTTCATGTCTTTTTACTCGTGGGCAGACACAGGCACTTGTTGTTCTTACGATGGGCGGACCAAAAGATGCACAGATGTTTGAGAGTCTTACTGATGATGGTATCCAAAATGAGAACTTTATGGTTCACTACAATTTTCCCGGATTTAGTGTAGGGGAAGCTTCTCCCATCATGGGAACAAAAAGAAGAGAGCTAGGGCATGGCAATTTAGCTAAAAGAGCACTAGAGCCTATAATGAACCTTGACGGGCAGACTATTCGCCTCGTTTCAGAGATACTAGAGTCAAACGGCTCATCCTCTATGGCAACCGTTTGCGGCGGCTATATGGCACTTAAAGCTGCAGATATTGATACAAGCGATGTTATTGCAGGTATTGCTATGGGAATGGTTAGCCAAGGAGATAAGTATGCGATTCTCTCAGACATTATGGGACTTGAAGACCATGACGGCGATATGGATTTCAAAGTAACAGGTTCAAAAGATGGCATCACAGCTATGCAGATGGATATTAAACTAGGAGGAATTAGCTTAAATATTTTAAAAGAGGCACTCTATCAAGCAAAAGAGGGAAGAGCGCACATTATAGATATTATGCAAGAGTCCGAAAATAAGATAGAGTTAAACGATGGCATCTTGCCAAGTACAGACTTTTTTCATATAAATCCAAGTTTTATCGGTGAAATTATCGGACAAGCTGGAAAAACTATCCGTGAGATAATCGAGAAGTTTGAAGTAGCAATCGACATAGATAAAAAAGAGGGAAAAGTAAAAGTAACAGGCAAAAGCAAAAGCGGAGTGCAGGCTGCTAGAGAGCATATTGAGGGAATTGTCAATACTCCAAAAACTCCAAAAATAGAGTATAAAGTAGGCGATATCTACAAAGGAATCGTTAAGAAAATAGTTGATTTCGGTGCGTTTATAGAGCTTCCTGATGGAACTGACGGGCTTATACATATCTCTAAAATATCAGACCAAAGAGTAGATAAAGTCAGTGACGTACTTAGTGAGGGCGAGGAGATAGATGTTGAGATTTTAGAGTTTAAGGGCAATAAAATCTCCCTAGGGCGTGCATAAATAAAATTGTATATATTAAAGTAATTTTTAGCACTTTTTATGTATCATTCGCAATCAAATTTAAGTAGGGAAATCCTTGCATTTATGTTTGGGTTGCTATATTCTTGCGGATATGGTTACGCTAGCCGAAAAAGTTTGTAATAATTTTAATGGAGAAACTATGAAAAAAATTCTTTTCTTAATGGTAGCATTAGCTACTGCAGCACTTGCTAATGATGGTGATGTTGCTAACCAAACACTTAAAGCGTACTCAATGATCGCTGCTGGTCTTGGTCTTGGTCTTGCTGCTCTTGGTGGAGCTATCGGTATGGGTCATACTGCAGCTGCAACAATCGCAGGAACTGCTAGAAACCCAGGTTTAGGTGCTAAACTTATGACAACTATGTTTATCGCTCTTGCAATGATCGAAGCACAAGTTATCTATGCACTAGTAATTGCGTTAATTGCACTTTACGCAAACCCATATTTAGGTTAATAAACCTAAAAACCCCTCAGTCTAACTCTTTTTGAGTTAGACTTTTCTTCTTTTATGCGATTGTGGTGGAACGGTAGACACGCGGGCTTGAGGGGCTCGTGCCGAGAGGTGTGAGGGTTCAAATCCCTCCAATCGCACCATTTTATTTTTACTTTAAAAAATCAAAAAACAACTCTTTTTCTATTCCTAGTAAAATTCTTTATTTATCGTACGTACATTAGTTTGTTATCTCAAATATAACAGGGCAGATACTGATATTTGACTTTAGCTAGTTTTCACATTTAAGCACGGCAGAAGATATAAAACAGTAATATTCAAAATATGAACAAACAAGAATAGGAACTAAATTTTGTCAAATGATGAACTTACATTGAGTGTACTTAGAAATATTGAGGCTCTTAAAACCCAAAGAACGCTTGCAGAGGAGCTTGGTCTTAGTGTGGGAAAGGTTAACTATGTGCTAAAAGCACTTGTAGAAAAAGGTCTGATTAAGGCTGAGAGCTTTTTTGCAAACAAAAATAAAAATCAATACAAATACCTCTTAACCGAAAAAGGTTTCAACGAAAAACTGCAGCTTACTCAAAAGTTTATCCAAAGAAAAAAAGCAGAATATGACGAACTCGTTCTTGAACTTGAAAATATGAAAGGTATGAGAGAAAAATGAAGATATTAATAACTGGAACAGCCGGTTTTATCGGCTTTCACTTGGCAAAAAAACTTCTTGAGCGTGGGGATGAAGTAGTCGGAATTGACAATATAAACGATTATTATGATGTAAATATCAAGTACGCAAGACTCAAGGAGCTTGGGATAAGTAATAAAACAGTTATAGAAACGCTGCCTATTGCTAGCAGCAAATATAAAAATCATAAATTTATCAAAATGAACTTAGAGGATACGCAAGCTATCAATAACCTTTTTGAAATAGAGAAATTCGATGCAGTATGTAACCTTGCCGCTCAAGCGGGTGTGAGATACAGCATTGAGAATCCGCATGCATATATACAGAGCAATGTGGTGGGATTTTTAAATATTTTGGAGGCTTGCAGAAACTTTGGAGTGAAAAATTTAGCGTATGCGAGTAGTTCAAGTGTTTATGGGTTAAACAAATCACAGCCTTTTAAAACTACAGATATGACAGACACCCCTATCTCTCTTTATGCGGCAACGAAAAAATCAAATGAGCTTATGGCGCATACTTACAGTCATCTATATGGAATCCAAACTACAGGGCTTAGATTTTTCACGGTTTATGGACCTTGGGGAAGACCTGATATGGCACCAATGCTCTTTGCTGATGCAATCCTACATGACAGAGCTATAAAAGTGTTTAACCACGGAGAGATGAGTAGGGATTTTACCTATATAGATGATATTGTGGATGGGGTTATAAAAGTGATAGATACTCCAGCAAAAAAGTTTGACATCTACAACATAGGTAACAATTCGCCAGTTGAGCTGATGAAGTTTATAGCCACACTTGAAGAAGAGCTTGGCATTGAGGCAAAGAAAGAGTTTCTTCCCATGCAAGACGGCGATGTAGAGTCCACTTATGCCGATGTGAGTGGTTTGATAGAAAACTTCGGTTATAAGCCAGATACTCGCTTAGATGTCGGAGTTGAAAAATTTGTGAAGTGGTACAAAAGTTTTTATGGAAATCACAAATGATAAAAATATGCATCATAGGTCTTGGCTATGTCGGATTGCCACTAGCTCATGCATTTAGCCAAAAGTACAAAGTAGTAGGTTTTGATATAAACAGAGCCAGAGTAGAGGAGCTAAGCAGAGGTTTTGACAGAACTCAAGAGTTGACAAACGAACAACTCAAGGAGTCTGTAAAAAATGGTATGAAATTCACGTTAGATACCAAAGAGATAACGGGTAGCAATATTTATATAATTACCGTCCCCACGCCTATAGACAACAGCAACGAGCCGGATTTGTCGCCTATAATAAAATCAACCCAAACCGTAGGACGCGTGCTAAAAAAAGGCGATATCGTTATCTATGAATCGACTGTTTATCCCGGAGTTACCGAAGAGGTCTGTGTGCCTATCCTTGAGAGAGAGTCAGGACTTAAGTTTAATGAAGCATTTTTTTGCGGCTACTCTCCTGAGAGAATTAACCCCGGAGATAAAGAGCATACCGTTACAAAGATACTTAAAATCACATCCGGTTCCACTCCAGAGATTGCAAAAAAGGTTGATAAGCTTTACAAATCTATCATAACTGCAGGAACTTATTTGGCTCCAACTATTAAAGTAGCAGAAGCCGCAAAAGTGGTAGAAAACACTCAAAGAGATGTCAATATAGCTCTTATGAACGAGCTTGCTATGATGTTTGAGCTTATGAACATAGACACAAAAGACGTTATAGAAGCGGCAGCTACGAAATGGAATTTTATTAAACTAAGTCCGGGTTTAGTAGGGGGGCACTGCATCGGTGTTGACCCCTATTACCTGACGTATAAGGCTCAAAGTCTTGGATATATGCCAAATCTTATACTCGGTGCGAGGCAGATAAATAATGGTATGAGCAAGATAATCGCAGAAAAAACAATTAAGCATATGATTAAAAACGACAAAAAATTAAAAGGTGCAAATATCCTAGTAATGGGGGTAACCTTTAAAGAAAATTGCCCAGATATGAGAAACTCTAAGGTGCTTGATATTATTAAAGAGTTAGAAGAGTATGGGTGTTATGTTGAAGTGTATGATTACTGGGTGGATAGAAGCGACAAGGAGACAAAACCTTTGACTTTTATAGAAAAGTTGCCGCTTCAGAGCAAAAAGTATGATGCCATAGTCGTAGCAGTTGGTCATGATGCATTTAGGGAGATTACGATGGAGCAATTTGAGAGTATGTCAAATGGCGAGCCGATTATAATAGATGTAAAAGGCGTTGTAGAGAGACCAACATGGAGACTTTAGTATGAAAAATTTCGCACTCATAGGAGCTAGCGGCTATATTGCTCCAAGACACATGAAAGCTATAAAAGAGAGTGATAACAATCTCATAGTCGCATTTGATCCCTATGATGGCATAGGGATTATGGATAGTAATTTTCCCGAGGCTCATTTTTTTACCGAATTTGAGCTATTTGATAGTTTTGTAGATAGATGCCAAGGAAATGAAAAAACAAAAATAGATTATATCTCTATAGCATCTCCCAATTATTTACATTATAGTCATATAAGAGCCGCGCTTAAAAGCAGAGCTGATGCTATTTGTGAAAAACCGCTGGTGCTAGATCCAAAAGAGATTGAGGAGCTGCTTGTCATGGAGAAACAGAGTGGCAAAAAAGTTTATACTATTTTGCAGTTGCGACTTCACGACTCCATTGTTGCCTTGAGGGAGAAGATTGCCGAGGAGTTAAAAGAAAATCCAAACAAGATTTATGAGATAGACCTGACCTACATAACAAGCAGGGGAAGATGGTACTTTAAATCATGGAAAGGCGATGAGGCAAAGAGCGGCGGCATAGCTTCAAATATCGGGGTGCATTTTTTTGACATGTTATCGTGGATATTTGGGGAGCCAAAAGAGAGCTTTGTACATACAAAGAAGCCTGATGCAAATGCAGGATTTATGAGGCTTAAAAACGCAAATGTGAGATGGTTTTTAAGCGTAAACTATGAACATATACCAGAAGAACTAAAAGCTAGAGGACAAAGAACATATAGAAGCATTACTATAAACGGCGAGGAGATTGAGTTTAGCGAAGGTTTTACAGACCTTCATACGAAATCTTATGAAGATATCTTAAGCGGCGGCGGATTTGGGCTTAAAGAGGCCAGGAGTTCTATAGAGATGGTCTCATCTATCCGTAAATTAACGCCGTTGGGACTACAGGGACAATATCACCCTTTTTGCACAAAGGTACTCAGCTGATGGATAACTATTTTGCACATGAATCTTGCTATGTGGATGAGAATGTAAGTATAGGCGATAATACAAAAATATGGCACTTTTCGCATATACTAAGCGGCTCTAAGATAGGCAGCAACTGCTCCTTTGGACAAAACTGCACGGTAGGTCCAAATGTCAAAGTAGGCAGCGGCGTAAAGGTACAAAACAATGTTTCTATCTATGAGGGCGTTGAAATAGAAGATGAGGTATTTGTAGGACCAAGCGTTGTTTTTACAAATGTTACAAATCCTAGAGCCTTTATAGTAAGAAAAAGCGAATTTAAAAAAACAGTTCTCAAATATGGCTGCACGATAGGCGCAAACGCAACTATAATCTGCGGAGTCACTATAGGCGAATATGCGCTTATAGGAAGCGGTGCAGTGGTAAATAGAGATGTAAAACCTTACGCTCTTATGGCAGGAGTCCCATGCCGTCAAATAGGGTGGGTAAGCAAAGCGGGAAACACGCTGGAGTTTGATGCGGAGGGTTTTGCGGTAGATGCGTATGATGAGAGCATGTATAAACTGCAAAATAATACGATAATTTTGGTATGAGAATCTAGAATCCATGAAGAGGTTAAAACCAAAATCAGAGTTTAGTAAAAATGTTTTAACTCTCATGACAGGCACGACTATAGCCCAAGCCATCCCCATAGCCATAAGTCCAATCCTCACTCGCATCTATACGCCTGAGGATTTTGGGGTGTTTGCGCTTTATGTTGCGATAGCATCAATTTTATCTGTTATCGCAACAGGAAGATATGAGATGGCTATAATGCTTCCAAAAAAAGATGAAGATGCTGTAAATATAGTAGCACTCTCAATAATAATATCTTTTTTTGTAAGTTTTATATCTCTTGTCATCGTTTTTATTTTTAATGCCAAAATCACAAATATACTCGGAAATCCAGAAATATCAAATTGGCTCTATTTTATCCCTATAACAGTTCTACTTACAGGTGTTTATCAAAGTTTTAATTATTGGTCAAATAGAAAAAAACAGTATAAAAGATTAGCAATTAGTAGAGTAGTACAAAGTGGTTCAACTGCTACTACTAATCTTGGTATGGGTTTTGGACAAATGGGGAGTAGTGGGCTTATACTTGGGCAAGTTTTAGGGCTAAGTATAGCTGTAACTATTTTAGGAAGAATGATTTGGGAGGAAGATAAAAATAGGTTGTATAGCATTAAACTATTAAAAATTTTTGCAATAACAAGAAGATATATCAAATTTCCAAAGTTTGATATATTAGCTTCATTTTTAAATGTGTCTTCACATCAAATAACACATATTTTGTTTAATACGCTATTTAATTCTACCATTGCAGGGTATTATTATTTTACTCAAAAAATTTTAGGGTTACCTATTACTTTTATAGCATCAGCAATTTCAGATGTTTTTAGACAAATTGCTACAATAGAGTATCAACAGCTAGGAAATGCAAAAAAGATATATAAATCTACATTTAAAAAACTTTTTATTTTGAGTCTTTTCCCTTCATTTATTTTATATTTCTATTCTGTAGAATTGTTTGTATTTGTTTTTGGAGAGCAGTGGAGTGCATCAGGAGAGTATGCCAAAATTTTAGTACCAATGTTATTTTTAAGATTCATATCTAGTCCATTGAGTTTTATGTTGTATGTAGGACAAAAGCAACATTGGAATATGTACGCTCAAATTTTATTTTTAACCGCCATTGGTGCAAGTTTTACCATTGGAGATAGTGCGCATGAAGTAATATATTTAATATCTATACAATTTAGTTGTATATATATTTTTTATTTATATATGTCTGCAAAGATAGCAAAATTATTTTAGAAGAGGATATAAAATGCTAAATATTAGAGGATTTGAAAGAGAAAAAGAATTGCCAAGGGCGGTGTATTTTAGTAACTCTTATTTTACAAAGAGTCAGTTGTTCTCACTGAGTGAACAAATTTATTTAATATATAAATATGCTCAAAAATGTACTAAGCCAAAAATATTAGAAATAGGTAAAGGCAATGGGTTTGTGTCGGATTTTTTTAAAAAAGCAGAATTTGACTTTTTAACATATGATATTAATAAAAACTTACTGCCAGACATAGAGGGTAATATTTTAGAATTAAGCCATATAGTAAATCATAAAGTTGACATTGTAGTGGCATGTGAGATATTGGAGCATTTGCCTTTTGATATGTTTGAAGATAGTTTAAAAGAGATTAGTAAAGTGACAAATAAGTATGTCGTAATAACACTGCCTGAATTTAAGAAGTTTTTTGGATTTGGTTTTCTAATTAGATTACCAAAACTTGAGATGTTTTCAAAACAAATAATGCTGAAACTCAAAGCAAATAAAATATTGTCAAGCGAACATTTTTGGGAAATAGATTATGATATAAAAACCCAAAGAAAAAATATAGAATCTATAATATACAAGTATTTTAGTATTGTAGAAAAAGGTTCTTTCGATACAAATCCCTATCATAATTATTATGTTTTAGAAAAAAAAATGGAACAAATGTTGTAATCCCGCTAAAATTTTAAAAAGAAAGTAGCATGAAAAAAAAAATATTAATAATTTCAATATTCTATCCACCGATACAATCTATTGCAAGTAATAGAATAGCTTCTTTTACAAAATATTTAAATAAAGACAAGTTCAATATTGACGTAGTTACATTGCTGGAAAATAATTCAAAAGAATTTGAAAAAAATGAAAATATACAGATTCATCGTTTAGAGGATAAGTCTTATATTAGAGCATTTAAATTTGAAAAAAGGACAAATAAAATAGTTCATATAACTAAATTGATTTGCAACAAGATTTTAAGAACTATTTTTGATGAATATGACGGCTGGAAAAATAAGGCGGTATCTAAAGTATTTGAACTTATGAAAAGCAAAAAATATGATTTAGTTCTTTCAACATATGCACCCAGTGTAACTCATAATGTTGCATTAGAGTTAAAGAAAAGATACCCAGATATTAAATGGATAGCTGATATGCGGGATGAGATGAGTTTAAATCCATTTTTACCTCAAAAAGAACAAGCAAAGTTAGTTAATTTAGAAAAAGAAATATTTAAATATTGTGATGCTTTAACATCTGTTTCTAAACCTATAGTTGACGATTTTAAAAAACTCTCTAACAGCGATACCATCAAATTTGTTGAGATAAGAAATGGATACGATTTTGAAATCAAAAATTTAAAATCAAATAATAAAATATTTACTATTAGTTATATAGGAAGTTTTTATGGAGTAAGAAATCCAAGAAATTTTTTACTAGCATTATCAAAGCTAGTAGAAAAAGGGTTAATTACAACAATTAAAATAAATTTTGTTGGTGTTGTAAAGCCATTTTATATTCAAGATAATTTGAAAGAATTTATTAACATTTATGATAAAATATTGCATACAGAGGCTATAAGCTATATGAACAATAGTGATTGTTTGCTTTTAATACATCCAACAACGTCAAGAAAAGGTGTATATACTGGAAAATTATTTGAATATTTAGCTACACTAAAACCAATTATTGCTCTAGTTGATAAAAGTGACGTGGCTGCAAAGTTGATAGAAAAGGCAAATGCAGGTTATATCTCTGATAATGATGATATACAACAGATAGAAAAAATTATTTTAAAGGCATACAACAACTGGAAACAAGGTTTAGCATGTGATTTTAACTTAGATGTTATAAAGCAACATCATCGCTCAAAGCAAGCCAAAAGACTAGAGCTTTTAATTGAGGAGCTAATTTGAATAATGACTTAAAGCGTATGGAACAGTTCTATAGTAGTAGAGAAAATAATGCTTGGTCACTGTTTAAATGTTATCCATTTTTTTTAGCTAGTAAACAGTTATACGTATTAACAAAAATTTTGGATGAAAAAAAACTTCATAGACAAAAAATATTAGATATAGGAGCTGGTAGCGGTTCTTTTATCTTGAATTTAATTTTGCTTGGTGCTTCAGCAGAAAATATATCAGCAGTAGAATATTTAGAAGATAGATTTATACAATTAAAAACGAGATTGCCAAATATTCATGCTCTAAATCAAAATTACTTAGATGTAAATTTTCAATTTAAATTTGATTTAATAACTATCATGGCTGTTTTAACATCAATAACAGATAATACAAGTAGATATCAAATTGTTTCAAAAGCATTAGAAGAACTTGAAGAAAATGGCATGTTAATAATATATGATTTTTTTGATGAAAAAGAAACTTTTTTAAGTAAAAATTATCGCGCTATATCTATGAAAAAAATAAAAGAGCTTGCCAATAATTATAAAATTGTAGAGTATAAAAAAGTTTATTTGCATAGTAAAATTGCAAAAGGATTATGTAAATTAAACCTACAGGAGTTTATTCCAATATTAGAAAAATTGAAACTATTTAATGCAAATTATCATTTTGTGATAATCAGTAAATGACTAAGTATATCTTATTTGCTGATGCTAGCAGCCCTCATACTCTAAAGTGGTTGAAAGAACAAGCTAAGCATTTCGATGTTTATTTAATATCTTTAAACGGTTATTCAAAAGAAGTTTTGAACTATATTGATAAAAGTAAATTGTTTGTACTAAATAATAAGGTAAATTCAAAAGGTGGCAATTATAAATTGCTTCTAAAATTTTTTGAACTAAAAAATATTGTTACTAGAGTAGAGCCTGATGTTATCAATGCACATTTTATTTCAAGTTACGGCTTTTTAGCATCTTTAATTAAAATGTGTAAACCTGAGATTTTTTTACTTCAGTCTGCCTGGGGAAGTGATATTTTAGTTGAACCATTTAGAAATAAGTTACGTTATCTTATTGCTAAATATTCACTCAACAAAGCTAATTTAATTACATCAGACTCTTACTCCATGAGTGATACAATTAAAAAGATTGTAAAAGATAAAGAGATATCTACCTTTTCTTTTGGATTAGATAAAATAGACACACAAGAGTATGAAAAAGATAATCTTATTTTTTCCAATAGAGCTTTAAATGACAATTATAATGTAGCAGAAATATTAAATTGGTTTTCTAAACAGAGTGATATTTATAGCTTGGTAATCGCTAATAATGGAATACAAAGAGAAAATCTAAAAAACTTATCTTTAGAACTAGGAATTATAGATAGAGTTGAGTTCGTTGGTTTTTTAAATACTAAAGAGCAAGATGAGTATTACAAAAAATCAAAATATTATATCTCTATCCCAACATCAGATGCAACATCTGTTTCCTTGCTTGAAGCGATGAATTTTGGCTGCATACCTATTGTATCAAACATTGCTTCTAACAGAGAATGGATAATAAATAATATTAATGGCATCTTTTTTAAAAATGATATATTATTGGATAATGTATCATTTTCATTTAATGCTGTATCCATAAACAGAGAAATTTTAAACAATAAGGGACTATTTAAAAAATCTATAAAAGAATTAAACAAAAAGATAGAGGAATCTTTAAATGAGTAAGAAAATATTGTTTCATAAAACACATACAACTCAAGAAGAGTTAGATGCAGTATCAAGTGCTGTAAGCTCTGGTTGGTTAACAATGGGACCAAAAGTTATTGAATTTGAAAACAAATTTAATGAGTATATTGGTTCTAGAAAATCAGTTATGCTAAGCAGTGCTACGGCAGCTCTGCATTTGTCACTTAAAGCAATTGGGTTGAATCAAGGCGATGAAGTTATAGTACCGACAAATACATTTGTAGCTACTGCTGAAGTTGTTACTTATTTTAATGCCGTTCCTGTTTTATGCGATATTGAAGAAGCTACACATAATATCGATATATCTAAAATAGAAGAATTAATTACGAGTAAGACAAAAGCAATTATTCCAGTACATTTTGGTGGACAGCCTTGTGATATGGATGAAATTTATACAATAGCGAGTAAATACAATCTAAAAATTATAGAAGATGCAGCTCATGCATTACCTAGTACATATAAAGGTAATTTGATTGGCAATTTAGAGGGTACCGATATAACATGCTTTAGTTTTTATGCAACTAAAACACTCTCTACCGGTGAAGGTGGAATGGCTACTACAAATAATTATGATTACTCAAAAAATATTATGATTAATCGTCTTCATGGAATAAGCAGAGATGTTTGGGATAGATATAGTGGAGGCGGTAATTGGAGATATGATGTTATCGATAATGGGAATAAATATAACTCTACAGACTTAAATGCGGCATTGGGCATTGTTCAATTAAAAAAACTACACGACATGAATGATAAACGTAAAGCTATTTCAGGTAAATATGATAATGCCTTTAATGGCAGGATAGATAGATTGAAAATTAAAGATGATAGAACAACTTCATATCACCTTTATGTAATAAAAGTTAATAATAGAGATGAATTATACTCAATATTAAAAGAGAACGGAATCGATACCTCTGTACATTTCACACCAATACATAAACATACATATTATAAAGAAAAGTATGATTATATTAATGAAAATTATCCTGTAGCAAATAAAGTTTTTGAACAATCCTTGTCCCTTCCAATTTATCCAGATTTATCTGATGAAGATGTTGAATATATAATAGAAAATGTATTAAGACATGCAAAATGAAAATACTAACTATATTAGGTGCAAGACCGCAGTTTATAAAAGCAGGTAGTGTTAGCCGTGCAATAGCTAAACACAAAGAGATAGAAGAAATCATAGTTCATACAGGACAGCATTATGATGCTAATATGAGTGACATTTTCTTTGAGGAGATGCAGATACCTAAACCTGATTATTTTTTAGGCATTGGTGGGAAATCTCACGGTGCTATGACTGGGCAGATGATAGAGAAGATAGAGGAAGTTGCACTTGAAGTTAAGCCAGATTGGATTATGGTTTATGGCGATACAAACTCAACACTAGCAGGTGCGATAGTAGCAAGTAAACTTCATATAAAACTAGCTCATGTAGAAGCAGGCTTGAGATCTTTTAACATGAGAATGCCAGAGGAAGTTAATAGAATACTTACAGATAGAGTAAGCACAATACTTTTTTGTCCAACAGATGCAGCAGTGCAAAATCTTAAAAATGAAGGGTTTGAACGCTTTACATGTAAGATAGTAAAAAGTGGTGATGTTATGCAAGATGGAGCGATTTTTTATAGAAATCTTGCAGTTAAACCATCATGCGATATAAAAGATGATTTTATACTTTGCACTATTCATAGAGCCGAGAATACAGACGATGAAACAAGAGTAAAAAACATCTTTGAAGCTCTGAGTGAAATAGCAAAAGAGAGACAAATAATTTTGCCACTTCATCCTAGAACAAAAAAAATAGTTAAAGATTTAAAATTAAACACTCAAAATTTAACATTAATAGAGCCAGTTGGCTACCTAGAGATGGTATGGCTCATAGACAATTGTAGTTTAGTCATGACAGATAGTGGAGGACTTCAAAAAGAAGCATATTTTTTCCAAAAACAGTGTATCACTCTAAGAGATGAAACTGAATGGGTGGAGCTAGTGGAATGTGGTGCAAATATTTTAGTGGGTGCAGATAAAGAGAAGATACTATCAGCGTATAAAAATAATTTAAAATTTAATATTAAAAATTCAGAATTAGACTTATATGGTGGTGGAACAGCTAGCGAAAATATAATTAAAGAATTGATAAGTTATTAATGAAAAAAAATATATGGATTATAAACGAATATGCAGGAACTCCATATCATGGTATGACTTTTAGGCATTACTATATAGCAAAAGAGCTTGTAAAACTAGGACATAAAGTTACTATATTTACAAGTTCTTTTTCTCATTATACATTAAAACAACATTTAGAGGTAAAAAACACATTTACAGAAGAAAACATAGATGGAGTAGATTTTATTTGGGTAAAAATGCCAAAATATAAAGCTTCAAAAAGTGTAGGGAGGATTAGAAATTGGTTTTTGTTTGCATTCAAACTTTTTTTTATTCCATTTTTAAAGTTAGAAAAACCTGATTGTATTTTAGTTTCATCTTTACCTTTGCATCCAATAGTATCTGGTAAATATTTAGCAAATAAGTATAACTCAAAGTTAATTTTTGAAGTAAGGGATATTTGGCCTTTATCTGCTATTGAATTAGGTGGATATTCTCCTAAAAATCCTTTTATAAAACATCTTCAATGGCTGGAAGATTTTGCATATAGAAATTCGCAAGCAGTTGTTACCGTGCTTGCAAATGCTTATGAACATATGAAGACAAGAGGTTTAAGGGAAGATAAATTTAATTATATTCCCAATGGGATATCGATAGATGAACTAGATCAGGTAGAAGAGTTAGATGAAAAAACAATAAAACAGTTACCACAAAATAAATTTATTATCGGATATGCGGGCACTTTTGGCATAGCAAACGCTTTAGATAGTTTTGTCGCGGCTGCTAAAATATTAAAAGAAAATGACTCTATTGCGTTTGTCCTTGTTGGAGACGGTAGGGAAAAAGAAAAATTAATAGATTTAGCAAAAGAGTGTAAAAATATATACTTTGTTGATGCTGTCAAAAAAAATCAAGTTCAATCAATTTTAAGACATTTTGATGTTTGTTATATTGGCTTGAAAAATGATCCTTTGTTTAAATATGGTGTTTCCCCAAATAAACTATTTGATTATATGTATTGTGCAAAGCCAATTTTATATGCTATAAATTCTGGTAATTTTAAGCCAATTTCTGAGATTAATGCAGGATTTAATATAGAAGCTCAAAATCCTCAGGCAATTGCAGATGGAGTTATGAAGTTATACTCTATGTCAGAAAAAGAGAGAAATCAGATGGGAGAAAATGCCAGAAAATATGTTATTAAAAACCATGATTATAAATACTTAGCAAATCTTTTGATAAAGGTTATAAATAAGTGAAAGCTTTAATAACAGGTAGTAGTGGATACATTGGCGGTAGTTTTATAAATCAATATAAAGATAAATATATATTTGAAAGATTTTCACTAACAACTAAAAAACTAAAAAATATAGATTTAAAGAGCATAGATGCAGTTTTACACTGTGCCGCACTTGTACATCAAAAAATAGAACACTCTTATGAAGAGTATTATAAAATAAATGTTGAATACCCAGTAAGACTAGCAAAACTAGCAAAACAAAATGGAGTAAAACAGTTTGTATTTATAAGCAGTATTGCAGTTTATGGAGATGAAAATAAGCTACTTTTTGAAAATAGAGTGTGCAATCCAGTTAGTCATTATGGTAAAAGTAAACTTGAAGCAGAAAAACAACTATTGACCTTGAATGATGAAGACTTTATAGTAAGCATTATAAGACCGCCGATGGTTTATGGTAAAGATGCCCCTGGAAATATAGACACTTTAGTAAAACTTGTAAAAAAAGTACCTATAATACCTTTAGATAAAATAAACAATAGACGAAGTTTTATATATATAGGCAACCTTTGTCATTTAATAGATGAAGTTATAAAACAGAACAAATCAGGGATATTCTTGGCAAGTGATGATAAACCCTTAAGTACGACAAGGCTCATAGAATTAATAGCTAAAGGTTTAGATAAAAAAGTATATCTTATAAAAATACCATTTTTTGAAACTCTTTTAAAATTACTCAAACCATCGTTTCACAAAAGGCTTTACGGAAGTTTAGAAGTGGATAATACTCTTACAAAACAGAAATTAAATCTTAAAAATCCTTATAGTGCAGAAGATGATATAAGATTTATGATACATGGAGAAAAATAGATGATATATATAGTTTTATTTCTCATCTCTTTTATCCTTACATATCTTATAAAGGATTATGCCATCAAAAAATCTCTTCTTGCAGATGTAAACGAAAGAAGCAGTCATACGGTTCCGACTCCGCATGGTGGTGGAATAGCTATAGCCATCAGTTGGTTTGCCGGGCTTACTTATTTATACTCTATTGAGCAGATAGAGAGTTCACTTTTTTATGCTCTTTTGGTTGGGGTTATCATCTCTATGGTAAGTTTTTTTGATGATATTTTTGATCTTTTACCAAAGTTTAGAATCTTAATACAGGCTCTGGTTGCAGTTTGCGGATTAGTTGCTATGGGTGGTTTGGAGAGTGTTAATTTTGGTTTTTTTGCTATAGAAAATCAGATATTAACCAATCTTTTTGCATTTTTAATGATAGTCTGGTTTATAAATCTTTATAATTTTTTAGATGGCATCGATGGATATGCAGGGAGTGAAGCTCTATTTTTGGCACTTGCAGGATTTGTATTGTTTGGCGGAGGGCATTTTGTAGTTTTGGCTGTTTCAGTTTTAGGTTTTTTGATTTGGAATTGGCATAGAGCAAAGATATTTATGGGTGATGTTGGAAGTACGCTTTTGGGATATACGGTTGCAATTTTTACTATACATTATGCAAATGAAGCAAGCCAAAATCTTTGGATATGGATTATACTTTTTGCCCTTTTTTGGTTTGATGCCACCTTGACACTCTTTAGAAGATATAAAAATGGGGAGAAGTTAAGTCAAGCACATAAAAAGCACGCTTACCAAAGGCTGACTCAAAGTGGTCTTTCGCACGAGAGAGTAGTCGTTGCTTCTATAATGGTAAATATAGTATTATTCTTAGTTATTTATTTTATAGATAATATTTTTATCGCATTTACGGTTGCCTGCATGATTTTATACTCTGTAATGAGATACGTGGATGGAAAAAAAAGGTTTGCATAATGTTTAATGTCGATAAACGAATACTCAATTTTCTTATGATTATATGTCTAAGCATCAGTACATTTTGGTGGACATTTTTTATATTTCATATTGACTTTGACTGGGTTTTAGTCGGCACGGTTATTATTTTTAGGATAATTTCTTCAAGGTTTATTTTTGAGGATTATTCACTCTCTTGGTCCAAAGCTACGCAAAAAACATTTTTGATTAAAACTATTGTTGCTTTTGTCCCTTTGCTTGTGTACGCCCCTCTGTTTTACGGCGAAGTAAGACTTGCGGTAATGCTTAGTGAGTTTTTTACCTATCTGGTTGCTATCAACTTTATTATGTACGCATACTATCACTATATAAACAGAACCGGAGTTATAAAAACGAAGTCGTTAGTTATTTATGGAGCGGGGAAGGCGGGTAATAAGCTTGAGGCTGAGTTTAGAGGCTCTGAGTACAGAGTTAAATATTTTGTCGATGATGACAGGGTTATCCAAGACAGAAGCATAGACGGAGTAAGAGTCGTATCTAAAGATTATCTAAAAAGCGCTCTAAGCAAAGAGAGTAAATATGATCTTTTAGTTATCGCTATTCCTAGTGCATCAAGTCAAAGGATAAAAGAGATACATGAGAGGCTAAACCCATATTTTAAGCAAATCAAAATATTGCCGCATGTTGAAAATGTTCTTATGGAGGAGAATTATTCGCAGCTGCTTAAAAATATATCGGTAGAAGATCTGCTTGCACGCCACCCCAAAGATTTGGATAAACAGAGCATTAAAAACTTCATAAACGGTAAAAAAGTGCTCATTACCGGTGCCGGAGGAAGCATCGGAAGTGAGATAAGTCGTCAATGTGCTTTTTATGGAGCTAAGCAACTTATACTTCTAGACCATAGTGAATATAACCTTTATGCTATTAGTGAAGAACTTGTTAAGTATAACCCAGTTCACGCTATGCAATCGGTTGTAAATAAAGAGCTGCTAAATAAGACATTTGCAAAATATAAACCTGATATCGTTGTGCATGCAGCGGCATATAAGCATGTGCCTTTAGTAGAGGAAAATATTACAGAAGCCATTATAAACAATATTATAGGAACCAAAAATACAATTGATTGCGCTATTGAGCATGGCGTTGAGAAGTTTGTCTTTATCTCAACCGACAAAGCGGTACGTCCTACCAATGTCATGGGCGCTACAAAACGCATCTGTGAACTTTATGCTCAAAACGTAGTTTCTTTAGAAAACGTAGTTTCTAAAGAAGCTATCGACACAGGGAAAAGTACCGAAATAGTATCTGTAAGATTTGGCAATGTTCTTGGAAGCAGCGGGAGCGTCATCCCAAAATTTAAATCGCAAATAGAGCATGGTGGACCTATAACGGTAACTCACCCAGATATCACAAGATATTTTATGCTTATCCCTGAAGCATGTGAGCTTGTACTTCAAGCAGCGAGTATAGGAAAAGGCGGCGAGATTTTTATTTTAGACATGGGAGAACCCATCAAGATAGTAGATTTAGCTAAAAAGATGATAGAGCTAAGCGAAAGAGATGATATAGAGATAGAGTTTAGCGGCTTAAGAGCAGGCGAGAAGCTTTATGAAGAACTTCTTATAAGCGATAGTGATGCAAAAACAGATTATGAGTCTATAACGGTTGCGGGAAAAACGCAGTACGACATAGTCAAGCTCAACGAAGACATCTTTGAGCTTATCGCTACGAATGATAAGCTCAAAAAATTAAAAGAGATGGTGCCTGAGTTTACTCATTAGATAAACTAAAGATAGAAGTATTTAATTGGTGTTTTAATCAATAATGGTAATACAATCTTCACCCTTAGGAACAAGGCATAAAAAACTGTATGGATTTTCTCCAAGAGTTTTATAGCTGTGAGAGATTCCTGCGGGGATAAGTAAAATATCGCCTGCATTTGCTTCAAAAGTCTTCTCCCCAACCTGTACAATAGCACAACCAGAGAGTACATACTGCTCATGTTCAACACTGTTTGTATGAAGAGGCATATATCCGCCAGCATCTATGATAAAGTTGCGCATTGCAAAATTTGGAGATTCCTCAGCAGATAAAAGCATCTTCATCGACACTCCTTTTCCTGCTTTTTGTTCAGTTGCTTTGATTGAATCAATCTGTTTGTGTAGGTACATCATAGCCCTCTATAATAATATTTTTGGTAGCATATCATAAATTGTGTTTGATTTAGGTGGGTAAAATTTATGAAAATCGCAAAAAATATAACAGAGCTAATAGGAAATACTCCTTTAGTTATATTAAATAAAGCTTCAGCGCTTACGGGTGCCAATATCATAGCAAAGTGCGAATTTATGAACCCGACAAGCTCTGTAAAAGACAGAATCGGTTTTAACATGATTAGACGTGCACAAGAAGCTGGAGATATAACCAAGGGCACAACAGTAATTGAGCCTACAAGCGGCAATACCGGAATCGCGCTTGCCGCAAATTGTGCAGCACTTAATCTAAGGCTTATTTTAACCATGCCCGAGTCCATGAGTATAGAAAGAAGAAAGCTCTTAAAAGCGCTGGGAGCCGAGCTTGTCTTAACTCCTGCTGCTTTAGGGATGAGCGGTGCGATACAAAAAGCTGATGAACTTCAAAAAGAGATTTTAAACTCAATAGTATTGCAGCAGTTTAATAACCCTTCAAATCCAGAGATTCATGAGCTAACAACAGCAAGAGAGATACTGCGTGATACTGATAAAAAACTTGACGCATTCGTGGCAGCAGTAGGAACAGGAGGAACACTAAGCGGAGTATCAAAGGTGCTAAAAGAGGAGATAGCAAATATCGCAATATTTGCAGTTGAGCCGTCAAGCTCTGCAGTTTTATCGGGAGGACAAGCAGGTCCGCATGCTATTCAGGGAATAGGCGCAGGATTTATTCCTGAGATATTGGACACGACCATATATGGCGAAGTTATAAGAGTAAGCAATGAAGATGCAATAGAAACGGCGAAGATGTTGGCAAGAGAAGAGGGTCTGCTAGTCGGTATATCTGCAGGGGCAAATGTATTTGCAACAATGCAGATTGCTTCAAGAGCAGAGTTTAAAGGCAAAACACTTTTAACAATCCTTTGTGATACTGGAGAGAGGTATCTAAGCACAGAACTTTTTGATGAATAGTATATTTTTAGAAACCATAAGAGCTGTTGAGGGAGAGGTTTTTAACATCTCTTATCATCAACAGAGATATGAGAGTGTTTTAAAAAAGTTCAATATTGCAGATACCAAAAATCTAAAAGAGTTTATAAAACCTCCCAAAACCGGAACGTATAGATGCCGTCTCATATATGATTTGTCCAAGGAACCACACGCTTTACACGTAACATATCATCCATATAAAAAGAGAGAGACAAGCTCATTAAAACTTGTTTATGATGACAATATAGACTACTCGCTAAAGTCTCTATGCAGAGATGAGCTTGATGCGTTGTACAAGCTAAGGGGTGGATGCGATGATGTTTTAATAGTAAAGAATTCTCTTATAACAGATACTACTATAGCAAATATAGCTTTTTTTGACTCAAGAAGATGGATTACTCCCGCATTTCCGCTTTTAAGAGGTACAACGAGGGAGAGACTTTTGCGAGAGGGAAAAATATTTCAAGAGAGTATCTATGTGGATGATCTGAAATATTTTTCTAAAGTTGCTCTTATGAATGCGATGGTAGATTTTGATATAATTACAAAAAACATAAAGGAGATTTTTTGCTAGAGAGCTTAATACAGAGCAGCGATTTTGCAGAAATAATGCAAAAAAATATAGAGAACCTAATAGTTCTT
>Ga0265293_10001599_pt1 | contig 48730 bp, 50 predicted proteins | sample Munlanlewell138R_FD_192505 | JGI IMG/M metagenome (GOLD analysis project Ga0265293, IMG submission 192505) | Leachate microbial communities from a municipal landfill in Southern Ontario, Canada - Leachate well 138R | ecosystem: Engineered > Solid waste > Landfill > Unclassified | place: Canada... | reverse complement strand
GTTAAGTAAAGCATTCAGCAGATTTACGGAAACCTGATTAGGATGAAGAAAAGAGGGGAACATTTGATGCGTCCGGCAGAAAAAAACAGTTTGGCAAACAAACTTCAAGTTTACCTTTTTTTGTCATGGCCCTGCCATAAACCTAAGCCGTACAGACAATACAGGCATGCAAGGCATAAATAAATAGCAACCAAAACAATAAAGGCGCCCGGTATAAAGGCGCCTTTATTTATTTATTCTATAGCCTGCTGGTTTAACTTAAAAAGCAGGTATAGCACTTCAGCGGGCATCAAGATGCATATTCAACGGGAATTTGCTGAATGCCGGCCAACAGCCAACCACCTTGCTCAGGCTTGTACAGATTCCATACTTCCTCGAAACGGAATGCGGCAGTATTAGCCTCTTCACGCAACATACCAGAGAAACGTACGCTGGCCAGATGACCCTCATTGACCTCTTCAATACCCAGAAACTCGGCATTAAGCAACACCACTTCAGTTTCATTTTGGCCGGCACGGGCCGTAATTTGAGGCGTAAGCTCGGCGATCAGGTCATCGGTCAGGTATTCTTTAAGGGCGGGAATGTCACCTTTATCCCAAATACCCTGGATAGCCTTGAATTGTTGCTTGGCATTCTGCAAGAAAGCGGACGTGTCAAAATCAGCCGGCACAAACCAGGATTTATCAACATTAGGATTTTCAGCGGCAACCACTTCAGGTGCAGCGGCAGAAACAGGAGCAGGTGCAACCGCAGGCGCCGGAGCGGCAGCAGGCATAGCCGGTTTTTGGCCAAACATGGGCTTCTGCTCGTTTTGACGATACATATTGTTATTGCCACCAGCTCCTTGCATTGCCGGTTTTGCTGCGCCGCCACGCAAGCGGCGGACAATAAACATGATGGCAAAAATGACAATGCCAATCAGGACTGCGCTGGATAAAAACTCAAGAAAAGCGCCCCCCAGCCCCATGCTGGATAATAAAGCGGCAATACCCAAACCGGCGGCTATACCCGCGATAGGACCCAGGAAGCGTGAAAAACCGCTTTTTTGCGCAGCCGCTCCCGTTGCCGCTGCTGCACTGCCGGCAGCTGCTGTACGTTGCGTTGTATTGGTAGCTGCTGGTGGTGTTACTGCACGCTTTTGAGTAACATTACTGGACTGGCGGCCAAAACTGCTACCACCACCCATGCGACGCGCTTCGGCATCGAAAGAAACCGTGAGCATGGCGGAGGTTGATACTACCACCAATGCCGCGGCTAAAAATCTAGACCATTTCTTAGTCATTAAAACAAACTCCTTGTACATAATCGAGCCTGCTCGCGCAGGCGTATCGGTCAATCTTACAAAAAGCTGAACGTTTTAACAAGTAAAAAAACAAAAAAAAACAAGGCTATTGTTTCAAAACACTACTTTTAAATATGTCCTGCCCTGTTTCATGACATCAACCCGGCTGGTTTCAGCCCAGTTTGATCCCCTCGTGTACCGCGGCAATGCCAGCGGTCAGGTTGAAATACTGCACGCGCTCAAAACCAACTTCACGCATTATGCCAGCCAGCGTTTCCTGGTCGGGGTGCATGCGAATGGATTCGGCCAGATAACGGTAACTGTCTTCATCGCTGGCGATCTTCTTGCCCAGCCAGGGCAATATATTAAAAGAGTACCAGTCATAAGCAGGCTCAAGTGGTTTGTAAACCCGGGAAAACTCAAGAACCAGCAGCTTTCCACCTGGTTTTAGCACTCGGAACATTTCTGCCAGCGCCTGGTCTTTATGCGTCATATTGCGTAAACCGAATGCCACCGTCACGCAATCAAAATAATTATCGGTAAACGGCAAATATTCAGCATCGCAAACCGCCGTGGGCAATACAACCCCCTTGTCGATAAGACGGTCACGGCCCACACTTAACATGGAACTATTGATATCGGTATGCCAGACTTCTCCGGTATCGCCCACTTTCTTACCAAATGCCAGGGCAAGGTCTCCGGTACCACCGGCAATATCCAGCACTTTCATGCCACGGCGAACATTTGCCCGGCCAATGGTGAATACTTTCCAGACCCGATGCAGTCCTACCGACATAAGATCATTCATGACATCGTAACGGGCAGCCACCGAATGAAAGACTTCCGCCACCTTACCGGCCTTTTCAGACTCACTGACGGTTTTGAAGCCGAAATGAGTGGTTGAGTTTTCGCTACTTTCTTGGTTCGTATCAGGTTTCATACAATAATCTTATTTAAACGGAGAGTTGTCACAAACATGACATAATTAGGCAATACCATAAGTATCATACATAAATATTGCATTTTAACATTGGTACCACTTTAAATTTTACTTCATTATGGCAAGCACGATCCTCGTAGTAGAAGATGAACCTGCAATTCAGGAACTCATTTCCGTCAACTTATCCTTTGCGGGTCATAAAGTTTTACGCGCCCTTGACGCTGAACAGGCAAAAATCCTGATTAACGCCGAGCTCCCGGACTTGATCCTGCTGGACTGGATGTTACCCGGTGCTTCAGGCCTGAGTATGGCCAGAAGCCTGCGGGCCGATGAACGGACCAGAGACGTCCCCATCATCATGCTAACCGCCAAAAGTGCCGAAGAAGATAAAGTTGAAGGCCTTGAAAGCGGGGCTGATGACTATATTACCAAACCCTTCTCGCCCAAAGAGCTAATGGCGCGCATCAAGGCGGTTTTACGACGCCGGGCACCACAATTAACCGATGACGAAATTGAAATTGCCGGCCTGAAACTGGATCCGGTTTCTCACCGCATTACCGGAAATGGCAACAACCTGCCTTTAGGACCGACCGAATTCCGTCTTTTGCATTTTTTCATGACGCATCCAGAGCGTGTTTTTACCCGTAGCCAGTTACTTGACCAGGTATGGGGAGATCATGTATTTCTTGAAGAAAGAACCGTTGATGTTCATATCCGCCGTTTGCGCAAGGCCCTAGAACCCTCCGAGCATCACGGCCTGATCGAGACAGTGCGTGGCAGCGGTTACCGGTTTACCACCCGTCTCCCGCAATAAACAGCTCATAATGCGATAAAATCCTTTTGGCAGACCACAAGGCCTGTTCCCTACCCTTCATTGACGTTATTTTGGGCATACAGGCCCGGTGGTTGATTATCATGAGATGGATAAAACCCTTGCTATGGCTTTGTTTCGCAGTATTGTTCTGCATTGGCATTCAATATCTGAAACAGGGCTATTGGGGTATTCTTTCTCTGGGACTCATTTTTGCCGTTTACTATTACCTTGAAGACAAGCATTTCCAACTAACGGTCAAATGGGCTCGGGATATCGAAAACCCACCCTCACCCGATCTTGGCAAATACGACGATATCGTCACTCCCCTTTACAAGCTGCTGCGTTTTCGTAACAATGAACTGAAAGCACTCAAACACCTGTCCCACAGTGTTTTATCCGCTGCCCAGGCCTTGCCGGCTGCTGCCATCACCCTTGACCGCAATTTTCATATCGAATGGTGTAACAGCCTGGCGGAAAAAATGCTGGGGCTGAGTTATGAACAGGACAAGGGCTATAACATTTTCAACTTGGTCCGTTTACCCGAGTTTTTTGAATACGCCCAAAGTGGCGTATGGAACGATTCTTTTGTTACCCACATGGAGTCTGACGGCCAGTTCCGTTGCCTTAAATTTGACCTGAACCAATATTCGGAAGAAGGGATCCTGATGCTCTGCCAGGATATCACCCAACTGGAAAAGCTACGCACCACACAACAAGACTTTGTGGCCAATGTCTCACATGAAATCCGCACGCCACTAACCGTTCTGATCGGCTTTCTGGAAACACTGCAAGACTTGCCGCCTGAAGCGCTTTCCCCTGAACAGCGCAAACAATATGAAACGCTTATGCATGAGCAGGCCCAGCGCATGCTGGCCATTGTTGCCGATTTGCTCACCCTGTCCACCCTGGAGTCCACCCAGGCAAGCGGCGGACACAAACTGCTGCTTGCCCAGCTCATTGAATCTGCCGGCCAACAGGCCCATTCCTTATCCAAAGGCAAGCACAAATTCATTTTTGACATTGACGAAAAACTCGCCATTCATGGCCAGCAAACCGAAATTTCTTCCGCCATCAGCAACCTGATGACCAATGCCGTTCGCTATACGCCCGCCGATGGAACCATTACCGTCAGCTGGCACAAGGACGGCAAGGGCAATGCCATTTTCAGTGTAAAAGATACCGGACTGGGCATTGCCAAACAAGATATTCCACGCCTTACCGAACGTTTCTACCGGGTTGATAAAAGCCGTTCACGGGCATCGGGCGGCACCGGGCTGGGACTGGCCATTACAAAACACATCATAATACGGCATAATGCCAAATTGGTCATAGACAGCGAAATCAACAAGGGAAGTACATTCAGCATCATCTTCCCCCCCGATAGCATTATTAATGAGCCCAACACCCGTTCATCAAAAAAACTGGCAGTTCACGCCTGAAGGTGATGCCTGCCTTGTCATCCGCTTCAGGCGTGAAGGCATTAGTACCCAGGTAAGCCAACTTTGCCTGCAGGCGGCCCAAAGCATTGCCAACGCTGGCCTGCCCGGCATTAGCGACATTGTTCCCGCCTTCAACTGCGTAGGGATTCATTACCAGGCTTCTTGCTGGGGCCATACACCTTTTCACAACCTTTGCCAGGCACTGGATTCTTTACTGGACAAACAACCCTCCCTGTCAAATGCGGCACCGGAACGAACCATTGAAATTCCGGTTTGTTATGATCCTGAGTTTGGTATTGATCTTGACTTACTGGCGACAAAATGCCAGTGTAGCGTTGCACAGCTCATTACCCTGCACACATCCCAAACCGTTCGGGTTTTCATGCTTGGTTTTGCACCCGGCATGCCCTATATGGGCATCCTTGACAAGCAGCTGGATATTCCACGTCTGGCAACACCCCGCCTTACCATTGCAGCCGGCTCAGTGGCCATCGCCAACCGGCAAACAGTGATTTATCCTCAAGTATCTCCAGGTGGCTGGCATATTATTGGCAGAACGCCCATTACGCTTTTCAATCCTGAACAAGCGCCTTACTCATTACTGTCCCCCGGCGACAAGGTCCGTTTCAAGGCCATCAGCAAAGCCACCTTTACCAACCTCAAGAACAAGTGCCATGAGCATCCAGGTCATTAGCCCGGGCCTGCTGTCCACCTTCCAGGATGAAGGCAGGCACCGGTTTCAATCCATTGGCGTACCCGTTGGTGGTGCCATGAACCCAAGCAGCCTGCAACTGGCCAATATACTGGTGGGCAACCCACCGTCAGAAACGGCTCTGGAAATCACCCTGACCGGCCCCAAGCTATTATTTGAAGAAGATGCCTGTATTGCCTTGAGCGGCGCCCCTGTACATGCCTTTGCCGACGACACCCCCATACCAGCCTATCGACCTTTTCTGATACAAGCTGGACAAACCCTGCATTTCAGGCAGGACCAATTTCCGCCCATGAGCCGCACCTGCCTGGCTGTACATGGCGGCTTTGAACTGTCTGCCATTATGGGCAGTTGCAGCACCGATCTCAAAAACCGGTTAGGTGGCCTGCACGGGCGGGCGTTGCAAAAACAGGACCTTATTCAGATCAGAAAGCCGCTGGCTCCACGCCACCGGCAAAAACTGCAGGACTTTTTCAATCAACTTGAAATTTATCTACCCGCCAATTTGGGTTTACAGAAAAAAAACAGTATCCGGGTCATCAAAGGTTACCACTGGGATCACTTTACCCCTGACTCCCATCAACTTTTCTTCAATGCACCCTTCAGAATCACACCACAATCCGAACGCATGGGGTATCGCCTGCAAGGGCCGGTACTGGCCTTGCACACGCCTTTGCAAATTTTATCCGAACCCACTGCATTCGGCTCCATTCAGGTACCGCCTGACGGGAACCCAATTATCCTGATGGCAGACCGGCAAACCACGGGAGGTTATCCCAAAATTGCCAATATCATTTCAGCTGACCTACCGGTACTGGCACAATTGCTGCCCGGCGAACACTGCACCTTTTCCCTGGTAGAGCTGGCTAAAGCACAGGCCATAATGCTTGAACGGGAAAAAAAATTCATGGCGTTGCAAAATCAGCTGGCACATATTGCCCTGCAATTGTCAGCGTGTTACCTTTAAAACCACCAAAGGAGCAATACGGTGAATAAATTTGATTTCAATTGCGATATGGGTGAAAGTTATGGCGCCTGGACCATGGGAAATGATAAAGCCATTATGCCCTATGTCACGTCAGTCAATATTGCCTGTGGATTTCATGGTGGCGATGCCCACATCATGCGCAAGACCGTGGCCAGTGCCATTAAGCACAAGATAAATATTGGTGCGCATCCCGGCCTGAATGACCTTCCCGGTTTTGGACGCAGGGCTTTTCCCGTTTCTCCCGAACAGGCCTACGACCTGGTGGTAGTGCAGGTTGGTGCGCTGGCGGCGGTTGCCAAAACACAGGGGGCTCGCCTGCATCACGTGAAAACACATGGCGCCCTTTACAACATGGCTGCCAACAACAACGCCCTTTCACAAGCAATTGCACAAGCCGTATTGGATGTTGATGACACCCTGGTTTTGTATGCCCTGGCCAATAGCCGGCAAGCACACATTGCACAGGAAATGGGCCTGCAGGTTGCCCATGAGGTTTTTGCCGACCGAAGCTACCAGGATGATGGCACCCTTACCCCACGCGGCATGCCCGGTGCCATTATTAGCGACCCCCAGCAAGCCATACAGCAGCTTGTTACCATGCTGGAAAAAGGCCATGTTATTACGCTTTCCGGCAAACAAGTGCCCATCCGGGCAGATACTTTATGCATTCACGGTGACCAGCCCGATGCCGCCCATTTTGCCCGGCAAATACATGAGACACTAAAAAGGCAAGGGCTGTTTTAAAAACCCTTGCCTAAGCAAATCAAACTTGCCGGTTTAACGTCACTTACACCAGAACGCGCTCAATACCACCTGTATTGGCGTTTTTGACATAATCGGCCATCCAGTTTTCACCCAGCATATGGCGCGCCATTTCCACCACAATATAGTCGGCGTCAATGGCAATATCACCCTGGTAGCGAGTCAGACCCTGCAAACAGGAAGGACAGGAAGTTAGCAGCTTGACCTCGCCGGCAAAGCCGTCAGCACGCATGGCCGCCGAGTTTTTACGCAATTCTTCTTCCTTGCGGTAACGGATCTGGGTAGAAATATCAGGGCGACTGACGGCCAGTGTGCCAGACTCTCCGCAACAGCGATCGGCCTTGATGGTGGTGTCACCGACCAGGGATTTCACCGTTTTCATGGGATCCTGTAACTTTAAGGGCGTATGGCAAGGATCGTGATACATATACCGTTTACCCGTAGTGCCATCCAGTTTCAGGCCTTTTTCAAGCAAATACTCATGAATATCGATCAGGCGGCAACCGGGAAATATCTTTTCAAACTCGTAGCCTTCAAGCTGGTCATAACAGGTGCCACAGCTGACAACAACGGTTTTAATATCCAGGTAATTCAGGGTAGTGGCCATCCGGTGGAACAGGACCCGGTTATCGGTAATGATTTGTTCGGCCTTATCCAGTTGGCCATTACCACGTTGCGGATAACCGCAGCATAGATAGCCCGGTGGCAGTACGGTTTGTACCCCGGCATGCCACAGCATGGCCTGGGTCGCCAGCCCTACCTGTGAAAACAGGCGCTCGGAACCACAGCCAGGGAAGTAGAACACCGCTTCGGTATCGGCACTGGTTTTATGAGGATCACGAATAATCGGCACAAAATTTTTGTCTTCGATATCCAGCAGCTTACGGGCGCTTTGCTTGGGCAAGCCACCCGGCATTTTCTTGTTCACGAAGTGAATGATCTCTTCGCGCAAAGAGGCACGCCCAACCGTGGCCGGTGGATGCGCGGTTTGCTTCTTGGCGACCGAACCCAGTATTTCATTACCCAGGCGCTGGGCCTTGTAACCAATATCCATGACCTTGCGGGTCACATTGATGGTAGTGGGATCCGTCGCGTTCAGGAAAAACATGGCAGCCGTTTTACCGGGGCGCACCGATTGCTTGCCCATGCGATTGAGTACCGCCCGCATGTTCATGCTGACATCGCCAAAGTCGATATCCACCGGACAGGGGTTAAAACACTTGTGGCATAAGGTGCAGTGTTCGGCCACGTCCTCAAATTCGGACCAATGCTTTAAACTAATACCGCGACGGGTTTGCTCTTCGTACAGAAAAGCCTCGACCAGCAATGAAGTGGCCAGAATCTTGTTACGGGGCGAGTACAGCAGGTTGGCCCGTGGCACATGGGTGGCACAGACCGGCTTGCATTTGCCACAACGCAGGCAATCCTTGATAGAGCTTGAGATGGCGCCAATATCACTTTGCTTCATGATAAGCGACTCATGACCCAACAGGTTGAAGCTGGGCGTCCAGGCATTGCGCAGGTCGGAACCCGCAAACAACTTGCCCGCATTGAATCGACCTTCAGGGTCAATTTCCTGCTTGTATTGGCGAAATGGCGCCAGTTCGGCTTCAGTCAGGAATTCCAGCTTGGTCAGGCCAATACCGTGCTCACCGGAAATCACGCCATTCAGGTCGCGGGCAATTTGCATGATACGCACAACGGTTTCATTGGCCTCACGCAGCATTTCGTAGTTGTCCGAGTTAACCGGAATATTGGTATGCACGTTACCGTCGCCGGCATGCATGTGCAACGCAACGAATACCCGGCCCTTCAGGACACGGTCATGGATAGCCTGCATTTCTGTCAGGACGGCGGCCCTGTCGGCCCCTGAAAAAATCACTTCCATTTTGGCCAGGATTTCTTTTTTCCAGGAAATGCGGATAGTGCGGTCTTGCAATACATCAAAGACCCGGCAATCCGGCTGATCCTGCAAGCGCTGCTTCAAGACTCCCATCAACTCATCCATGCCCAGCAGTGACAGTTGATCAAGGCTGCCGGCCAGGGAATCATTCATATTGTTCAGCAACCAGGACCAGCGCGAAGCGGTCAGGCCAAGCACCTCACGGGCCTCTTCAATGCGACTGCCAATCACTTCTTCCCGGGTCAGTTCTTCATCAAGAAAATCTTCCGGCTTATACACCGGCAATTCTGTTTCAAGAAACGCCTCAAGCGCTTCGACCAGCTTGAGTTTGTTACGAGTGGATAATTCTATGTTGATACGTTCGATTTCTTCGGTGTACTCACCCATACGATCAAGGGGAATAACAACGTCTTCATTGATTTTGAATGCATTGGTGTGACGTGCGATGGCGGCAGTCCGGGCACGGTCTGCCCAGAATTTCTTGCGGGCTTCGGCACTGACGGCGACAAAACCCTCGCCGCTGCGGCCATTGGCCAGGCGCACAACCTGGCTGGTAGCGGCAGCAACCGCGTTTTCATCATCACCGACAATATCGCCAATCAGCACCATTTTCGGGAAAGCATCGCGCTTGCTTTTGGTGGCATAACCGACCGCCCGCAAATAACGCTCATCCAGATGCTCAAGGCCGGCAAGAATGGCACCGGTTTTACGGCCTTCGGTATCCAGGTAATCCTTGATTTCAACAATGGACGGCACGGCATCACGGGCCTGCCCAAAAAACTCCAGGCAGACCGTGCGCGTATGCTTGGGCATGCGGTGCAACACCCAGCGCGCCGAGGTGATCAGGCCATCACAGCCCTCTTTCTGAACCCCGGGCAAACCAGCCAGGAACTTGTCGGTAACGTCCTTGCCCAGACCGGTTTTACGGAAGGCACTGCCTTCGATATCAATAATTTTTGTGCGTAGCTCTTTCTTGCCCGGTGCATAACGGCCATCAAACCATTTCACTTCAAAACGGACTTGCCCGGCATCATGAATTTTGCCCATATTGTGTTCAAGACGGGTGACTTCAAGCCAGTGGCCATCGGGGTCGACCATGCGCCACCAGGCCAGATTGTCCAGGGCCGTTCCCCACAGTACCGCCTTCTTGCCACCCGCATTCACGGCCACGTTCCCGCCAATACAGGAGGCCTCGGCAGAGGTTGGGTCTACCGCAAATACAAACCCGGCCGCTTCAGCCGCCTCGGACACCCGTTTGGTGACCACGCCAGCGCCAGACAGAATCGTGGCGACGGGATCTTGCAATCCTGGCAAGACCAGAGACTCTACGGCCGACAGCGCGTCGAGTTTTTCGGTATTGATGACGGCAGAGCGCCATGACAGGGGAATGGCGCCACCGGTGTAACCTGTACCACCCCCACGGGGGATGATGGTTAGCTTGAGCTCAAAACAGGCACGCACCAATGCCGCCATTTCCAGTTCGGAATCGGGTGTCAGGACAACGAAAGGATATTCTACGCGCCAGTCAGTGGCATCGGTGACATGGGAAACCCGTGACAAACCGTCAAACTTGATATTGTCTTTATGGGTGATACGCCCCATTTCCTGTATCACTTCGGCACGCAGGGTTCCAGTATATTCAAACTCGGCTTCGAATTCGATCACCGCCTTGTGGGCGCGCCTGAGCAACTCTTGAACCTTGCTGTCACTCTCTTTGTTGGAAGGCTCACGGCGACGGTTGATTTCGTTCAGCCGATGGTTCAGTGCCTCTATTAGCAGGCCACGCCGTTTGGGATTGGATAACAGGTCATCCTGAAGATACGGGTTGCGCCTGACGACCCATATATCACCCAACACTTCGTACAGCATGCGCGCGGAACGACCCGTTTTGCGAACCCCCCTGAGATCGGACAACAGATCCCAGGCATCGTTACCCAACAGACGGGCAACGACTTCCTTGTCTGAAAAGGACGTGTAGTTATAGGGTATCTCACGCAAACGCCGGACAGGGCCGGTTTGCTCTGCTTCTGACAAAATCTGGGTATCAATAGGTGCGTTCATACTAATAAATGGCTGGATGAATTTGAAATTTATCTGAGGATAGCCATCATTTTACGCGGAGAACCCGAAATTTATTACGGTAAACCGGCTTTACCCTAAAACAGGCGCAATAAAACTGCCGTCATAATGACATATCGGGCAAATTTGCCAATCGCCATATAAAAAATACAGGGCAACAAACGCAATTTCATCCAGCCGGCGACACTGCATAAGGGATCACCCACAACCGGCAACCAGGAAAACACCAAGGCCCAAGGTCCCATTTTTCTTAAATACACCGCCAGTTTCCTGAAATGGGTTCCCCCCAGCTTTTGTTGTTTGCGACGTTTTTCCTGCACCCCTGCCATGACACTCTGTCCATCGGCGGCCTGATGCGTTTTTTTCCAGTGATCCACCCCTTTTTTAGCCCAATACCCCATATAGTAGGACACCACACCACCAATCGTATTACCTGCCGTCGCAACCAAAACGGCAGCCCAGAACATATCGGGAGACAATTTGAGATAGGCAAATACCGCCGGTTCTGAACCCAGGGGCAGCAAGGTTGCCGACACCAGGGCAATGATAAAAATAGTCGGCAATCCCACTGCGGGCAAAGCCAATGTAAGCAGCAGCCATTGCACGGCGCCCATCATTTCTGTTTCCATACTACCTGTAACCTGCGTAAAATTTTTATGAACCCGTCCTGAAACAAGTCTGGGCAAATCCGAAGATGCTATGTTAATCTGTAATATATTGTTTGCCTCTTATCTCCCCCAACATGTCCACAGATTATCTAAAACGTATTTTGACATCAAAAGTTTATGATGTCGCCACCGAGACCCCACTGGAACCCGCAAAACTGCTTTCTGCCCGTATCCAGAATACAATTTTGCTTAAACGTGAAGATACTCAATCCGTTTTCAGCTTCAAGATACGGGGTGCCTACAATAAAATGGCCAACCTGTCTGCCGAAGCGCGCTCGCATGGCGTGATTTGTGCATCAGCAGGGAACCACGCCCAGGGTGTTGCGCTTTCTGCCAAAAAACTGGGTTGCCGCGCGGTCATTGCCATGCCCACTTCCACCCCTAAAGTCAAGGTTGATGCTGTTAAACGGCTGGGTGGTGAAGTCGTGTTACATGGCGACAGCTTTTCCGATGCGTATGAACACGCACTCATCCTTCAAAAAGAACAAAACCTCACCTTCGTCCATCCCTTTGATGACCCGTTTGTCATTGCCGGCCAAGGCACCATTGCCATGGAAATACTGCGCCAGCAACCCAGCGCACTGGACGCCATTTTTGTAAGTATTGGCGGTGGTGGCCTGATTGCCGGCATTGCTGCCTATATCAAGCAGTTGCGTCCCGAAATCAAAATCATCGGTGTCCAAACCGAAGACTCCGATGCCATGATTCGCAGTGTCCGTGCCGGTCGACGCATTTCCCTGCCCGATGTCGGGCTGTTTTCCGACGGTACGGCCGTTAAACAGGTTGGTGTTGAAACATTCCGCCTGGTCAAGGAATACGTTGACGATTTCATCACCGTTGATACTGATGCCATTTGCGCGGCCCTTAAAGATGTTTTCCAGGACACCCGCAGCGTACTTGAACCGGCCGGCGCACTGGCCCTGGCTGGTGCCAAACGTTATATAGCTGAAAACAAATGGAAGAACAAAACCGTAGCGGTCATTACTTCCGGTGCCAACATGAACTTTGACCGGCTGCGTTTTGTGGCTGATCGTGCCGATGTCGGTGAAGCCAAGGAAGCCATTTTTGCCGTCACCATGCCCGAAGTCAAGGGCAGTTTCAAGCAATTATGCACGGCACTGGGTGCACGCAACGTGACCGAGTTCAATTACCGGATATCAGACGCCAATAAGGCCCACGTGTTTGTTGGCGTTCAGATCAACTCGCTGGAGGAAGCCGAAAAAGTGGCTGACCGGCTACGCCGCAAGAAATTCGATGTCCTGGATCTGACCGCCGATGATCTGGCCAAGTCACACCTGCGCTATATGGTGGGTGGGCATTCGTCACTGGCAGAAAACGAAGTGCTATACCGCTTTGAGTTCCCCGAGCGCCCGGGTGCCTTGATGACATTCCTCAATACCATGAATCCGGAATGGAATATCAGTCTGTTCCATTACCGCAACCAGGGGGCCGATTATGGCCGTGTACTGGTTGGTATCCAGGTGCCGCCTGCCGACAAAAAAGCCTTCAAGGAATTTCTGTCAACTATTGGTTATCCATTCATCAAGGAAACCGACAACCCCGCCTACAAACTGTTTTTATAAACGGGTTGCGGTAATCAAAAAAAACGGGGCAACTTTAATTTGCCCCGTTTTTTATTACACCTGTCAGAACTTACAAACCGTAAAAACAGACAACCCGCTTTCCCGGATCAGCCTAGAGCCACCCAGATCAGGCAAATCGATAATAGCGGCGGCCTCGACAACGTTGGCCCCCAGACGCTGCAACAAGCGACTGGCCGCAACCATGGTACCACCGGTAGCAATCAAGTCATCCACCAGCAATACCCGCTGGCCAGGCAATACGGCATCGGTGTGCATCTCGACACTGGCATTGCCATATTCCAGCTTGTATTCTTCGGCGACGGTATTAAAAGGCAACTTGCCACTTTTACGCACCGGTACAAAACCCAGGTTCAATTCGTAGGCCAACACACTGCCAATAATGAATCCGCGTGCATCCACACCGGCCACCAGATCCATGCGTTGGCGCATGTAACGGTAAACAAAAATATCAATCAAGGCACGAAAACTTCGCGGATCCTGAAGCACAGGCGTAATATCCCGAAATGTAATGCCTTCCTTTGGCCAATCAGGCACACTTCGTATCGCATTACGCACAAGCTCATTGGGATCGATCATCATGGTCTCTCAAAGTAAATTGATGAAAATATCGAAAAAAAGAACAAACACAGTTGTCGTGCCAGACCTTAGCTTGCCGCTGAAATCGTCACGGTCGAGGAAACGCGTTTGGCTTTTTCCAGCGCCTTTTGAACATCTGTCCCCGATGCCAGGGCCACGCCCATGCGTCGTTTGACAAAGGATTCGGGCTTGCCAAACAGGCGGATATCGGTTCCCTCTTCGGCCAGTGCCTGCGCCACATTGGCAATTTTTACAGCCTTGGCCTGAACGCCACCATAAATGACACTGCTCGCCCCCGGCTGATGCAATTGTGTATTAACGGGCAACCCCAGCAAGGCACGGGCATGCAGTTCAAACTCGCTTTGTACCTGGCTGATCATGGTCACCATTCCGGTATCATGGGGTCGTGGACTGACTTCGGAAAACCAGACCTGCTCACCCGCCACAAACAATTCCACGCCAAATACACCCATGCCACCCAGGCTGTCGGTCACGGTTTTAGCGATATCCCGGGCTTTTTCCAGGGCAAGCGAATTCATGGGGTGCGGCTGCCAGCTTTCAATATAATCGCCATCAAGCTGTTGATGGCCAATCGGTTCACAAAAAGCGGTCTGGATCTGTCCGCTGTGAGGATCACGGTAGCGAACCGTTAAGAGGGTTATCTCATAATCGAAATTGATAAACCCTTCTACAATTACCCTGCCCTTGCCGGTACGGCCACCTTCCTGGGCATACAGCCAGGCTTTTTCCAGATCTGCCGAAGACTTGAGTACCGACTGTCCCTTGCCTGAAGAGGACATGACGGGCTTGATTACACAAGGATAAGCGATTTCATTATTAATGGCCGCTTCGAGCGCTTCGAGAGAATCGACGAACTGATAGGGAGACACTGGCAAACCCAGGGTTTCTGCCGCCAGCCTGCGGATGCCTTCACGGTTCATGGTGAGTTGTGCCGCACGCGCGGTAGGTATGACTCTTGCCACACCCGCATCTTCTAGCTCAACCAGCAACTCGGTGGCAATCGCTTCAATTTCGGGAACGATAATATCCGGTTTTTCGGCCAGGATAATACGCCGTAACGCTTCCTTGTCAGTCATAGGCACCACGTGCGAGCGGTGGGCCACCTGATGGGCAGGTGCGTTTTCATAACGATCAACGGCTATTACCTCTACGCCAAGTCGTTGCAAGGCAATGGTCACTTCCTTACCCAGCTCTCCGGAACCCAATAACATCACCTTGGGGGCCACGCCTGACAAGGGAGTCCCCAAAAGAGGCACTGACGAGTCTTTCATAATCAACTACACTTCCAAAAAATTGATACATAACCTGCTGATTTTCACCACATTATAGGGCCATGCCCGCAAGGAATACGGTTTTTTCAGTGAAATTGGTAAATCCATGTTTTAGTATTCCCGATATGATTAAAATCATGTGATGATAAAGAATATTGAATACACTCCCGAAAAAGCGTTGCAGGCAGGACGCAGGACCATTCAGGCCGAAGCACAGGCGCTAATGGATCTGCACGACCGTCTTGACGAGAGTTTCAGCAAAGCCATTGCCCTGCTCCTTGATTGCCAAGGGCGGGTGGTTGTCATGGGCCTGGGTAAATCCGGGCATATCGGCCGCAAGATTTCCGCCACGCTGGCCTCCACCGGGACACCCAGTTTTTTTGTTCACTCCGGTGAAGCCGTGCATGGCGACCTGGGCATGGTTACCGGCAGGGATATTGTGATTGCCATTTCCTATTCCGGCAACTCCAACGAATTGTCAACCGTCCTGCCGGTCGTACGCCGGTTGGGCACCAAGGTTATTGCCATTTGCGGCCATCCCCATTCTGACCTGGCCAATCTGTGTGATGTGTTTCTGGATGCCAGCATCAAAAAAGAGGCTTGCCCCCTGAACCTTGCTCCTACCACCAGCACGACGGTCGCCCTGTCTCTGGGAGACGCCTTGGCGGTTACCTGCCTTGAGGCCCGCAATTTTGGCGAATCCGATTTTGCCCGCTCACACCCGGGTGGGGCATTGGGCCGTCGCCTGCTAACCTACGTCAGGGATGTCATGCGCCAGGGCGATGAGCTTCCCCTGGTCCACCCGAACATCCCCTTGCCGCAAGCCCTTAAGGAAATGTCACTCAAGCGCATGGGCATGACCGCGGTGATCAATGACAAAAATGAACCCGTTGGCATTTTTACCGATGGCGACCTGCGCCGCCTCATTGTCCGCCATGGCGATATCCGTCACTTCACCATGCATGAGGTCATGTCCTCCCACCCGAAAAGCATTACACCTGATGAACTTGCCGTTGAAGCGGCATCACTGATGGAAAAAAACAAACTCAGCCACATGCTGGTTGTTGACAGACAAGGTACCCTTGTGGGTGCCATGCACATGCACGACCTGATGGTTGCAAAGGTTATTTGAAGACTTATGAAATCCACTTTATCCATTCCCCATCCTGCTGAATCCCTGGTGCTTTCCAAAGTGCCTGCCAATATACGGGAAATAGCAGCCACCATCAAACTGGTCGCCTTCGATGTTGATGGCGTGCTGACCGATGGCAGCCTGTGGTACGGAGAAAACGGCGAACAGCTCAAACGCTTTCATGCCCTTGATGGCCATGGCCTGAAAATGCTGCAGCAAAGCGGGATCATTGTTGCCCTGGTTACCGGACGTGAAGGCTCTATTGTGCCACGCCGTGCGGCAGAACTGGGTATTGGCGAACTGTACCAGAATGTGCGGGACAAAAGCCAACTCCTCGATGAAATGGCCAGCCGCCATGGCGTTGGCCTGGAACAAATTGCCTTCATGGGTGATGACATCATCGACTTGCCCGCCATGCATAAGTGCGGGTTGTCCATCAGCGTACCCAACGCTCCCTCGTACATCACCCAGGCAGCGCAATGGGTCACCTCATTACCCGGGGGCTCGGGAGCAGTACGGGAGTGCTGTGACATGATCCTGGCATCCCAAGGCGCTTTAAGCCAGTATTTCCACTCAACCCGCCTGACCGGGCCCGTTATTCAATAAACATGAAAGAACGCCTGCCAGCCCTGATTGCCCTGTTCATGCTGCTCTGCCTGGTTATTACCACCTGGTGGGCGGCCGATTACGCGCAGCGATCCATCCCACTGGATCCACCAGCCCGCATCTCGCATGAACCCGATGCCTGGTCAGACCATTTCATCATGCTCAGCTCAGACCCTGACGGCGTCCCCAAAAACCGTCTCGAAGGGGATTCCATGCAACATTTCCCCCACAATGACTCGTATGAAATTGTCAATGCCGTTTCCACCGGACAGCGCCCCGGTTCAGCCATTACAACCGGGCGGGCAGACCTGGCCACCATGTTTAATAACGATAAAACTATCCTGATGCGAGGCAATGCCCATTTGCACCGTTTTCCATCTGAAGATACCTCAGCCCTGGACATCACCAGCAGTGAGCTGATTATCTACCCCGAAAAAGATATTATCGAGACCGACAAGCCGGCAACCGTCATACAGGGAAATTCCCGCATGAATGGCAAAGGAATGACCTACAATAACAAAACCCGCGAACTGGAGGTTTATTCCAATACCGATGTCTCCATCTCGAATAAAGACGTGTCTTCCAAATCGTCAAATACCGACCAAGTCCCTGAAGAGAATCCCCGGCCATGAAATCGTCATTGATAAAATTGATCTTCCCCTTGCTGATTTTTAATGCGCCAGTACTGGCGCAAGTCAGCGCGCCAGCTGCCAACGCCCAACCCGAACCGGAAACCCTGGTACTGTCTGACACCCTGAATTACGATGACAAAACCAAAACCAGCATTTTCAACGGCAATGTCATTCTTACCAGAGGGCAAATGAGACTGACGTCGGATACCCTGAAAATCCAGGAAGATGCCCAAGGCTTTCAGCATGGTACGGCCACCGTTAACAGTGGCAAAGTACACATCTTCGAAGAACGTACGGAAACGTATGAAACCATCCGCTCGGAAGGTGACCGTGCCGAATATAACGGTAAGGATGACACGGTCAAAATGATCGGTCATGCCATTGTCAACCGTTATATTTGCGGTAATTTAATCGACACGATCAGAGGCGAGGTGGTTATCTATAACAACAAGAACAATACCTATTCCGCACAGGGTGGCCCGCAAGCGGTCGAACCCGGCAGGGTTCGTTCCGTCGTGAAGCCTCAATCGGCTGCCGACAAGGCAACCGAGGCCTGCCGCAAGCAATACAATAACAAACCCATGCCCAGCACACTTAACTAACTCATTTTTCTCTGCATGAACACGTCCGCCAGCTCCAGCCTGAATAACCTTTCTCCCGGCTCCAAAGGCCTGCTTCAGGCAATTGGCCTGCGTAAAACCTACAATGGCAGAACAGTCGTCCACGATGTTTCCCTATCGGTCTCAAGTGGAGAGGTGGTGGGTTTGCTGGGCCCTAATGGCGCAGGTAAAACCACCAGTTTCTACATGATTGTCGGTCTGGTACCCGCCGATTTCGGGCGTATCGAAATTGACGGAAAAAATATTACCAGTCTTCCTATTCATCAACGGGCCAGAATCGGGCTATCCTATCTGCCCCAGGATGCCTCGGTGTTTCGTCGCCTGACCGTAGAGGAAAACATCAAGGCCGTTCTTGAGTTGCAATATGACCAGCAAACCGGTAAACCACTAAACCGTACACAGGTTAAAGAGCAGATGGAAAACCTGCTGATTGAACTGCAAATTACCCATATCCGCAATAATGCCGCCCTTTCGCTGTCGGGCGGTGAGCGCCGTCGTGTGGAAATTGCCCGGGCCCTGGCCACCCACCCACGCTTCATTTTGCTTGATGAGCCTTTTGCTGGCGTGGATCCCATCGCCGTCATTGAAATCCAGCGTATTATCCGCTTTCTGAAAAAACGTAATATCGGCGTCCTGATTACCGACCACAACGTGCGTGAGACACTGGGAATCTGTGATCGCGCCTATATTATCAGCGAAGGCAAGGTATTAACCGATGGTGCCCCGGCAACAATCATCCAGGATCCGGAAGTACGCAAGGTTTATCTGGGTGAACACTTCAAAATGTAATTGCGAAATGTTTGATTTAAGGCACTTGCTTTAAAAAAAATAATCTATAAACTAGAGTTATGACTAACTAAAAGCGAGACGAATCTTATAAAACTCAAGTACATTAAGTTTTTCTGCGCATGTACAATGCGGTTTAAATTATTCAATGGAGCAATTATATGAATATAAGTATCAGCGGCCGTCATTTAGAAATCACACCAGCCATCAAGGAATATGTCGAAAGCAAAATCGGACGTGTCCTCAAGCATTTTGATAACGTTATTGATGCCCAGGTAATCCTGTCTCTTGAGCCTCTTAAACATATCGCTGAAATTACCATGCGTGTTCCTGGCAAAGATATTCACTGCGCAGCCGAAGAAGAGAACCTTTATGCAGCCATTGACCTTCTGAGCGACAAAGCGGACAGACTTGTCATCAAACACAAATCCAAACTGCAAGATCATTCTAATGATTCGACAAAACGCATGACTGTCGTATAAACTCAATGCAATATCAATATCTTGCAGCTACCCAGCCCTAAGGCTGGGTTTTTAGTGCACAAAACATATTAAAGAAATTGCTACTTTCTGCAAGAAAATCATATAATCCGATGTATGAATCAATTAACGCAAATTTTAACTCCCGAAAACACGCTTCTTGACGTCAGTGCAACCAGTAAAAAGCGGGCATTTGAACAAGCCGCCCTTCTGTTTGAAAATAATCAGGGCATTGCTCGCTCGGTTGTATTTGACAGCCTGTTTTCAAGAGAAAGATTAGGGTCTACCGCACTTGGACACGGTGTTGCCGTCCCGCACGGACGCATTTCAAAACTAAAGCAGGCAACCGCTGCATTCATGCGTCTGGCGACCCCTATTCCTTTCGATTCCCCCGATGGGCAAAATGTACAATTGCTGATTATTCTGCTAGTACCAGAAAGTGCTACCCAGCAACACCTGGAAATTCTGGCAGAAGTCGCCCGTATCCTGTCCAACGATACCATTCGCCATCAGTTGCTATCCGAGAATGATCCTGCAAAAATTTACGATCTTCTCACCCAGTCCACCTGAATATGACCATGTTAAGCATCCAAGAACTTGTCGATGAGAACATTGAAACACTGGGCCTGACCTGGATTGCGGGAATGGATGCCGGTAACCGGCAATTACCCGAATCCAATACTGCCGCCGCCGATCTGCTTGGACACCTTAATGTTGTTCATCCTTCGCGAATACAGGTTTTTGGTAAGGAAGAGCTGGTTTTCTATAAAAAACTCAAAGAATCCGCACGGGAAAAAGTCCTGATTGAACTGGCTGAAGGGGGGGTTCCCGCAGTCATTATTGCCGAGGGCCTTGAAACACCCGTTGAACTGACTTCCTTTTGCTCCCAGAATCAAATCCCGCTCCTGTCCAGCCAGCATGATGCCGCCCATCTTATCGATGTCCTGCGTATTTATCTTGGCAAGCGTTTCGCACCCACCACGACCGTTCACGGTGTTTTCATGGATGTCCTGGGAATGGGCGTCCTGATTACCGGCGAATCCGGCCTGGGTAAAAGCGAGCTGGCACTCGAACTCATTTCCCGTGGCCACGGCCTGGTCGCTGATGATGCCGTTGAATTTTCACGCACCACGCCAACCATGATAGAAGGACAATGCCCTGATCTGCTGCGCAACCTGCTTGAAGTCAGGGGGCTTGGCCTGCTGGATATCCGAACCATTTTTGGCGAGGCAGCGGTACGGCGCAAAATGCGGCTCAAGCTGATTGTGCACCTGGTGCGTGCCAACAGTGAAAAATTTGAACGTCTGCCCATCCAGGATCAAACCCAGAAACTGCTGGGCCTGCCCATCCGGCGTGTCATGCTACAAGTGGCGGCAGGCCGTAATCTGGCGGTTCTGGTCGAAGCCGCAGCCCGCAATACCATTCTCAAACTAAGAGGGATAGATACGCTGGGTGAGTTTATGGAAAGGCAGGCACAAGCAATTATGGAAAACAGCAATCTACAGTAACAAAACACGGGCAGATGTTAATAATTCATACATTTCCTAATCCTTATTGTTAATGTAATAAATTTTGTTTATCCTGTATGATGTTCAACTAATTGATTTCATACAAAAAACATGTTTCATGTCGTTCTTATTACTGGCATTTCCGGCTCAGGCAAATCGGTAGCCATTCGCCAGCTTGAAGATCAAGGCTATACCTGCATTGATAATCTTCCTGTTAAATTCCTGCATGACTTTATTGCCAGTGCACGCGAAGACGGTCTTGAAAAAGTAGCCGTTGCCATTGATGTGCGCTCGCCCGGTGAGCTGGCCAGCTTGCCCGATGTCATTAGCGCCATACGCACCATGGGCACGCCCCTTCAGGTTATTTTTCTTGAAGCCGATGACAGGACCTTAAAACAACGCTACTCCGAATCCCGGCGCAGGCACCCCCTGGCCTATCGGCTGCAGCTTAAAAACGGTTTGGCCCCTTCACTGGGAGAGTGCATTTCCCATGAGCGCGAGCTGCTGGCTCCCCTGCGTGAGCACGAACATGTGATTGATACTTCCGACTTGCCCCCGATCCAATTAAGGTCCTGGATCAAGGATTTAGTAGAACCTGATAACAACAATGTGTTACTGACTTTTGAATCTTTTGCATTTAAAAAGGGGGTTCCTAGTGACGCAGACCTGGTTTTTGATGTAAGATTCTTGCCTAATCCTCATTATGACAAGGACTTACGTCCCCTTACCGGTCGTGATGAGCCCGTAGCAACATGGCTATCGCAGTTTGATACCGTGTCTGAAATCATTAACGATATCACTGCATACATCCAGAAATGGTTGCCGTATTACATGCAGGATACGCGTAGTTACCTTACCGTCGCCATAGGTTGTACCGGCGGACAGCATCGATCTGTATACGTAGCAGAAGAACTGGCCAAGCGCTTCAGTTCACATCGACCCATACGCGTTCGACATCGTTCACAAGTACCAAAGAACCTTACATGAAGACTCAAAAGCATCAACAACTTTTCCTGGCCCTATGTGTGACATTTTTATCATATACCGCGCATGCCAGCATTAGCGAAAAAGAAGCACCTAAAGATAGCATTGAAACAAAAGAAACCGTGCAGGTTGCACCTGTCAAAGATCTGAACACCAAGAGCTTCAGGATTACGGCCAATGGCATTTTCCCCGAAAGCAGTTACGATAGGGCTTATGGGGAAAACCTGCACAACCTGGATACAGCAGACATTGAGACGGTTACGGAAAGCGAACCAGAGATCATTGCACCGGCATCAGGCCCCCGCTTCAAGGCCCAGCCATCTCATCGCAGCCATGCACGTGCCTATACCATCAAAGGCAAGCGCTATGTTCCGTTTGCCAATAACATTACCGATTTTTCCCAGGTTGGCACTGCCTCCTGGTATGGCCCAGGCTTTCATGGCAAACGCACGGCCAATGGCGAAAAATACAACCAGAACTTAATGACGGCCGCCCATAAAGAATTACCCCTGAACAGTGTGGTCAAGGTTACCCGGGTTTCCACCGGTCAAAGCATTACCGTCAGGATCAATGACCGCGGTCCCTTCCATGGCAACCGCATCATTGACCTGTCTTATGGCGCAGCAAAAAAACTGGGAATTGTGAATAAAGGCAGCGACAAAGTCAAGGTCGAGCTCATCAAGAACAACGCCAAAGGCAGAAAAACCGGCAAAACCATGCTTTAAGCATTTTTCAGCTCAAGGGCGCGTGAATACACGACATCACGCGCCAGTCCGGTTATTTGTGTGGCAATTTTCACACTATCTTTAACAGAAACCGTTTCAAGCAATACCGTCAAGAGTTCGGTAGCCCGAACCATCTGCTCATTTTCATCCGCTTTCGGCGCTGCTTCAAGGATCAGCACGAACTCTCCCAACTGACGATGGGCATCTTGGCTAAACCAATCCTCCAGTTCACCAATGGGCAGGGTAACAATCTGTTCAAAACGCTTGGTTAATTCGCGGGCGACTGTTAACTGGCGATCAGCACCGCATACCAACAACAAGTCACGGCAAAAAGCCAGAATCCGGTGTGGTGACTCGAACATGACCACCGGCGCATCCATCGCCCCCCATTTACGCAACCACTGCTGCCTGGCTGCCGATTTCTGGGGAACAAACCCGGCAAAGGCGAAAGTGGGATTTTCGTCACTGCTTACCCCGCTGCCCATCAGCGCAGTAATCACCGCCGATGCGCCCGGAATGGGCCTGACCAACAAGCCCTGGCGCATAACCTCACGAACGATACGCCCGCCAGGGTCGCTAACCGCTGGTGCACCGGCATCCGAGACCAAGGCCACACGTTTGCCTTCCCGCAAGAGACGAATAATTTCCTGAGCCGCCCGTGCTTCGTTATGCCGATGCGCGGGCATCAGGGGAGTATCAATTCCCCATGCATTGAGTAAAACACGGGATGAACGGGTATCTTCAGCGGCAATCACATCAGCCTGATTCAGGGCAAACACCGCCCGGGGACTGATATCGGCCAGATTGCCAATGGGCGTTGCCACCACATACAGGCAAGCTTGGGGCCAGCTTTGCTGCTCAAGATCTGTCATTACCTTTTTCCATGCTGCATGAAAAAGTCCCTCTTCTATCGCCATAGTGCCCTCTTTTTGTCAAAATAACTGCCAGGTAATCCCACCCGACATTATCGCTGATCACTTCCTTTGACTGCATAAAAATACGCCTCCCAAAAAAAATGACCGGTTCCCATGACAACACCGTTTTTGAGCTTGCACTGGCAGCCCAGCAAAAACGGGCAAAGGCGGCCAGAAAACGCAAGCCCGCCACCCGCAAACCTTTTTATGACCATAAATTGTCGGCCAGGCAAACGATGGGCCTGCAGGCAGAACAACAAGCCATTGAATATCTTGAAAAGCAGGGCCTGAAAACAGTGGCGCAAAACCTGAACTGCCGGTTTGGTGAAATTGATGGCATCATGATTGATGGCGATACACTGGTGTTTATTGAGATCCGGTTACGCAACAGCAGCCGGTTCGGGGGTGCCGCTGCCAGCATTACCGTAGCCAAACAAAGACGCCTGCAAGCCAGTGCCGCGATTTATCTGCCCCTGCTCAGCCGCAAATACTTCGGGGGAAAAACCCCTTTATGCCGGTTTGATGCCGTTTGCATGGAGCATGAACAGATAGAATGGATCAAGCATGCATTTTGAACCATAACACGATCAACCTGATAAAATCACCTTACACTTCTGGCAAACAGCAGCATTGCCTCTTATGTTTTAATGCATTAATCACAGGTATTTTTGCGCACTCGTGCGATAATCAGGGTCATGGATATTTCAACCAGAATCAATTTACACTTTCAAGACGCCATCCAGACAATGGAAAACAGCGCGTCCACGCTCATATCACCGATTGCGCAAAGTATCGATATATTGGTCCAGGCAATCAGCAACAATGCCAAGGTACTGGCTTGCGGCAACGGCGGTTCTGCCGCTGATGCCCAGCACTTCATTGCCGAGCTGGTCGGACGGTTCGAACGCGACCGTATTCCATTTGCGGGCATTTCCCTTAATACTGACACCTCTATCATGACCGCCGTGGGCAACGATTATGGCTTTGATGTCATTTTCGAACGCCAGGTACAGGCGCTGGGGCAACCCGGTGATGTCCTGGTTGCCATGTCCACCAGCGGTAATTCAAGCAATGTCATCAAGGCCATCCAGGCCGCACACGAAAGGAACATGGCAGTCATCGCCCTAACCGGTAAAAATGGCGGCGCCATTGCCAACATGCTGACCGATTTCGATGTTCATCTTTGTGTTCCCCACGAACGCACCATGCGCATACAAGAAGTCCATGGATTGTTACTGCACGTATTGTGCGATGGTATTGATGCCTTCTTACTAGGAGATATTTCATGAAATTAAAGCGCGCAGCACGAATCCTTCGCCCTACCGCTTTACTTGCGCTTGTCCTGGGCTCCAGCACCCTGCTGTCCGCCTGCGTACCCTTACTGATCGGCGGTGCGGCAACCACAACGGCAGTGGTCGTCTCCGACCGGCGCACCTCGGGCATGCAACTGACTGACAAAAACATTGGCATCCGTACCGAAAGCCGTATTAGTGAAGAACTCAAAGACACGGTTCGCATTAATGCCATGTCATACAATCAGCGGGTTCTGTTAACCGGCGAGGCGCCCACCATTGCAGCCAAAGAACAGGCTAGTGCCATTGCCAAGGGTGTTCCCGATGTCAAATCGGTGCTTAATGAAGTGGTTATTGCACCACCGGCCGCCTTCAGCACCCGTGCCAATGACACATGGATAACCTCCAAGGTCAGAACGGAACTTCTCACCACCAAAGATGTCCCATCCAGTACGATTGACATCACTACCAGCCGGGGTGTTGTCTACCTGATGGGTCAGGTTTCCCCTCTGGAGGGAGACCGTGCCGCCTCTGCCGCTGCAGGTGTTAGCGGTGTTAACAGGGTTGTCAAGGTATTTGACCTGGTTTCAGGCGCGGATGCCGCTACAAACCCATCCGGCACCCCATCAAGCGGTAGCATGACAGTTCCTGGTACAGAAATTAATCCTTCCACGACCCAAACCTATCCTTTGAACTGATGAAAAAATTTATTGTTTCCCTTATTGTTGTTCTGGCCGGACTTGGCGCCTGGTTTACCCTGAGCGCAAGCAAGGCCGCGCCCAATGTGACTTTTACCGACCTTGAGGGCAAGCAGTTCCAAACCAGTGATCTGCAAGGCAAGGTCGTATTGGTTAAATTCTGGGCAACCAATTGCGTGACCTGCATTCAGCAAATGCCCGACACCATTGCCTATTACAACAAATACAAAGACCAGGGCTACGACACCATTGCCGTGGCCATGGCTTACGATCCCGAGCCTTTCGTCAAAAACTACTCCCGTGACAACAATCTGCCATTTACGGTTACACTTGATAAAGATGGCAGCGTAGCCAAAGCCTTTGATGATATTAAATTTACGCCTGTTGCATTTCTGCTAGACCGGCAAGGCAATATTGTTAAACGCTATATTGGCAACTATGATAAAGCCATTTTTGAAAAAACCTTACAAGACACGCTTGCCAAAGCTTGATTTCGTTTAACTTTTTAATTTGTGACCTAACAATGACCGACATTTTGCCACAGGATATCAATGTTGTTCCGCCATCTGTAAAAGCGGGTATCATCTCCGAATCCCTGCCTTATATTCGCCGTTTTCATGGCAAGACCGTTGTTATCAAATATGGTGGCAACGCAATGATCGAAGAAAGCCTGCAACGCAGTTTTGCGCGCGATGTTGTTCTGCTCAAGCTCATTGGCCTGAATCCCATTGTGATTCACGGTGGCGGCCCGCAAATCGACAGCGCTCTCAAGCGTCTGGGTAAAGATGGCAACTTCATCCAGGGCATGCGCGTGACTGATGCCGATACCATGGAAGTGGTTGAATGGGTCCTGGGCGGTCAAGTCCAACAAGACATTGTCATGATGATCAACGAAGCCGGTGGTAAGGCCGTTGGCTTAACAGGCAAGGATGGCGGACTCATTCAGGCACGTAAAAAATTAATGCCAAACCGGGAAAATCCCGATTCACCGCTGGATATCGGCTTTGTCGGTGATATCACCAGCATTGACCCATCTGTTGTCAAGGCATTGCAAGATGACCAGTTTATCCCGGTGATCTCTCCCATTGGTTACGATCCTGAAGACGGTAATGTTTACAACATCAATGCCGATGTGGTGGCTGGCAAAATGGCTGAAGTCCTGTTGGCTGAAAAGCTGCTCATGATGACCAACACACCCGGCGTCCTTGACAAATCAGGCAACCTGCTGCGTCGTCTTTCCGCCAAGGTCATTGATGAACTTTTCGCCGATGGCACGATATCCGGCGGCATGCTGCCCAAAATATCATCAGCGCTGGATGCCGCCAGAAACGGTGTCAACTCTGTCCACATCCTGGATGGCCGTGTTCCGCATTGCCTGTTGCTTGAAATCCTGACCGATAAAGGCGTAGGCACCATGATTACCGCTTAGGCATGCACTGCTCCAACCTGATCAAGCCGTTAAGCACAAAAGCCATACACCGGAAAACCGATCGTGTATGGCTTTTTGACCTGGACAATACCCTGCACGATGCTTCTCATGCCGTGTTTGCCCAAATTGACGTCAGCATGACCAAAGCCATCATGAAAGCCCTGGATATCGGCTTTGTACCGGCTACCGCACTTAGGCAAAAATACTGGGAGCGCTATGGTGCCACCATGATAGGCATGGAACGGCATCACGGTGTCAATGCCTCACGATTCCTGCACATGAGCCACGACTTTCATGCGCCCGACTTTGTCAAACCGGAAAGGAATCTGGCTGGGTTATTGCAAAATGCACCCGGCATAAAATACATCCTCACCAATGCCCCGCACGAGTATGCCTGCTCGGTCCTTGATACCCTGGGCATCCGCCATTGCTTTGCCGGTATCTGCTCTATTGACCAAATGCGCCTGCAAGGCACCTTTCGCCCCAAGCCTTCACCCGCCTTAATGTATCAGCTGCTTTGCCAGCTCAAGTGCAAGCCTACCGAAACCATTCTGGTTGAAGACACCCTGAAAAACCTGAAGATTGCCAAACAGTTGCATATGAAAACCGTCCATATTTTCAATGCCGGCACCCCTTTCAGTTCAAAGCATAAAATCCGTCCTGCTTATGTTGACCTGCGGGTAAAGTCGGTTCACGAGCTTTTGCGCCACCCGTTTTCACATTCATAAAAAAGCCGGCATCCCAAGCCGGCCTTTTCATTTGCGGATTTCAGATCAATCGTGTTAATGCTTAATTCTGGCTAACCGTCCGGTTTTGACGATCCAATACCTCATTGATGTTTTTGGCTGGCATATAACCATTAATGCGGCTGCCATCTTCAAAAAACATGGCGGGGGTTCCCTGGACGCCCAGATCTCTGCCCAAGGCCAGAATATTGCCAATGGGGGTTTCTTCCTCACATTTTGCGGTTGGTGGGGTCACATTCCTGCCCATCCAGTTTCCCCATGCCAGGGCCTGGTCTTTGGCACACCAGATATTGTTCGCTTTCACCCTGGAATCCGGGGCCAGAATAGGCATCAGGAAAGTATACACAGTGACGTTATCAACCTCCTCGAACTCTTTATACAGCTTCTTGCAATAACCACAATTGGGATCTTCAAAAATGGCCACTTTTCTTTCGCCATTGCCAATCACCCGTTTTACGGCCTGTTCAATCGGCAAGGTTTCAAAAGGCACTTCAGATAATTTAGCTACCCGCTCACTGGTCACATCGTTTTTGGTTTTGGCATCAATCAGATTGCCGGCAATCACAAAATCGGCTTTTTCAGTGGTGTACACAATATTGGTACCCATCTGAACTTCATAGATACCCGCATAAGGGGTTTGCTCTACCGCGGTTACTTCAACGTCAAAGGCCGAGGCAATGGCCTCTTTAATATTGTCAGTTGTGTTTGTTGCTTCTTGTGCCAAAAGTGGTGACGACGCCAGACCCAGCATGCAACAGACCGACAATACCTTGAGCTTTGCCCATTTATTCAAATGCAATTTCATTCCAACCTTTTCCTGTGTAAGGCGGGCACTAACCCGCCTTTTATCGATATAAATTAACGCCCCGAGGCCGCTGCAATCAGGCGCTGCTTAACAAACGGCAAGCGTTGCACCACATCCATGCCCGCATTACGCAAAAATGCCAAAGGCCCTGATGAGGGTATGGCAAACAACTTATGCAAGCCGTCAGTGGCCAGTCGCATGGCCAGAATAGCTTCTGCACGCTCGCTTTGATAACGCTCCAGTACCCTAAGATCACCAAAAGACCGGAAAGGTTCCTTATCCGCCAATACGCGACATAAAACCCGGGCATCAACCAGCCCAAGATTAAGGCCCTGACCTGCCAGGGGATGTACTCGATGGGCGGCATCACCCACCAGGGCAATGCCCGGTGCGGTCATTTTGGCTTTTTCAAGGGTAAGCGGAAATCCATACAAGGGACTGCGCACACTTACCTTGCCCAGCCTGCCCTGCGTAATTTCCTCAAGTTTGCGTGGCAACTCAATGGCCAACTGTTCAGGATCCATGGCCTGCAGCACTTTAGCCTGTTCATCACGCAAAGACCACACCATGGAAACCTGGTGACCATCACGGGTATCGGGCAATGGCAGGAATGCGAGGATGCCATTGGGCCTGAACCATTGAATGGCCGTATTCAAATGCGGTTTTTCGGTGGTGAGTTGCAAGACCAGACCAGTGTCACCATAAGGCTTGGCCTCATGCGCCAGCGCTGCCGCCTTGCGCAACGGGGAACGGGCGCCATCAGCGCCAATGAACAAGGCAGCCTGAACCGTCTTGCCTTTTTCCGTAACCACCTGTCCTGGCGAATAGCTTTGCATTTTGTCGTCAATCCAGGGCACACCAAAGATCTGCACCGCCTGGAACAAGGCCTGTTCTATTTCCCCGGATTCCATAATCCAGGCTAACTCGGCCTGTGCCGCCTGCCAGGCATCAAGCACAACCAGACCATCCCGGTCACCATGAATCTCCATGCTTTCAACCGGCACAATGCGTTCCGCAGGGATGGAATTCCAGACGCCCAGTTCTTGCAGAAAAAGCTGACTGGCTGAAGAAATGGCATAAACTCTTGGATGGTACTGCTCTCCCAGGTTGGCCATGGGCTTTTTCCTGGGACCCAGTAAACACACATTCACTCTTTGTCTGGCCAAAGCCAGCGCGCAGGACAGCCCAACAATACCGCCCCCACAAACCACTACATCATATTTACTCATCTTGCACTCGGTGCTCCAGCCTGTTTAGGCCATAAAATCCAAACTTCTCCCTGCTGCTTCATTTTACCAGCCTGATTGCCGGCCTCGGGACCACTGCCCCAGAAAAAGTCAGTCCGGGCCGCGCCCTTGATGGCAGCCCCCGTATCCTGGGCAAACACTACGGCTCTTAATGGTGTTGCAGAACCCGGTTGGGTGGTTGATAAAAACAGCGGAGACCCCAATGGCACAAAAACGGGGTCAACCGCCACCGACCGTTGGGCAATTAACGGAATGCCATAAGCCCCTTTCGGTCCAATAGCTTCATCGCTGACTTTTTCAGGCCGGAAAAACACCATGGCCTGATTGGCATTTAACATTTCATTGACCCGGCCGGGATTGGCTTTGGCCCAGGCCTTGATATTTTGCATGGATGCTTTGCTGATGGGTATTTCACCCTTGTCTGCCAGCCATTTGCCGATTGAGGTATAAGGACGACCGTTATGATCGGCATAGGCAAGGCGCAGGGTTTCCCCATTATCAAGCAGGACACGGCCTGAACCCTGGATTTGCAGGAAAAACGCCTCAACGGGGTCATCGAGCCAAGCAATAACCGGGGGTTTATTGGCACTGGCATTAATTTGCTCTCGCGTATCGTAAGGTACGATTTTATTGCCCACCAGCTTGCCCCGGATACGCTTGCCAGCCAATTCAGGGTAGACACTCCCCAGGTCGATAGTTAACAAATCGGCAGGCGGTGCATACATGGGCCATTGGTATTCCCCCCCTTGAGACAGGGAGCCCCTGACCACCGGCTCATAATACCCAGTCACCGTATTGCTGCTGCCATTAGCGCCAGAAACCTTCCAGGGCTGCAAATGGGTTTCAAGGAAATTCTTCACAAACGCAGCATCTGTGCTACGAGCCGGTTGACCCGATTCGGCAACGGCCTTGCAAACAGGCTGCCACGCCTGTGGGGTGGCACGCGCCGGAATCGTCAGGGAACCAGAGATCGGTCGCATCAGTCCCCGGCAATTGTTCAACAAGGTCAGCCAAAGATTGTCAACCTGTGCCTGATCCCAGCCCGGCAAATCGGACCAGTCGCTCCGGGTATACTGACCCGACAGTTTGCGTGGTGCGGTTTGTGCAAATGAAGACAGCGGAGGCACCGTCAAGGGTGCGTCAATGGCAACCGCTTCGGGCGTTTCACCGGAAACATAGGGTGTGCCGCCCGAGCAGGCAGCCAGCAAGACAGCCGAACTGACTGAAAGAGCCAGAAGACGAAATTTCATCATTATTCTTTTCCGTTCTTAGTGTAAGGTGCGGGGCACGGTAAGCACGAATTCGGGAATGTCCACATCGAAAGGTATCCCGTTTTCGCCCACGCAGTGATAACTGCCTTTCATTGTGCCGTAAGGCGTACTCAGCGGGCAACCACTGGTGTATTCAAAGGTATCTCCCACCGCAATCAGTGGCTGTTGCCCAATCACCCCCAGCCCCCTGACCTCTTGGACCTGCTCGTTGCCATCCTGGATAATCCAGTGTCGGCTGATGATTTGTGCCGCAAACAAACCGTTATTCCTGATACGTACCGTGTAAATAAAAAAATACTGCCTTTTTTCAGGATCCGATTGCTCCGGCAGATATTGCGCAATGACTTCAACCTCGATGCTATCAGATTTCAACAGAATTCTCCTGAATGAATGTTTACACTATTTTATGTGAAATAATAACCGCTTATTGTACTTCCACCATCTCAAATTACGAAAAATCATCATGTCATTACAGCATGTTACCCGAATTGCACCCAGCATCCTGTCCGCCGATTTCGCCCGTCTGGGTGAAGAAGTCCGCGATGTCGTTCAAGCCGGTGCCGACTGGATCCATTTTGATGTCATGGACAACCATTATGTCCCCAACCTGACCATCGGCCCTATGGTTTGTGAAGCGATTCGTCCCCATACCACCGCCCCCATCGATGTCCACCTGATGTGTGAGCCAGTGGACAGCCTGATCCCCATGTTTGCCAAGGCAGGTGCCAATATCATCACGTTCCACCCCGAGGCTTCCCGGCATATAGACCGCAGCCTGGGACTTATCCGTGATCATGGCTGCAAGGCAGGCCTGGTTTTCAACCCCGGCACCCCGCTTGGCTTCATGGACCATGTCATGGATAAACTTGATGTGATCCTGCTTATGTCAGTCAACCCGGGTTTTGGCGGACAAAAATTCATTCCCAATACCCTGGACAAACTGCGCCAGGCCAGAACACGCATCGACCAGTGGCAAAACACCGGTGGCCAAGCCATTCTACTCGAAGTTGACGGTGGTGTGAAAACCGACAATATCGCCCAGATCCGTGCTGCCGGTGCTGATACCTTTGTGGCCGGCTCAGCCATTTTCGGCCAGAAAGACTATGCCGCCATCATCGCTGAAATGCGTCGTGAAATCGCCAAAGGCGAAGCTGCGGCTGTTACTTCAAGATAAAGGCAGACCATGACCATCAACGCCGTTCTTATCGATCTTGACGGAACCCTGGTAGACAGCATCCCCGACCTTGCGCATGCCGCCAATGCCATGCGCATCGAGCTGGGCATGCATGCATTGGGGCAAGATGTCATTGCCAGCTTTGTTGGCAAAGGCATCGACAACCTGATCATTCGCACCATCAATGCCAGTCTTGACAACAAGGAACTTCCTCCCGATGTGTTCAATCAGGCCAGGGAAATTTTCGTCCGGCATTACCATCTAGTTAACGGTGATGCCAGTACGGTCTACCCCGGTGTCATCGACGGCCTGAAATCCATGAAGGCGCAAGGCCTTAAACTGGCCGTGGTTACCAACAAGGCCGAAGCGTTCACCCTACCCCTGTTAACCCAAACCGGCCTGATCGGTTTTTTTGACGCGGTTGTATCCGGTGACACCTGCACAAGAAAAAAACCACACCCCGAACCGCTATTATATGCCTGCGAAAAACTGGGTTACCCACCTGAAAATAGCTTATTCATTGGCGATTCCATTAACGATGTACAGGCGGCACAAGCTGCCGGCATGCCTGTTCTGATTCTGCCTTACGGATATAACGAAGGAAACAGTGTACAAACCCTTAAAGTAAATGCTATTATTGATTCCATGACTAGCGCAGCCCAATGGCTGGCAAATCAGTGATAGATTCAGGAAAATAGCAACGCCCATGAAAACGCCTTTTAATGCATTCGCTTCTTCTTATTGCGCCAATTATTGGCGCTGGTGGCGTATGCATTCCGGGATTTTCAACTAAAAAGGCGCGTCCACGCATCCTTAACGTCAATCAAGCAGTAAATAAAATTCCCGGTAACCTGTATGGCTAGGCCGGGTTTTTTTATTTCTACCCGGTCTAATTGAAAAAAATGAGACCACTATGATGACTGAAATTGAATTTAACGCATTAGCAGCACAAGGCTACAACCGCATTCCGATCGTCAAGGAAACCTACGCAGACCTGGATACCACCCTGGGCATTTACCTTAAACTGGCCCATACCAGCAAGGAGTCCGGACGCATGACCTGCCTGCTGGAATCCGTCGTGGGCGGTGAACAGTTTGGCCGCTATTCGTTTATTGGCCTGCCAGCCAAAACCGTCATCAAGGCAAGCGGACAACACACCGAGGTCATTACCGATGGCCAGGTGGTTGAATCCCATGAAGGAGATCCGCTTGAGTTCATCAAGACTTTCCAACAGCGTTTCAAAGTGGCAACCCGCCCAGGCATTCCCCGTTTTGCCGGTGGCCTTGCCGGTTATTTCGGCTACGACACCGTACGCAACATAGAACCCAGCCTTGGCCCTGCCGTCAAACCCTTCCCGCATGGCCAGGAAGACGGCATTCCCGACATCATGCTGATGCAGGTTGATGAGCTGGTCATTGTCGACAACGTGATCGGCCGCACCTACCTGATGATTTATGCCGATCCTGCCGTACCCGAAAGTTACAGCAAAGCCCAAAAACGTCTTCTGAAACTGCGCACCATGCTGCGTAAACCGGTTGAAATCCCCTACAGCCTGCCCAGCATGGTCACCGAAGAAATCCGTGACTTCAAAAAGCAAGACTATATCGATGCCGTCCTCAAAGCCAAAGAACATATTGCTGCCGGCGATTTGATGCAGGTCCAGGTAGGCCAGGTTATCGCCAAGCCATTTCGCGATTCACCCCTGTCCCTGTACCGTGCCCTGCGCTCACTGAATCCCTCCCCGTACATGTACTTCTGGAACTTCGGCGACTTCCACGTAGTGGGCTCCTCACCTGAAACCCTGGTACGCCAGGAAGTTTTCCTTGATGAAAACAAACAGGAACAGTCCTCTATTACCATCCGTCCGCTGGCAGGTACCCGCAAGCGTGGTGAAACGCCTTCGGAAGATGCCGCGCTGGCCGAAGAACTGAAGGCCGATCCCAAGGAAATTGCCGAACATGTCATGCTGATTGACCTGGCCCGCAACGATGTGGGCCGCGTGGCACAAACCGGTTCCGTTGTCGTATCCGACCAGATGAATATTGAACGCTATTCACACGTGATGCATCTGGTCTCGAATGTCAAGGGCACGCTCAAACCGGGCATGGGTGCCATAGATGTATTGCGCGCCTCCTTTCCTGCCGGCACCCTGACCGGTGCACCCAAAGTCAAGGCCATGGAAATCATTGACGAACTCGAACCGGTACGCCGTGGCGTGTACGGTGGCGCGGCCGGTTACTTAAGCTACAACGGCACCATGGATGTGGCCATTGCGATTCGTACCGGCGTGATTAAAAACGGCATGCTTTATGTACAGGCTGCCGCCGGCATTGTGGCCGACTCCGATCCTGAAAAAGAATGGCTCGAAACCGAAGCCAAGGCACGCGCCGTGCTGCGTGCGGCCGAACAGGTCCAGTATGGCCTTGACCAACCCGTTTAACAGTACCGTAAAAGGATAACAACATGTTGCTGATGCTAGATAACTATGATTCATTCACCTATAACCTGGTGCAGTATTTTGGCGAGCTGGGCGAAGAGGTTACGGTTGTGCGCAATGACCAGATGACGGTGGAAGAAATTGCCGCCCTGGATCCGGACCTGATTTGCGTTTCACCCGGCCCCTGCTCGCCCGCCGAAGCAGGCATTTCCGTTGAACTGATCAAGCACTTTGCCGGCAAAAAACCCATCCTGGGCGTTTGCCTGGGACACCAGTCCATCGGCGCCGCCTTTGGCGGGAAGATCATCCGGGCCAAACAGATCATGCACGGCAAAACCTCCCCCATCACCCATACCGGGACCGATGTTTTCAAGGGCCTGCCATCCCCCTTCACGGTTACCCGCTATCACTCGCTGGCCATCGAGCGCGAAACCCTGCCCGATTGCCTGACCGTTACCGCCGAAACCGACGATGGTGAAATCATGGGTGTCGCCCACAAAACCCTGCCCATTTACGGCGTGCAGTTCCATCCCGAATCGGTCCTTAGCGAGCATGGCCATGCCCTGTTGAAAAACTTTCTGGAGATGAACAAAAAATGAAAATCACCTATACCGAAGCACTGACCCGCTGTATTGAACACCGTGAAATCTTCCATGACGAAATGCTACACCTGATGCGTCAGCTGATGAATGGCGAAGTGCCGGAAACCATTGCCAGTGCCCTGTTAATGGGCCTGCGGGTTAAAAAGGAAACCGTTGGCGAACTGACCGCCGCGGCCACCGTCATGCGCGAGTTTGCCACCCCGGTCAACCTGGACAACACCGATGACCTGCTGGACATGTGCGGTACCGGCGGCGATGGCAGTAACACCTTCAACATTTCAACCACCGCCATGTTTGTTGCCGCGGCCGCGGGCGTGAAAATTGCCAAGCACGGCAACCGCAGTGCCTCATCCTCTTCCGGCAGTGCCGATGCGCTGGAAGCCATGGGTGCGAATATCGAACTGCTGCCCGACCAGGTTCGTGAATGTATTGAAAACATCGGCATCGGCTTCATGTACGCCCCCCATCACCATGCCAGCATGAAAAATGTGGCCACGGTACGCAAGGCACTGGGCGTTCGCACCATGTTCAATATTCTGGGCCCCCTGACCAACCCTGCCAAGGCCGGTAACCAGCTCATGGGCGTCTTCCACCCCGACCTGGTGGGCATTCAGGTTCGCGTCCTGCAACAGTTGGGTGCCAGGCACGTGCTAATCATTCACGGCCTTGACGGTATGGATGAAGCGTCTTTGGGTGCCGCCACCCTGGTTGGTGAACTGAAAGAAGGTGCCGTCAGTGAATATAAGATCCATCCCGAAGATTTTGGCATGCAAATGGTTTCCAACCGCAGCCTGAAAGTGGCCAACCGGGAAGAGTCCCTGGAAAAAATGCGTGAAGCTCTGGATAACCGTGAAGGTGCGGCAAGGGATATTGTGATCCTTAACGCCGGCCTGGCCATTTACACTGGCAACCAGGCCGACTCAATCAAGGATGGTATCAACCAGGCACGTGAATTGATTGCATCTGGCGCGGCACGGGATAAAATGGAAGCATTCTGTGCATTCACAAGGAAATTCAACTCATGAGCGATATTTTAGCCAATATTCTGGCCGTTAAAAAAGAAGAGGTTTCTTCCCAGAAACAGATCCGCAGCGAAGCGGACTTGCTGCGTGAAGCCCAGGCCCGGCAGGATGTCCGTGGGTTTGCCAGTGCCCTGCGGGAAAAAATTGATGCCGGCAAGGCAGCGGTTATTGCGGAAATCAAAAAAGCCTCACCCTCCAAAGGTGTTATCAGGGAAAACTTCAACCCGCCAGAGATCGCTCGCAGCTATGCCGCCAATGGCGCTGCCTGCCTGTCTGTATTAACCGATGTCCAGTTTTTCCAGGGTTCCAACGATTACCTGCGCCAGGCTCGTGCTGCCTGTCCGCTGCCCGTATTGCGCAAGGATTTCATTATCGACCCCTACCAGATCATCAATGCACGCGCCATGGGTGCCGACTGCATTTTGCTGATCGTGTCCGCACTCACCAAAGAGCAACTCAGGGAATTTGAAAAACTGGCGTTTGAACTGGGCATGGATGTGCTGGTCGAAGTCCATGATCGCAACGAACTGGAAATGGCGCTGGAACTTAAAACCCCGCTCATTGGCATCAACAACCGTAACCTGCGTACCTTTGAAACCTCGTTGCAGAACACGCTGGATCTTTTGCCACTCATTCCCGACAACCGCACTGTCATTACTGAAAGCGGCATTCACTCGCATGAAGACATCCAAAAAATGAAAGACAACCACGTCTTTGGCTTTTTAATTGGCGAAGCCTTCATGCGCGAACCCGATCCGGGCCTGGCTCTGGCCGATTTCATTCGGGAATAAATCGATGACTGACTCATGTGCATTATGCCGGGCCAGTAACGAACAGCTCATTTGGCAAAATGAGCTAGTTCGCGTCATTAATGCCGGTGACGCGGACTATCCCTGCTATACCCGTGTCATCTGGCAACAGCACGTCAAGGAAATGACCGACCTGTCCCCCGATGAACAAATGATCTTCATGCGTTTTGTTTTTGGTGTCGAAGCCGTACAACGGCACATGCTTAACCCGGAAAAAATAAATCTGGCGCAGTTCGGGACCATGGTACCGCACTTGCACTGGCATATTATTCCCCGTTTCAGGCAAGACCGGCATTTTCCCGGTGCCATCTGGGCCCCCCCCCGCTTTACCAATCGCGATGCGCCCAGCGAATGGCATCACCATCTGGATCAAATGAACCAGCTAAAACCGGCCTATCACCAAGCCCTGGCCCAGGCATTGGCAGAAATCTGAATGACCGCCCCCAACTGCTTTAACGGCCCACTGTCCGATCAGCTCATGCACTGTCATCCCCAATGGCAGTCCCTGTTCAACCAGCCATCGCTTAAACCGGTACTGGAAAACATTAACCGTTTCCTGAGCCAACGGTTGCAGGCAGGGGCCATTATCTATCCTTCTGCACCATTAAAAATATTCGAACGGCTTGAGCCGGACAACATCAGGGTCGTTATCCTGGGCCAAGACCCTTACCATGGCCCAGGCCAGGCACAAGGGCTGGCCTTTTCCGTACCGGACAACATCAGAACACCACCCAGCCTGCGCAATATATTCAAGGAACTGGCCCGGGAATACAATAACATCAAGCTTGAACGAAATGATCTAAATTCCTGGGTCAGCCAGGGCGTCATGCTGCTGAATACGGTACTCACGGTTGAAAACGGCCAACCAGCTTCCCATGCCAAGCTGGGCTGGCACAGTATTACCGATGCTGTCATTAGCCATCTTGCCAACCAGGCACACTGTGTTTTTCTGTTATGGGGCGCCCATGCCCAAAGCAAAATCCCCCTGATTATGGCAGGCAAAGGCAGCCACCTTATCCTGAAAAGCAATCACCCTTCTCCATTATCGGCCAGCCGCCCTCCCGAACCTTTTCTTGGCAATGGCCATTTCAAGGCCTGCAATGAATGGCTTTTAGCCAATGAACTCCCCCCGGTCAACTGGTCTCTGAAACAAATTGACACAAATAAAAAACAACAACTTGACTTAAATCTCTGATTTAATGAATTTTAATCTTTACAAGTTAGTAAAAACCCTTTATCATTCATTCCTTACTGCAAATTGATTGGTATTTTTTATTACAGCAGTTTTTGGCTAATTATTTAGCCCACATGCCAATCATCATCGCTCCTACCTCCTGACCTGCGCTGTTTAAATACATCCATTGGTTGATCCGGTCGGCACGATGCTCCGATCAACAACTCGTCTGGCCATACCCCTTTCGTTTTCTGTTTGCTCACACATTCATACTTCGCATGAATCGCGTTTTGTCGTGTTCGTTCATGCCTGTGGTATTTGATGTTTCTGCGCAAAACAGACACATCCCCAGGCTTGTTACTTAACACTTTAAGGACATTTATGTCATTCGACACTCTTGGTTTATCGCCCATTCTTCTTGCTGCCCTGAAAAAATCCGGTTACACCGAACCCACTTCAGTACAGTCCGCCTCTATCCCCCAGGCACTTGAAGGGCATGACCTGATTGTTTCTGCCCAAACCGGCAGTGGCAAAACAGCAGCATTCATGTTGCCCTCTCTTAACCGCATCGCCAACATGCCCGCCAACAAAGGCGCAGGCGTACAGGTGCTGGTTCTGACACCAACCCGTGAATTGGCCCAGCAAGTCGCTGAAGCAACAAAAACCTACGGCGAAGGCATTCAGGACTTGCGCATTGCTACCATTGTTGGTGGCATGCCCTATGGCGCCCAAATCAAAATGCTATCACGTCGCGTAGACGTGCTGGTTGCCACACCTGGCCGTTTAATCGACCACTTGAATGCAAAACGCGTCAACCTGTCACAAGTTCACACACTGATTCTTGACGAAGCCGATCGCATGCTGGACATGGGCTTCATTGAAGACATCGAAAGTATCGTTGCAAAAACACCGGCTAACCGTCAAACACTGATGTTCTCTGCCACATTCGAAGGCTCTGTTGCCCGCCTGGCCGCAGAAATGCTGAATGAACCCAAACGCATTGATATTTCAAACCAAAAACAAAAACATACCAACATTACGCAAACCCTGCTGTACGCAGATGATGCTGCACACAAAATGCGTTTGCTTGACCACCTGCTGCGTGACGCTTCCGTTGACCAGGCCATCGTTTTCACCGCCACCAAACGCGGTGCAGATGCACTGGCTGACCGCCTTGACGAAGAAGGTTTCTCTGCATCAGCCCTGCATGGCGACATGAACCAGCGTCAGCGTACCCGTACCCTGACCCAGCTGCAACGTGGCCGTCTGCGCGTTCTGGTAGCAACCGATGTTGCCGCCCGTGGTATTGACGTACAGGGTATCAGTCACGCCATCAACTATGATCTGCCCATGCAGGCAGAAGATTACGTTCACCGTATCGGCCGTACTGGCCGTGCCGGCAGAAGTGGTCTGGCTTTCACCCTGGCAACACATGGCGAAAAACACAAAATCCGTCGTATCGAACACTTCATCGGTCAAACGCTTAATGCTGAAACCATTGAAGGCCTGGAGCCCACCAAAACCGCAGAAAGTTCACGCGGACGCAAAGGTGGTGGTAAAGGTGCCGGTGGCCGTAATGGTGGCGGTGAACGCAGATTCAACAAAGCTAAAGACCAGTCCCGTTCAGGCTTTTCCATGAGAAAAGGCGATCAGGAAAGATCTTTTGACAAACCCCGCGCTGAATTTGGTGATCGTCCTGCCCGTGCAGACCGTCCTGCTTTTGGTGACCGTCCAGCCCGTGCAGAGCGCCCTTCATTTGGTGATCGCCCCGCCCGTTCCGCTAATGGTGACCGCCCTTCTTATGGCGATCGCCCCGCCCGTTCCGCTAATGGTGACCGTCCTTCTTATGGCGATCGTCCTGCCCGTGCCGCTAACGGTGACCGTCCTTCTTATGGCGATCGCCCTGCCCGAGGTTCTTTTGGTAGCGACCGTCCCTCCTTCGGTGACCGCTCTGCCAAACCAGGCTATGGTGACCGCCAGGCAAAAGAAGGCCGCCCTGCATCACGTGGTAGCGACCGTCCGTTTAGCAAAGGCAGCAAAGAGTCTTTCTCTAACGGCAAGAAAAAAACCACTGCTCGTGCCTGGGCATAATAAGATTTTTTAAGTCTTAATTAAAAAAAGGGAATCGTTTAATCACGATTCCCTTTTTTCATTCAGGCAATTATTGAATAATACTATTAATTTAACCCTGAATAATAACCGTCTCATCCAGCAGATGCCGGATACGCTCTTCACTTACTCCCCAATCCTTCAACACCGCTACCGTATGTTGCCCTGCTGCGGGTGATGACTTATGAATGGCAAACTCAAACCCGCTCATTTTAAACGGACTGCCCAGTTGCCTTACCGTTTTACCTTGTTCATCAGTAGATTCGATAATCATGCCCCGCTCTTTAAAATGCACATCATTGGCGGTTTCACCCATGTTTAACACAGGCGTGACACAACAATCGCTATCTGCGAGTTTCTCACTCCACCAGGCAAAGTCATGAGCGGCAATCAGCTGGCTTAATTCCTGTTTCACATAATTAACCCGATCTGAATCGGGCGTATCATGGAGTGGCTTCAGATCTTCACGCCCAATTAACGCACAAAACACATCCCAGAATTTTTTCTCGAAAGCACCGACGGCAATATAACGGTGATCGGCCGTTTCATAAAAGCCGTAATAAGCGGCCCCCCCCGTTAACTTTGTAACACCAGCTGGGGTAGCTTGCCCGAACTCATTTAATGCCGCCATCGGTAAACCGGCATATGCCAGTATGCCATCAGAAAAGGAAATATCCACCAACCTGCCCTTGCGGGTGCGCTGGGCATCAAACAAAGCGGCCAGTATGCCAATCGCGGCGGTAGAGGCACCACCCAGCAGATCGGCCAAAGGCAAGTTGGACAGTGCCGGTTTACCAACACCATTACCCACCTGATCAGCAACACCTGCACGGGCAATATAGTTAATATCATGGCCTGCCGCTTGACTGGATGGGCCGGTTTGTCCATAGCCGGTCATGCTGCAATACACAATAGCCGGATTACGCTGTTTGACTACTTCATAACCCACGCCCAGACGATCCATGACACCCGGCCGGAACCCCTCTATCACCACATCGGCTTTTTCACACAAATCCAGAAACAGGGCCTTACCTTCCTCTTTTTTAAGATCAAGCTGCAATCCCCGTTTATTCCGGTTTACCTGGGAACGTAAGGCCGCCCATGCATAATCACCGGCCCCGGTATCTTCCAGCTTGACCACCTCGGCCCCCATATCGGCCAAATGCATGGCACACACCGGCCCCGGCAACAAACGGGTTAAATCCAGTACCCGAACCCCTTCCAATGGCGCGCTTGAAACCCGATCCATTCCTTTTCTCCTGTTATATTATGTTGTTTTGGTCTGCCTGAAGTTTACGCCACATGATTTTGCCAGTATTGGATTTTGGCAATTGATCAACAAATTCAACCAGTCTTGGAGCCTTATAAACCGCCATGTTTTCACGGGCCCATGCAATCAGTTCCTGCGGGGACAGTTTGCCTTCATATTCCTGTTTCAGGACCACCAGCGCTTTTACAACCTCACCCTTGACGCTATCCTGAATACCCACAATGCACACTTCATGAATAGCCGGGTGATCATAGAAGGTATTTTCAACCTCACTGGGCCAGACCTTATATCCGGATACATTAATCATCCGCTTAAGACGATCACACATGAAGAAATAACCCTCTTCATCAATCCTTGCCAGATCGCCGGTACGGAAGAAAACCCGGCCATCACGTTCCAGAAAAGACTCCTGGTTGGCCTGTTCATTTTGCCAATATCCTTTCATGACTTGCGGGCCGCTGGTAATCAGTTCTCCGACCTCACCCTGCGGCAATTCCTGCAAGGTGCCAGGATCAACAATACGCGAATCGACACCCTGGGTGGGTATGCCCAGGCACTGGCGCTTGCTGTGTTCAAGCGGATTGCAATGCAGGAAAGAAGCGGTTTCGGTCATGCCATAACCTTCGTTGTAAACAATGTCAAAACGCGTTTTAAGCATGGCGGCAATCGCTTCCGGCATGGCGGCCCCACCGCCCGACAACAAGGTCAGGCTGGATAAATCCCGTTGTTCGGCCGAAGGTTGGGTAAAGCAATCCAGCACCATGGCAGGCGGTGCCGTCCAGACGGAAACCCGATGTTTTTCCATTAATTTCAGGGCCAATTCGGCATTCCAGCGCGGCATCATGACAACGGTGCCACCCAGCATGATGGGCATGTTCATGCCATTTTGCATACCCAGCATATGAAACATGGGTGCGACCGAAAGCATGACCGACTCAGCATGCAAATTACGCCAGATGGCCGAATTCGCCAATGAGGCCAATAAGGTTGCATGCGTATGAATGCAACCTTTGGGTTTACCGGTGGTGCCAGATGTATAAGGCAGCACACAAAAATCATCGGGATCGGTTTGCACCGGTTCAGCAGCCAAGCCTGCCTTTAGCGCATCTGAAAACGCAACCATACCATCAGATAAGGCCAGCTCACTGCCCTGTTTTACAAAATCGGGTAAGTCCGGGTCAGCAAGGTCTTCTACAAAATCACCGTAGGCATGCACCATAACATGCTTCAGCCCACCTTCCATCTTGCTTTCCATGCAAGGTGCAAGCTGCTTGAGCAACTCCTGGGCAACAAAGGCGCAACGGGCACCACTATCCGACATATAGTGCTGGATTTCAGACGTGGTACACATGGCATTCACCGGCACCACCACTGCCCCCAGCTGTAATACGGCATAAAATGCGATCACAAACTGCGGGCAGTTCTGACTCATCAGTAACACACGATCCCCCCGGCCCAGTTGCATTTTCTGCTGCAAAAACCCGGCCATGGCATCGGTATATTGCTTCAGCTCCCGGTAACTGATCCGCTTTCCGCAATAGACAATGGCGGTTTTGTCCGGATAGCGCAAAGCAGCGGTGTCAAGATAATGGGGAAGCGTTACCTGCGGCACAGTCCCCGTGGCAGGCACCCCTTTAGGCCAGAATTTATGCTTGATTGGGCTCATTATGTTCTTGTCTCCTGATGAATCTTTCATACCTTGATGGTTCCCGGCTTAATCCATCCGGATACCGGTTTCTTTGGCAACTTTGCCATATTCAGCCAAATCCTCTTTGACGATTTTGGCGTACTCGGCAGAAGAATTGCCCACTGGAATCAAGCCCATATCTGTTAATCGGTCATGAATTTTTGGCATTTTCATGACTTTCTGGATTTTGTCACTTAACAGATTCACCACCGGCCCAGGGGTACCGGCTGGTACAAAGAAACCAAACCAGCCATTGGCATTAAAGCCTTCCATACCCATTTCATTGAATGTCCTGGCGTCTGGCAATGAGGTTAAGCGTTTTGCGCCGGTCACACCCAGAATTTTGAATTTATCAGATTGAAGATGAGGACTGATGGCCGTGATATCAATAAATGCCGATGTCAGCTCACCACTTAACATGGCGGTAACTTCAGGGCCAGATCCCCGATAAGGAATATGCATCAGGTCAATGCCATTTATTACTTTGAACTGTTCACCATGCAAATGAGAGGAAGTGCCATTGCCGTAAGAACCGTATGAATACTTGCCCGGGTTTTTCTTCACGTGCTCAATAAACTCTTCCATCGTATTAACCGGAAGATCACTTTTAACCACAAATACATCCGATGACAGCGCCACCTGAGAAACCGGCTTCAAATCACTGACTTCATAAGGCAGTTTTTTATAAAGCCAGGGGGCCTGTACCAGTGCCGTAATACCCAGCAATACGGTATAGCCGTCGGGATCAGCCCTGGCAACCGACTGATTACCAATCGTGCCGCTCGCGCCCGGTTTATTCTCTACCCATACCGTTGCGCCAAGCTCTGTGGCCAGCTCATGCGAAATCATGCGGGCGATGGTATCGGTACCCCCACCCGGTGGGTATGGGACCACGATACGGATGGACTTATCGGGATAATTATTGGTGCTTGCCTGTACATTTGCTGTTAGCAGGGCACTCATGCCCACCGCTGCTGCACACAACATAGATATTGCCGTACGTCTTGTAACCTTCTTCATTTTTGTCTCCTGGAAATTAAGAATGTTGCTACTGTTTTGCAAACCGGCACCACGACTATTTATGATTTAATACGTGGGACCGGCCATTGGTTATGCTAGCGCTTAAAAAATTAACGGGGTGTCATGCGAATGGCACCGTCAAGCCGGATGGTTTCACCATTGAGCATGGCATTTTCCAGCATCTGCACTGCCAGTGACGCGTACTCAGATGGAAAACCCAAACGGGCCGGATGTGGCACCGATGCCCCCAAAGCCGATTTCACATGCTCTGGCAACTTCGATAGCAAAGGGGTATCAAATAAACCGGGGGCAATGGTATTAACACGAATCTGGCGCTGTGCCAGGTCACGGGCCGCCACCAGCGTCATTCCCACAATACCGGCTTTTGCCGAAGAATAAGGAATCTGGCCGATTTGACCTTCATAAGCCGCCACTGACGCCGTTAATACACAGGCACCACGCTCACCGTCCAACGGCTCATTTTTAGCCATGGCTGCTGCAGCAAGACGTAATGAATTGAAGGTGCCAATGACATTCACACGGATAATAGATTCAAATTTTTCCAGATTGCCAGGTTCACCATCTTTTTCAACCACCCGGATAGGTGCGCCATATCCGGCACAATGCACCAGTGCCCGCAAAGGCGCCAATGACACCGCTTTGTCAATAACCGCTTTCATTTGCTCCGGCTCACAGACATCAGCCTTTACAAAATGAGCGCCAGCACCCAACTGCTTCGCGACTTCCTCGCCCTTGTCATTCAGGTCGGCAATAACAACCTGCACGCCCTTGGCAAGCAGTTTTTCTACGGTGGCCAGACCCAGACCTGATGCACCACCGGTTACCACTGCCGACATATTTTCCTGCAACTGCATAGGTATCTCCTTCCTTTAACTGATTTTAATTAGTTTAATTTTTCAATAATAGTGGTATTGGCCATGCCACCTGCCTCACACATGGTTTGCAACCCATAACGCTGGTCATTATCCTCAAGGGCATGCAACATGGTGGTCATCAGGCGAACGCCGGATGCGCCCAAAGGATGTCCCAGCGCAATGGCACCGCCCCTTGGATTTAATTTGGCATTATCCACCTGGAATTCCCGCTGCCAGGCCAAAGGCACACTGGCAAAGGCCTCATTCACCTCTATGTGATCGATCTCTTCCAGTTTCAGGCCACTTTTATCAATAGCCTTGCGACTTGAACTGATGGGCGCCGTCAACATCAACAAGGGATCATCGCCACGCACATCAAAAGCCACAAAGCGGGCACGCGGTTTCAGGCCCAGCTGATCGGCCATGCGGCGACTCATGATTAACATGGCTGCGGCCCCGTCACTGATTTGCGAGGCATTGCCTGCTGTAACATGCCAGCCAATCTGCGGAAACCGTTGCGACATGGCTTCATTTTCAAAGGGGGATTTCAACTCGGCCAATTTACTGGCCTGCGTGCCCGGACGGATGGTTTCATCCTGATCCACCACACCATTCACGGTATGAATGGGGAGAATTTCCCGCCTGAACAAACCGGCTTCGCGTGCCTGATGCGCACGCTCATGGGAGCGGGCACTGTATTCATCGAGTTCTTGGCGGGAAATACCCCATTTTGCAGCCACCAGCTCGGCCGACACACCCTGCGAAACCAGACCGGGCTCGTAACGCTTGAGGAAGGCTTCGCCATAGGGGTTTTGATCAAGCCTGGACACTCCCATGGGTACATGACTCATGGATTCAATACCGCAGGCAATCACAATATCATAAGCTCCCGCCATGATGCCCTGGGCGGCAAAATGCACCGCCTGCTGACTGGAACCGCATTTGCGGTCAATCGTGGTGGAAGGCACATGCTCGGGATAACCTGCTGCCAGCCATGCGACCCGCCCCGGTGTACCGGATTGCTCGCCCACCTGACTGACACAACCGGTAATCACGTCATCCACCAGGGCAGGATCCAGTTTGTTGCGTTCTACAATCCCTTGCAGCAACTGCGCCAATAAATCAGTGGGGTGCATTTGGGTAAAGGCACCGCCAGCCTTGGAACGACCAATCGGGCTTCTGATGGCATCAACAATAACCGCTTCTTCCATTTTATCTCCTTAAAATGAAACTTATGTCTCATTATTTATATTATTTAATTGATATTTTGATATTAATGTATCATAATTTTATTAAACCGCAAATAATTTAATAGATAAAGAGAACAAACCATGTCTACTTCAGAAACCCCGGATGAGAGCAAACTGGTTAGCGCGCTTGCCAGAGGCATTAATATCCTCAACTGTTTCTCACCGGTTCAATATGAGTTAAGTGCCAAGGAAATTGGCGAAAAAACAGGTCTGCCCAAACCTACCCTGTCCCGCTTGCTCGAGACGCTTAGTGAATACGGCTTGATCCGTTACTCCGATCGCCTGTCCAAATATGTGCCAGGGGCCGGTTTATTGAACCTGTCAGCCCCTGTGCTGCAACGCATGACCATCCGCCAAATCGCACGGCCACTCATGCAGGAACTGGCCGACTATATTTCGGGACAGGTTCAACTGGTCATGGGCAGTAAAAGCAAGATGTGCTATGTCGAAATCGCGCAAGGTGCCAATAGCAAAATATATCGCCCGGAAGTAGGCGTGCGCATGTCCATTTCCCGAACCTCCACCGGTCGCGCTTATATCAATTCCATCCCCGCTGAATTCCGCGAACGCTATCTGATTGATCTGGAAAAAAAATACCCGGGCCAACGGGCCTGGTTTGAAGAACGCCTGCAAGACGCGGCCAATGACCTTGCAACCCTGGGTTTTTGCCGCGGGCACCGCGACTTCCATCGCGAAATTGATGCGATTGCCGTGCCCCTGAGAAAACCCATTGATAACGAGTACTGGATGTTTGCCGCTTCAGTACCGGTTTACAGTGAAGAAAGCAAACGTATCGATGAAGATATCGCCCCCAGGCTGATCACACTGGTGCGTACGGTTGAGTCGTCATTAGGCAATCCCAATTACAGCATCTAAATCCATTCCTTCCATATTCACAAAAGAGAGAGACAAATGAGAACCGTATTCAGAGATGACCATGAGCATTTTCGTACCCAGGTACAACGCTTCATAGAAAAAGAAATCACCCCTTTTCATGCCCAATGGGAAAAAGACGGCATTGTGCCCAAGTCGGTTTGGGCCAAAGCGGGCCAGGAAGGCTTGCTTAACTGCATGCTGCCCGAACCCTATGGCGGTGGCGGTGATTTTGGCCACTCTGCCGTACTGATTGAAGAAATGGGCAAGGTCAATGCCACTGGCCCGGGCTTTAACCTGCACTCGGAAATTGTTGCCCCCTATATTTTCCGCTACGGTACGCCAGAACAAAAAGACCGCTGGCTGCCAGCCATGGCCAGTGGCAACATCATTGGCGCGATTGCCATGACCGAACCCGGCACCGGCAGCGACCTGAAAGCCGTCAGGACCACAGCCCAACGCGAGGGCGACCATTATATTATTAACGGCCAGAAAACCTTCATTACCAACGGCCTGAATGCCGACCTGGTGATTGTGGTTTGCAAAACAGACCCGGAACTGGGCGCCAAAGGCATTTCCCTTATCTGCGTTGATGCCAACACGCCGGGCTTCAGCAAAGGCCGGAAACTGGAAAAAATCGGCCTGCATGCCCAGGATACCTCCGAGCTGTTTTTTGATAATGTCAAAGTGCCGGTCAGCAACCGCCTGGGTGAAGAAAATGCCGGTTTCAGCTACCTGATGCACGAACTGGCCCAGGAACGCCTGGTGATTGCCGTGCGTGCCGCCGCCTCGATTGAATCTTTCCTGGAAAAAACCATTGCCTATACGCGCGATCGAAAAACCTTCGGGCAAAGCGTGTTTGACTACCAGAACACCCGTTTCAAACTGGCCGAAGCCAAGGCCCAAAGCACCATGCTGCGGGTTTTTGTAGACCAATGCATCGCACTGCACCTGGACAAGGCCCTGTCCCCCGCCCAAGCCGCCATGGCCAAGCTGAATGCCACCGAAATGCAGGGGCGCCTGCTGGACATGTTCCTGCAAATGCACGGCGGCTATGGTTATATGTCAGAGTACGGCATTGGCCAGGCCTGGATCGATGCCCGCATCGGGCGGATTTATGGCGGCAGTGATGAAATCATGAAAGAGATTATTGCCCGAACGCTGTAAGCATTGTCGACAAGACGCGTTTTGTGCAACAGCCGTTCTTGAGCAGTCGGCTGTTGGTGACCTTAGAATAAATTCCCCTCTGTGGAGGGGTGGCGCGAAGCGCCGGGGTGGTTGCTTGACTCTCACGACACATGAGGGCAAACGGCAGCACCACCCCGTCAGGCTTCGCCTGCCACCCCTCCTGACCGGGACGACACGCTTCTTCCAAGGTATAGGGTTGTAATATATCAAGCGCAGGACGAAACTGTTCCAAACCCGCACTGGATATTGCAAGTACAGCAATATCGCTAGTCATTTCACAATACATACACCAACTGCCAACATCTGA
>Ga0265293_10001598_pt1 | contig 48731 bp, 43 predicted proteins | sample Munlanlewell138R_FD_192505 | JGI IMG/M metagenome (GOLD analysis project Ga0265293, IMG submission 192505) | Leachate microbial communities from a municipal landfill in Southern Ontario, Canada - Leachate well 138R | ecosystem: Engineered > Solid waste > Landfill > Unclassified | place: Canada... | reverse complement strand
AGCAGATGCAGTACAACAAAAACAAATTATACCGCCTTGTCATTGCAAATGACACCGACGCTCCTGAAGAGGTCGAGTTCCGCATTGACATAGCGTTTGCCGATGATTTCGGCTTTGATCTGTAGCACAAGGAGGATTCTGCAATGGATTTAGAATCAACTGGGTATACACCGGAAGTGGATGATGCAAATGAAGTCATCAATCGAAAACTGCGAGAGCATTTCGATGGTAAAATTGTCCGTAAAGACCTAACCAAGGCTATCAAAGAAGGTGCGAATGTGCCTGTCTATGTCTTGGAGTTTTTGCTTGGGCAGTACTGCTCTTCCGACGACCCTCAAATTATCGAAACCGGCGTTGCGAACGTCAAGCGAATCCTTTCGGAAAACTTTGTGCGCCCTGACGAAGCGCAAAAAGTGCTGTCGTCGCTCCGTGAACGCGGTAGTTACACGGTCATCGACCGCATTACAGTCAGCCTGAATATCAAACTCGACCGCTACGAGGCTGATTTTTCAAACCTTGGGGTTCGAAATATTCCCATATCTTCAGACTATGTATCAAAATATGACCGCCTGCTTTGCGGTGGAATCTGGTGCATTATCGGTCTTGAATATGAGTACATCGAGGAAGACAAAAAGTCCACTCCAATTCGCATTGTAAAGGTGACACCGATTCAGATGCCGCACATCGATATGGATGAAATCAAGAACGGTCGTCGTTCCTTTACTAAGGATGAGTGGATTACTGTTTTGCTCCGCTCCACGGGTATGGAAGCCGACCGCTTCACCAATCGTGAGAAGTGGCTGCAACTCGCCCGTATGCTTCCGCTGATTGAAAATAACTTCAACCTGTGCGAACTTGGACCCCGCAGCACAGGCAAGTCGCACCTTTATAAAGAAATATCACCAAACTCCATCCTCGTGTCCGGCGGGCAGACTACGGTTGCCAACCTCTTCTACAATATGGCGAGCAAGCAAGTCGGTCTTGTCGGGCTTTGGGATTGTGTGGCTTTCGACGAAGTGGCAGGCATTACTTTTAAAGACAAAGACGGCGTACAAATCATGAAGGATTATATGGCTTCCGGATCTTTTGCCAGAGGCAAGGAAGAAAAGGCGGCTTCCGCTTCAATGGTATTTGTGGGTAACATCAACCAGAGCGTAGACGTGCTTTTGAAAACTTCGCACCTCTTTGACCCATTCCCAGAAGCCATGGCGTATGATACAGCTTTCCTTGACCGTATGCATTGTTATATCCCCGGCTGGGAAATTCCAAAATACCGTCCCGAATCTTTCACCAACGACTATGGTTTTATCACCGATTACCTCGCTGAGTTTATGCGTGAAATGAGAAAAGAGCCCTTTGGCGATGTATGTGATAGATACTTCCGATTTGGTACAAACCTCAACCAACGTGATGTAATTGCAGTTCGCAAAATCGTGTCCGGCTTTGCCAAACTGCTTTATCCAAACGGCGAGTTCACCAAAGATGAGATTGAGGAAATACTGACATTCGCTCTTGAAATGCGCCGCCGTGTAAAAGAACAGTTAAAGAAAATCGGTGGTATGGAATTTTATGATGTGAACTTTTCTTATATAGACAACGAGTCCTTTGAGGAACGTTATGTTTCGGTACCGGAACAGGGCGGCGGAAAGATAATCCCCGAAGGGACGACCAACCCCGGCAATGTATATACCATTTCGCAGGGCAAGACCGGGATGATCGGTGTGTACCGACTTGAAACGCAAATGCTGCCCGGTAACGGTAAATTTGAGCGCACAGGGCTTGGATCTGATCGTGACGCAAAAGAAGCCACAAATACCGCATTCAACTACCTGAAGGTGAGTGGCAATCAGATTAGTGGGCAGCTCAGCACAACTACAAAGGATTATATTGTCAACTACCTAGACCTGAACGGCATTGGAATGACGAAATATCTGACATTGCCGTCTGTTATTGCACTCGCGTCCTGTGCCTTGGGCAAACCAACCCTTTCTAGCCTTGCTGTCTTGGGAGAAATCAGCATCAGCGGCACAATCCTCAAAGTCGAAGAGCTGGCGAGTGTCCTGCAAGTCTGCCTCGATGCTGGAGCGAAGAAGGTACTGATACCTATAACATCAGCCGCTGAACTCGGAACAGTTCCGTCAGACCTCATTGGCGCGTTTAGCTTAATATTTTATAGCACCCCGCAAGAAGCTGTGTTTAAAGCTTTGGGCGTGGAATAAGGGAGGATCTTGTATGGGGGAAGTCAGAAATATTAAAGCCACAGTTGAGAGGCTTCTTTGGGGAATTGCCGCAGGTCGTTGTGAGTTTGAGGGGTGCAACAAAGTGCTTTATCGGCATGACGTTACTGGAAACAGTGATAATTATGCTGAAAAAGCTCATATCTATGCAGTGAATCCCGGTGGCGCACGCTACTGTCCTGATAGTGAGGAGTTTAAAAACAGCGTAGAAAATTTGATGTTGGCTTGCCCACAATGTCACGTAACGATTGATAGGAATGAGCAGAGATACACACCAGAGATTCTGTTTAAAATGAAGCGCAAGCATGAGCAAAGAATTTTTACATTGACAAGTATCGGTGCAGAATTACACAGCCACATGGTCTACTATACGTCCAGTATTGCAGGGACACACTGTTCAGTCAACGATGGAGATGCTCGAAACGCACTGGCTCTTACCGGAAGATATCCTTCGGATATCTCACCAATTGATTTAGGCCAACAAGGTAATCTTGTTGAGGACAACGAAGCGGATTTCTATACCAGTAATGAGAAGAATCTGCGTCGGGCAATTAAGACACGAATACTTGATGTTGTCTCTGAAGGAGCGAGTATAGCTTTTTTTGCTTTAGCGCCGCAACCGCTGTTAATGCTTGCCGGGCGGCTACTCAACGACAAATACAACGTTGCTGTCTTCCAATGCCATAGGCGTGAAAGCGATAAATGGCGGTGGGACGAGTCTACCGATCAAGTTGAATTTTGTCTAGGAGTTTCTGAAGAGATATCACCTTCAGCCCAAGTTGCTCTTGTTTTTTCTCTGAGCAGTGCCGTTAATATGGACAGGGTAACAAAGGTTTTAGGAAAAGATGTGGTGATTTATTCTGTTACCATTGACTCTCCCAACAGGGCTTTTGTAAAGAATCCGACGATAATGGATGCTTTCGTTTCTAAGTCGAGAGAAGTTATGGAAATGATAAAACAAAAGCACGGCAAGGACAAAGATGTTCATGTATTTCCAGTGATGCCCGCCTCTTTGGCAGTTCGCTTCGGAATGGACTATATGCCGAAAACCGATAATAAACTCATTATTTACGACGAGCAACCAGAAAAAGGCTTTGTTTATGCTCTATCAATTGGAGGTGCTTATGAACAATAACCAGTTAAACGACCTTTTTCTGCGGATTGCTGAGGAATTGGATATTTCAGACACACTTTTTGATAGAGCGGTAACAAGCTATACGGCTCTAGGCGAGTATATCAATAATCACTGCGATTGCTCAGTCAGTGTTTATACTCAAGGTTCTTTTAGGTTAGGTACGGTAGTTCGTCCACTTAGCGACGAAGATGAATACGACTTAGACCTTGTTTGTGAGGTAACGGATTTACCCAATATTGCTCCAAAAGATCTTAAAAATAAGATAGGTGATATTCTCCGTGATTCCAAGCGCTACTCTTCGATGCTGGAAGAAAAGAAGCGCTGTTGGCGAATCGAATATTCGGATGAAGCACAATTTCATATGGATATCACGCCAGCTGTCCCAGACAAGATTACAACTGGTGCGATACTTGTAACAAATAAAGCAGATACAGGTACATATTCGTTTACTTTCAGCAACCCAAAAGGATATTCTGACTGGTTTGAAAAACGCAAGGCAACCTCAGAAATGATAAGAAAAGCAGCTCTCTTTGAAGCCTCAGGGGTTGAGCCTGTTAAAACCAAAAACAATATGATCAAATTACCCTTACAGCGTGCTATTCAGATTCTAAAGCGGCATCGGGATAAGATGTTTGAGTCCAGTCCTGACGACAAACCAATATCTATCATCATAACCACGCTCGCAGCCAAGGCCTATAATGGGGAAATTGGAGTTTATGATGCCGCTAAAAAGGTTCTTGAAACTATGGACGCTTTTATTAAAGTCGATGGCGAAAAATACTACATACCGAACCCAAGCAATCCGCAGGAGAATTTTGCGGACAAGTGGAATAGCGAGCCAGCAAAAGCAAAGGCTTTTTATAGTTGGTTGAGGAGGGCAAAGAACGATATCGTTACGGTCGCGCCGACTATTATTGACGACTATACCAATCTCGAAAAATCGATAGGTGAAAGGGTGATAGGCAGAGCGGTTTCAGATATAACCCCGATTAAACATGATTCAAATTTGCCGGATACTGCGTATAGCAATCCCGTCATCAAAAATGCTCTTAGCGTACCACATAGGCAAAGGCCGCCATTCAAGCTGCCGAAACATCAGATTCTCGGCATCAAAGCAACTATTACCATAAACGGGAACTCATATCCTTATAAAAACAACGGTGCCCCCATACCGAAAAATTGTGGGATTGACTTTAATCTCATCGTGTCACCCAAATTGCTCAATGGCGGGTATACCGTAAAATGGCAAGTGGTTAACACCGGCGATGAGGCACTAATGGCTAATAGTTTACGCGGAGGCTTTGAAACAGAAGTCAACACAACAAAACGGCATGAAGGTACAGAGTATCAAGGCACTCATTATGTTCAAGCGTTCCTGCTAAAGCGTGGCAACTGCATAGCAATGTCAAAAGAATTTGTGGTGAATATACAATAGCCAAATCCCGTGGACACCGAATTAGCCAATGCAAATTAGGGGTGTGCAAAAGCGGTGCATCTTTTAACGATTTAATTTGAGCGGTGCATTTTATCAATAGTTAGTTCCTTTGCCACCGGAGATGACAGGACATAAACCCCATGTATCGACTTGTTTCCGCGAACGGATAAAAACAGTAGAACTGTTCCCGCGAACGGAAACACCCATAAAAAACGCTATTGACCTATTCCCTCGAACGGACAAAACGAAAAATACAGACCAGACATCAAGGTGAGCCTATCGTTCCAGCTCGTTTTGGTGGTTGGTCCAGATGGTGTAAGGGGATAGTCCGCGCTTTAAGTCCGCTTTGACGATCTCACGGATGGAGGCGATCTCTTCAGGCGAATAGGATCTTCCCTGGCGGGATTCGGACAGGAGTTCCAGGTACTGCTTGTGGGCGACTGTGGGCATGTATTCGTAAGAGGTCAGCCCACAACGGCGCTTTTGCTTGCAGCCATTGCAAACATAGGGGGCCTTTTGAAGGAGCGGGCAAGGCTCCTCCTCAAAGTGCGGACAAAGACAGGAGCAGCCTTCTTTGCAAGAGGCACATGATGGCTTCTTGCAGTAGAGCTTGCCGCACAGGAGGCGGGCCGGGCAGTTGCGTCGGTGCTTGCAAGGGTTGTAGAGGGTATTGAAGGCATTCTTCTCAATCCGCCTCCGATGCTTTCTTATCTCCTGCGAGATGGTGGTCGGGGATTTGCCTAGGTCCTTTGCGATCTTCCGAAAAGAGCAGGCGGCCTCCAGTTTCACTTTGATTTGGACCCTGTCTTCCAGGGTCAGGTGGGAATAGTGACTCATGGTAACCTCCTTGAGGGAAGGCTTGCCCTGAGCTTGGTTCTTCTCTTGGGATAGTATAAATGTTGCGAGGGGGAGGACGGCTGCTCTTGCCAGATTAAACGGGACAGTCCCTTTGCCAGATTAAGCTGGACGATCTTTTTGTCTCACTGTCCAGCTTACTTTGTCATTTATCTGGACCGGTAACAGAACCAGCCCGTACTTGACAGTGTTCAGGCAGCGTTGTAGAATCGTCAGGTGGCTTCAAGGGCCGCAAGTTCTGGAATCGCATACGGGGGCAAGAAGCTGCCCGCGCGGTTGCCATGAGAGGTGATTAAGATGAAAGACGGAATCCATCCTAAATACGGAAAGAGCGTCGTACGCTGCGCTTGTGGAGAAACCTTCGAGACGGGGGCGGTCAAGGAACAGCTCAACGTTGATATCTGCTCCAAGTGCCATCCCTTCTACACGGGTCGCCAGAAATTGGTCGATACCGGAGGCCGGGTCGACAAGTTCCGCAAACGCATGGGACAACATCAGTAAACCGTGCAGGGGGGCTGTGAAGCTCCCCTTTTTTTCAAGATGAACCAGGAAGAGAGAAAAAAAGCCAACAAGCAGGACAGTAATGACTGCAAGCGGACCACAATCGGCGGTCAGGCCCTCATCGAGGGTCTTTTGATGCTGGGCCCGCAAAAGCAGGCCATTGCCCTTCGCCAGCCTGACGGGGAGATCAGTGTGACCGTCAAGGACCGCGGCCAGGCCGGAAAGATCAATCTGCCGCTTGTCCGCGGCGTTGTCCGCCTGGTTACCCAGATGAAGACCGGCATCGGAGCTCTGACCTTCTCCGCCGACCAGGCTGTGGCGCAGGAGGAGGAAGGGCAAGAGAAGTCCGCTCTGGATCGCTTTTCCGACCGGCATCCCAACCTGATTCTGGGAATTACTCTTTTTATCTCCCTGGGCCTGTCCGTCATCCTCTTCATCTTGCTGCCCAGCGCCCTGACCGACCTGATCCGGCGGCTGACAGGCTTTGGCCTGGGAGAGGTCCGCGGAGCTGCGGTCTTTGCCCTTTCCATCCTGGAAGGGGTCACCCGCATCCTTCTTTTCCTTTTATATCTCTGGCTGACCTCGCGCTCTTCCGAGATCAAGCGGGTCTGGATGTATCACGGGGCAGAACACAAAACCATAGCCTGCTACGAAGCCGGCCTTCCCCTGACCGTGGACAATGCCAAGGAGCAGAGCCGACTTCATCCGCGCTGCGGGACCTCCTTCCTCTTTTTGGTCATGATCCTGTCCATCCTCATTTTCTCAATCGTAGGGCGCTATTCCACCTGGCTGAATCTCTTGCTCCGCCTGGCTCTTCTGCCTCTGGTGGCGGGCCTGGCCTACGAGGTGATACGTTTTGCTGGCTCACGCGATAACCGCTTGACCCGCGCGCTTTCCAGGCCGGGCCTGGCCTTGCAGCGGCTGACAACGGCAGAGCCCGATGAACCCATTCTGGAAGTGGCCATCGAAGCCATGAAAGCGGTAATCCCGGACAATCCGGACGATGACAACTGGTAAGCCCATGACCGTGGGCTGTTTCTACCAAAAAGCTCTGGCAGCATTAGAGGCCGGAGGTTTTGAGGATCCCGGCCGCGAGGCCCGGGCCCTGATTGAGGCTGTCGGCGGTTTGGGGCTGACTGACCAGCTGGCTCATCCGGGCTGTGACCTTGAAGCTGATAGGCTGGAGGCTTTGGAAGAGGCCCTGAAGCTTCGCCTGCAGCACCTGCCTCTGACAAAGATCGCAGGTTTCACCTTGTTTTACGGCTTACGCTTTCGTGTCAATGAAGCCACCTTATCTCCCAGGCCTGAAACAGAGCATGCGGTCGAGGCCGCGCTCAAGTGGGCTGCGGAGTGGCGGGGTTCAGGTAAGCCCCCTCTTCGTATCCTTGATACCTTTACGGGAACGGGTGCCTTGGGGATCAGCCTGGGGTACGGGCTCACCCAGGCGGGCCAGGCTATTGACCTGACTCTGGCGGATCTGTCGGAGGAAGCCCTGGACATAGCCAGGGCCAACGCGGCAGCTCTCCTGCCCGGTATCTCCGTCAGCTTTGTTCCGGCGGATATCTGGCCTGCCGAGGGTCTTTATGACCTGGTGACGGCCAACCCCCCTTATATTCCTTCAGACCAGATTGACTCTCTGATGCCGGAAGTAGCTTCTCATGACCCCCGCCTGGCTCTGGACGGCGGATCCGACGGCCTGGATTTTTACCGACGGCTGGCCGGGGAAGGCAAATCTCATCTTTCGGAAGGCGGAGCCCTTGTTCTGGAAGTAGGGGCCGGGCAGGCAGAGGAAGTGTCGCAGATCTTTCATGCCTGGCGGGCCGGCGCCAGGGTCAGGGACTATCTGGGCCATGAGCGGGTTCTGGTCTTCATGCCGGAATCTCATGTAAAATAGGCCTGAAATGTGAGAATGAATAATGGATATTGATCAATACTCAAAACTGACCGCCAGTGAAGCCCGTTACGACGAGCTGACCGACCTGCTTTCCGATACACAGCTCATGCGTGACCAGAAGGCCTATGTCCGCCTGGCCAAGGAACATGCCGATCTTACACCCCTGGTTCAGCTGATCCGTCGGCTGCGTGCGATCCGGTCCGAACTGGACGAAAACCGCGAACTCTTCCGGGAGACAGACGATCCGGAGCTCCGCGAGCTGGCCCGTGAAGAAGTAGCCAGCCTGGAGGCCAGGGAAGAAGAGCTGGAAGCCGCTATCCGGGAGGCCATCGAGCCCCGGGATGAAAATGATGAGCGCAATGTCATCGTTGAGATCCGGGCCGGCACCGGCGGGGAAGAGGCTGCCTTGTTCGCGGCGGACCTCTACCGCATGTACGGCGCCTATGCCGAGGCCCGCGGCTGGCCGGTCGAGATCGTGGATATGAATGAGACAGAGATTGGCGGCTTCAAGGAGATCGTCTTCATGATCGAGGGCAAGGGAGCCTACAGCCGTTTGAAGTACGAGAGCGGTGCCCACCGGGTTCAGCGGGTCCCCGTGACGGAGGCCGGCGGCCGCATCCACACATCTGCCGTGACCGTGGCCGTTCTGCCTGAGGTCGATGAAGTGGACTTTGAGATCGACCCCAAGGATTTGCAGATTGACACCTACCGGGCGTCCGGGGCCGGCGGCCAGCACGTCAACAAGACCAGTTCGGCCATCCGCATCACCCATCTGCCGACGGGGGTGGTCGTGACCTGTCAGGACCAGCGTTCCCAGTTCAAAAACAAGGACAAGGCCATGGCCCACTTGCGGGCCATCCTCCTTGACCGAGCCCAGCGCGAACAGGCCGATGCCATCGCCAGTGAACGCAAGAGCCAGGTGGGGACAGGGGACCGCAGCGAGCGGATCCGCACCTACAATTTCCCCCAGTCCCGGGTGACAGACCACCGGATCGGCCTGACTCTCTACAAGCTGGACCGGATCTTGGCCGGTGAACTGGATGAGATTATTGAAGCCCTTCAGATCGCGGATCATGAAGCGGCCCTGCAAGCCTGATGAATACCCAGGTCATCCTCGTCTCCCGGCCGGCTGACCCCAAGGAACTGCAGGTCCCTGGTCAGGCTTTGGTTTCGGGAGCTATTGTGGCCTTTCCCACGGAAACGGTTTATGGCTTGGGTGCTTCAGCCTTTCAGCCCCAGGCTGTGTCAGAAATCTTCCGCCTCAAGGGGCGGCCCTCGGATAATCCCCTGATCGTCCACCTGCTGTCCGCCGACTGGCTGGATCAGGTGGTCTCCTCTGTCCCCCCTTCCTTCTGGCCCCTTTACCAGGCCTTCTCGCCCGGCCCTCTGACCTATGTCATGCCCCGGCGGGATACGGTGGCGGATCTTATAACAGCCGGCCTTGACACGGTGGCCGTCCGTTTCCCCTCCCAGGAAGCTGCCCGGGCCCTGCTCCAGGTCGCCGGGGTTCCTATCGTCGCCCCCTCTGCCAACCTTTCAGGCCGTCCAAGTCCCACGCGGGCCCGCCACGTCCTGGATGATTTTGCCGGCCGGATTCCCTACATCATTGATGACGGCCCCTGTGAGGTGGGCCTGGAGTCCACTGTGCTCGATTTGACCTCCCAGCCTCCCCGGATTTTGCGGCCCGGTAAAATCACGGCCCGCCAGATTATGGAAAAGACAGGCATTGAGGTGGCGGACTGGCAGGAAGCCCCCCTGGGCGATGAGACTCAAAAACCTGCTTCGCCCGGAATGAAGTACCGCCACTACGCCCCCGGCGCCCGAGTCATGATCGTCCTGCCCCAGGGGACAGAGACCCTGGAGGAAGCCTTTTTGACCCGCCTGGATCAGGCAGGGGAGTCCGCAGGCCTCTTTCTCAGCGAGGAGAGCTGGCAGTCCATCCGCGACCGCCTGCCGGGTGTCCATGTCTATACCTACGAAGGCGGATCGGACCTTGACCGGGCCATGCACGGTCTCTTTGATGCCTTGCGGACCTTGGACCGGACGGGTGTCCGGACTATTCTGGCCGAGGGTTTTGAGGGCCAGGAGGCCTCCGCCTATATGGACCGGCTGATCAAGGCCTCCCAGGCAGAGGAGGCCAGCCGCCGGGTCCTCTTTGTCTGCCAGGGCAACACCTGTCGCAGCCCCATGGCCCAGGCCATTTTCAATGACCGTTTCGGGCAGTCGGGAGCCCAGGCTTCATCGGCCGGACTGGCTGTCATCGCCGGTCAGACAATGCCGGATGCAGCCCTGGAAGCTTTGGGCGAGTGGGGGATTGAGGAGGAAGTCCGAAAATCCCGCCAGATCCGGACCCGCTTGGTGGAGGAGGCTGATCTGATCGTCACCATGACGGCCCAGCAGAAAGCCCTCATGCTCCATTATTTTCCCCAGGCCGGGGAAAAGATTTACGCCATGGCTGATTTCCTGGATGGCCGCGATATCAGCGACCCCTACGGCCAGCCCCTGCACGCCTACCGGCGGGTCCGGGATGATCTGGGCGCTGCCATGCAGGCAGTCCATGACCGCCTGGTTTTGATCTGACCGAAACCCCCGCCCCCTCTTTGGGCTTATGCTTGATAGGAACAGGGAAGAGGGGGGCTTGCGCCCCTTGTGCTTGACGGGAGTGCGGCATCATGCTACATTGTCATTCGCTCGCAGAAGCGGGCATACGTCCTCGCTCTGTTGCAATGACAGAGCCATTAGTCCGGGAGGAGGAATTGAATACGACCCATGGCTAAGAAATACGAATTACTTTATGTCCTTAATGGCACCTTGCCCACCGATGAGCTGCGCGCTCAGATGGAACGTGTCGCAAGCATTGTGGAGGCCTCGGCGGAGATTGTCGGGGTGACCGAGTGGGGCCGGCGCCGGCTGGCCTATGAAATCCAGGACCTGCGTGAAGGCTATTATGTGCTTGTGCACTTTAATGCCGAGCCCGATGCTCCGCGCGAGATCGAGCGGCTCATGCGCATTGCCGATTATGTTCTCCGTTACCTGATCGTTGTGGCCGAAGGCAGCTTCATGCCTGTTTCGCGCCGCGCTTTCGAGGATGAGGGAGCAGAGGCAAAGGAAGAAGCCCAGGATGCGGCGGATGAGGCCGAAACTGAGGAGACCGTCCAGGAGGTCCAGCCTGAAGAGGAAGCGGCCCAGGATCAGGAAGCCCAGGAGGCAGAGTCCGTCGAAGAGGCAACTCCGGAGGAGACTGAGGAAGTTTCGGAGGAGCCGGAAAGGACTGAAGAATGAATAAAGCAATCCTGATGGGACGGCTGGTACGCGATCCGGAGATCCGGACCACCCAAAGCGGGATCTCTGTGTGCAACTTCACGGTGGCCTGTGACCGCCGGACGCGGGCGACAGACGGAACCAGGCAGAATACGGCGGACTTCATCCCCTGTGTAGCCTGGCGTCAGCAGGCCGAGTTTATCAGCAAATACTTTTTCAAGGGTGACCGCATCCTTCTGGTCGGCTCCATCCAACCCCGGAGCTGGGAGGACCAGGCAGGTCAGAAGCGCTACACAACCGAAGTCATCGTGGACGAAGTCGAGTTCTGTGAATCGCGCCGCGGTGACCGCCAGGTCGACGTAGATGAGGGCCACAGGGATTATATCGCCTCCACCCCCATCGCCAGCGGCGGTGATGACTTTCTGGTTGCGCCTGACGACGACGATACGGCGCTCCCTTTTGATTTTTAATGAATTGATGCCGAAGGAGATAAGAACAGCATGGCAGATTATAAAAAACGCGGAAGTTTCCAGGGCCAGAAGCGCTATGGCCGCAAGAAGTACTGTGTCTTTTGCGCCGACCACGTCGATGTGATTGACTACAAGGATATCAACACCCTGCAGCGGTATCTGGCTGAGAACTACAAGATTCTCCCCCGCCGCATGACCGGCACCTGCGCGCGCCACCAGCGCGCCCTGACAACCGCTATCCTGCGGTCCAGGCAGGTGGCTCTGCTCCCTTACAAACCTGAGTAAGAAAGACCGGATTCCAGCCATTGACAAGAAGGCCCCCGCCCGACCGGCGGAGGGCCTTTTACTTCTAGGGCCGTGGGGTTCAGGCCCCGGCCGGGCTGGATATGCTAAAATGTTTCCCACATATACCTTGAATGGAGAGGGCTCATGAAAGTACTGCTTCTTGAAAGTGTCAAAGGGTTGGCCCGGGCCGGTGATGTCATCGAAGTCAAGCCCGGATACGCCCGCAATTATCTGTTCCGCCGCAATCTGGCCGTTGAGGTCACTAAAGATAATCTGAATGTCGTGGCCATGAAGAAAGAGGCCAGGGCCAAAGACGAAGAGGAAAGACTGGCCCAGGCAAGGGAAATCGCAGAGGCTGTCCAGGGCCGCCAGTTCGTCTATGAGACCAAGGCGGGGACAGCCGGCCGTCTCTACGGGACGGTCACCAACCAGAACATCGCGGATATCCTGGCCGAAAACGGTTATGAGATCGACAAGCGGGATGTGACCCTGAGCGAGCCCATCAAGACCGTGGGCAGCCATGAAATCACCGTCCGCCTCCACTCCGATGTCTCCGTCACCTTTACGCTGGACGTAAAGGCCGCCCCCTAAGCACCGACATGGACCCCGCTTCTTCATCCGGCCTGGAGCCGGTTTCTGACCGGCTGAGAGGGAGAACGCTCCCCCACAATGAGAGCGCCGAACAATCGGTTCTGGGCTGCGCCATGATGCGCCTGGAATCCCTGGCCGCCATGATGGCGGGAGTGCGCAAGGAAGATTTTTACGAGCCCAGGCACCAGCTGATCTTCGAGGCTATCGCCGCCCTCAACCAAAACCAGAAGCCCTGTGACATCCTTACGGTGACCAACCAATTGATCGCCAGCGGCAATATCAGCCGGGCCGGCGGCCGCGAATACGTGGCCTCCCTGCCAGGATCCGTCCCCTTCGCCTCCAACTACCCGGTCTATATCGAACTGGTCCGCGACCTGTCGGTCAAGCGGCGGATGATCCATTCTCTGGACGGCGTCATCGATCTTTGTTTCGGCTCGGAACACGAGGCCGAACAGCTGATTGAACTGGCCGCCCAGCGGATCATGCATATCCGGGAAGAGGGCGAGAGCTCAGGCCTTGTTTCTCTGGGCGACGTACTGGGAGCCCGGGTCAATGAGCTCATGGAGATCGCGGCCGGCGGCCGCCCCCAGCCCATTCAGATCGGCTATCCCAGCCTCAACCGTGTCCTGGGAGGCCTGCGCAAGGGCGGTCTCTACGTACTGGCCTCACGGCCCGGTGTCGGTAAATCCGCCCTGTCACTTAATATTGCCCACAACGCAGCCTTCCTTCGGGATGCCGTGGTCGCCATCTTCTCCCTGGAAATGAGCAAGGAAGAGGTAGCCACCCGCCTGCTCTCCTCCAAGACCCAGCTGTCCTTCCATCAGCTGGAGACCCTGGACGCCAAGGATAAGGAAGCCTGGAAGATTATCGGGGACGGATTGGGCCAGCTTTACGGCGTCCCCATTTACATCGATGACCGGTCTTCCATCAATGTTGTTGAAATTCACGCCCGCTGCCGCCAGCTGCAGCTGCAAAAGCAGAAGCTGGACCTGGTCGTGGTCGACTACCTGCAGCTGATGGGTACGGCTTCCAGCCGTTCCCGGGCAGAGAACCGTCAGCAGCAGATCGCTGAGATTTCCCGTATGCTCAAGATCATGGCCCGCGACCTGGAGGTTCCCGTTCTGGCTCTTTCACAGCTCAGCCGTGAGGTGGACCGGGCCGGCCGCCGGCCCAGGCTGGCCGACCTTCGCGAATCCGGGGCCATCGAGCAGGACGCCGACGTAGTCATGTTCCTTCATGACCCTAACCGCCAGGAAGAAGAAGCGGCCTACATGCAGGAAAGCAGTGAGATCGACCTGATCATCGAAAAGAACAGGCAGGGTGAGCGGATGACCGTGACCCTGGACTGGAACCCCCGAACCCTGACCTTCACAGAGAAAGACTACCGCGGCCAAACGGATCCGCCTCCGCGCGACCGGCCATGAAGATTCCGCCGACGGCTTTTCGCCTTTTCCAGAAGGCTGCGGCAAGCTGCCAGCGTGAAGATCTTCTGCCCCCGGGCAGCCTGATTGTGGCAGGAGTGTCGGGCGGCGTGGATTCCATGCTCCTCCTGGCCTTTTTGCAGTATATTCAAAAGACTGATTCCTTCGACCTGGCTGCCTGTCATGTCAACCACCGGATCCGCCGGCAGGAGGCTGATCTGGATCAGGCTCTGGTGGAAGAATACTGCCGGGCCCGGTCCATTCCTCTGGAGACGGTCCAGGTGGACGTCCCTCTTCTCGCGCAGGAGGAGGGCATGGGCCTGGAAGCAGCCGGCCGGATGGCGCGGCGCCGGGCCTTTGAAGAAGCCGCGGCAAAAAGACTGAACCCCAAAATTCATCCGGCGGGCTTCCGGATCGCCCTGGCCCATCACCTGGACGACCGGGCCGAGAGCATCCTGCTTCATATGGGGCGGGGAGCAGGCCTTGGGGGCCTGGTCGGCATCCGCTACGAGGACGGCCCCTATGTCCGGCCCTTCCTGGATATCCGAAGAGGGGAGATCGAGGAGGCAGCCGCCAGTCTGGATCTGCCCTGGCGGGAGGACGCCTCCAACCGTTCGGAGGTCTTTTTGAGAAACCGCATTCGCCGCAGGCTCCTGCCCCTTTGGGAAGAGATCCTGGGCTATGACCCCGCCCCGCTTCTTGCAGGGCTTGGATCCTTGGCCGGGCGTGACGACGCGGCCCTGGAGGATCAGGCCAGGCTCTGGCTCCAAAGTGCCCTCCTGCCCGACGGCAGTCTGGCCGTGCCGGAGCTTGCCGGTCTGCCTTCGGCTGTCCAGGCGCGGGTCCTGCAAAAATACCTGGGCGGGAATATCAAAGGGGGAAGAGAAGAGATGGATCAGGCGCACAGCCTGAGCCGGGTCCATATCGAAGAGCTTATGGCACTCCTCAAAGAGGCGGTGTCTCAAGATAAGAGAGAAGCAGCTCTCTCGCTGCCAGGAGGAGGCCGGGCCGAAATCTCCATGGGCCGCCTCCGCTTTGCGGCGGGAGAAAAGATCTGAATCAAGGAGCAGAAGATGAATCAGGAAACATTGAAAAAGTACGCCGCAGTTCTGACGGGAGTCGGGATTTCTGTCCAGCCGGGAGATTGCGTTTCGGTCCATTGCGATACGGAATCCCTGGCCCTTGCCCGTGAGATAGTCCGGTCCTGCTGGAAGGCGGGCGCTTTGGATGTCATCACAGACATCCGCGATAAGGAGATGGGGCTGGCCTTTTACGAAGAGGCAGGAGACCAGGCCCTGGAATACTTCCCGACCTTCAGGGCAGATTATCTGGAGGAGCGGCTCAAGGCCAAATACCATCAGATCCACGTATCCAGCCCCTCGCTGGACCTCATGGCCCACATCAGCCAGGACCGCCTGCAGACGGCTCAGAAGGCCCAGCTCAAAGCCACGGAGCACCTGGATCACTATATGGACGCCGGGGACATCAAGTGGACGGTTGCCGCCTGCCCCTCCGAACGCTGGGCCAGGGAAGTTTTCCCCCAGCTGGATCCGGATGAAGCCATGCGGCGGCTCTGGGAGGTCCTTCTGCAGATCTGCAGAATCGACGCGGATGATCCGGTTGCAGCCTGGCAGGCCCATGACCGGTCATTGAAGGGCAGGGAGGAGTGGCTGGACCGCCACGATTTTGAATATCTTCACTACAAGGGCCCCGGCACCGACCTTGTCTGTTATCTGGCAGAGGGGCATAAGTGGATCGGCGGTTCGTCCACGACACCGGACGGCATCACCTACATGGCCAATATCCCTACCGAAGAGCTCTTCACCACCCCCCATGCCTTCAAGGTCGACGGGGAGGTCCGGTCAACCATGCCGCTCTCGGTCATGGGCAAGATCGTTGAAGGATTCGGTTTGACCTTCAAGGAGGGCAAGGTGGTGGACTATTACGCCCAGAAGAACGGCGAAGTCATCCAAAGCCTGCTTGATGTCGACGAGGGCGCCCGCCGTCTGGGAGAGGCGGCCATTGTAGCTGACTCATCGCCCGTTTCAAAGTCGGGCCTCCTCTTCAAGTCCACCCTCTTCGATGAGAACGCCTCCTGTCATTTCGCCCTGGGCAATGCCTACGCAGAGGCCGTCCGGGGAGGGGAAAAGATGACGGAAGAAGAGCGCAAAGCCCTGGGTTCCAACAAGTCCATGATTCACATCGACTTCATGGTGGGCGGGCCGGAACTTTCCATTACCGGCTACAAAAAAGACGGGTCCGCCCATCCTGTTCTCCTGAACGGGGAGTGGGCTTTTTAGGCGGCCGGAGGCTGTCGCCTATGGTACTGATGGGCGCCGGCCTGTGATAGAATGCTTTATGGATCGTGGGGAGGTGTTGTCCTCCCCGCGGATTTTCCGGCCTTGCCGGCGGTCTGCCAATCCGTTCGGTACCTGGGATAGGGGGAATGCAGATGGCCTTTGAAGAGAAGAGAATTGATCACACCCTGGTAACGCGCCAACAAATCGATTCGTTTGTTGAACGTCTGGGTAAACAGATTTCCGAGGATTACAAGGGAGAAGAGCTCTACCTTATCTGCGTGCTCAAGGGGTCCTTCATGTTTATGGCCGACCTGATCCGCAATATCGATCTTCCCTGCCAGATTGACTTCATGTCTGTTTCCAGCTACGCCGGGGAGAAGAGTACAGGCGTTGTCAAGATCAACAAGGACCTGGACCGCAATATCAGCGGCCGCCACGTTCTCATCATTGAGGATATCGTGGACACGGGTATTACCCTCAACCACCTGATGAGCCTTCTGTCAACCCGTAACCCGGCCAGCCTGAAGATTGTCACCGCCTTTGACAAGCCTTCCCGCCGCCAGATTGATATCGATGTCCATTATGTGGGCATGGAGATACCCAACGAATTCATCGTCGGCTACGGCCTGGATCTGGACGGTTATTACAGAAACCTGCCCGATGTTGTCGTCCTGGCCGACTGACCGGAAGACCCGCAGGGCACAATAATGAATACAGGAATCGTTAAGCAGCTATGAACGCACCGCAACAAAAAAAATTCGGAGGCTTCTCCTTCTATGTGATACTCATGATCGTGATCCTGGCGGTCACTTTTATGATGTCACGCTCCGACCGGTCCAAGGATTCAACTCTCTTTGATGTTGAGCAGATGATCCAGAGCGGTTCCGTGGAATCGGTTTCGATTGACGGGGCCACCCTCAACTTGAAAATGACCGAGAGCGCCGTCCAGGCGGGCAGCCCCGCCAGTGTCAAGAAGGATATCCCGACGGATTCCATCGACAGCTACCTGGCTCTTTTGCGTCAGGCCGAAGCGGACGGTCAGATTGAATCCTTCGATTACAGCAGGCCAACCGACTTCGGGAGCATCCTCAACGGCATCATCATGCTTTTGATGATGGTCTCCCTGGGAGCTTTTGTCTTTATTTCCTATGCCAGGCGTGACGGAGACGGCCGGACGGCCATGTCCTTCGGCAAGAGCCGGGCCTCCCTGGCGGACCCCAATCAGATTCGGGTCACCTTTGAAGATGTGGCCGGGGCGGAAGAAGAAAAAGACGAGCTGGCCGAGGTTGTCGATTTTCTTAAGAATCCCAAGCGTTTTACTGCCCTGGGAGCCAAGATTCCCAAGGGCATCCTCCTGGTCGGCCCGCCTGGAACAGGCAAGACCCTCCTGGCGCGGGCTGTAGCAGGGGAGGCCCAGGTCCCCTTCTTCTCCATCAGCGGTTCGGATTTTGTGGAGATGTTTGTCGGTGTCGGCGCTTCCCGCGTCCGCAACCTCTTCCTGGAGGCCAAGAAGAAGGCCCCCTGCATTGTCTTTATCGATGAAATTGACGCGGTCGGCCGCCACCGGGGAGCCGGTTTGGGCGGAGGCCATGATGAGCGCGAGCAGACTTTGAACCAGCTCCTGGTCGAGATGGACGGCTTCGGCCCCAACGAAGGGGTCATTGTCCTGGCCGCCACCAACCGGCCGGATATCCTGGACAACGCCCTCCTGCGGCCCGGCCGCTTTGACCGCCGTATTGTTGTTATGCGGCCCGATCTCAAGGGGCGGGAGGCGATCCTCCATGTCCATGCCAAGGGTAAGCCCCTGGCCGAGGATGTTGATCTGGGTGAAATCGCCAAGATCACGCCCGGCTTCACCGGCGCCGATCTGGCCAACCTCCTCAATGAGGCAGCTCTCCTGGCCGCAAGGCGGCGTGACGACAAGATCCGCTACACGGATATCTCGGAAGCCGTCTTCAAGGTCACCATCGGTCCGGAAAAGAAGAGCCGGGTCATCAACCCTGAGGAAAAGAAGTTGACGGCCTTCCACGAGGCAGGCCATGCCGTGGTCCTGAGGGAAGTCTCGACCACCGACCGGGTGGAGCGGGTTTCCATCATTCCGGCCGGCGGAGCGGGCGGTTATACGGCTTTCAAACCTAATGAGGATATCTATTTCAAAACCAGGGGCCAGCTGACTGCAGAGATCAAGATGGCTCTTGGCGGCCGTGCCGCTGAAGATATTGTCTTCGGCGAGATCAGCACCGGCGCCGGAGCTGACCTCAAGGAGGTCAACCGGATCGCGCGGGCCATGGTGACCAAGTACGGCATGAGCAGCAGGCTGGGCAATGTGGTGACTGGGGACGAGGAAGAAGTCTTCATCGGCCGCGACTACGGCCACGTCAGAAACCACAGCGAAGCCCTCCAGGCAGCTATCGACGAAGAGATCGCCCGCATCCTGGAGGAAGCCTATTCGGATGCCAAAGAAATCCTGACGGTCAACCGGACCCTCCTCAACGCCGTGGCTGACCGTCTTCTGGAGAAAGAGAAAATTGAGTCGGCTGAGTTCGAGGCCATTTACCAGGAGCTGGCTCTTGAGCCCAAACCCCTTCCCGGCCTGGGCGCCCAGGATGTCTCCCTGACACCTGAAGAGGCTGTCATGCCGGCCGATGACGGCAAAAAGGAGTGACTGCCGGAAGCTGATCTCTTTCTTGTGATTTGACGAATGAAAAAACCCGCCGGCCGGCGGGTTTTTGCTATAAGGGCGATTTCATGGGGTCGCCCCTGCCGGTCAGGCGGTCACCCACCTGGCGCAAATCGACTCCCATGATCAGAACCAGATCGCCGGGTTCCACCACTTGCCTCAGGCGGGCCTCCAGCCCTTCATTGGTCGGGAAGAACTCCGCCTGGCCGCCCCGGGCCTTGATGCGGTCGCTGATATCCCTGGAACTGATAGACCGGTCTTTCTCCCTGTCATCATATATCTCGGACAGCAGGATGGGCCTGGCATCCAGGCTGGAATCCAGCAGGGCGTCCACGAAGTCATCCATGAAGCCCCGGACCCGGCTGTGAGTTAAAGGCTGGAAGCAGACCCAAAGGCGTTTGGCCGGCAGATGGCGGGCGGCCTCGATGGTTACGCGGACGGCTGACGGATGGTGGGCGTAATCGACGATGACCTGGGCTCCCTTGAAGGTTCCGGCTCGGGTAAAGCGCCCCTCTGCGCCCTGGAAAGCGTCCAGGGCTTCCCTGACGGCCTGGGTGCCGGCACCGCACAGATCCGCGGCTGTCAGGGCGCCCATGGCGTTCTGGATGTTGAATTCTCCCGGGATGGAGAGGCGGAGGTCCATGAGAAAGTCTCCATGCCTGAAGACCTGGCAGCAGGGCCGGCCTTCCTCATCGTAGGTCAGCTGATCGTAGGCGTAGTCCGGCTCCTGTCCTGGCGGGGTCCGGTCGGTCCGGGCTCCAAACCAGATCTCCTGCAGCCGGCTCCTGTGGCCGGGCCGGATCTCCTCCAGGCGGTCCAGCATATTTGTCATATGCGGGTCGTAGGCTGGCAGGATGAGCAGGGAACCCTCGGGCTGAATGGCCGCGTACTGGGCAAAGGCGTCGATCAGATCCTGGTGGGTCCGGTAGCTGTCGATATGGTCATGGACCAGGTTGAGGATGACGGTCGCAGTCCCCAGGTAGTGGAAAAAGCCGCGTCTGAATTCACAGGCTTCGGAGAGGAGGAGGTCCCGTCCCTTCTTTTGCGGCAGGCGCACGGTCGTTTTGAAGTCGATCAGCTGGGCCCCCAGATGCACCGTCGGATCCATGCCCGCCCGGATCAGAGCCAGGGCGCACATGGCCGTGCAGGTGGATTTGCCGTTGGTCCCGCTGATATTGATGACCCGTGGGAAAAGGCGATTGATGGCTCCCAGGAAGACTGCCCGCTCGATACAGGGGATGCCCAGTTCCGCCGCCCGCAGCCGCTCGGGATTGTCATCGAAGACAGCCCGTGAATAGACCACCAGGTCGGGCCGGGCGCGGTCGATGGAGGCTGCTTCATGCCGGTGGATCAGGTCCATGCCCAATTCTTTCAAATAGGCTGTCCGGTTGTTGGCGTGGGCATCGGAGCCGAAGCAGAGGACTCCCTCATGGTGGGCCAGTTCAGCCAGGCCGCACATGCTGATACCGCCGATTCCTACAAAGAAGATCCGCCTGCCGGGGGCTATGAAGGAGCCGATGGCCCGGTAGTCGGGCGGCTCCTGGCCGATGACGGCCTGGTAAACCTCAGGCGGCGTCTCCCGGATGGCGGGATCGTCGAAAGACAAAAGGGAGCGGGCCGGGGGATCCGGCCGGGTGTTTTGATCAAGGCTCTTCATGGCCATCAGTTTAGCACGACTAAAAGCGGTCGTGCTAGAATGTCCAAGGCTTGATAGGAGAGGCCAGTCCATGAGTATTGTCCAGGCCAACGGAATAAGCAAAGCCTTTCTCGGGCGGGAGATTCTCCGGGATCTGTCCTTTGCTGTTGACGCGGGCGACAAGATCGGCCTGGTCGGCCGCAACGGCAGCGGCAAGTCGACCCTGCTCAAGCTGCTTTCGGGCACTCTGGCACCTGACAGCGGCAGCATCCATAAGGCCGATTCCATTCTGGTCTCCATGCTGGATCAGCGGCCCGCAAGAGCCGATCAGCAGGCTCTGGCCGTTTTGGATCATCCCCCTTTTATTCGTATGGAAGAGCGTATGCATGAGCTTCAGCGCGCTATGGAGGCGGGAGCGGAGGGCCGGCATCTGGACAGCCTGATACAGGAATTCACGGCTCTTCAGCAGCAGCTGGAAGGCGGAGGCGCATACGATTACAGGGCCCGGTTGGCCAGGATCCTGGCCGGCCTGGGACTGACCGAACAGCAGATGCACCAGCCCTATGGGACCTTATCAGGCGGTGAGCTCATGAGGGTTGAGCTTGGCAAGCTGCTCATGGAACCCGGCGACCTTCTCCTGCTGGACGAACCCACCAATCACCTGGATTTCGCCGGCCTGGATTGGCTGCAGGCTTACCTGGCCGCCCGTCAGTCAGCCCTGATTCTGGTCTCCCACGACCGCTGGCTGCTTGACCGGATCTGCGGCAGAATCTTTGAGCTGGAGAACAAGAAACTCTACCTTTACCGGGGCAATTATTCCCAGGCCATGGAGCAGAAGGCTGCCCGGGAGGCTCTGCAGAGTCAGACCAGGGAAAGACTTGCCGAGCGGATCCGCCGTGAGGAAGAGGTGACCCAGACCATGCTGTCCCACCGCAAGATGAAGTCCTACCATTCGCGTGAAAAGGTGGTCGGCAAGCTCAAGGACCAGATGAGCCAGCTGGAGGACCAGGTCAATCCGGCCCGGCGCATGTCCTTTTCCTTTTTACCCGCGGAGGTCAAAAGGGACCGGGAACGAACACTGCTGGAAGCCTCAGGGCTTGACATGGCCTTTGACCGGCCGCTTTTCCGGGAGGTCTCCCTGACGGTCCGGGCTTCAGACAGGATTGCCCTGGTCGGCCCCAACGGCTGCGGCAAGACCACCCTTTTGGATATCCTGACCGGGCGCAGGGAGGCTGATCAGGGGCAGATTCGCCTCTACGGCGATCCGGTCCTGGCCTCCATGGGTCAGCGGGTTGATTTTGCGGACGAGTCCCTGACTGTATACGCCTACCTTTCGGAAGTCTTCCCCTCGACGGAGACAAAAATCAGGAGCCGGCTGGCCCGCTTCGGCTTTCGCGATGAGGCCATGGTCAAGCAGCTGCGGTCTCTGTCAGGCGGGGAACGTCATCGGCTTCATCTTTGCTCACTCCTGGAGGAAAAACCGGATCTGCTGGTTCTGGACGAACCGACCAACCACCTGGATATTGAGGCCAGACAGCTCCTGGAAGAAGCCTTGAAGGAATTCCAGGGGGCCGTGATCACCGTCAGCCATGATCGCTATTTCATGGCTGCCGTGGCCGACCGCTTCCTGGGCTTCATTGGGGAGACGGTTGAGGCTTATGACACTTTTGACGACTGGGCCAGAGATTTTGCTGTCTGGAATCAAAGGCAGGCGGGCCAGGGGGGCCAGGAGGCCCGCGAGGGCAGACCCCCGGCGCGCGCTTCAGATCTGAGACGGGCCAGAGCTGCCCGCCGCCAGGCTCTGTCGGACCTGGAGGAGAGGATTGCCGGCCTGGAGGAAGAGCGTCAGCATTTTGAAACTGCGGACCCGGCAAAACATACGGAAGCGGCCTACCGGGCCTACGCTTCCATGCTCTCCCAACTGGACGCTCTTTACAGCCGGTATTTTGAATTGGAAGAGGCTGAAAAGGACGGGGAGGGCCCGGCCTGAAGGTTTGACAGGCGGGCCTTCCTGTCGTATGATGTCACGGCGACCGCTCCGGCGGGGTTTTTAATGTTGCCGACAAGCAGCAACCCCGGTCGGGCGAGACTTGAAAAAGGAGAGACCGCATATGAGCTACGCCATCATTAAAACAGGCGGCAAACAGTACCGCGTCGCCGAAGGCGATGAGATCTTCATTGAGACCATCGAGGGGGAACCCGAATCCCTTGTTACCTTTGACCAGGTACTGGCTGTTTCTGAGAGCGGCCTGCTTCGTGTCGGGACACCGATACTGGAAGGCGCGACCGTTACAGGCGAAATTATCAAGCAGGGGCGCGGCAAGAAAATTGTCGTGGTCAAGTATAAGGCCAAAAAGGGCTATCGGCGCAAGCAGGGCCACAGGCAGCCTTACACCCGGGTCTTGATTAAATCCATCCAAGGCTAGGGAATGATCCGGGCAAGTTTCCACTTCGACAGCCAGGGCAGAATCGAGTCTTTCCGGATGGAGGGACACGCCCGAAGATGGAGACCCTGGCCCGACCTGATCTGTGCCGGCGTATCAGCCATCGCGCAGACGGTCATCGGAAGCCTGGGGGAACTGGCCGGCCTGGAAGCGGATTACAGCTTGGAACCGGGCAGGATTGCCTGTTCCATCGTCTATCCGGATGACAGGGAGAAGGCGGCCATAGCCGCGACACTGATGGAATCCGCAAGGATCGGGTGCATACAGATCGGCGACAGTTACGGTGAGAAGTTTGTAACGGTTGTCGATGAACCCTATAAAGGATAACAAGGGGGAAACCATGATTAAAGTCAATCTTCAACTTTTGGCCCATAAGATGGGAATGGGCAGCACACGCAACGGACGCGACTCCAGGTCCAAGCGTCTGGGTGCCAAAGTATCGGACGGCGAGTTCTGCACGGCCGGGAGCATCATCTTCCGCCAGCGCGGGACCAAGATCCATCCCGGTATCAATGTAGGCATCGGGAAAGACGATACACTCTTCGCCAAAATCGATGGCCAGGTGCGCTATGAGCGTATCTCGCGAAAACGCAAACAGGCCAGCGTTTATCCGGTCGAGGCATAAGAGGGGAGCGGCGCAAGCCGCTCTTTATCGCTGGACATGTTTTACGACCATGTGACCATTGAGATCCGGTCAGGAAACGGCGGCAACGGCGCCGTTTCTTTCCGGCGTGAAAAATATGTCCCCAACGGGGGCCCTGACGGCGGCAATGGCGGCAAGGGCGGTGACATTATCATCAAGGCCGACCGCAATCTCAATACCCTCCAGGACTACCGCTTCAAACACCATTTCTTTGCCCGGGACGGAGAGTCGGGCAGGGGCAGCAGGATGGCCGGTGCTTCCGGCCCTGACCTGGTGCTCAAGGTGCCGCCCGGCACGCTGGTTTTGCATGCCGGGACCCGGGAGATGATCGCAGACCTTCGCCAGGATGGAGACCAGGTCATCGCCGCCCGCGGCGGTACGGGAGGGCGGGGCAATATGAATTTTGCCAACTCTGTCCGCCAGGCTCCGCGCTTTGCGACTGCCGGCCGGACTGGTGAAGAGTTCAAGGTGGACCTGGAGCTCCGCCTCCTGGCCGATGCCGCCCTGGTTGGTTTCCCCAATGCCGGCAAATCGACCCTTCTGTCCGTTGTCTCCGCGGCCCGGCCCAAGATCGCCGCCTACCCCTTTACCACCCTCCAGCCCGTCCTAGGCCTGGTCGATATAGGCGGCAGCCGCTTTGTCCTGGTTGACGTGCCCGGGCTCATCGAAGGGGCTTCTGAGGGTGCCGGGATGGGACATGATTTCCTCCGCCATGTGGAGCGTGCCCGCATCCTGATCCAGGTTGTAGATGCCTCCTCATTTGACGGAACAGATCCCATGACCCGCTTCGAAGCCATCAACCGTGAGCTTGCCAGCTACAAGAATCTTTTGGGGAAAAGGCCCATGTGGGTGGTCCTCAACAAGATCGACATTGCCGTCAGGGAAGAGGTGGAGATCCTCAAAGCCAAGATCGAAGGCCAGGGATACAGGGTCTTCCCCCTGTCAGCTGCGACGACCGAAGGGGTGGCTGACTTTATCCAGGCTCTGGCGGCTGAAGTAGCCAATCTGCCGGTCCCTGAACTGGAAGAAATCGAGCAGATGAAAGTCTACCGTTTCGAAAAAAAATATGACTTCCAACTGGTCCGCGAAAAAGGCCTGATTTCGGTCCAGGGGCCCTTTATCCGTGAACTCATGCTCTCAACGAATTTCAGCGATACCGAGTCTTTCCGCCATTTCCAAAAACGGATTATTGAGAGCGGGATCCAGGACGCCCTGCTGGACGCGGGGGTGGAAGAAGGGGATCAGGTACTCCTGGACGGATCCTCCTTCGAGTTTTCTCTCTAGAGAGAGCCCCTCACAAATCAGATTTGTGTATAATAGCCTAGCAAGAATCCGGCAGAAACGAGCCGGATTTGAACATCCACCGTTTCTGATGGAAAGAGGTTACTATGCAAAAGTATATCTGTGATGTTTGCGGCTATGTCTACGACCCTGAATTGGGCGATCCGGATGGGGGCATCGAGCCGGGCGTTTCTTTTGAAGATCTGCCGGATGACTGGGTATGCCCGGTCTGCGGTGTTCCCAAGGAAGATTTTTCTCCCCTGGAAGACTGAACCCTATAAAAATCTCTGCGGGGAAAGCGGCTTTCCCCCCAAGGCACCTGAAATGAGGAGTTGACATGACCGTGCAAAAAATTACCCAACGAGTGACGCAAGTGGGATCCATCGATCCCAAGCTGCAGTACTTTGATTGCCTGATGCCCACGCCATACGGCACGACCTACAACAGCTTTCTGGTCAGGGGCTCCGACAAGACGGCCCTGATCGACCCGGTTCAGGAAGATACCGCCGATCAGCTGCTTCACAACCTGCAGGCCATGGAGGTGGACCACCTGGATTATATCTTCTCCCTGCACGCGGAGCAGGACCATTCAGGGGCGGCCCGTATTCTGCTGGATCGCTATCCCCAGGCCCGGATAGTGGCTATCCCCAAGGTGGCAGAGTTCCTGGAAGTGCTTCTCCACATTCCAAAGGACCAGATGATTCTGGTCAATGAGGGGGATTCGATTGACCTGGGTGACCTGACCCTGGTAGCCTACCCGACTCCCTTTGCCCATTGGCCCGACAATACCTTTCTCTGGATGCCCGAGGAGCGTGTTCTTTTCAGCTCCGATCTCTTCGGCAGCCATTATTCACCGGATGTCCCCGGCAAGCCGGATGAGGATATCCGCCTTTCCCAGGCCAGGACCTATTTCTCCGAGATCATGATGCCCTTCCGGTCCCATGTCAAACGTTACACGGACAAGGCCAGGGAGCTGGATCCGGCCCTGATCTGTTCGGCTCATGGGCCGGTCTGGTTTGAGCCTTCTGTCATCCTTTCCGAGTACGAGCGCATGGTGTCCGACCTGACGACACGGGATGTCCTGATCGCCTATGTTTCCATGCATGGGAGCACGGCCCGGATGGTCCGGACTCTGGCCAAGGCTATCAGCGATGAGGGAATCAAGGTCTCACTGGTTGACCTGGGCTCTTCCAGGCATGATTTACGGGTTCCGGTGGGCATGGTCCTGACCGAAACCGTTTATGCTGGCGCCCTGGTTCTGGCCTCCCCGGCTGTCCTGGGCGGCGCTCATCCGCTCCTGGCCGCCATGACCATGCTGATCGGCGGGATCAATCCGCCCCTCAAGTACATCGGCATTGCCGGCTCCTACGGCTGGGGCTCCCAGATGGTCAAGCAGCTGGAAGGCCTCCTGGGCAGCCATAAGGCAGAGCGTTTGGAACCGCTCCTGGTCCGCGGCCTGCCTTCGGAGGAGGACCATGAGGCAATCCGCGCCTATGGCCGGGATCTGGCGGCCCGCATGAAGGCTTTGCCTGACGATCAGGTGCTGAGTCTGTAGGAAAAAAGAGAAAAACAGATGAGGGAAGCCCTGGCTCTTGGGAGTCAGGGTTTTTCTTTTTGGTCCTCTTCAGCCAGGAGGGCCTGGAGCAGGGCTGAAAAGACAGCCGGCGCATCCTCCCTCCATCGGGCGGCGGCCCTTCGGGCCAATGCTTCGGAGGGCAGGATCAGGGACAGGGACAGGCTTTCACTGTCGCCCTCCCGCAGGGAACAGGTCAGCCGGCTGCCGCCTTCTTCCGCCGGCTGGAAGCTGGCGGTGATCTGGTCAGCCGCGGCCCGCTGCAGGTGGGTGTCGTCCAGGTAGGTGGTCAGGAAACGCCTTGTCGAAAGAGGAATCTGTTCCTGCAGGATGGCCAGGGCCGACCGGCCCTGATCGGTCAGGCGGCAGCGCTCGATTTCCTGGTCCCCGCCGGTTTCCAGCTCTATGAGACCGGCTTCAATCAGTTCATCCAGGGTTTTTGCCAGATCGAAATAATCCATGGACAAGGAGGCCAGGGCCGCATCCCCCAGACGCGACCGCCGGATGCCCGGAGCCTGGTCCGCGATGAAGAGCAAAATCAACTTGTGAACCGGTATAGACTGATCCTGCATAATGGCATCCCCCGGCTCTGATTCTAACACAGGCCGCCTAGAGAGCCTTCCCCTCTGTCGCAAAAGAGAGGGGACTGTGAGATAATGCCCTTGCCGGTTCCCAAGGGGCCGGCAAGGAGTATCCGTTCCCTTGAAAGCTAAGGATTCATTATGAGATTTGATATTACCGCCCTGATTGCTATCGCCCTTTTCGTCTGGGTGGGTCATCGGCGCGGCCTGCTCCTGACTGCGGTCGGCTTCATCAGCTCCCTGGTCTCCATCGCCATCGCGTTTCTTATGGTACGGCCCATCTCCGGCTGGCTCTTTCGTTTGGGTCTCCTGAGCGGCAAACTCCAGGACATGTCCGACCTGGTACATGAAGGGGCGGGCACCTCCGCAGGAGGTATCTCCTCTGTACTTGAGACACTTGGCATGCCTGACAACTGGATCCGGAAGATCCTGCAAAGTCCTGATACTTCAGGTAATTCGCTGGTCGATTCGGCCGTTCATTCGGTCTGGAATCTGGTTCTGGGTGCCCTGGTGCTGATCGTCGTCTTCCTTCTGGTCCGCCTGGTACTGGGCCTGCTTGCCCGCCTTCTGACCCCGGTCCTTAACGGGATTCCGGTTGTGGGCTGGCTCAACAAGACGGGGGGCCTCTTTCTGGGACTTCTCTGGGGACTTTTCACCATCTGGCTGCTGGTCATGGTCCTGATCTCTTTCAGTGTCACCAGCCCTCTGATCCGGTCCTTCGTGGAGGGCTCCCGCATCCTGGCCTTTCTTGCCGAGAAAGACATCTTCCGTTCACTTTTGGATACCCTTTTCTGAAGCAGGGCGGTTGACAAAAAACTTTCGCCTGATTATATTGATACTTAGCTGGCACTCGTAAACAACGAGTGCCAACTTCCGTAAATAATAAACTGCATGGAGGTATGAGCATGAACATTAAACCCTTGGGTGACCGCGTAGTCATCAAAAGACTGGAAGCAGAAGAGACCACCAGGGGGGGCATTGTCCTTCCCGGATCTGCCAAAGAAAAACCGCAGATCGTAGAGATCGTTGCTGTTGGACCGGGGGGAGTGGTCGACGGCAAGGATGTCATCATGGAAGTTGAAGTCGGTGATCGGGTCCTGATCAGCAAATATGCCGGGACGGAAGTCAAGATCGACGACGTTGAATATACCATCCTGCGGCAGAGCGACATCCTGGCGATTGTCGACTGATTCAGCTGGAAGAGAAGGAGTATCAAAAAATGGCTAAAGATTTGAAATATTCGGAAGACGCCCGTAAATCACTGGAAATCGGCGTCAACAAACTGGCGGACACGGTCCGCATCACTTTGGGCCCCAAGGGCCGCAATGTTGTCCTGGATAAGACCTACGGGGCACCGGTTGTCACCAATGACGGCGTTACCATTGCCCGCGAGATCGAGCTGGAAGACCGCTTCGAGAACATGGGAGCCCAGCTGGTCAAGGAAGTGGCTACCAAGACCAACGACGTGGCCGGTGACGGCACCACAACTGCCACCCTTCTGGCCCAGGCCATCATCCGCGAAGGCCTCCGCAACGTGGCGGCAGGCGCCAACCCCATCATCCTCAAACGCGGCATCGACAAGGCCGTCCAGACGGCTGTGGACGCCATCGGGCGCAACAGCAAGGAAGTCGCCGGTAAAAATGACATTTCCCGCGTCGCCGCCATTTCGGCCAATGACGAAGAAATCGGCATGGAGATTGCCAATGCCATGGAGTCGGTTTCCAATGACGGCGTCATCACTGTTGAGGAATCACAGACCATGGGCACCGAGCTGGAGATTGTCGAGGGCATGCAGTTTGACCGCGGCTATGTCTCTGCCTACATGGTGACGGACCCCACCAAGATGGAAGTTGTCTTTGACGAACCCTATATTCTGATCACCGACAAAAAGGTTTCCAATATCCAGGATCTGCTGCCCCTTCTGGAGAAGATCGTCCAGAACGGCAAGCGCCTGCTCATTATCGCTGAAGACGTTGAGGGCGAGGCCCTGTCCACCCTGATTCTCAACAAGCTGCGCGGTACCTTCCAGTGCGCGGCCGTCAAGGCCCCCGGCTTCGGTGACCGCAGAAAAGAGATGCTGCAGGATATCGCCATCCTGACAGGCGGCAAGGTCATCTCCTCCGACCTGGGCATGGAGCTCAAGGACGTCGAACTTTCAGACCTGGGCCAGGCCCGTCAGGTCAAGATTGACAAGGACACCACCGTCATCGTCGACGGCGCGGGTTCCGAGGAAGACCTGAGCGGAAGGATTGCGGCCATCCGCGCCCAGATCGAGGAAACCACCTCTGATTTCGACCGCGAGAAACTCCAGGAGCGCTTGGCCAAGCTGTCGGGCGGCGTCGCCGTTATCAAGGTCGGTGCCGCGACTGAAGTCGAGATGAAAGAGCGCAAGCTCCGCATCGAGGACGCCCTCTCGGCGACACGCGCCGCCGTTGAGGAAGGCATCGTCGCCGGAGGCGGCACCGCCTACATCGATGTCCTGGATGACATTGCCAAGCTTCTGGAAGATCTGGAAGGCGATGAGAAGACGGGTGTCACCATCATCCTGCGCGCTCTTGAGGAGCCGGTCCGCCAGATCGCTCTGAACAGCGGCTTTGACGGCAGCGTGGTCAGCGAGCATGTCAAGTCCAAGGGCAAGGGCATCGGCTTCGACGTTCTGACCGAACAGTACACAGACATGGTCGGCGCCGGTATTGTTGACCCGGCCAAGGTTACCCGGTCGGCTCTCCAGAACGCGGCCTCCATCGCCTCCATCCTGCTGACGACCGAAGCGGTCGTGGCAACCATCCCTGAGCCTGAACCGCCCATGCCCCCAGGCGGTGGTATGTACTAGAGACTCAAGGTCTCCGGACTATTTGAGAGGGCCGCCCGGCGGCCCTCTTTTTTCGGCAAAAGGGCCCGTGCTATAGTAAGGAAAAGTTCAAGGAGGCAAGCTGCGGACTCCTGCCGCAGCCAAGTCAAATGGCCGCAAGAAAGTCGGAAAGCAGGGATACCTTACCGGGGCAGCTGGTCCTCCTCCTTTCTTTCTGGACCCTTCTTCTTGCCGCCATGGCTCTGCTTATCTTCATGTCCAGGAGCCCCGAGGCCGGCTCTCTGCCCGGAGTCCAGCTGGTCCAAAGCCCCTCCTTTTCTTTGCGGGGAGCAGATCCCTCACAGCTGGCCCTTGTCGGCAGCAGCCTGGTCCGTGTGGGGGAAGAGGGGATTGCTGTCCTGGACGCCTCAGGCCAGGAGCAGTCCTTCATCGATTTCCCCTATCGGGAATCCCAGGTCTTTCCCATGGGACAGGGTCTCCTGGTGACCCCATTGCGGGGTTCCGGTTATCTGGCCCTTTTCCCCGATCTTTCAGCCCATGAATCCAGCCTCAACGAGACGGTTTACGGGGCTGACTACCAGGAGCCTTACCTGCTGACCTTCGGTCCTTCCCTCAAAGGCCGCTTCGTGGCCTCTCTGCTGGATACCCGCCTCAATACCTACCGGGCAGTCCTGACTTTTGACTCTCTCCAGTGGCCTCTGTCGGTCTCCTTTGTTCCGGGTACCCCCCTCTTTGACGTGGTCCTCCTGGATATGACCCAGGGAGAGCCCATAACCCGCTACATGACCTATGACCTGGACGGTCAGCTGGTCAACCGGCTGAACTTGCCTGCGGAGGGGCTCTTGCCCCACCAGATGCATCTGTCGGGCGGCCGGACCCTCCTTTTCAGCCAGGAGGCAGGATTTTTGTACGATCATGGGACGGGGACGGCAAAAGCCGTTGAAATGCCGTCCGGGAACCCGGTTCAGGCAGAAAACCGCCTGGGTCAGGGGGTGCTCCTGACAAAGGAAGGGGGCAAAGGCACCCTCTCTTTGACTCTTGAGGGGGATGCGGGCCGGGAGACCCTCTTTCAACGTCTGCAGACTCAGGAAGGTGTCAATTGCTTCGCCCTGGCTCCGTCCGGTCACTTTCTTCTTGCGGCGGATGACAGGGGGCTTATGATGGTAGAGACATCCGGCGGGCAAATCCAGTCACGCCTTGAGACGGACCAGCCGCTTGTCCGTCTTCTGGCCCTGAGTGATCAATACTTTCTCCTTATCTTCCAGGAGGAGGCGGCCATCCTGACGGTCCGCTGAAGAAAGGACCAGAGACCTTGAACCATACATCGGATCTGATTATCGCGGGCGGCGGCGCGTCCGGAGTCATGGCGGCTCTGGAGGCCAGGAGAGCCGGTTTTTCCGGCTCCATCACCCTCCTGGAAAAAGAGGAGCAGCCGCTTCGCAAGCTTCTGGCCAGCGGCAACGGCAGGTGCAACCTGGCCAACCTGTCCCCCCTGGAGGGCCGTTACCGGAGTGATGACCTGAGTCTTGTCCGCTCGGTCCTCGGTGACTATCCGGCCCCCCTGATCCTGGAGCGTTTCGCTCAGCTGGGCCTTCTGACTGTTGAGGAAAGGGAGGGCAGGGTCTACCCGCGTTCCTTCCAGGCCCGGTCGGTGGCCCTGTCTCTTCTTCGGGCTCTTGACAGGGCGGATATCCGCCTCCTTTATCCCATAAGAGTGCTGGCCATCAAGGCTGGGCCGGAAGGCTTCGAACTCTCCGCCAGTGACGGGGCACTCTGGCAGGCACGGGCTCTGATTGCGGCCTGCGGCAGCCCCGCCTCACCAGACCTTGGCGGAACGGCTGACGGCTACCGGCTGCTGGAATCCCTGGGCCATCGGCTGCATGAGGCCGTGCCCTCTCAGGTACCCTTGACCCTGGCAGCCCACCCGCTCACCCGCTACGCGCAAGGGGTCCGTTTTCGGGGCCATGCCGCCTTCAGGGCTTCAGATGGCACCCTGACAGAAAGCCAGGGTGAGTATCTCTTTACCCCCTATGGTCTTTCAGGTATCGCCGCCATGGAACTGGGAGCTGCCGTCGGGCGCTCTGCCGGCAAGGGGGGCAAGCCCGGCACCCTGACCTTGGATTTTCTGCCCGAGTTTTCCAAGGGCCGTATTCAATCGGTCCTGGAAGCCTCCTGGACTGGCCATGATGACTGGCAGCTTCTGCTTGCGGGCCTGGTAGCCGACAAGATCGGCCGGGGTCTTCTGGCCGCTCTCCCTTCACTTGAGAATCTGTCAAAAGAGGAGGCGGCCGGTATCCTTGCCGGAAAACTCAAGGCATGTCAGATGGAAGTGACAGGGACGCGCGGTTTTCGCTTCGCCTATGTGGCCGCGGGGGGGATCGCTGCGGCCGGCTTTGACCCGGCCACCCTCATGTCCCGCACACAGCAAGGCCTCTTTGCCTGCGGAGAGCTTCTGGATGTGGACGGGGATACGGGCGGCTTCAATCTGCTCTGGGCTTTTTCTTCCGGCTGTCTGGCCGGCAGGGCCGCTGCCTCTTATCTGCGGGGGCTGCAGGCGTGACAGCTGATTGGACCCAGGCCCTTCTGGCCTGGTTTGACCGGGAGAAACGGGATCTGCCCTGGCGGGACCCTGACAAGGCACCTCCCGGCCTTCGCCGGGATCCCTACAGCGTTATCGTTTCGGAGTTCATGCTCCAGCAGACCCAGGTTGCCGCGGTCATCCCTTACTATCTGCGTTTCATGGAGGCCTGGCCTGACTTCACGGCACTTGCCGGGGCCAGTGAAGACCTGGTGCTCAAGGCCTGGGAGGGGCTGGGTTATTACCGGCGGGCCCGCAATCTCCTGGCCCTGGCCAGGCAGGTGGTCAAAGACTATGGCGGCCTCTTGCCCTCGGACAGAAAACAGCTCCTGGAGCTTCCAGGCATCGGCCCCTACACGGCGGGGGCAGTCCGCGCCTTTGCCTTCAATCTCCCTCAAGCGGCAGTCGACGGCAATGTTGTCCGGGTCTTTGCCCGCCTGGACGCCATGCCCCATGTCCAGGGCGACCCCAAGGCTTTGCGGGCCGTGAGCTCACAGCTTGAGGATCTTTTCCCCCAGGGTCGGGCAGGTGATTTTGCCGAGGCTTTGATGGAACTTGGCGCGGTTTGCTGTCTGCCGGCCGGGCCTGACTGCGGCGCCTGTCCGCTGTCGGCTGCCTGCCGGGCTTTTTTGTCGGGCACGGTCCTGGACTACCCGGTCAAAGCCCGGACGCCGGAACGCCCCGTAAGCCATCTGACCTACCTGCTGATCCACGACGGACGGTCAGTCTTTGTCAGCAAGCGGCCCCAGGGTCTCCTGGAAGGCCTCTATGAATTCATTTGGCTGGAGGGCAGGACAGGGCCGGAGGAAGAGGTCCGGATCAGGCAAGCCGTGGAGGAACTGACAGGCCGGACACAAATCCAGGCTGACTTCAAAGGCTTCAAGCGGTCCGTTTTTTCCCACCGTATTTGGGACATGGCCTTCTGGGAGGTCAGAATAAGAGAGCTGGAGCTGCCTCTGGTCTTCCAGGATAAGGGAGGGGAGGCCCCGACATTGATCCGGGTCGACATCGAAGACGTGCGGCAGATGCCTTTTCCCGCTTTTATGGCCGGCTGGCGTGACACCTTTTTGGAAGAGCAAAGCGGCCAATAAAAAACCCGGACCCCAAAGGATCCGGGTTTGGCTGCCGATCCAGGATTTGAACCCGGACAAACTGAGTCAGAGTCAGGTGTGCTACCGTTACACTAATCGGCATCGTCAAAGAGGCGACAAAAGGAATGATACCAGCGACGGACCTCCCTTGTCAAACGAATAATCCGCCTCGCTTATGCTAAGATGGAAAAAAGATTGGGATAAGGCGTAAGAAGCGGAGGACAGCACTTGCCGTCTAATCTATTTGCAAAAATCGGTGAATTTTTCAGTGAATTGAGGTACAGCCTTTCAGATGGCCTGCTTTTTCTCGGCGGTCCGCTGGATATGGTGGTGGCTCTCTTCGATATTGCCATTACAGCGCTGGTTCTTTATTTCATTCTCCTGCTCCTTCGGGATTCCCGGGCCTGGCAGCTGCTGCGGGGCATTCTGCTCATCGTCATCTTCGCTTTTGCGGCCAGTGCGGTGGGACTCAGCACCATTGGCTTCATGCTCAACCGGACCATCTCCATCCTGGCCATCGCCATCATTGTTATTTTCCAACCCGAACTCCGGAGGACCCTTGAAGCTGTTGGACGCAACAGGCTGTCATCGGTTAACTGGGACGGCTTCTCGGGGGCGTCAACTTCCCATCAGATGATCGAGGCCATTGTCAATGCCTGTGAGTGGATGTCGGAGACGCGGACCGGCTCCCTGATCATCGTAGAGCGTGATACCAGACTGGGCGAGTTTCACGAGCAGGAAAACGCGGTCCGGATCGACGCCGCTGTTTCTTCCTCCCTCCTGCGCCAGATTTTCTACGGGGGATCACCCCTGCACGACGGAGCTGTTCTGATCCGTGATGGCCGGATCGCTGCCGCGCGGGTCCACGTGCCTCTGTCGGACAATTACCATCTGCGCAGGGATTTCGGCTTGCGGCACCGGGCGGCGGTCGGTGTCAGTGAGATGGGCGACGCCGTCGCCATCGTTGTCTCGGAAGAGCGGGGAACCATCAGTATCGCCGTCAGAGGGGTCCTCCATGTTCTGGGCAACAGCGATGCCCTGCGGACCCAGCTCCACCGCCTGCTGGGGATCCAGGCAGATGAGGAGGACCGGCGCCTGCGGGTCCGTCTCCGCAATTGGCTTCGCAAACGCCGGGCTTTCCGCCAGGATCCGTCCGAAAACAACCAGATCGTCTCCAGCCACGATTTCCGGACGGAGAAAGCAGAAGAGGAGGGGGAGGCCGCCTATCCTGAACCGGAAGCCGGCAAGGTCAGAAAGCGCGTGTCTGATCGCAGCAGCCGCCGGATGACGGGTTCGCTCCTGTCCCGCAGACAGCGGATCGGCCTGGCCGTTGTCGCCTTCATCCTGGCCTGCTTCATATGGCTTTTCGTCCAGGTAACGGTCGATCCGGTCACAACCAAGACCTTTACCATCCCCCTGGCTCACTTCGGCGTCGACAAGGCGGCAGCCAACGGTTTCGGCGTCCAGGGCTACCCCATCGCCAATGTGCAGATCACCTTGCGGGGCAGGGAACAGGTTCTGGCCGGCATTACGCCTTCCAGCCTGGCTGCCTACATTGACGTCAGTGAAGTCAGCCGGCCTGGCCCGGTTCAGCTGGCCGTCAAGGTGGACACCAATACACTCATGTACACAAAGACCGAGCTGCTCTTTCCAGCGGCGGTGACCGTCAATATCTACGAACTGGACTAAGCGGACACCCCTGTCTTCCTGCCCTGCCAGGTGACAGCCGTCCGCTTTTTGTATGAAGGAAAAGAAGAGGAGGAAGACCATGAGCAGACTATTTGGAACCGATGGCGTTCGCGGCGTGGCCAACCAGGACCTGACGCCGGACCTGGCCTTCGCGCTGGGCCGGGCCGGGGCCATCGTCCTGACGGAAGAAACCCACCATAAGCCGACCTTCATCATTGGCTCTGATACCCGGGTCTCCTGCGGCATGCTGGGCTCCGCCCTGATCGCGGGCATCACCTCGGCGGGGGCCGATGTGATCGATGCCGGCGTTATCGCCACCCCGGGCGTGGCTTTCCTGACCTGTTATCTGGGGGCGGACGCGGGAGCCATGATCTCCGCTTCCCACAATTCCTATGAGTTTAACGGCATCAAGTTTTTTTCATCCGGAGGCTTCAAACTCCCGGACGAAACCGAGGATGCCATTGAAGCCCTGATCCAGAGCGGCTTTTGCGGGATTGACCGTCCGGTGGGAGACAGGGTAGGCCGCCTCAAGCGCTATGATCAGGGCCCGGAAGTTTACAAGAATCACCTGCTGGACCTGGCCGGTGTCGACCTTACGGGCATGCGCCTGCTTGTGGACTGCGCCAATGGGGCAAGCTACCATACGGCGCCCGGGCTCTTCCGCGACCTGGGAGCCCAGGTCATGACCGTGGGCAATGAACCCGACGGTTTGAATATCAACCGCGGCTGCGGATCTACCTACGCGGAGAAACTTGCCGCCCAGGTGGTAGAGACAGGTGCCCATCTGGGTCTTGCCTTTGACGGGGACGCCGACCGCCTGATCGCCATTGACGACCAGGGAGTCATCTGCGACGGGGACGTCATGATGGCCCTTTTGGCCCGCGACATGGACCGGGCCGGGAAACTGGCGAAAAAAACCATCGTGGCCACGGTCATGAGCAATTTCGGCCTGGAAAAGATGGCCGAAAGGGAAGGTTTTACCCTGGTACGGACGGCGGTAGGAGACCGCTATGTCCTGGAGCACATGCTGCAGGAGGACCTGTCGCTGGGCGGCGAGCAGAGCGGCCATGTCATTCTCCTGGATGACGCTACGACCGGTGACGGCCAGCTGACTGCCCTGCGTTTTATCCGGGCTCTGCTCAATCAGGGACCTTCTGTTCCCCTGAGTGAAGCCCGCCGCATCATCGACCTCTATCCCCAGGTTCTGGTCAATGTCCGTGTGGAAAGCGGCCAGGCGGCCCTGATCACCGGCCACCCGGAACTCCTGGAGGCCGTTCGCCTGACCGAGGACAAACTGGGCAGCGGGGGCCGGGTCCTGATCCGCAAGTCGGGGACGGAGCCCCTGATCCGGGTCATGATCGAAGGCCAGGATCAGGAGGAGATCAGCGCCTATGCCGCCGATCTCAAGGCGGTGATTGAGAAACTTGACCGCAAGGTTGGGGAAGACTGATTTATGCCAAGAGGAAAGGGCAGCCGCTTCGTTCTCGTCATGGTGCTGGCCAGCAGCCTCCTGCTCCTGCTTTCCGCATTCGGTGTCCTGCCCAAACCTATCCGGGGCGCCAAGCGCTTTCAGGTGGACAGTACGGCCACGGCACAGCCTTCGGGGACCTCAGAGCTGACGGGTGATACCGACCCCGGAGAAGATCCCGGGCCGCCCCTGGAGACGGATCCCCTGCCCGTGGAGTTGAAGGAGCTGCCGGTTTCCGGCAATGATCCGGATACCCTCGCGGCCGGAGGCACCTCTTTGCGCCTGTGGCCGGAATCCCTGGCCCTGCCGGTTCTCCATGCCCCGGATCTGGACGCCTATCTGGGACAGGAGGCGGCACCGCAGCCGCTCAAAGGGATTACGGTTATTCTGGATGCCCCTCACGGGGGCGCGGATACGGGTTCTGTCTGGGAGACGGGCAGAGAAGTCGTCATGGAGAAGACCCTGGTCCTGGATATTGCCATGGAAGCAGAAAAGGCATTGGCGTCGCTTGGGGCCACCGTTATCATGACCCGGACCACTGATGAGGAATTCTCTCTCTTCCGGACCGTGGCCAAGGCCGCCGATATCGCTCTGATCCGCTATGGTGACGCCGCGGTGGCCAACGGTTACAGCCGGGATCTGCCGGACAATCTCAGGCTTCTCATGGGCGATATCATCCGGATCAACCAGAACAGTCCTTCTTCAGGCGGGCGCGGCCTCTTCGGTTCCATCGGGACACCGCCCCAGCTCCGTCTGCTTTACGATATCGAATCCCAGTTTACCGATATCCTCTTCATCAATATTTCCCTGGCCTTTGACGTCAACGATCCCGGCAAACACGGCTCTCAGGCCTATTACATGTCAGCCGCCTTCGTTGAGAACGTTAATAACGGCTATGCCGACGGTCAGGACGCCCAGGCCCTGGCCCCCAATTACACCCTGATCGACAGCCAGGGAAGAGCCAGACTGGCCTCGCTCCTCAAGACCTCCCTGGCCGCCGCGGAGCCCCGGCTCTTACCCGAGGACGGGTCAGAAGCAGGTGCTCAGAAAGATATGGCGGTCTTAAGGCTGACGAATTTCGTATCGGCTTCCCTGGTGGCGGGTTATCTGTCAAACGAAGGCGACCGGCAGGTCTTAAACTCGGCCCAAGGCCGTCAGGCCATTGGCCAGGCTCTGGCCAGAGCCGTTCTTCAATACTACGTAACGGCTAGTCCCTGAGGTCGGACAACTTGACGAAATGGCTGACGTCAAGCTGGGTTATATCCAGTTTCTCCCCGGTCTCCCTTGCCTGAGCGGTCAATTCAGCCTGGATGGTCCGGGCCCTGTCGGCCTCGGTAATGATCAGGGTAATCTCCTTCTCCAGGTGGGCCAGGCGGTCGATCCAGCCGCCTGACGCGTCGTCCGTCTGACGGCAGTGAAGAACGGTGGCACCCGTCCCCCCAGAGCGCTCGACGGTGTCCATGATGGCGGCAGTCTTTCCCCGGTCACTGACAGTGAAGAGGGCAACCCATTTTTGGGCATCCGCTTCCCGGGGCATTGCCGCAACCTCTTCCTGGTCTCCGTTCTCACAGTCAGGTGCCATATCCAGGAGGCCGGCCACCCGTTCCAGGGCCAGGGCAAAAAGGATTCCGCGCCCGGGTTGGTCGGAGTGGAGCTCATGGTAGAGAGCGCTGTAGATGGCCTCGATGTGGCTGGCAGGGGTGACGATGAGGACAATCTCCTTCTGGGGGACGATTTCGAAATCGAATGTCCGGCGGCTGTGGTCTGCTGTCCCCATGGCCTTGAGAATGCTGGCGCCAACAGGGTGGCAGCGGCGGGCGCTTTCCACCACGTATTCACCTTCTCCTTCATTGACGATGACGGCGATCAGGTAAAAGTCAGGGGAGTTGACCGCCCCGGTGTCCGGTCTGTGAAGGAAGGCGATGCCGTGCAATTCCCTGCCGATCTGGAAGTGCTCGCAAAGACTGTCCATGAGGGCGGAATCTTCTTCCTGGGGGACCGTCAGCGTGATCATCTCGCGGCGGACGCCAGACAGGCCAAGCAGGGAGAGCAGGTGGCCGGGAACTGTCCCATGAGCAAAGAAGTGGCAGGCCCTCCGGGCCCCCTGCTGAAGGGCGAAGCGGGCCATGGCATCGGCTTTGCCGGGATTTGAAATGACCGTCAGCAAAGAGACAGGCTGCTCTGGCTGTAAATCACGATCCGACATGTTAATCCTCCTCTTCAATCCCGGGACTCTGAAGCTCCGGGGTGACAAGACTGGTTTGCTTTTGTTGACGCCTGCCGCGCCAGACCGAGATCAGGCCCAGAATCTGCAAGGTGATCAGGGGCGCCATGGCGACAAGGGCCACGACACCGAAGCCGTCCAGCAGCAGATCGGCTGTCGGAACGCCCTCGGCGATACCTTGCGTGAAGGCCAGGATAAAGGTGGCAGTCATGGGGCCGGAGGCGACGCCTCCCGCATCGAAGGCGATGCCCAGGAAAAGATCGGGCGTGAAGTAGCTCATGATCATGATCAGGATGTAGCCAGGCAGCAGGATATGCCAAAGCTCAAGCCCTGGGGTGTAAATGCGCAGGACGGCCAGAGCAACGGAAAAGGCGACCCCGACTGCCAGAAAAGCCAGGACGACCTTCCGGGGGATAATGCCGTCTGTCTCTTCCTCGACCGAAAGAGTCAGGACGTGGACGGCCGGTTCAGCGATGACGGTGGCCATGCCCAAAAAGAAGCCGGCCATAATGGTGATCAGGGGCTTGCCCCTGAGGACCAGTTCGTTACCGATCAGGTGGCCGGTGGACATGAAGCCGCCCATTACCCCCACCATGAAAAGGACCAGACCCAGGTAGCAGAAGAAGAGTCCCGTATAGACCCGGCTTTTCTCCCTGCCGCGGAGGGTCAGGACGGTGACGTGCAGGAGGAAAAAGATGATGACCAGGGGGGCCAGGCTGAGCAGGGAGTCCCGGAAGGAAACTCCGGCTGCCAGCCGGAAGGGCTCAAAGAAGCTTGCGGGGGGCTGCCAGCCCGCTCCAGGCGGCGGCGCCGCGTCAAAGGATTTCTGCAGGGCGCCCTGGGCAAGAACCGCCAGGATGGCTCCTGCGGAAGCCATGCCCACCAGGCCGAACTGATCCCGCGCGTCTTCGCGGCGGGAGGCGGTGACCTGGGCGACACCAGCTGCCAGAGCCAGGATAAAGGGGGTAGTGATCGCCCCGGTTGTAGCACCTGAAGCGTCAAAGGCAAAGTCGTGAAAGAGGGGCCGGTTGATGATGCTCAAAATCAGGATGACGCCGTAGGTGACCCAGAGAACATAGCGCAGGCGGATCTGCTTGATGATGCGCCAGAAACCCACCATGACCAGAAGGCCGACGCCGACAGAGACAACGATGACCATCTGCCATTTGGTGATGGAGAAGGAGGTCAGCTCCTGAACCTGGGCGGCCAGGATTTGCAGATCGGGTTCGGCGATGGAGATAAGAAAGCCTAAAAAGAGGCCGCCGGCAAGAAGAAGGGGCAGCTTGCCTGTATTGACCAGAAAGCGGCCGCCCAGCCGGCCGATAGGGGTTGCCCCCAGATCGACCCCGACCAGAAAGACCGCAAGGCCAATAATGACCAGAAAGGCTCCCAGGAGAAACTGGCCCATTTGCTGTCCGGTCAGCGGGGTTAGCGCGAAGTGCAGGACAATAACGAAGAGGGTAACCGGCAGGACCGCTGCTAAAACCTCTTTAATCTTTTCGGTGAACGTCCCCATGCGGACCCCCTCTTTTTTTGATCTCTCCTATTTTAGCCTAAGTGGCTGAGAATTGCGCACCAGGCCTCTCAGGCCTCAATATTGACAGAAAAGAAGGCATCGGTTAGGATAGCTTCTGCCACGCCTGCGTAGCTCAGCTGGTAGAGCAGCCGCCTTGTAAGCGGCAGGTCGGGAGTTCAAATCTGTCCGCAGGCTCCAAAAACCGCAAGGGATCGGATCCGGTTCCCTTGCGGTTTTTCTTATTTGCTGTACTGAGCCCTTTGGCCGCCCACCAGTTTGGGCCGGTACATAAGAGCTGTCAGTCTGGCCTGGCCGATCAGGCTGACAGCTAATCTGACGGGCCGCTGAACGAAACGGACGTGCATGCCGATTTCCGTGTCCCCAATATCCATACCCAGAGAGGCCTCGATGTGTTCGACCATGACAGGGTCGTCAAAGGCTGCATAGGCGGCCATGGAACAGGCGCCGCCCGCATGGAGGGCCGGGATGACACTGACTTCCTCCAGGTCCCGGTCCAGCATGATCTGACGCTCAAGGACCAGGGCCCGGTTGATGTGTTCACAACTCTGGACGGCCAGGTGGAGCTGATGGCGGCGGATCAGGGGCAGAAGGCTATCGATGACCAGCTGGCCCATCTCCAGGTTTGAAGCCTGGCCGATGGTCCGGCCCAGGATCTCACTGGTGCTGCAGCCAAGGACGAAAAGGTCGCCTGGCCTTGTGTAGCGGGCTTCTGCGATCAATTCCTCACAAGCGGCCTGTAAATCGCGCCGGATCAGGTCCAGCTCCCTGTCAGATGTGTTCATATATACTGCCTCCTCTAAGGTCAGGATTCTTTGTGGTTTTGAGGGTCGTCGCCCCAGAGCAGGAAGCCCATGTTGCGCAGGACGAAGCTGGTGGCGATCTCCACGATCTGTTTGACCGGTTCCCTCATATTGCTGGCAATCCAGTGTTCAATCAGGCCGCGCAGGCCGTTGATGACGAAAATGTAGTAGTACTCGATGCGGCTGACGTCAGTCTCCGATTCCAGGAGAGCCATGCGCTCAATGAGGACATCGTGGCCGGTGGACCAGATCTTGTCAAAGAAAGTACTGTCAGGGTTCTTTAGCAGGACCAGGCTGAGCTGGGGGTTGCTGCGGATGAAATGGAAGACCTCCGTCAGGACGGGCAGGGTAGGGTTGCCCGCTTCATCCGGCTCCACGTAAAGGACACTGTGCTCATCTGCCATGCTCAAATGAATCAGTTCCGCAAGCTGCAGGTAGATGTTGTTTTCCATCTGGATGAAGAGGTCATCAATGTTCTGGTAATGGAGGTAGAAGGTTGTCCGGCTGATGTCGGCTGCCTGGGTCAGTTCTGAAATGGTGATCTCCCGCAGGGGTTTCTCCAGGAGGAGCTCAACCAGGCTCTGTTGAAGAGCCAGGGCCGTCCGCCGGCTGCGCCTGTCTCCGCCCAGGGGCCGGATCATGAGCTTGGGAGGCGGGGAGACCGGCAGTTTCTGTTTTCTCGCGGGGAGGGGTCCGTCATGAGCAGGCATGCTTGCAGCTCCTTTTTAGAATTCGAATTTTTGTGTTTTCTTGTGACAATCGTAACATAATCTTGACAATAATTCGACATGTGTCGATTAAACGACACATGTAGCCATTCCGTTACTTGCTTATGAAATAAGGGCCTCCCTATACTGGACAGGCTAAGCCCAAATGCGCGCCAAGACAGCCTTTGAACAGCAAGGAACCTATGAACAAACTGGCATCACTCATTATCCGATACAGGGGCCTGATCCTGGCCCTCTTTATTGTGCTGTCCCTGGTCAGCGGTTATCTGGCTACAAAGGTTCAAACCAATTTCGATCTCTTCTCCTATGTTCCCAAGGATGTGGCTTCCACGGTCGCTATCGAGACCATGATGGGTGAATACCAGCAGGACATTCCCAACGCTGAGATCGGCATTCCGGATCTGACCATCTCGGAAGCCTTGGCGGCCAAGGCCAATCTGGCAGCCCTGCCCTTTGTCAAGGAAGTCCTCTGGCTGGATGACCAGCTGGATCTGGCCAAACCCCTGGACCTTCACGATCAGAAGGTGGTTGAAGGCTTTTACAAGGAGGGGATGGCCCTCTACCACATCACAGTCGATGAAGATGCCAAGGCCCAGGATGTTCTGACCCGGCTGCAGGAGCTGGCGGGCCCGGATGGTGCGGTCCGGGGTCAGGTAGTGGAGACGGCCCACATGCAACGGGCCATCACACTGGAGATTACCCGGATCACTTTAATTGCAGTTCCCATCGCCCTGATCATCCTTCTGGCAGCCACCAAATCCTGGTTCGAGCCGGCCCTCTTCCTGATCGTCATCTTCGTCGGTGTTCTGCTCAACATGGGGACCAATGTGATCTTCAAGGACGTGTCCTTTATTACCCAGGCGGTCGGATCCATTCTGCAGCTGGCCGTCTCCATGGATTACGCCATCTTCCTCCTCCACCGCTTCAGTGATTACAGGGAAGAGGGCTACCCCATCGCCGAAGCCATGAAAATGGCTATCGTCAAGAGTTTCGCTCCCATTCTCTCTTCGGCTTTGACCACCTTCTTCGGTTTTCTCATGCTGATCTTCATGCGCTTCCGCATAGGGCCCGACCTGGGCATCGTCCTGGCCAAGGGCGTCCTTTTCAGTCTCTTCAGTGTCTTCATTCTCCTGCCGGTTCTGGCTGTATACACATACAAGCTGATTGACAAAACCACCCACAGGAGTTTCCTGCCCTCCTTTAAAGGTTTCAGCCGTCTTGTTGCCAAGATCGGGATCCCCCTCATGATCGCGGCGGCTCTGGTCATTGTTCCCGCCTATATTGGCCAGCGCTCCAACCACTTTCTCTACGGAGCGCAAACTTATCCCCAGGACTCGCGGGAGGCCCGGGACGCCGAGGCCCTGGACGCCCGTTTCGGAGAGAACATGCAGATGGTACTCCTGGTCCCCAAGGGGGAGTGGGCGGCAGAAGAGCAGCTTGCCGAGGATCTTCTGGATTTGCCCCAAATGAAATCGGTCGTGGGCTATGTGACTCAGGTGGGTAATGGAATCCCGCCCGATCTTCTGCCTGACCGGCTTATCTCCGCTCTCATTTCGGACCATTACAGCCGCATGATCCTGATCGCGGAGTCGCCGGCGGAAAGCCCCGAAACCTACGAGCTGGCGGAGACAATCCGGGCCATGGCCGACCAGGCTTACCCGGATCAGGAGACCCACCTGGCCGGGGCCAATTTCGTCCTCCTTGACATGAAGACGACCATCAATCAGGATCTGTCCATTGTCAACGGCCTGGCCATCCTAGCCATCGCCCTGGTCATCATGCTGACCTTCCGGTCTCTGGCCCTTCCGGCCCTGCTGGTCCTGACCATTGAACTCTCGGTCTGGATCAACCTGGCCATCCCCTATTTGACGGGCACCCCTCTCAACTTCATCGGCTACCTGGTCATCAGTACGGTCCAGCTGGGGGCTACAGTAGACTACGGTATCCTCATGGCTCAGCACTACATGGACCACCGCCGCCTTCTCAACCGCAAGGAGGCCGCCATGCGGACTGTTCAGACTGTGGCCGGTTCCATCATCCCGCCTGCCCTGATTCTGGCCTCGGCGGGCTTTGTCCTTTCCTTTGTATCCAGTATTTCGGTCGTCTCCGAGCTGGGCGGCGTTCTGGGGCGCGGAGCCCTGACCTCCCTGGTCATGGTTCTCTTTCTTCTGCCCAATCTGCTCAGGCTCTTCGACCGCTTCATCGAGAAGACCACCATGAAGGTTCAATTCCTCCCGGATCCCCATTCCTACAGGCGGCAATCTTCCAGGGAGGTCTCAGTCAGAGAGGGCGCGAAAGATAAGCGCCCGGCAAAGAGGTACGCAATGAATGCGATCCGTATAAAAAAGAGAAAACGTTCCGGCCGTAAGGCCTGGGCCAGAAGTATCACCGGCTTCCTGCTCCTGGCCCTTTTCCTCTCGGTCATGCCCGGCCTGGTCCAGGCAGACAGGACCAAGGATCTGGTTATCTTTACCAACGGGGATACCAGCAAAAGAGAGGTTGTCTACGCTAAACTGACCGCTTCCGGGGAGGTCTCCCAAATTTACGTGGTCAACCATTTTCATCCCAAGAGGACCATGACTCTGACGGACCACGGGGACTATTCGAGTGTCATTCAGCTGACCGGCAGCACGGCGCCTCAAATGGAAGGGGATCAGGTGACCCTCCAGGATGTTCTGGGGCCCTATTATTACCAGGGCAACATGAAGTCAAGGGATCTTCCCTGGCTCTTCGATATCACCTACAGGCTGGACGGGGAGAAGCAGTCTCCCCGGAGTTTGTCAGGAGCGGCAGGCCATTTGGAAATGGAGCTTGCCATCAGCCGCAACCCCGCCATGGATCCATCCTTCTTCAACCATTACGCCTTGCAGATCAGTATTCCGGTCGACCCGGAACGGGCCCTTATTGAGGCCGCCAGCGAAGGCTTCCTGGTCTCGACGGCCGGGACGGAGCACCAGCTCAATTACATCGTATTGCCCGGCCAGGAAACGGTTATCCGCCTGGTCATGGAGGTCCAGGACTTTGCCATGGGCCAGATAACTCTGGCCGGCGTCCTTCTGTCTTTTGACCTGGATCTGTCGTCCATGGATGATGAACTGGAACCGCTGGATCAGCTCTCGGAGGGGATTGCGGAGTTCGCCAAGGGAGCCGCCCAGCTCAAGGCCGGATACAGGGATCTCATGCAGGCTTTCAAGGAAATCAAATCGGGAGCCGGCCAATTGGCCGACGGCGGCCAGGACCTGGACCAGGGAGTCCAGCTTCTGCGGGCTGGCGCCCGGACCCTCCTTAGCGAGGGCCAGAGGCTCAAATCAGGTTCCCAGGAGATACTGGACGGGTTGACTATGGTCACCGACCAACTCCCGGACGCAGATGTTTTTGAGGGAATTGACATTCCTGAGTTCGGACCGGAGGATCTGGAAAGGCTGGAAGGTATCATCGAGTTTCTGGAATTGCTGCGCTCGGCCCTCCAGGTTATGAGCGGCTATGAGCAGGAACTTGAACAGGTCCGGGTCATCATGCAGGAGCTGATCGCCTTGATACGGGACCTGGATCTGCCCGAGCAGGCCGACTTCCCGGATACAGCTCAGGGTTGGAAGGATTATCTGGAGGGGGACTATGGACTTCCCCTGCCTCTGCCCGACGACGTCTATGAGCAATTGGCTGCTCTGACCCGGCTTTCCAATGATCTGGGCCTTATCAGTCAGGTTCTGGACAGTTTGTTTGAGCTTTTGGACGGTATGGTTGATCTGGACATGGATACCGCTGCCATGCTTGAAAGCCTGGATTCTCTTCTGGTTCAGGCGGAGCAGATCATGGGGCTGATCTCAATGGTAGGCCCCATGTTCAGTCAGTTCGGTGAGCTCATTGACGGCCTCAACCAGCTTCAGCAGGGTTATCAGGAGTTCCATGGCGGTTTGACCCGCTACATCGATGAAGGGGTCGGCGGCCTGGTCCGGGGCCTTGAAGGTACGGAGGGGTCACCCGGCCTGGCGCCCGGAACCAGTGACTATGTCCAGGGTGTCACTTCCCTCAAGGATGGCCTCGACCAGTATTACAGCCAAGGCATGGTTCGCTTTGCCGGCGGTCTCAACCAGCTTTCTGCCGGTGCCGCGCTCATGAGCGATGAAACGGGCGATCTGCGCACTCTCTTCGAGGAAGCCATAGAGGAAAAACTGGCGGAGTTCAGCAATGAGGGCTTTGTCCCTGTTTCCTTCGTTTCCAGCCTCAACCGGGAAGTATCAAGCCTTCAGTTCGTCTTGATGACAGAGGAAATTCCCCCTGCCCGTTAGGGAGGCCCTGGGATAAGAAAAGGCACCGGCTGCAGCCAGTGCCTTTTTTGATGAAGTCCTGTCAGAGGACTTTATTTGGTCCGTTTGAGAACGGTCACATCCGAACCGTCGTAGAGCGTAAGGGTGTCGCCGGAAATCTCGTAACGCATCACTGTCTCTTCCTTCTGGCCGAAGAAACTGACCGTCAGGGTCAGTTTGTCGCCGGAAGTCTTGTACTTGGTCTTCAGCAGATTCATGAGCTCATACATACCCTTGTGCTCATCGGGTGTCCCCTTGGGAGCTTCATAGGTCAGGGTGCCGCCCTTGAAATTGAAGATCATCCCCTCGTCGTAGTCGCTCCATCCTTCCGTATCAACAACCGTCCATTTGCCGGCGATGCCGCCCTTGCCGCCTCCGCCCAGGGTCAGGACCAGGGCAAGGACGATGATGAGGACCAAGACACCCGCGCCGATACCGATCATCAGGCCGGTCTTTTTCTTCTTGGGAGCCTGGGGCGGATAGCCGTAAGGAGCCTGCGGCTGATAGGGGGCCTGCTGGGGCGCGTAGGCCTGAGGCGGCTGCGCGTAAGTCTGCTGCTGGACCGGGGCCGGGGGCGGCGCGTAGGTCTGTTGGGGTGGTGGTGTGTAAGCCGCCGGAGCCGGAGGCGGTATAGGTTGGGGTGTTTCTGGCACAGGGGGCGCTGCCGCCTGGGGGGCTTCCGAAGCCGCCGGGACTTCATTGGCCTTCAAGGGATTGCCGCAGGTCGTGCAGAATGCCGCTTCGTCAGCGTTTTGGGCTCCGCAGTTGGTACAAAACATGGTCAGATCCTCCTTGGGGATGGGAGTGGCCCTTTTTGGAACCACAGCCAGGTGCGCCGCAAGCGGCACGCAGGGCAGTCACAATTTATTTATTCTTGTCCGAAAGCAGTTGCCGGATATCCTGCAGAAGCGAAAGCTCTGACTCTTGCGGCTCTGCCTCCGGAGCTTCGGCCGTTTCCTCGGTTTTTTTCCTGCGCATCTTGTTGACCGCTTTCATGACCAGGAAAAGGAAGAAAGCGACGATCAGGAAGGTGATCAGGGATTGGATCAGCTGGCCGTAAGTGATGGCAACTTCCTCAGACACTCCCTCAACTCCCTGTTTCAGGACGATCTTCAGATAGGAGAAATCAATCCCGGCTGTCAGAAAGCCGATGATGGGCATAAGGATATCGTTGACAACGCTGTCAACGATGGCCTTGAAGGCAAGACCTAAAACGAAGCCGATGGCGGCATCCATGACAGAGCCATTGGCGATGAATTCCTTAAATTCCTTGATCATAAAACAGTAACCTCCATGCTGATCGGACTTGCTGATACACAAAGAGAGTATAACAAAAGATGCTTAATGAACGGTACAAATGTTCCGATTCCTCTGGCTGAAAAGGAAACTCAGCCGCGGGCGAAAGGGCGGATGCCGGCGGGCTCTTTGCCGGCCTCATAGCTGAGAGCCACGGTGAAGCGGCAATCGGCCTGCTTGCCCAGTTCCTCCAGACGGTTCAGAAAGGCGATCAGCTCGGATGGTTTTTGCCTGCCCGCGATCTGAAAGATGCAGTCGATATAAACGTGGGTGATATCGTAGTCTTTGGCGTTCATGCCGGCCAGAAAAGCCAGGAGCTGACCGAAGTCCTGGACAGGGTATTCCTTGATATCAATGCGGCGGACTGCGTGGGGGACCAGATGGTCGCCGAATCCGTACTCGATAAAAATGATATTGGCGTTCTTATCCGCCGCCTTGCCTGCCATTTCCTCCAGCATGCGCGGCGTTTTCCCTGAACCTTTCCCTCCGACAATGGCGTCAACGTACATATCTACCTCCCGTAGCCTTTTTGAAGGCAGTCCGCCTGCAGAAAGAGAGGCGGATCCGCTTGTCTTTATCATACGCTATCAGGCCTCCCTTGTGTGCCTTCTTGTGGTGCAGGAGTGTTTTTCGGACCATTGTGGATTTTTTTATTGCATGTCAGCACAATGTTCAGTATTGTGTAGGTACAGAGAAAGACAGGAGGCAGCCCATGACCCTGAGAGACTTTCAAGTGGATGATTTGCGAGATGCCGTTGAGGGGATGTGCGAGCCGGGAGCCTGTGAAATGCCGGCCGATGTCCTGGCCGCCATGGAGGCAGCCCTGGAAAAGGAAGACGGGGATAACGCCCGCTCCGTTCTCAGGGAGCTGCTGGACAACTACCGGATCGCCAGGGAGGAGCGGATCCCCATCTGCCAGGATACGGGCATGGTGGTGGTCTTTCTGGATGTCGGCCTGGATGTCCGCCTGATCGGCGA
>Ga0265293_10001597_pt1 | contig 48757 bp, 56 predicted proteins | sample Munlanlewell138R_FD_192505 | JGI IMG/M metagenome (GOLD analysis project Ga0265293, IMG submission 192505) | Leachate microbial communities from a municipal landfill in Southern Ontario, Canada - Leachate well 138R | ecosystem: Engineered > Solid waste > Landfill > Unclassified | place: Canada... | reverse complement strand
AAACAAAAAACCCGCCTTGCGGCGGGTCTTAAGACAAGCTAAGTGCTTGATTTTGTTGGTTGCGGAGGCAAGATTTGAACTTGCGACCTTTGGGTTATGAGCCCAACGAGCTACCAGGCTGCTCCACTCCGCGTCAAGACTGAAATTATATCACGCTTTTTCGCCGTCTTCCGCCGGCGTTTCCTCTGCCGCACGATCGACCAGCTCGACCAGGGCCATCGGGGCATTGTCGCCCACGCGGAAGCCCATCTTCAGGATGCGGGTGTAGCCACCCGGACGGGCCTTGAAGCGCGGGCCCAGTTCGTCGAACAGCTTGACCACGACGTCGCGGTCGCGCAGGCGGTCAAACGCCAGGCGGCGGTTGGCCACGGTGGGCTCCTTGGCCAGGGTGATCATGGGTTCCACCACGCGCCGCAGCTCCTTGGCCTTGGGCAGGGTGGTCTTGATGACCTCGTGCGTGAGCAGCGAGTTCATCATGTTGCGCAGCATCGCCTGGCGGTGCTCGCTGGTGCGGTTCAGTTTGCGCAGACCGTGTCCGTGACGCATTTTCAGTTTCCTTTCAGTGTTTTGCCCCCAGCCGTGTCAGGTACTGGGAGGGGTCGTCAGACGTATTGACGGAGGGTTGACAATCGGCGGATCAGTGCTTGTCCAGACCGGCGGGCGGCCAGTTTTCCAGCTTCATGCCCAGGGTCAGACCGCGCGAAGCCAGCACTTCCTTGATTTCGTTGAGCGACTTGCGACCCAGGTTCGGGGTCTTGAGCAGCTCGTTCTCGGTGCGCTGGATCAGGTCACCGATGTAGTAGATGTTCTCGGCCTTGAGGCAGTTGGCCGAGCGCACGGTGAGTTCGAGTTCGTCCACCGGGCGCAGCAGGATCGGATCGAACTTCTCTACCGGGCGGGACGCCTGGTTATCGAAGTCGAGTTCGGCACCTTCAAGCTGCGCGAACACCGCCAGTTGCTCGACCAGGATCTTGGCCGAGGCGCGCACGGCCTCTTCCGGGCCGATGGAGCCATTGGTCTCGATCTCCAGCACCAGCTTGTCCAGATCGGTACGCTGCTCGACGCGCGCGCTTTCGACGGTGTAGCTCACGCGCTTGATCGGCGAGAACGAGGCGTCCAGCACGATGCGGCCCAGCGAACGGGTGTCGTCGCTGCGACGCAGGTTGCCCGGCACATAGCCACGGCCCTTTTCCACCTTGATCTGCATGTCCAGCTTGGCGCCCTGCGACAGGGTGGCGATGACGTGCTCGGGATTGACGATTTCGACGTCATGCGGCGTCTGGATGTCGGCTGCGGTGACAACACCCTCACCGTCCTTGCGCAGGCTCAGCGTGACCTCATCGCGGTTGTGGAGCTTGAACACCACGCCCTTGAGGTTCAACAGCATGTTGACGACGTCTTCCTGCACACCGTCGATCGACGAATACTCGTGCACGACGCCCGCAATGGTCACCTCGGTGGGGGCATGCCCGACCATCGAGGAGAGCAGCACACGGCGCAGCGCGTTGCCCAGGGTGTGACCATAACCGCGCTCGAACGGCTCCAGGGTCACCTTCGCACGGTTGGCCGAGATTTGCTCGACATTGATGGTTTTGGGCTTGAGCAGATTGTTCAACATTCAGACTTCCTTCAGTTCCCTCGGCTCGTTACACCGATAAGGCAGACGGAGCATGGCCCGGACGCGCGGCGGCCGCGCGTGCCGGGAACGGAATTAACGCGAATACAACTCGACAATCAGCGATTCGTTGATGTCGGCACCGAACTCGTCGCGATCAGGCGTCTTCTTGAAGACACCCTCGGCCTTGTCGGCCGACACTTCCACCCAGCCCGGGAAACCGATCTGCTTGGCCAGATCCAGTGCCTCGATCACGCGGGTCTGCTTCTTGGCCTTCTCGCGCACGGCGACCACATCGCCCGCCTTGACTGCATAGGAGGGAATGTTGACGGGGTTGCCGTTGACCGTGATGGCCTTGTGCGACACCATCTGGCGTGCTTCGGCGCGGGTCGAGGCGAAGCCCATGCGGAACACCACGTTGTCCAGACGCGACTCCAGCAGGAACAGCAGGTTGGCACCGGTGTTGCCACGGCGGCGGTCGGCCTCGGCAAAGTAACGGCGGAACTGCTTTTCCAGCACGCCGTACATGCGCTTGACCTTCTGCTTCTCACGCAGCTGCAGACCGTAATCGGACGTGCGCTGGCCAGACGTGCGGCCATGCTGGCCGGGCTTGGAGTCGAACTTGGCCTTGTCGCTGATAGAGCGGCGGGCGCTCTTGAGCAGCAGGTCGGTGCCTTCACGGCGGGAAAGTTTGGCCTTGGGGCCGAGATAACGTGCCACGTTGGGTTCCTTGTCGTTTCTGCCGCGACCCGGGTCCGGCCAGCAGGCGGGACACCATCGCGGGAGCCTTCCGATGTCTCGGGGGCAGTGGGCTTAGCAAAAATGCCACCGCAGCGTGACTGCGGTGGCGCTCGAAAAAGCTTTTGATTTTACCGCGGGGGAATCCTCCACGGCAAGTGTCGCTTCAGATCAGATGCGGCGGCGCTTTTGCGGACGGCAGCCGTTGTGTGGCACCGGGGTCACGTCGGAGATGGACGTGATGCGGATGCCCAGGGCGCCCAGGGCGCGCACGGACGACTCGCGACCCGGGCCAGGACCCTTGATCTCGACGTCCAGGTTCTTGATCCCTTGTTCCATGGCGGCGCGGCCAGCCATTTCGGATGCCACCTGGGCAGCGAAGGGGGTCGATTTGCGCGAACCCTTGAAGCCCTGGCCACCCGACGACGCCCAGGACAGAGCGTTGCCCTGGCGGTCGGTGATGGTGATGATGGTGTTGTTGAACGAGGCGTGCACGTGGGCAATGCCGTCCGCAATGTTCTTGCGGACCTTCTTGCGGACACGGGCGGCGGCGCTGGATTGTTGCTTAGCCATGGAAATCCTTCAAACCCTTTTATTTCTTCAGCGACTGGGCAGCCTTGCGCGGACCCTTGCGCGTGCGCGCATTGGTCTTGGTGCGCTGGCCACGCACCGGCAAGCCGCGGCGATGGCGGAAGCCGCGGTAGCAGCCGATGTCCATCAGGCGCTTGATGTTCATCGTCGTTTCGCGGCGCAGGTCACCTTCGATGGTGAACTGGCCAACCTGGTCGCGCACCTTTTCGAGCTCGGCGTCGGTCAGGTCCTTGATCTTCCGGCTGTACTCGATGCCGGCAGCTTCGCAGATCTTGCGAGCACGGGTACGCCCGATGCCGAAGATGGCGGTCAGGCCGATCTCAGCATGCTTGTGTGGCGGAATGTTGATACCTGCAATACGTGCCATGTGGGTCCTCTAAAGGCTCAGCCTTGACGCTGTTTGTGACGCGGGTCGGTGCAGATGATGCGCACCACGCCCTTGCGACGGATGATCTTACAGTTGCGGCACATTTTTTTGACCGAAGCCGAAACTCTCATAGTCTTCTCCTAAATACTTCCAGATACGTTCGACAGATGACCTGTCACTTGGTGCGGAACACAATCCGCGCCCGGGTGAGGTCATAAGGCGTGAGCTCCACTTTGACCTTGTCCCCCGGCAGGATCCGGATGTAGTGCATCCGCATCTTGCCGGAAATGTGCCCCAGGACCACGTGCCCGTTTTCGAGCTTGACCCTGAAGGTGGCGTTGGGGAGGTTTTCGATCACCTCGCCCTGCATTTCGATAACGTCGTCCTTGGCCATGATGGCACTCAGAGGGTGGTTTTGAAATTCGCCTTCTTCAACAGTGATTCGTACTGTTGGGACATCATGTAATTTTGCACCTGGGACATGAAGTCCATCGTCACCACCACAATGATCAGCAGCGAGGTGCCACCGAAATAGAAGGGAACGTTGTACTTCAGGATCAGGAACTCGGGCAACAGACAGACAGCGGTGATGTAGATGGCACCAGCCAGCGTCAGCCGCAGCAGGATCTTGTCGATGTAGCGTGCCGTCTGGTCTCCCGGCCGAATACCGGGGATGAACGCGCCGCTCTTCTTCAGGTTGTCGGCTGTCTCCCGGCTGTTGAACACCAGGGCCGTGTAGAAGAAGCAGAAGAAAATGATCGCTGCAGCATAGAGGCCGACATAGATCGGCTGGCCAGGCGACAGCGCCGAGGCGATGTCACGCAACCACCGGGTCGAGTCACCGGAGCTCACCCAGCTGACGATGGTGGTCGGCAACAGGATGATGGACGAGGCAAAGATCGGCGGAATCACGCCAGCCATGTTCAACTTCAGCGGCAGGTGGGACGACTGGCCACCATAGACCTTGTTGCCCACCTGGCGGCGTGCGTAATTCACCAGAATCTTGCGCTGACCGCGTTCCACGTACACCACGAACCAGGTCACCACCGCCACCAGGACGATGATGAACAGGGCCACCAGGATGTTCATGGCACCGGTGCGCACCAGCTCCAGCAGACCACCGACGGCGCTCGGCAGACCGGCCGCGATACCCGCGAAGATCAGCAGCGAGATGCCGTTGCCCAGACCACGCTCGGTGATCTGTTCACCCAGCCACATCAGAAACATGGTGCCTGCCACCAGGCTGACCACCGCAGTGATACGAAAGCCCAGGCCGGGACTGATGACCAGGCCCGCCTGACCTTCGAGAGCCAGGGCGATGCCCATGGCCTGGAAGATCGCCAGTGCCAGCGTACCGTAGCGCGTGTAGGAGGTGATCTTGCGGCGCCCGGCTTCCCCTTCCTTTTTCAACTGCTCGAACGTGGGCACCACGTAGGTCATCAACTGCATGATGATCGATGCCGAGATGTACGGCATGATGCCCAGCGCAAAGACGGTGAAGCGCGAGAGCGCACCGCCCGAGAACATGTTGAACAGACTGAGGATGCCGCCCTGCTGCCCCTTGAAGAGCTGCTCGAGCTGGGCCGGGTCGATTCCCGGCACCGGGATATGCGCCCCGATGCGGTAGACGACCATCGCCATCAGCAGGAAGATCAACCGGCGACGCAGGTCGCCGTACTTGCCCGCCTTGGCCAGAGTCGTGGAGCCGGTTGCCACAGAGTGCCTTTGCGTCGTTAAGCCGATCAGGCAGCCACGGAGCCACCAGCCGCCTCGATGGCAGCCTTGGCACCTGCCGTCGCGGCGATGTCCTTGAGGGTGACGGCGCGGGTGATCTCACCGGTCTTGACGACCTTCACGCGCTTGGCCAGCTGGCCGACCAGGCCTGCCTGCTTGAGCGCCAGCACGTCGACCTCGGCCACGTCCAGGGCGTTCAATTGCGCCAGGGTCACCTCGGCGTTGAAGCGCAGGGTCTGCGACTTGAAGCCGCGCTTGGGCAGACGACGCTGCAGCGGCATCTGGCCGCCTTCGAAGCCCACCTTGTGGTAGCCACCGGAGCGCGACTTCTGGCCCTTGTGACCGCGGCCGGCGGTCTTGCCCAGGCCGGAGCCGATGCCGCGGCCGACACGGCGCGCAGCGTGCTTGGCGCCGGCTGCGGGTTGAATGGTGTTGAGTTCCATGGCTTGTGTGTCCTTACCGGGTGCCGTGTTCACAGCACCTTGACGAGGTAGCTGACCTTGTTGATCATGCCGCGCACGGCCGGGGTGTCCTGCAGCTCGCTCACGCTGTTGAGCTTGCGCAGGCCCAGGCCGCGAATGGTGTCGCGGTGCGACTGCTTGCAGCCGATGGGGCTGCGAACCAGCTGGATCTTGACGGTGGTTGGGGTGGTCATGGTCGCTCCAATCAGCCCAGAATTTCCTCGACCGACTTGCCGCGCTTGGCAGCGATCTCGGCAGGCGTGGTCGAATTCTTCAGTGCGTCCATCGTGGCGCGCACCAGGTTGTAGGGGTTGCTCGAGCCGTGGCTCTTGGCCACGACGTCGGTCACGCCCAGCACTTCGAAGACGGCGCGCATCGGGCCGCCGGCAATGATGCCGGTACCCTTGGAGGCGGGCAACATCATGACGCGCGAGGCACCATGCTCACCGTGAACGGCGTGGTGCAGGGAACCGCTCTTGAGCGACACCTTGATCATGTTGCGGCGGGCCTGCTCCATGGCCTTTTGCACGGCCACGGGCACTTCGCGGGCCTTGCCCTTGCCCATGCCGACACGGCCGTCGCCATCGCCGACCACGGTCAGCGCGGCGAAACCGAGGATACGACCACCCTTGACCACCTTGGTCACGCGGTTGATCGCGATCATCTTTTCGCGCAGACCGTCGTCGTTCGCTTCGTTCTTCACGTTAGCCTGAAATTTAGCCATTTTGTGTATCCCGTCTGATCAGAACTGCAGACCGGCTTCACGAGCCGCATCGGCGAGGGCCTTGACACGGCCGTGGTAGGCAAAACCGGCGCGATCGAAGGCGACCTTCTCGATGCCGGCGGCCTTGGCCTTCTCGGCAATGCGCTTGCCGATCAGGGCAGCGGCGGCGGTGTTGCCGCCCTTGCCGGCGCCACCGATCTGGCTGCGCACCTCGGCTTCGACGGTGGAGGCAGTGGCCAGCACCTTGGTGCCATCGCCGGAGATGACGCTGGCATAGATGTGCAGGTTGGTGCGGTTCACGGTCAGGCGAACAGCTCCCTGCTGCCCGATACGGATACGCGTCTGGCGGGCACGGCGCAGGCGTTGCTCTTTTTTCGTCAGCATGATCCTGATCCTTACTTCTTCTTGGTTTCCTTGATCACGACCTTCTCATCCGCATAGCGGATGCCCTTGCCCTTGTAGGGCTCCGGGGGGCGCACGCCGCGCACTTCGGAAGCGATCTGGCCCACGCGCTGACGATCAGCGCCCTTGATGACGACCTCGGTCGGCGTCGGGGTCTCGGCCTTGATGCCGGCGGGCATCTCGATTTCGACCGGATGCGAGAAGCCGACGTTCAGGTTCAGCTTGTTGCCTTGAGCCTGGGCCCTGAAGCCCACGCCCAGCAGGGTCAGCTTCTTCTCGAAACCCTTGCTCACGCCCGTGACCATGTTGTTCACCAGCTGGCGCATGGTGCCCGACATGGCGTTGGCCTCACGCGATTCGTCGGCCGGCGTGAACGTGAGCACGCCAGCGTTGTTCTCGATCTTGACCAGGGCATTTTCGGCCAGGCTCAATGCGCCCAGCGAACCCTTGACGTTGACCAGCCCGTCCTTGACGGCTACCTCGACCCCGGCGGGGACGGCAACCGGTTGCTTACCAATACGTGACATTTCAGTTTCTCCTCAATGCCCGCATCAGGCGACGTAGCACAGCACTTCGCCACCGACGCCGTCGGCACGGGCCTTGCGATCGGTCATCACGCCCTTGGGGGTGGTGACGATGGCCACGCCCAGACCGTTCATGACCTGGGGCAGGGCGTCACGGCCGCGGTAGACGCGCAGGCCCGGCTTGCTCACGCGCTCGATGCGCTCGATCACGGGGCGGCCGGCATAGTACTTCAGGGCAATCTCGAGTTCGCTCTTGCCGCCCTCGTTCTTCACCTTGAAGCCATCGATGTAGCCTTCGTCCTGCAGGACCTTGGCAATCGCAGCCTTGAGTTTGGATGCCGGCATCGACACGGTGGTCTTCTCGACCATCTGCGCGTTGCGGATGCGGGTCAACATGTCAGCGATAGGATCACTCATGCTCATTTGTGGTTCTCCTAGGGCTTACCAGCTGGCCTTGGTCACACCGGGGATCTCGCCGGCGAAGGCCATTTCACGGACCTTGGCACGGCCGAGGCCGAAGTGGTTGAACGTGCCACGCGGACGACCGGTGATCTCGCAGCGGTTGCGCTGGCGGGTCGGGTTTGCGTTGCGGGGCAGCTTCTGCAGCGCCAGACGGGCGGCGTCGCGCTCTTCATCAGAACGCTTGGCATCGTTGGCGGTAGCCTTGAGTTCGGCGTATTTCTTGGCGAACTTGGCGGCGAGCTTTTCGCGCTTGAGTTCACGTTGGAGTAGTGCTTGCTTAGCCACGCGCCACCTCAGTTCTTGAACGGGAAACGGAAACCCGCCAGGAGTGCCTTGCACTCGTCATCGGTCTTGGCGGTCGTCGTGATGGAGATGTTCAGGCCACGCAGGGCGTCGACCTTGTCGTACTCGATCTCGGGGAAGATGATCTGTTCCTTGACACCGATGTTGTAGTTGCCACGGCCATCGAATGCCTTGCCGGAAATACCACGGAAGTCACGCACCCGCGGCAGGGCCACGGTGACGAAACGGTCCAGGAATTCATACATGCGGGCGCCACGCAGCGTCACCATGCAGCCGATGGGCTGCTGTTCGCGGATCTTGAAACCGGCGATGGCCTTCTTGGCCTTGGTGACGACAGGCTTCTGACCGGCGATCTTGGTCAGGTCGGCGACGGCGTTGTCCATCACCTTCTTGTCGGCCACGGCTTCGCTCACACCCATGTTCAGGGTGATCTTGGTGATGCGCGGCACCTCCATGGGCGACTTGTAGCCGAACTTCTCGGTCAGCGCGGGAGCGATCTTGTCGCGGTAGATGTCTTGAAAGCGTGCCATGGTCATGCCACCTTGATTTCTTCGCCGCTGGACTTGTAGACGCGGACCTTCTTGCCATCGGCCAGCGCCTTGATACCCACGCGATCAGCCTTGCCGGTGGCCGCATTGAAGATGGCCACGTTGGACTGGTGGATGGGCATGGTCTTCTCGACGATGCCACCGGTCACACCCTTCATGGGATTGGGCTTGGCGTGCTTCTTGACGATGTTCACGCCTTCGACGACCACACGGTCTTCGGCTGCACGCAGCAGCACCTTGCCGCGCTTGCCTTTGTCGCGGCCGGCGATCACGATGACTTCATCGCCCTTACGAATCTTGTTCATGATGATTCCTCAGAGAACCTCGGGGGCCAGGGACACGATCTTCATGAACTTCTCGGTACGCAGTTCGCGCGTGACCGGGCCGAAGATGCGGGTGCCAATGGGCTCCAGCTTGGCGTTGAGCAACACAGCGGCGTTGCCATCGAACTTGATCAGGGCACCATCGGGGCGACGCAGGCCCTTGGCGGTGCGCACCACCACCGCGTTGTAGACCTCGCCCTTCTTGACGCGGCCACGCGGCGCTGCTTCCTTGATGCTGACCTTGATGATGTCGCCCACGCTGGCATAGCGGCGCTTGGAACCACCCAGCACCTTGATGCACATCACGGACTTCGCACCCGTGTTGTCAGCAACATCGAGTCGAGATTGCGTTTGAATCATTTGATTTAAGTCCCAACTTGAATCCACCCGGCCACCACGGCCGGGAGCGATCAGTCTTGGGCCCGTCGTCGCAACCCGGATGCACGCTCCGGCTTGACGCCGGCCCGTTGACATTCCTGGCCACTTCGGTGGGCAGATAACTTCACTTTTGACAGCGAAGCCTGCTATTGTTGCGCAAAGAAACCGCCAAGTCAAGCGCTTTGTTTCAACCGCCCGTCGGGATCTGGTGGCCGCGGTAGTGTTCGCACAGGTCCAGGAAGGCATCGAGCCCCACCTGCGACAGGCCTTCGTCGACCAGAATGTCGGCCACTGCGGGTGCCATGGCGGCGGCTTCCCCGGCATCAAGGAAGAGTGAGCGCCAACGTCGCGCCAGCACATCCTCCACCGTGCAGGCGTATTCGGCACGCACCGCATGGCGCACCATCGCTTCGGTCAGACCCATGCCCAGTTCGCGCCCGGCACCCGCAAGGGCGCGCACGGCTCCCGCCTCGGTGCCGTACAGGTGCAGGCCCGGCGCCTGATGAATCGGCACCGCTTCCTGTCCGGCCGGTGGCGCACCGACCAGGCGGTGCCGCGCCGTCGTGCCACCGGCCCGGCGCGGCAGCAGGCCGGCCTCGAAGCAGCGCTCGAGCACGTCTTCGGCCATGGCACGGTAGGTCGTCCATTTGCCGCCCGTGACCGTGACCAGCCCGCCCGGATCGACCACGATGGTGTGTTCCCGCGACAGCGACTGGGTGCCGCCCTCGGCCGGGGTCGGCGCCGCCACCAGCGGCCGCAGGCCGACCCAGACGCTGCGGATGTCGGCACGGGTGACCGGTCGGGCCAGCACCTGGCCCGCCTCGCGCAGGATGAAGGCCAGCTCGCCGGCGAAGGCCTGCGGCTCGCGCGGCAGATCGTCGCGCGGCGTATCGGTCGTGCCCAGCACCAGCTTGCCCAGCCAGGGCACGGCAAACAGCACGCGCCCGTCGCGCGTGCGGGGCACCAGCAGCGCGCTGTGGCCGGCCAGGAACGTGCGGTCAACAACCACGTGCACCCCCTGGCTGGGGCTGACCATGCGGGCCGGCGCCTGGCCACCGCCCACCGCCTGCGCCCGCACATCGTCCACCCAGACGCCGGCGGCATTGACCACGCAGCGCGCCCGCAGGGCCAGGACCTCACCGGAAAAGCGGTCCTGCACCGTCACGACATGCCCCTGGCCGGGCGAAGCCACATCGGGCCGGATGGCCTGTACCGGCAGGTGGTTGAGAACCCGGGCCCCCGCAGCCTCGGCCGTGCGTGCCAGCGCCAGGGCCAGGCGGGCATCGTCGAACTGGCCGTCCCAGTACTGGACGCCGCCGCGCAGACCATCGGCACGCACGCCGGGCAGTGCCGCCATGGCCTGCGCCTTGTTCAGCCAGCGTGTGCGGCCCAGCCCGGCCCGGCCCGCCAGCAGGTCGTACATCGCCAGGCCAGCCCCGTAGAACGGGCTCTGCCAGCACGCATACGAGGGCATGACGAAGGGCAGCGGCTGCGCCAGGTGGGGTGCCAGGTGCAGCACGGTCGCGCGCTCGGCCAGGGCCTCGCGCACCAGCGCGATATTGCCCTGGGCCAGATAACGCACACCGCCATGCAGCAGCTTGGTCGAGCGCGACGAGGTGCCGCTGGCGAAGTCGTTCGCCTCGAACAGGGCCACGGAAAAGCCGCGCAGCGCGGCATCGAGCGCCACGCCCAGCCCGGTGGCACCTCCGCCGACCACCACCAGGTCGAGGCAGTCGGATGACCGGAGCGAAGCAAGCAGGTCCTGACGGGTCATGGCGATGGGTGGAAACGTGCCGGCACGACACGGCGACAACGGCCGGTGTTGTTGGCTATTATCCCGCCAGGCCCTCCACGGAGACAGGGGACAGACCATGAGTTACCTGCTGGCCCTCGACCAGGGCACGTCCAGCTCGCGCAGCATCGTCTTTGATGCCACCGGCCGCATCGTGGCCATGGCCCAGCGCGAGCTCCGCCAGATCTACCCCCAGCCGGGCTGGGTCGAGCACGACCCGCTGGAGATCTGGAACAGCCAGTTGGCCACCGCACGCGAGGCCCTGCACCGGGCCGGCCTGGCGGCGGCCAGCATCCGCGCCATCGGCATCACCAACCAGCGCGAGACCACGGTGGTGTGGGAGCGCCGCACGGGCCGGCCGGTCCACAACGCCATCGTCTGGCAGGACCGGCGCACTGCCCAGGCCTGCGCGGCACTGCGCGAGCAGGGTCTGGCCGAGACCGTGTTGCACAAGACCGGCCTGCGCATCGACCCCTATTTTTCCGGCACCAAGATCGCCTGGATCCTGGACCATGTGCCGGGCGCACGCGCGCGCGCCGAAGCGGGCGAGCTGGCGTTCGGCACCATCGACAGCTGGCTGATCTGGCAGTTGACCGGGGGCGCGGTCCATGCCACCGACCACAGCAACGCCTCGCGCACCCTGCTGCTGGACCTGCAGACACGCCAGTGGGACAGCGGGCTGCTGGCGGCGCTGCGGGTACCGGCGGCGATGATGCCCGAGGTACTGCCCTCCAGCACCCTGTTCGGCGACACCCTGCCCGAGCTGCTGGGCACGAGCCTGCCCATCGCGGGCGTGGCGGGCGACCAGCAAAGCGCGCTGTTCGGCCAGGCCTGCTTCAAGGCCGGCATGGCCAAGAACACCTATGGCACGGGCTGCTTCCTGCTCAGCCACACGGGCGAGCGCTTCCAGACGAGCAGCAACGGGCTGATCACCACGGCGGTAGCGCAGGTGGGTGCCGCTGCGCGTGGCTCGCTCCCCCCCGGGGGGGCTGGCCCCGCCTTGGGGCGGCCCGGCGGCGGGGCCGGTGCCCCCACGCTCCCCGCTGCGCGTGGCTCGCTGCCCCCCGAGGGGGCTGGCCCCGCCTTGGGGCGGCCCGGCGGCGGGGCCGGTGCCCCCACGCTCCCCGCCACGGGGCTGGCCTCCCCGCCGCAGTTCGCGCTGGAGGGCAGCGTTTTCATGGGAGGGGCGGTGGTGCAGTGGCTGCGCGACGGCCTGAAGGCGATCCGCTCCAGCAGCGAGGCGCAGGCCCTGGCCGAGAGCGTGCCGGACGCCGGGGGGGTGGTGCTGGTCCCCGCCTTCACCGGCCTGGGCGCGCCGTACTGGCAGCCCGAGGCGCGTGCCGCCATCGTCGGCCTGAGCCGGGGCAGCACCATGGCCCACATCGCCCGCGCCGCGCTGGAAAGCATCGCGTTCCAGAGCGCGGCCCTGCTGCAGGCGATGAACCGCGACGCCATGGCCGCCGGCGGCGTACCGGTGTCCGAATTGCGGGTGGATGGCGGTGCCAGCGTCAACGACCTGCTGATGCAGATCCAGGCCGACCTGCTGGGCATTCCGGTGGTGCGCCCGGCGGTGACCGAGACCACCGCGCTGGGTGCGGCCTACCTGGCCGGCCTGCAGTGCGGCCTCTATACCGGGCTGCAGGAACTGGCCGGCCAGTGGCGTGCCGACCGCACGTTCTACCCCACGCTTTCGCGCGATCGCGCGGCCGAACGCATGGCCGAGTGGGAGCATGCCGTGCGCCAGACGGTGGCCGCCTGAGCAAACGCCACAATAGCGACCTCATCTGACCCGCAACACCCGCGCTCCCTCTTTCATGGCACCTTCCCACACCCCCCACCCCCTCATCACCTTCATCGGCGGCGGCAACATGGCCAGCGCCATCATCGGCGGCCTGGTCCGCCAAGGCCACCCGGGCAGCGCGCTGCAAGTGGTTGAACCCTGGGACGAGCAACGGGCCAGGCTGCAGGCGCAGTTCGAGGGCATCCGGGTGCAGGCGGTGGCCGACGCCGCGCTCGCGCCCGGCGCACTGGTGGTGTGGGCCGTCAAGCCCCAGGTCTTCAGGGAGGCGGCCACCGCCGCCGCGCCGTTCCTCGGGCAGCCGCTGCACCTGAGCGTGGCCGCCGGCATCACCAGCGACAGCCTGGCCGACTGGCTGGGCAGCCAGCGCATCGTGCGCGCCATGCCCAACACCCCGGCGCTGGTCGGGCTGGGCATGACCGGGTTGATGGCCCGCGCCGGCGTCTCGGACGAAGACCGCGCCCTGGTCGAACAGGTGATCCGCACCACCGGCGACCTGGTCTGGGTCGGCGCCGAGACCGACCTCGATGCGGTGACGGCGATTTCGGGCTCGGGTCCGGCCTATGTGTTCTATTTCCTGGAGGCGATGCGCGACACGGGTATCGCCATGGGACTGACGCCCGACGTGGCGCACCGGCTGGCCGTCGGCACTTTCGTCGGTGCCTCGACACTGGCCCAGCGTTCGGCCGAACCGCCGCAGGTGCTGCGCGAGCGGGTCACCTCCAAGGGCGGCACCACCCACGCGGCCATCACCTCGATGGACGCCTCGGGCATGAAGGAGCACTTCGCCCGGGCACTGAGGGCCGCACAGGCGCGCGCGGCCGAGCTGGGACGCGAGTTCGGTGCCTGAGTGCGGGAGCGCCTGACCTCAGGCCAGGCCGGCCACCACGCCGACAAAGACGGTAAAGCCGAGCCAGTGGTTGAGGCGAAAGGCCTTGAAGCAGTCGTCGCGGGCACGCCCCCGGATCAGGCGCCAGTGCCAGGCGACCTGGACCAGCGCCACCGCCAGCGTGGCCAGCCAGATGCCGTGATGCACCCGGCTCCAGAGGGCCGCGGTCCAGATGGCCAGAAACACGAGATAGAAGCCCACGATGGCGGGCACGTCGGCATCACCCAGGGTGATCGCCGCGGTCTTCATGCCGATCTTCAGATCGTCGTCGCGATCGACCATTGCGTACTCGGTGTCGTAGGCCAGCACCCAGAACAGGTTGCCCAGCAGCAGCGCCCAGGCCATGGCAGGGACGCTGTCCAGCAGGCCCGCACCGGCCCCGGCACGGGTCGGCGCAGTGGCGAACAGCTCCCATGCAGGGCCGCCCTGCACGGCCGAGAACGCCATCGGTATGCCGAAACTGAAGGCCACCCCCAGCACCGCCTGCGGCATCGACACATGGCGCTTGGCGTAGGGATAGACCAGCGACAGGAGCAGACCAACGACCGACCAGGCGATGGTCGCCAGGTTGGTGGTCAGCACCAGCACAAAGGCCACCAGGGCCAGCACGCCGCCCACGGACAAGGCTTCCCGGACACCGATGCGACCGCTGGTGACCGGACGCGCCACGGTGCGTTTGACGTGGCGGTCGAACTCGCGGTCGGCCACGTCGTTGACGCAGCAGCCGGCGCTGCGCATGAGGATGGTGCCGGCGACGAACACCAGCAGCAGGTGCCAGCCGGGGAAGCCGTCCGCCGCGATCCACAGCGCCGACAGCGAAGGCCACAACAGCAACAGCCAGCCGGCCGGCCGGTTCCAGCGGATCAGATCCAGGTACAGATTCAGGCGCGAAGGCGCCGTCATGGCAGCAGCATTCATCTTCAGGACAAGCGTTTGACGCCCGGCAGTTCGCAGGCATAGATGGCGTTGCGCAGCTCGGCGATGGCCTCGTAGCGCGTGAAGCTGCGGCGCCAGGCCAGCACCACGCGACGCGTGGGCGGATCGCCCCGGAAGGGCACGTAGCGCACGAAGGACGAGTCCCCGTAGTCCTGCTCGGCCGCGGCGGCGCCGTCCAGTGCGGAGTTCGGTACCGACAGCCGTGGCACCAGCGTCACGCCCATGCCGGCGGCCACCATGTGCTTGATGGTCTCCAGCGACGAGCCCTCGAAGCTCTTGCGGATGCCCTCGGCGTCGTTGGAAAAGCGCGCGAACTCGGGGCAGACCTCCAGCACATGGTCGCGGAAGCAGTGCCCGGTGCCCAGCAGCAGCATGGTCTCGCGCTTGAGCTCATCGGCCGTGACCGATCCCGCCTGGGCCAGCGGATGGCTGGCCGGCACGGCGGCCAGGAAGGGCTCATCGTACAGGGGCGCGATCGCCAGGTTGGTGTCGGGGAACGGCTCGGCCAGGATGGCGCAGTCGATTTCGCCCAGGCGCAGTTGCTCCAGCAGCTTGGTGGTGAAGTTCTCCTGCAGCATCAGCGGCATCTGGGGCGTGCGCTCGATCACCTGGCGCACCAGATTGGGCAGCAGGTAGGGGCCGATGGTGTAGATGACCCCCACGCGCAACGGCCCCGCCAGCGGATCCTTGCCGCGCTTGGCGATCTCCTTGATCGCCGCCGCCTCTTCCAGCACGATCTGCGCCTGACGCACGATCTCCTCGCCCAGCGGCGTCACGGTGATCTCGCTGGCGTTGCGCTCGAAGATCTTGAGCTCCAGCTCCTCTTCCAGCTTCTTGATCGCCACGGACAGCGTGGGCTGGGACACGAAGCAGGCCTCGGCCGCCTTGCCGAAATGCCGCTCGCGCGCCACGGCGACGATGTACTTGAGTTCTGTGAGCGTCATGAGCCGGATTATTACCCCCTGCCTAGGCTTTGAGGTATTCGGCCTTGCCACCGAGCCAGCGGGCGACGTGCTGGTCGGCCCGCGCAGGGTGGTGGTCGAGCAGTGCGCGGGCGGCGTCCCGCGCCCACCCGAGCAAGTGGGCATCGGTCGCCAGGTCGGCGAAACGCAGCAGGGGGGCGCCCGACTGGCGGGCGCCCAGAAACTCACCCGGGCCGCGAATCTCCAGGTCGCGGCGGGCGATTTCGAAGCCGTCGCTGGTGTCGACCATGGCACGCAGACGCGCGCGCGCCGTCTCGCCCAGGCGCCCGCCCTCGGGTGGCGTGTACATGAGCACACAGGCCGAGGCCGCAGCGCCGCGCCCGACACGGCCACGCAACTGGTGCAGTTGCGACAGGCCGAAGCGCTCGGCGTGCTCGATGACCATCAGCGAGGCATTGGGCACGTCCACCCCCACCTCGATCACGGTGGTGGAAACCAGCACCCCCATCACGCCTTCGCTGAACAGGGTCATCACCGCCTTCTTCTCGGCCGCGGGCATGCGCGAATGCAGCAGCCCGACCATCGCCTCGGGCAAGGCGGTGCTTAACTCGGCATGCGTGGCGGTGGCATTGGACAGGTCCAGTGCCTCGCTCTCCTCGATCAGCGGACAGACCCAGTAGACCTGCCTGCCCTGCGCCACCTGCGCGCGGATGCGCTCGATCACCTCGGCGCGCCGGCTGTCGGCCACCACCTTGGTGACGATGGGCGTGCGCCCGGGCGGCAGCTCGTCGATGGTGGAGACATCCAGATCGGCGTAGTAGCTCATGGCGAGCGTGCGCGGGATGGGCGTGGCGGTCATCATCAGCAGGTGCGGCTCGCCGGCCTGTGCCGGCGCGTCATCGCCCGTCTTGCTGCGCAACGCCAACCGCTGCGCCACGCCGAAGCGGTGCTGCTCGTCGATGATGGCCAGCGCCAGGCGCTGGAACCGCACCTGGTCCTGGATCACGGCATGCGTGCCCACGACCAGCGCCGCCTCGCCACTGGCGATGAGCGCCAGCATCTCGGTGCGCTGTTTCTTCTTCTGGCTGCCCGTGAGCCAGGCCACGCGCTTGCCCAGCGGTGCGAGCAGGGGTTCGAGCCAGCCCACCAGCTTGGCGAAGTGCTGCTCGGCCAGGATCTCGGTCGGCGCCATCAGCGCACACTGCCAGCCCGCCCCGATGGCGACCGCGGCCGCCAGCGCCGCCACCACCGTCTTGCCCGAGCCGACGTCGCCCTGCAGCAGCCGGTGCATGGGCACGGGCCGCGCCAGGTCGTGCGCGATCTCCTCCACCACACGGCGCTGGGCGGCGGTCAGGGCAAAAGGCAGGGCCGCCAGCAGCTGCTCGTGCAAACCGCCCGCCGGCGCGCCCAGCCGCGGCGCGCGCAGCGCGTCGCGCTCGCGCCGCGACATCTGCTGCGACAGCTGCTGGGCCAGCAACTCCTCGGCCTTGAGCCGCTGCCAGGCCGGATGGCTGCGGTCCTCCAGCGCCGCCAGCGACACGTCCGGTCCGGGGTGGTGCAGGAAATGCAGCGCCTCGCGCAAGCTCATCACCGGCGCGTGCTGCCCCTGGAGGGCCTGGCGCAGCGATGGCAGCAGCTCGGGTGGCAGCGTCTCCGACAGGTCGGCTCGCCGCAGACCGCTCGCCACCGCTTTGCGCAGATAGGCCTGCGGCAGCTGGGCGCTGCTCGGGTACACCGGTGTCAGCGCGTCCGGCAGCTCGCCGCCCGCCGCGTGGAAGCTCGGGTGCATGATGCTGCGCCCGAGGAAGCCCCCGCGGATCTCGCCGCGCACCCGCACGCGGGCGCCCACGGCCAGCGCCTTCTGGTGCGAGGGATAGAAAGTGAAAAAGCGCAGCGTGCAGGTGTCGGTCCCGTCATCCAGCGTCACCAGCAACTGGCGGCGCGGGCGGTAGGTGATCTCCTGCTGGGTGACCACGCCTTCGAGCTGCACCACCTCGCCCTCGCGGGCCTGCGCCAGCGTCGTGATGCGCGTCTCGTCCTCGTAACGCAGTGGCAGGTGCAGCGCCAGGTCGATGTCGCGCAGCAGGCCCAGCTTGCGCAAGGCCTTCTGGGCGGCCGACAGGGGCTTGTGGGGCGGGGCGGGTGCGGCGTCGGCGGACATGGGACAATTCTGCCTGCAAACGCTGTATTTCCATCCACCCTGTCCCCTCTTGGAACGGGCCCCGTCCGGCCCTCAAGCACCATGTCCCTCGCCACCTCCCGCGCATTCACCGTCGCGGATTTCGACTTCGAGCTGCCCCCGGAACTCATCGCCCAGCACCCGGCCGCCGAACGCAGCGCTTCGCGCCTGCTCGACGGTACCGGCGCCGCGCCGGCCGATCGCGTGTTCCGCGACCTGCCCGACCTGCTGCAACCCGGTGACCTGCTGGTGTTCAACGATACCCAGGTGGTCAAGGCGCGTCTGTTCGGCGAGAAGGCCACAGGCGGCAAGCTGGAGTTGCTGATCGAGCGCGTGCTGCTGCCGCACGAGGCCAGCGACGGCGCCAGCGCGCACGAAGTGGTGGGCCACCTGCGCGTGAGCAAGAAACCCCTGCCCGGCGGCCGTCTGCACCTGGCCGGCGGCCTGCGCGGGGGCGGGTTCGACGCGGTGTTCCTCGGCCGCTGGCCCGACGAACAGGGCCAGTTGTTCCGCCTGCGCCTTGAAGGCCCCGCCGGCGAAGACCCTTACACCCTGATGGAGCGCCATGGCCACGTGCCGCTGCCGCCCTACATCACGCACGGCGATACCGAGGACGACGCGCGCCGCTACCAGACCGTGTTTGCGCGCGTGCCGGGCGCCGTGGCCGCGCCGACCGCGGCGCTGCATTTCGACGGCGGCGTGCTGGCCGCACTGGAGCGGCGCGGCGTGCAGCGCGCCAGCGTCACGCTGCACGTGGGCGCCGGCACGTTCGCCCCCATGAAGACGGAGCGCATCGCCGACCATGTGATGCACCACGAGCGCTATGCCATCCCGCCGGCCACGCTGCAGGCCATCGCCGCATGCCGCGCGCGCGGCGGCCGGGTCGTGGCCGTGGGCACGACGACGGTGCGCACCCTGGAGAGCTGGGCGCACCGTGGCGAGACGGCCGGCGATACCAACATCTTCATCACCCCGGGCTTCGACTTCCGCGTGGTGGACGTGCTGGTGACCAACTTCCACCTGCCCAAGAGCACGCTGATGATGCTGGTCAGCGCCTTCGCCGGCCATGAGCGCGTGATGGCCCTGTACCGCCACGCGGTGGCGCAGCGCTACCGCTTCTTCAGCTACGGCGATGCCATGCTGCTGACGCGCTCACCCACCGCCGCTCACACCGACAGGTCGAGGTAAACCCGCCCCGCCTGCACCTTCACCGGCCAGCTCCTGACGGGCTCGGTGCAGGGCGCGCCGGTGGGCGCACCGGTGCGGATGTCGAAGCGGCCCTGGTGGAACGGGCACTCGATCTCGAAGCCCTCCAGGAAGCCGTCGCACAGCTTGGCGGCGCCGTGCGTGCACAGGTTGTCGGTGGCGTACACCTGCCCATCCTGCAGGTACAGCGCGATGTCGTGACCGCCGGGGGTCACGGGAATCCCCGCGCCCTCGAACAGATCGGCCTCGGCGGCCACGTCGGTCCAGTTGCTCATGGCGGTTTTCTCGTTCAGATCGGGTAGATGATGGAGTTGGGCACCATCTCGCTGTCGTAGATGCACAGACGCTGTGCGAACTTCAGACCGTCGGGCGTGCGCACGACGATGTCCAGGTAACGGCCGACGTTGAACACGGTGCTCGGGCCGTCCAGCTTGGTGCGGAACACCGCGTAGTTGGCCTCGCAGTGCAGCCGGCCCTGCACGTCCACCTGGCGCACGATGGGCGCGCCCACCACGTGACGCTGGTAGTACGGGTCGTGGAACAGCGTTTCCTTGATGCCGTAGACGCGGTCGCGCAGCATGGCCCGGCTGTCGAAGGCCAGCGTGGCCAGCGGCAGGCCGCGCTCGTGGTTCTCGCGCGGCTGCAGCTTGTAAACGCCGTCGGCGGTAAAGAAGTCCGGCCACAGGTCCCAGTTGCCGCTGTCAACGGCCGAGGCGTAGTCGCTGTTCAGCGCGAGCAGTGCCTGAAAGGTCTCGTTGTCCAGCACGTTCATTGCCCTGCCTCCGGCTGTTCCATCACCTGGCGCCAGTATGCGTACATGCCGCGGATCAGGGTCTCGGTCACCATGTGGTCGGTATTGCCCACGTCGCGCCCGCCCAGCTCCGCCAGCGCGCGGTGCTGCGGCTTGCTGTCGAAGGCCTGCTGCGAGAACTCGATTACCTCTCCATCGTCGGCACTGACAAAGCCGGCCGGGCCGAACAGGTTGGCCTGGCGCAGGCGGCGCTGCGTCATCTCCTCGGTGTCGTCCTCGAAGCCGAAGTGCGTCCAGACAAAATCGAAGGCGCCATGGCCGTCGGGCTGGATGTGGCGCGTGCTCACGCTGTTGACCTGCTGCTGCAGGATCACGCTGGGGAACAGCGTCATCATCACCGCGGTCGGCATCTCCTCGCCCATGCGCCACCAGGGCTCGGGCACGATGTCGAGAAAGCGCGGGTCCTCCAGTTGCATGCGGTCCTTGAAGCTGGACACCTGCGTCACCTGCGCCGCCGGACCGCTGGCCTGGCCGGCGCTGCCACGGGTGGAGATCATCGCCGCGTGCCGGTGGCGCGCATCCATGACCAGCCGGCTCTTGTTGTCCGCACGCCAGAGGCCGAAGGTCACGAACCAGGTGTGCAGCAGGCCCGGGTGATAGGGGTCCTTGATGTTCTCCTGCATCAGCTTCCAGTTGCCCGGGATGCGCTGGCGGTTGTAGCCCAGGATGGTGAGCTTGCGGCCGTTGAACAGGCGATCGAAGCAGGCGAGGATGGCCGGCCCCATGTAGTCCTCCAGCGACTCGACCTCGTGGTCGAAGCTGGCGAACACCACGCCGCCGCGCGTGGCCACCTTGAGCCGGGTCAGCGCGTGGTCCCCGGGGTCGAAGTCGGCCGGCATGCCCCCGTTGACCTTGCCGTCCTGGCGCACGCCGCGCCGGAAGGGCACGCCCTGCAGCGTGCCGTCGAGCTGGTAGCTCCACTGGTGGTAGGGGCAGACGAACGCCTTCGCGTTGCCATGGCGCTGGCGACAGAAGCGCATGCCCCGGTGCGCGCAGACGTTCTCCACCACATGGATGGCGCCGTCGGCCGCGCGCGTCATGATGACCGAGCGCTCGCCCACCACGGTGCGCTTGAAGTCGCCCGGGTTCGGGATCTCGGCCTCCAGGCCGACGTAGCACCAGTGGCCCCGGTAGAAGAACCGTTCCAGTTCGCGCCGGTGGCGTTCCTCGTCGGTGTAGACGGCAAAGGGAATGCGGCTGGTGCCACCCAGCTCCCATGCCAGGGCATCCGGGCCGGCGCCGGCCGTCGGGGCCTCAGGGTTCATGTCTCGTCTCCGTTGTTGTGCATCGCGGGGCCCATCATGGCGTCCTGGTGCATATCGCACAACGGAATTCCCGTGATAATTCAAATTCATATCATGAATATCGATGCATGGACCTCGGCGACATCGACCTGAACCTGCTGGTGGTGTTCGACCGCCTGATGCGCGAGCGCAGCGTCTCGCGCAGCGCCGACAGCCTGGGCCTGAGCCAGCCCGCCATCAGCAACGCGCTGCGGCGTCTGCGCACGCTGCTGGGTGACGAGCTGTTCCTGCGCACCCCCGCCGGCATGGCGCCCACGCCCTATGCCCTGCAACTGGCCGAACCGGTGGCCCAGGCGCTGGATACCTTGCACGGCGCGCTCAACGTGCGCGCCTCGTTCGACCCGACCGGCAGCGAGCGGCGCTTCACCGCCGCGATGACCGATGTGGGCGAAACCTATTTTTTGCCCGTGCTGATGGAACTGCTGGCGCGTGAGGCGCCGGGCGTGACGCTGCGCTGCGTGACGGTGGCCGAACCCGACCTGCGCGAGGCCATGGCCACCGGCCGCGTGGACCTGGCCCTGGGCTCCCTGCCGCAACTGCAGGCGGGCTTTTTCCAGCAGGCACTGTTCCGCCAGCGCTACGTGCTGCTGATGCGGCAAGGGCATCCACTCGCCAGGGCGCGTCAGATCACTGCCGCGCTGTTCCGGCAGGCGCAGCACGTTCAGGTCGAGTCCATCGGCACCGCGCACCAGCGCGTGGAAGAATCCCTGGCCCGTCTGGGCATCCGGCGTGCGGTGTGCCTGACCGTACCCCACTACGTGGCGCTGGGCCATGTGCTGGCCGGCACCGACCTGGTCGCCACCGTGCCCGAGCGCTTTGCCGACCGCGTCACCGGCCCGCTGCAACTGGTCAGCCGCCCGCTGACGCTGCGGCTACCCACCAGCACCATCTGCCAGTACTGGCACGCCCATCTGCACCGCGACCCGGGGCACCAGTGGCTCCGGGAACTGATCGCCCGCCACTTCGGCCGCCCCGGCCAGCCCGAGCGGGGCCCATAGGACCGTCGGCGAAAGGCCACACCGCCCGGCGGATTGGCACATCCGTTCAGCTTTCGTAACAATTTGGGCGATCCGTGCGCGGGACCGGCGCCGGAATTCCCGCACAATCGGCGGCGTTCCTGCCACCCGCCAGACTGCCAACGTGATCGAAATCCTCACCCGCCTCGGCTTCGCCCTCCTGCTGTCCGTCGGCCTGGCCCTGCTGCTCGCCTGGGGGTGGGACCATTCGGACGGCGCACCGGCCCAGCCGCTGCCCGTGGCCGGCAGCACCATCAGCGCATAAGGGTCTTCGCCGACGGCGCCTGCGCGCTCAGCCGGTCGGGCCAATACCCCGGGCCAGAAACACCGCCGCCAGCGGAATCAGCATCAGCAGGTGCGCCTCGATCATCACCAGTCGGCGCGTGCTGCGCACCTGGGCCTCGGGCGGCAGGGCCCCGGTCTGGCGCAAGGCCCGGCGCCAGCGCACGAAGCGCATGGTGGGCCCGATCGACAGCAACCCGATCACCACGAACAGGGTGAGCTTGATGTGCAGCATCGGCTGCAGCCAGTACCAGACCGGCCCCTTCATGCCCCACCAGGTGCGCGCCAGACCGGTCAGCAGCACCGCCACGGCCGAGAGGCCGTAGATCAGGTCCACGCGCGCCAGCCGCTCCACCACGGCCGCGCTCATCCATTCCTGGCGACACAGCGCCGCTTCGCTGGACAGGAACACGACCATCGCCAGGATGGCGGTGAAATGGGCATAGGCCAACAGGGCTTCGGTGGTCATCGGCATCTCCTTGTGCGCCAGCCAGGGCGGTAGCGCCATTGTGCCCCGGGCGCCACCCGCGCGGCCACTTTGAGACAATGCGCCCCATGCTCCAATTCGACCTGCTCAAGACCGACGGCCATGCGCGCCGCGGCCGGCTCACGCTCAACCACGGTGTGGTCGAGACGCCCATCTTCATGCCCGTGGGCACCTACGGCACCGTCAAGGGCGTGATGCCCGCCAGCCTGCAGGACATGGGCGCCCAGATCATCCTGGGCAACACCTTCCACCTGTGGATGCGCCCGGGCCTGGACATCATGAAGGGCTTCGGCGGCCTGCACGGCTTCGAGCAGTGGCACAAGCCCATCCTCACCGACTCCGGGGGTTTCCAGGTCTGGAGCCTGGGCGAGATGCGCAAGATCACCGAGGAGGGGGTGCACTTCGCTTCCCCCGTCAACGGCGACAAGCTGTTCATGTCGCCCGAGGTGAGCATGCAGATCCAGACCATCCTCAACTCCGACATCGTGATGCAGCTCGACGAATGCACACCCTACTGGCAGGGTGCCAGGGGCAGTGGCCACATCACGACCGAGGCCGAGGCACGCCAGAGCATGGAAATGAGCCGGCGCTGGGCGGTCCGCTCCCAGGCCGAATTCGAACGCCTGGGCAACCCCAATGCCTTGTTCGGCATCGTGCAGGGCGGCATGTTCGAGCACCTGCGCCAGGAATCGCTGGAAGCGCTGGTGGAGATGGACTTCCCCGGCTACGCCATCGGCGGCGTCAGCGTGGGCGAACCGAAGGAAGAGATGCTGCGCATCATGGCGCACACCCCGCACCGGCTGCCGGCCCACAAGCCGCGCTACCTCATGGGCGTGGGCACACCGGAAGACCTGGTCGAGGGCGTGGCCTGCGGCGTGGACATGTTCGACTGCGTCATGCCCACGCGCAATGCGCGCAACGGCCACCTGTTCACGCGCTACGGCGACCTGAAAATCCGCAACGCCCGCCACAAAAACGACCACCAGCCCCTGGACGAGACCTGCACCTGCTACACCTGCGCCGGACGCTCGGGCGTGGCCTGGGCCGATGGCGGGCGCGACGGTTTTTCCCGCGCCTACCTGCACCACCTGGACCGCTGTGGCGAGATGCTCGGCCCCATGCTGGCCAGCATCCACAACCTGCACTACTACCTGAACCTGATGCAGGAAGTGCGCCATGCGCTCGATGCCGGCGAATTCGCCGCCTTCCGCACCCGTTTCAAGGACGACCGCGCCCGCGGCGTGTGAGCGATCAACCCGACACCATGACCTCCGACAACACCCCCTCGAAAGCCCGCCAGCGCCAGCGGCGGCCCCAGGCAGCGCGCCCGGGCAACCAGCCGGCCCGACAACACCCCGTGCTGACGCGCCTGGCCGAGCTTTACCCTGCGCTGTTCGGTGAAACGCTGCGACCGCTCAAGCGCGGCATCTACCAGGATCTGCTGGCCGCCCACGGCAGCGAACTGGACAAGGACGGCCTGAAGGCGGCCCTGGCCCTGCACACGCGCTCCACCCGCTACCTGAATGCCGTCGCCAGCGGTGCGCAGCGCCACGACCTGAACGGGCAGCCGGTGGAAGCCGTGGCCCCCGAGCACGTGCACCACGCCCTGGTCGAGGTGTTCCGCCGCCGCCAGCAGCGCAGCGCCGAAGACCTGCGCCCCAAATTGCTGCGGCGCCTGGCGCAGGCCTTCGAGGCCTCGGGTCTGAGCCGCGAGGCCTATGTCGAGAAGGTGCTGGGCCGCGACGAGGCGATCAACACCCTCACGCTCGAGGCACTGGCCGAGGCGGGCAGCCGTGCCGCCCGCGCCGAAGCGCTGCGGCGTGCCTTCGCCGCCAGCGGCATGAGCGTCGAGGACTTCGCCGGCAGCTACGGCCTGCCCCTGGACGAGGTGCGACGCACCCTGGCCTGACCAGGGCGACACCGGCGAAGGCGTTCTTCGCCGCACAATGCGCGGGTGACGACGACACCTCCACCCACCTCCGCCGCCGCCCCTGCCCGCGTTCTGCCGGTGCTGGTCATCGCGCAGTTCGCCGGTACCTCGCTGTGGTTCGCGGTCAATGCCGTCATGCCCGACCTGCAGCGCGCCTTCGGCTGGCCGGCCACGGCGGTGGGCACCCTCACCTCCACGCTGCAGACCGGCTTCATCGCCGGCACGCTGTTCTTCGCGCTGCTGGCCATCGCCGACCGATTCCCGGCCCGTGCCGTGTTCCTCGTCTGCACGCTGGCCGGCGCCGCGTGCACCGTCGGGGCCTGGGCCACCATCTCGCACTATGGTGCCCTGCTGGCCTGGCGCTTTGCCTCCGGCTTCTTCCTGGCCGGCATCTATCCGGTGGGCATGAAAATCGCATCGCAATGGTTTCCGCGCGGGCTGGGCCCGGCCCTGGGCATGCTGATCGGCGCGCTGATCCTGGGCTCGGCCAGCGCCCATGCGCTGCGCGCGATCGGCGGCGACACCCTGCCCTGGCAGTCGATCATGATCGGCGTGGCCGCCCTGGTGGCGGCCGGCGGCATCCTGCTCTACGCCGCGCTGCCCGAGCCGCCACACGCCGTCGCCCGTGTCAGCACGCTGCAGTGGCGGGCACTGGCCACCATCGGCACCGACGCACGTGTGCGCAGCTCGGTGCTGGGCTACTTCGGACACATGTGGGAGCTCTACACCATGTGGGTGCTGGTGCCCATGGTCCTGGCCACGCGGCTGGAAGGGCTTGCCCTCTCGTGGACCGCGTTTGCCGTGCTCGGCGGCGGCGCCATCGGCTGCGTGGTGGGCGGCGCCCTGGCGCCGCGCTGGGGCAGCGCCCGCGTGGCCGGCACGCAACTGGCGATCAGCGGCCTGTGCTGCCTGCTGGCGCCCTGGCTCATCCAGGCGACCGACGTCCTGTTCTACGCCTGGCTGCTGCTGTGGGGCATCACCGTCTCGGGCGATTCACCCCAGTTCTCGGCTCTCACGGCCCGCAACGCACCGCCGCACGCCGTCGGCAGTGTGCTGACCCTCACCAACAGCATCGGCTTCGCCATCAGCAGCCTCAGCATCGTGCTGTTCGTGCAGTTGAGCGAACACATGCCGCTGGGCTGGCTGATCACAGGCCTGGCCATCGGCCCGGCACTGGGGCTGTGGGCCCTGCGCCCGCTGTGGCGCGAACGCGCCTGAGCGCGTTCAGTCCCGCGCGTCCGCGGCCGTGCCGCACGAGAAACAGTAACGCGCAAAGGCGCTCTTGCGGGTCTGGCAGTGGCCGCAGCGGTCGAACAGGCACAGGCCGCAGTGCGGGCAGAAGTCGGTCTTGCCATCCTTCAGATCCACCGCGCGCTCACAGCCGGGACAGACGTTCTTGGTCAGTCGCGCCTGCGCCAGGTCGTAGTCCAACTGCCTGCGGCGCTGGTTGTCGGGCTGGGCCTCGGCCTGCTGCTGGCGCTCCAGGTAGCGCTGCAGGGCCTGGATGGCGTAGCGCCCGCCGATCACCGTGAGCACGATGCCGACGATATAGCGCACGTAGCCGCCGTAACTGGGCAGGTAAGGCACCAGTTCGACAAAGAAGGCAAACAGCGCAAAGAAGATGAAGCCCCACACGAAGGGCCACGACGCGCCCTTGCGGTGCCGCTTGAACAGCCAGCCGGCCACCAGCAGCAGCGGCAGGGTCAGCGCCAGCCGATAGCCGAACACGCGCAACTCCTGCGCGCGCCGGGCGCGCTCGTAGGCCTCGCGCGCCTGCCTCTCGAGCTGGCCCAGTTCGGCCTGCGCACGCTCCAGGCGCTGACGCGCATCCAGCCCGGCCTGCTGCTGTTGCTGCACGGCCGTCTGGGCCTCGCGTTCGACCTGTCGCAGCGCATCGAGCTCGCGCGTACGCCGCACCAGTTCGTCATCGTGCTCGCCCTGCGCCGTGGCGCGCCGGGTCGCCAGCCAGTTGCTGAAGGTCTCGCGTGCGGCCTGGTTGTCGGCACGCGCCACCTGCAGCTTGAGCTGGGCCTGGTCCAGCGCGGCACGCGCCTCGTCGTCCGCCTGGCCGGCGTCCTGGATCGTCTGGCGCAGTGCGGGCGCCCGGCTGGCGTCCATGAAGTCGTTCAGCGAACGCTGCTGCTCGACCTTGGGCAGATCGCCAACGATGGTGCTGCCCAGCCCGGTCAGGAACCATGCGAACAGGAAGGCGACCAGCCACAGGCCGCGGCGGAACCATTTTTCAGACAGCCGCAAGGCATTGCTCATGATGTGTTTTCTCCTCCAGCGCGCACGATACACCGCCCCGGGGTCACCCTGGCGGCGGCGCAGCCCTACGCCACGAACACCGTCAGCACACCGGTGTAGCCGTACAGGTGGTGGCGCGCGATTTCGCCACCGGCGAAGAAGCCCACCAGCGGTACATCGCCCAGCGCCCGGCGCACGATCTGCAGTTCGGCGCTGTCGCCGCCGAAATGGGGACCACCCCGGCCGGAGCAGCTCACATAGACCGCCCCCCGCATGCGCCATGGTGCCGCCGTGCCGCCATCGGTGCCGCCGGCCAGCAGCGAAGAAACCGCGTCCAGACCGACGGCCTCGGGCTCGAGCTCCTCGCGGATCTCGGTGCAGATGCGCACCAGATCGGCCCGTGCCGCGGCCACGTGACGCTCGCAAAAGGCCAGGCGCATGCCCTCCTCGGGCCGGTGGGCGATCGCCACACCGCGGCGCGCCGGGTCCAGACCGATGATGTGGCGCACCTCGACCTCGTCACCAAACTGGCCGCGCACCTGCGGCATGCCGTCGGCGTGGCGGGCCATCGGCCCCGACAGGCCCACCAGCACCTCACGCAGCCGGCCGACGGCCACCTGGGGTTGCCCCAGGTCGATACCGGCCTCGGCCAGCAGCAGATCCAGCGCCGGCTGCCGATCAAGTTCGAGGACCACGTTGCTCTCGGCACGGGTGATGGTGTGCGACGGGCCGATCGGCTGCGCCCCTTGCGTCACACGCGAAAAGACCTCGACCTGCGGCCCGAAGGCCACGCCGCTGAGGCCACCGTCCAACACGCCGCCGGCCACGCGCTGCCCGGGCTGGCCACGGTCACCGCGGGCAAACTGCACCGCACCCCAGCGGCTGCTGGGCAGGCCCCCGAACAGGTAACCGGTGCGGGTGCGGTCGGCCAGGTCGGTCAGCAACTCGGCCAGGTCGGGCGTGGCGCCGTCGGCATGCACCAGCGCCGTGTGGGCCTGGAAGCCCGCGCCGTCGTGACCGCTGGCCGGCAGCGGCGCCACCCCGCTGAACACGCGGTACTGCTCGGGGGGCAGGTCACAGGCCAGCACGGCCATGGCCGGTTCGTCGACGTACTCCACCCCCGTGGCGCAGATGCCGACGCCGACCGTCCCGACCCAGTCCCTGATCCCGGGCAACTCGTCGGACAGGTAGTCCAGGATGTCCTGCGCGTGTGGCGCATAGCGGTCGGTGATGTACAGCAGGCCCAGCGGCGGATCGGCGGCGTACCCGGGCAAGGCCATCTGGGCATGCAACTGGGCCACCACCAGCGCGGCGGCCATGCGCCACTGCGGGTGCGTGGCGTGGGCGAGGGGGAAGCGCCGCATGGCTCTAGGAAGCGGAGCGCCGCCGGGTGGCAGACCGGCCCTTTGCCGGAGCCGGTGAGGATGGCGCGCGGCCCTTGCGTGCGGCGGCCTGGCCACGGCCCGGCGCCGGTGCATCGGCCGTCTGGCCGGGCGCGGCCTTCTGGGCCACGTCCTGCATGGCCTGGGACGCGATCTGCTGGAATTGCTGCGTCAGGGCGCCCCACCATTGCATCGGATCGACCGCCGCCGCCTCGCCGGTGGCGGCCTGGGCCGCCGCCTTGCGGGGCGCCGCCTTGCGCCGTGCCGCAGGCTTGGTGGCCGCCTGGCCGTAGGTACGCTCGGGCACCTCCAGCCCGGCGAACGGCGTCTTGCCGCCCGGTGCCGCGGCGCCGGCCGCCGCGCCCGCCGGCTTGACCTGGAGTGCCTCGGCCACGTCGCCCAGGCTGACATTCATGGTCTTGAGCGTGGCCAGGGTCATCTTCTGGACCTCCAGCGCCTGGATGGTGGCCGCCAGCGCCTTGGCATTGTTGTCGAGCCAGAAGTGCACCGCCCTGAGCTCGCCAATGCGTTTTTCCAGCTCCTCGACGTTGAAGGTCGGTGCGACCCAGCTCGACAACTGGGGCAGTGACGGCAGACCCTGGCCGAACCCCTGGGCCACGCCCGAGGTGGCCTGGCCCGCCAGGTTCTGCAGGAAGTCGAAACCGGGGATGAACTTGCCGAATTCGCTGGCCTGGGTCATGGGCGTCTCCTGTGAGGGTGGTTGTGCCGTTTCACCGGCCCCGCAGCGCGGGGGCCGGCGTTCACACAAGGATGCCACAGCTTCGCGCACGCCGGGGCTGGCGTTTTGCTATGCTGATCCGATGAGCGACGACACCCACGCCACGCTGCCGGCGCGCAGCCTGTTCCACCTGGCCTTCCACGTCAGCGACCTGGACGAGGCGCGCCGCTTCTACGGCGGCGTGCTGGGCTGCCGTGAAGGCCGCAGCACCGACACCTGGGTGGACTTCGACTTCTTCAGCCACCAGATCTCACTGCACCTGGGCCAGCCGTTCCAGACCAGCCGTACCGGCCGGGTCGGCGAACACCTGGTACCGATGCCGCACTTCGGGCTGGTCCTGTTGCTGCCCGCATGGCAGGCGCTGGCGCAGCGGCTGGAGGCCGCCGGCACCGATTTCGTGATCAGGCCGCACGTGCGCTTCCCGGGCGAGGCCGGCGAGCAGTGGACGATGTTCTTCTGCGACCCCTTCGGCAACCCGATCGAGGTCAAGGGCTTTGCCAGCCTGGCGGGCGTCTTCGCCGGCTGAGGCCGTCCCTCCGTGCCCGGTCACGGCATGGGGCCGGACCGACCTGAGGCCGTCTCAGGCGTCGTCGCCCGGCGTCTCGTCCGCGTGCGCCCCGGGCCGCCCCGACACGATGGTCTGGTCGATGGCGCCGAACACGCTCTGGCCATCGCGGCCCTTCATCTCGATGCGGATGGTGTCACCGAACTTCATGAAACCGGTGCCGGGCTGGCCATCAAGGATGGTTTCGATGGCGCGCTTTTCGGCGATGCACGAATAGCCCTTGGGCCATGTCTTGCGGCCGTCGTCCGCGACCACCGGCGGGTTGCTCACCGTCCCCGAGCCCACGATGGTGCCGGCGCGCACATGGCGCGTCCTGCAGATGTGGGCGATGAGCTGGCCGAAGTGAAACGTCATGTCGGGGCCGGCATCGCACATGCCCACGCGGCGGCCGTTCCAGGTGCTTTGCAGCGTCAGGTGCACGCGCCCGCCCTGCCAGGCCTCGCCCAGCTCGTCGGGCGTGACCGCCACCGGGCTGAAACTGGTGGCGGGCTTGCTCTGGAAGAAACCGAAGCCCTTGGCCAGCTCGGCCGGGATGAGGTGGCGCAGCGACACGTCGTTGGCCAGCATGAGCAGGCGCACGCCCTCCAGCGCCTGCTCGGGCGATGCGCCCATGGGCACGTCGCCGGTGACGACCGCGATTTCGGCCTCGAAGTCGATGCCGAAATCCTCGCTGGGCACCACCACCGGGTCGCAGGGGCCGATGAAGTCGTCGCTGCCACCCTGGTACATCAGCGGGTCTTCGTAAAAGCTGGCCGGCACCTCGGCGCCACGCGCGGCGCGCACCAGCTCCACGTGATTGAGGTAGGCCGAGCCGTCGGCCCACTGGTAGGCGCGCGGCAGCGGCGCCATGCACTGGGCCGGATCGAAGGGGAAGGCGTGGCGCGCCTTGCCGCTGTTGAGCGCCACCGACAGGTCCTGCAACTGCGGTGCCAGGAAGTTCCAGTCGTCCAGCACCTGCTGCAGCTTCTGGGCCACACCCGTCGCATAATGGGCAGTTGAAAGGTCGCGCGAGACCACCACCAGTTGTCCGTCGCGCGAGCCGTCCTTGTATGTGGCGAGTTTCATGCCGGCCTCCTGATGCCGCGAGCGGGGTCTGGTCATGGCCATGCTCAGACCCGAATGACACATGGTGAAATTTAACACCGACACGCCCACGCCCCAGGACAGCGAACCGCAGCGCGCGGGCATCCAGTCGGTTGAAGTGGGGTTCGAGTTGCTGAAAGCCCTGTCCGAAGTGCCTGGCGCCCTGATGCTGCGCGACCTGGCCGCGGCCGCCGGCATGAGCGCGGCCAAGGCGCACCGCTACCTGGTCAGCTTCCAGCGTCTGGGCCTGGTCGTCCAGGACCCGGTGAGCACACGCTACGACCTCGGCCCGGCCGCGCTGCGCATCGGCCTGGCCACGCTGGCGCGGGTGGATGCCGTCAAGCTGGCGCGGGCGCGCATGCCGGCCCTGCTGCAGGAGACCGGGCACACGCTGGCGATCGCCGTCTGGGGCAACCAGGGGCCGACCATGGTGCACTGGGAGGAGGCGCCGCAGGCCGCGCCCGTGCCGCTGCGCCTGGGCGACGTGATGCCCTTGCTGACCTCGGCCACCGGCCGCTGTTTCGCCGCCTTCATGCCGGGCGACGGCCGCGATGGCGAGCGCATCCGCCGCATGATCGATGACGAACTGGCCCGCCTGCGCCGGATGCCGCCCACCGGGCTCCCCCTGACGGACGTCCCCCTGGACCTGCCCGCCGTCGATGCCATGCTGGCCGAGGTGCGGCGCCAGGGCATGGGACGCGTGGTGCATGGCATGGTGCCGGGCGTCGGCGGCTTTTGCGCGCCGGTGTTCGACGCCCAGGGGCGTCTGGCGCTCGCCCTGGTGGCACTCGGCTCGGCCGCCACCTTCGAGACCCGCTGGGATGGCGCGCCCGCCACGGCGCTGCGTGCCTGCGCCCGGCAGTTGAGTGAAGACCTCGGGTACCGGGCCCCATCGTGACCCCCGCCTTCGACCATCGCCCACCCCGGGGCCGCCTGGCGGCATTGACGCTGGCGGTGATGGTGGCGCACGTACTGGTGCTCAACGGCGGCCTGCCGAACTGGCGCTTCGGCCTGCGGGGCGAAGACCCCGCGGCCTTGGACCCGGCCCGCGACACCCCCCCGCCGGCGCAGGCCGCCCATGACGGCACCGCCGGCGCCACGGACCTTCCGGTGCCCCCTCCCGTGGCCCGCAGCAGCGTACGCTGGATCCAGCTCGTGCCGCCGCCTCCGCCACCACCACCTCCTCCTCCACCACCGGCTCCACCACCGGCTCCACCGCCGGCGCTGCCACCGCCGCCCCCGTTACCACCCGAACCACTGCCGGAGCCATTGCCGGAGGCGACGCCGATGCCATGGCCCGAACCGGCGCCGGCCCCACCGGTCACCGATGCAGCACCGGCGCCGGACACGGAGCCGCCCGCCGCCGGCGACACGGCCGGTACCGGACCGGCACCCACCGAAGCGGTGCCCGAGCAGATGGCGCGCGAGTCAGCCACCCCCCCGCCAGCCGACGGACCTGCCCCGGGCGAGGCCGACGTCCGGCTGCCCCCCGCCCGGCTGCCGCCGGAGATCGACCTGCGCTACGCCGTGGCCGGCCAGGCCAAAGGCTTCAACTACCACGCCAGCGGCACCATGACGCTGCGACACGACCATCAGCGCTACGAGGCCCACGCCAGCGTCAGTGCCTTCCTGCTCGGCAAGCGCCAGCAGCACAGCGAGGGCCGCATCGACGCGCACGGCATGCATCCGGAGGTCTTCGTCGACCAGAGCCGACGCGAGCGCCGCGCCACGCTGGATGCGGCCAGCCAGCGCATCCGCTTCCACCACGGCGGCGAGGCGCCACTGCAGGCGGGCACGCAAGACCGTCTGTCGGTGGCGCTGCAGTTGAGCGCGCTGTTCCTGGCGCGGCCCGATGCCTACCCCGCGGGCAGCACGATCCGGCTGCCGGTGGCCGACGTGTCCGGCGTGGAACTGTGGGACTTCGTGGTCCAGGGGCCCGATGAACTGCACCTGGAGGGTGGTAGCCTGCCCGCGATCCGGCTGGCCCGCCAACCCCGCCGCGAACGCGACCGCCAGGTCGAGGTCTGGCTGGCCCCCGACATGAGCTACCTGCCGGCCCGCATCCGCGTCAGCGAAGCCAGCGGCGACTTCGTCGATCAGACCATCGACACCCTCCCACCGCCCGCACAGTGACCCCGCGCCAGCGGCGGAGCGTGGGGGCCATGGATTCAGCGCGTGGCCACCCCCCACCCCACATCTGTCCGAAAAAAGACACACCGCTTGAACCTGGGCCCGGCATCCCTATCTAAATGGCAAGGTAGCCGGGTCTTGTACGGGTTTTGCCGATATAAGTGCCACAGGCACCACCGATTTGCTCAATGAAGGATATTGAAGTCATGCACATGCTCTACGACTCGGATTCCTTTGCGGTCGTCCACATCCTGGCCAATGCTGCCGATGCGCCGACGCCCGGCCAGGAAGACCTGCCCCAGATGCCGCGCCACGGCTTCGAGATCGTGGACAAGCGCTCGGGCAAGGAGGTCTACCTGGACGGCTCGTGGGCCGAGCTGTTCCAGCAGCGGCTGCAGGCCTGGCAGCAAAACGCCCCCTCGCAAGAGGAAGTGGAAGACACGCTGGAGGGTTATGCCTGCCTGGCGCAGATGCCCGTCGTCATGCACTGAGGGGCACTCCCCCCTGCGCCGCTGATGCGGCTTCCCCCCTCTCTGGCGCGCCCTGCGGGCGCTTGGAGGGGGGACGCACCCGACGGCCCGGCGAAGCCGGTTCCGTGGGTGCCCACGCTGGAAGACACGTTGTTCGCCGCGGGTTTTCGCTCCCTCTCCCTCCGGGAGAGGGTCGGGGTGAGGGGGCTCGCGGCTACGACGGCAACTGGCGCGCCGCCCACCAGCGGTACAGGGGTTCGGACAGCATCAGCACCGCCACCAGGCGGCAGACCTGGAAGGTGGTGACCACGGGCACACCGAGTTGCAACACCTTGGCCGTGATGGACATTTCGGCGATGCCGCCGGGCGCGCCGGCCAGAACCAGGGTGGCCGCTGGCAGGCCGGTCAGGTGCGACAGGATCCAGGCAAACACCACGCACAGGGCCATCATGGCCAGGCTGGCCAGCGCCACCGAAGCCAGCCAGCGCGGCGCGGCATGCACGAACGCCGGCGTGAAGCGCACCCCCAGGCTGATGCCGATGACCAGTTGGGCGGCGTTGCTCAGGCCCGCCGGAACCGCCGACAACGTCACACCCGAGAGGGTCAGGACCATGGCCACCGCCAGCGCGCCGATGAACCAGGGGTTCGCTCCCCCGAAGCGCAGCATGGCCACGATGCCGGCCAGCGTCAGCGCCGCCAGCACGGCCAGGCCCGCGGGATCGACCTCCCGCACGCCAGGCGGGCTGGCATCCAGCCCGGTGACGCCCCAGGCCTGCAGGCCGAAGGGAATCGCCACGGCCACCAGCAGCACCCGCAGGCTGTGTGCCGCCGCCACCAGATCGGTGCGCGCGCCATAGCGCTCGGCGATCAGGGTCATTTCCGAGGCAGCGCCGATCGAGCCGGCAAAAAACGCCGTCCCGCGCCACTGGTCGGGCCTCACCCCGGGCACCCGCCCCGCATGCAAGCGGTGCAGCCAGACGCCCATCGCCCACCCCAGTGCGAGCGCCCACACGACACCCCAGGCAATCACCCACCACAGTTGCGCCACCAACACGCCCACCGCGGGCGTGAAATGCAGCCCCAGCGCCGCGCCGATCACCCATTGGCCGGCATTGCGCAGCACCACCCAGCTCTCGGTGGGCGCGCCCAGCATCGAGCCCAGCGCGGTGGCCAGCAAGGGGCCGATCATCCAGGGCAGGGGCGTGCCCAGCCACACGCACAAGCGCGCGGCAGCATAGGCCAGCACCAGCGTCCCCAGCACGCGGGACCACGGTACCGGCCGACCAGGTGGTCGGGACATGAACATCATCGGTGTCGGCCGTTGCACGGCGGCAAAGGGCGTAGTATCCCTGCATGAGCCATCGACCGTCTGCCACGCCAGCCCTGCTGGCCGGCCTGCTGATGCTGGCAGCCTGCGCCACCGCCGCGCCGCTGGCGCTGGCGCTGCCCGAGGCGCCGGTGCTGTTGCTGGGTGAGCAGCACGATGCCGATGAGCATGCCGTGCTGGCCCGCGCAAGCGTGGAGCATCTGGCCGCCGCAGGCCGCCTGGCGGTGCTGGTCCTCGAGATGGCCGAGTCCGGCCACGACACCCATGGCCTCCCGGACAGCGCCAGCGAGACCGAGGTCCGCCAGCGCCTGGCCTGGCATGAGCCCGGCTGGCCCTGGGCGCGCTATGGCCCGGTCGTGATGGCCGCCGTGCAAGCCGGCGTGCCGGTGGTCGGCGGCAATCTGCCCCGCGCCCGCATGCGCGACGCGCTGCAGGATCACAGCCTGGACGACCGGCTGGATGCCGACGGCCTGGCACGGCAGCGCCAGGCGGTTGACGACGGGCACTGCCGCCTGCTGCCGGCCGCGCAATTGCCCGGGATGACGCGCATCCAGATCGCGCGCGACCTGAGCCTGGCGCAGACGGCCACACGCGAACTGCGGGCCGGTCAGACCGTGTTGCTCCTGGCCGGCGCCGGCCACGTGCGGCGCGACATCGGCGTGCCCCGCCACTGGCCCGCAGCGCTCGCCGACCAGGCCCATGTGGTCTGGCTGCGCGCCGGCCCAACCGGCCCCGCCGATGTGGCCGGCGTCGCGGACGCCGTGTGGCCGACCCCGCCGGTACCCGAGAAAGACCATTGCGCCGAACTGCGCCAGCACCTGGCCCCGGGCCGGCGCTGACGCGGCCGCGCCGGCAGGGCCGTCAGCCCTGGTCCAGCCAGATGATGGCCGCCAGGACCACCAGGGCCAGCAGCACCGCGATCGTGATCTTGACCCAGCTCTTGGGGTACTCACCGGCGACCTGACCGGTCGCGCCGTTGACCAGCACCTGGTAATCGCGGCTGCCGTAGCGGTAGCCCACCAGCCAGACCGGCAGCAGCACATGTTTGAAGGTCTGGCGCTCGAACTGGGCCGACACCTGCAGGTTGCGGTGGGTATCGGCACGGATGTCCTGTGCACACATCCGGCGGATCGCCGCCATCATGCGCTCGCGCCCGCGCTGGGCGGCGCCCACCAGGTCGAGCTGGTAGCGCTCCACCGTCCAGCCGCTCAGGTAACCCGGGTCGTAGGGCTTGAGGCGCTCGGAGGTGGTGGGAAACGGCTCCACCGCCTGGATCAGCCGCGGGTGCACGCCGCGCGAGGCGCACACCAGGGTGTCGTCGAAGAAATGGCGCACCTGGCCCGACACCGGGAACCAGCGCACCTGCCGCTTGCCGTCACGGTCCTGGTAGTACTCGCCCCCCTGGGCCGTGTAACGGGCGCTGACATCGGCATCGAAGGTCCAGTAAGGCAGATAAACGCCGTGCAGGGTATCGGTCAGCGCCTTGCTGCCCAGGTTGTTCGGCGCCCAGAAGCGCGAGCCGTACCACTGGCGCACCCGGTCGCGTGCGCGCGGCTGGTCGATATCGAACGGCAGCAGGCTCTCGGGCCGGATGATCTCGTCCGCCTCGTCCTCAAACGGCACCAGGGCGGTGGAGCCGCAGAAGTCGCAGGCCTTGCCCTGCTGGGCGGACGAAAACACGCTGATGGCCTGGCAGTGCTGGCAGCGCACCGAGCGCCGCTCGTCGCGCCAGCCCCGGGCCGCCTGTGGAATGGACTGCAGGGCCGCCACGAGATCGTGCTCGACGATCGCGCCGTCGGTCTTGAGCTCGTAGGGCGACTCGGTGCCGCAGTAGGCACAGACCAGCGCCCGTTTGGCCGGGTTCCACTGCGCCTCGCCGCCACAGGCCGGGCACGCCAGTTTCTGCCCGGCAGAGACCTCGCTCAGTTGCATACGCGCCGGACCGCTCAGCCTTTCAGGAACTCATCCAGCGCCGCCCGCGGCACACGCCACTGGGAGCCGATCTTGCGGCCCTTGAGGGTGCCGGCCTCCAGCTCCTGCAGCACGTCGCCGGGCGCCACGCCCAGCGCCTCGGCCACCTGTTCGGGCGTCATGAGCGCGATGGGCGCGGCGCCGGCCGCCGCCGCGGCGGCGGGTGCCGTGGCCCCCGGCACGAAGCCCGGCTGCGCCGGGGGCGCCCCCACACCCATGCCGCCCTGCAACATGGACTGCCCCATGGCCAGACCGGCCGCCAGCTCGGCACCGATGCCGGCAGCGCCGGCCTTGCCCTCGGCCAGCGCGGTACCCATGTTGTACTTGACGAAGTCGTTGAGGTCGCCGATGGCGGTCATGGCGCCACGCTTGTCGATCGCCTGCTCCAGCTCGGGCGGCACCGAGACGTTCTCGACCACAAAGGCGGTGAATTCCAGACCATAGAGCTCGCGCATCACCACGTTCAGTGGCTCCAGCAGGGCCGCACCGAGCTCGCCGTAGCGCGTGGCCACGTCCAGCGCCGGCACCTTGGCCTTGGCCAGGGTCTCGCTGAACACGCTGACGATGCGCGAGCGCATCACGTCATTGAACTCGTCCAGGCGGAAATGGTGGTCGGTGCCCGCCACCTCCTTGAGGAACTTGACCGGATCGACGATCTTGAAGTCGTAGGTGCCGAAGGCGCGCACGCGCACCACGCCGAAGTCGGCGTCGCGCATCATCACCGGGTTGGAAGTGCCCCATTTGTTGCCCGTGAAAACACGCGTGATGACGTAGTAGACATCCGCCTTGAAGGGCGTCTGGAACTTGTACTTCCAGCCCAGCAGGTCGGACAGGATCGGGATGTTCTCGGTGGTCAGCGTGTGGCGGCCCGGACCCAGGGTGTCGGCGAACTGGCCGACGTAGACGAACTGCGCCACCTGGCTCTCGCGCACGATGAGCTGGGCCTCGTTCTTGATCTGCTTGTCGTCGTCGGGGAAGCGGTAGGACAGCGTGTCGCGCGAGTCATCGACCCACTCGATGACGTCGATGAACTGCCGGTTGATGAAATTCATGATGGCCATGGACACTTTCCTTCGGTGATCGTGACGAACGAAACGCTGACGGGGCTCGGGCGCCACCACCCGGCGCAGCGCAGGCGCCAGTGTACCCAGCCGAGCCCCCCGGCGCGACGGGCATGGCGTGGACAATCACCCCGGGCGGCGCACGGCCGCACCGTCCTGCGAAAATCTACCCCATGAACCCATCCTACGTCCTCACCCTGTCCTGCCAGGATCGCCCCGGCATCGTGCACGCCGTCTCGGGTTTCCTGCTGGAGCGCGGCGGCAACATCGAGGAAGCCGCCCAGTTCAACGACCACACCACCGGCCTGTTCTTCATGCGCGTGCAGTTCACCTGCGCGCAACTCGCCCACGAGGACCTGCGCGTGCAGCTCAAGCTGTTCGCCGAGCCCTTCGGCATGCAATGGGGCCTGCATCCGCTGGCCGAGCCCATGCGCACCGTGATCTTCGTCAGCAAGGAAGGCCACTGCCTGAACGACCTGCTGTTCCGCTGGAGAAGCGGCCTGCTGCGGCTGGACATCCGTGCCATCGTCAGCAACCACCGCGACTTCTACCAGCTCGCGGCCGGCTACAACGTGCCCTTCCATCACATCCCGGTCAGCAAGGACACCAAGGCCCAGGCCGAAGAGCGGCAGCTCGAGATCATCCGCGGCGAGAACGCCGAGCTGGTGGTGCTGGCGCGCTACATGCAGATCCTGTCGGACCGGATGTGCACCGAACTCTCGGGCAAGGCCATCAACATCCACCACAGCTTCCTGCCCAGTTTCAAGGGCGCCAGGCCCTACTACCAGGCGCACGACCGGGGCGTCAAGCTGATCGGCGCCACCGCCCATTACGTCACGGCCGACCTCGATGAGGGCCCCATCATCGAGCAGGACGTGGCCCGCGTGGACCACACCGACACCGTGGAAGACCTGACCAACGTCGGCCGCGACACCGAAAGCCAGGTGCTGGCGCGCGCCGTCAAGTGGCACAGCGAGCACCGGGTGCTCCTCAACGGCCACAAGACCGTCGTCTTCAAGTGAACCATGCCCCCACGCTCCGCCGCTGCGCGGGTCGCTGCCCCCCCGGGGGGTGCGGATTCAGCTTGGGGCGGCCCGGCGCTGAATCCATGGCCCCCACGCCCCGCCGCTGCGCGGGTCGCGCCTGGCAGGTGGCGGCTCGTGCCGTCTGATCGAGCGCACGGATGACGGCCCGCATTCCGCCCATCCAGTGCCTGCTCACGTTCGAGGCACTGGCGCGCCTGCGCAGCGTCACGCAGACCGCGGAGGAGTTGTGCGTCACGCCCAGCGCGGTCAGCCACCGCATCCGGCAACTGGAGCAACTCCTGGGCACCAAGCTGTTCGGGCGGGCGGATTTTTCGCTCACCACCGAGGGCAGCGAATACCTGGCCCATGTGCGCGAGGGCCTGGCCGCGCTGCAGCGCTTCCCGGGCGACAACGCGACGCCGGGCCGGCGCAAGCTGCGCCTGGCGGTCACGCCAACTTTCGCGCGCTCGCTGCTGCTGCCACGCCTGAAGCAGTTCAGCGACGCCTACCCGGAGATCGACCTGACCCTGCAGGTGAGCATCCCCCTGCTGGATGTGGTCGCCGAAGACGCCGATCTGACGATCCGTTTCGGCACCGGCCGCTATGCGGACATGGAACACCTGTGTCTGATCAAGGACGATGTCACGCCGGTGGCTTCACCGGCCTTCGTGCGCGAGCACGGTCCCTTCGAATCCGCCGACGACCTCCAGGGCCTGCCGCTGCTGCGCAGCCCGCTGGACCCCTGGCGCACCTGGTTCGCCGCGCACGATCTGGACTGGCCCGAGCCGGTGGACGGCTCGCAGTTCAACGATGTCGGGCTGGCCTGCGACGCGGCGGCCGTGGGCATGGGCGTGGCCCTGGCGCGCCTGAAGCTGGCCGCCCCCTGGCTGGACGACGGCACCCTGGTGCCGCTGTTCACCCGCCGCGTGCCCAGCCCGCACGCCCACTACCTGTGCTGGCGCACCGGCACCATGGACCGCTGGGAATGCGCCGCGTTCGCGCAGTGGCTCCAGCAGTCCCTGGGCTGACGGGCTCCCGGCGCGGTCACTCCACCGTCAGGCGCTGGCCGGGCTGGCTGGCCTTCTTCGGCAGCGTCAGTGTCAGCACACCGTTGTCGTACTTGGCCTTGGCCTTGCCGCTGTCGATGTCGTCCGCCAACTGGAAGCTCCGTGCCACCGAACCGTAGTAGCGCTCGGTGCGCAGCACCTTCTCACCTTCTTTCTGGCTGTCTTCCTGCTTGATCTCGGCGCGCAGCGTCACCAGCGGGCCATCGATGGTCACGTGGATATCCTCCTTGGACACACCGGGCACCTCGGCCTGCACGGTGTAGGCGTCGGCCGCCTCCCGCACGTCGATCTTGATCTGCGAGGGTGCCGGCAACGGGTCACCGTGCAGGGGCTTGACAAAGAAACCGGGGGCAACGTCCTTGAAGAAGTCGTCGAACAAACCGGAACGGGTGATGAGACTGTTCATGGGATTCACTCCTTGCTTGGATGGTTTCGGAAGCACTTGGCTTCTCGGCATTTATATGGCAGCGGCGCCACGCAGTTCAAGGCCTGGGGCCCGCCCCCGGCTTGACCAGGATCAAATCACCTTCATGCCGGGTTGCAAGATTTCTCATTCCCGGCGCGGGCCGCCGGGCCTACACTGCGGCCCATGAGCCATCCTGCCGTTGCCGCCGATGCCCCGCCCGCCGGGCGCGCCACCCGCCAGGCCGAGGTGGTGCGCGCGCTCGGCGCCGTGCTGCCCGCCCACGCGCTGCTGTGGCAGGCCGAGGACACCGTGCCCTACGAGTGCGACGGCCTGACGGCCTACCGCGAACGCCCGCTGGTGGTGGCGCTGCCCGAGACGGAAGACCAGGTCGCCGCCGTGCTCAAGGCCTGCCATGCGCTGGACGTGCCGGTGGTGGCGCGCGGCGCCGGCACCGGCCTGTCCGGTGGCGCCATGCCCCATGCCATGGGCGTGACGCTGTCGCTGGCCAAGTTCAACCGCATCCTGTCGGTGGATGCGCACGCGCGCACCGCCGTCGTGCAGGCCGGCGTGCGCAACCTGGCCATCAGCGAGGCCGCCGCGCCGCACGGCCTGTACTACGCACCCGACCCGAGCAGCCAGATCGCCTGCACCATCGGCGGCAACGTGGCCGAGAACTCCGGCGGCGTGCACTGCCTCAAGTACGGCCTGACGCTGCACAACGTGCTGCAGGTGCGCGGCTTCACCATCGAAGGCGAACCCGTCACCTTTGGCAGCACGGCCCTGGACACCCCGGGACTGGACCTGCTGTCGCTGGTGATCGGCAGCGAGGGCATGCTGGCCGTGGCCATCGAGGTGGTGGTCAGGCTGGTGCCCAAGCCGCAACTGGCGCGCTGCATCATGGCCAGCTTCGACGACATCCGCAAGGCCGGCGATGCGGTGGCCGCGGTGATCGCCGCCGGCATCATCCCGGCCGGGCTGGAGATGATGGACAAACCCATGACCGCGGCGGTGGAGGATTTCGTGCGGGCGGGCTACGACCTGAATGCCGAGGCCATCCTGCTGTGCGAGAGCGACGGCACGCCCGACGAGGTGGCCGAGGAAATCGATCGCATGAGCGCGGTGCTGCGTGGCTGCGGCGCCACCGCCATCGCCATCAGCCGTGACGAAGCCGAGCGGCTGCGCTTCTGGAGCGGGCGCAAGAACGCCTTTCCCGCCAGCGGCCGCATCAGCCCCGACTACATGTGCATGGACTCGACCATCCCGCGCAAGCGCCTGGCCGACATCCTGCGGGCCATCCAGCGCATGGAGCAGACCTACGACCTGCGCTGCGCCAACGTCTTCCACGCCGGCGACGGCAACCTGCACCCGCTGATCCTGTTCGACGCCAACGACCCCGACCAGTTGCGCCGCTGCGAGCTGTTCGGCGCCGACATCCTGGAAACCAGCGTGGCCATGGGCGGCACGGTGACGGGCGAGCATGGCGTGGGCGTCGAAAAGCTCAACAGCATGTGCGTGCAGTTCTCGGCCCAGGAAAACGCCCTGATGAACGGGGTCAAGCACGCCTTTGATACCAAGGGCCTGCTCAACCCTGGCAAGGTCATCCCGACACTGCAACGCTGTGCCGAGTACGGCCGAATGCTGGTGCGTGGCGGACGCCTGGCACACCCCGAACTGCCCCGGTTCTGACGGGCACACCCGCCCCGCCACGGCCGCGCCTGCAAGTCTTGCATGGCAACGGCGGTGGTTTTGACACACAATACATGCAGGAGTTGTTCGGCGGTGTTCCATCGCCTGCATTCCCGTCCGGGCTTGAGCGGACGGGCGTCGGCCTGGCGTTGCGGCAGCGCGTCGCCGGGCGGCATGGCGGACAGGTCTGGGCAACAAGCAGGGCGTGCACGGCAGCACGTCCCCTGGCATTTGACGGACAACGCATGAACAAGCACGCAAGCCCCATTCTTCTGGTCGAAGACAACCCGGACGATGCCGAGCTGACCCGGCTGGCACTGGCCCGGCATGGTCTGGACCAGCGGGTGGTGCACGTCTCCGACGGTATGCAGGCACTGGACTACCTGTACCGCCGTGGCAAGTTCGATGCGCGCACCACGGTCGATCCCCAGCTGGTCCTGCTCGATCTGAAGATGCCGCTGCTCGATGGCATCGGGGTGCTCAAGGAAATCAAAGGCTCGGAACTGCTGCGCAACATCCCGGTCGTGATCCTGACCTCCTCCACCGAGCCCAGCGATCTGCAGCGGGCCTACGACGCCGGCACCAACGCCTACATCGCCAAGCCGACCGAATTCGCACAGTTCCTCTCGGCCATGAAGCACGTGTGCGAGTTCTGGGTCAGCATCAACCAGATTGCGCCCCGCGTGCCAGGGGGCGCACGGGCCTCGAACTTCGGCGAACTGATCTGAGTCACAGCCGGGCCGGCGCCTGGCTACACGTGCAGCAGCAGGAAGCGCCGCTCCCAGGGGCTGATCACGTCGAAATACTCGCGGTACTCGGCGTCCTTGATGGCGCTGTAGGTCTGGATGAAGTGGGTGCCGAAGATCTCGGCCAGCGGCTCGCAGGCCATCAGCAGGTCCACGGCCTGGTCCAGGTGCCGCGGCAACTGATGCGGCTGCTCATAGGCACTGCCGGTGAGCGGGTCGGAGGGCTTGAGCTTCTGCTTGATGCCCAGGTAGCCGCAGGCCAGGCTGGCGGCCAGGGCCAGGTAGGGGTTCACGTCCACCCCGGCCAGGCGGTTTTCCACGCGACGCGCCTGCGGATCGGAATGCGGCACACGCAGGCCGCAGGTGCGGTTGTCGTAGCCCCACTGCAGGTTGATCGGCGCCGAGGTGAAGCGCGACAGCCGCCGGTAGGAATTCACATAGGGCGCAAAGAAGGCGGTGGCCGCCGGCAGGTAGGCCTGCAATCCGCCGATGTAATGAAAGAACGCCTCCGAGGGCTGGCCGTCGGGCCGGCTGAAGACGTTGCGGCCGGTGGCCATGTCCACCACGCTCTGGTGGATGTGCATGGCGCTGCCGGGCTGCCCCTGCATCGGCTTGGCCATGAAGGTGGCGTACATCTGGTGCCGGATGGCCACCTCGCGGATGGTGCGCTTGAACAGGAACACCTGGTCCGCCAGCGGCAGCGGATCGCCGTGGTCGAGGTTGATCTCCATCTGCGCCGTGCCCATCTCGTGGATCAGCGTGTCGAGCTGGATGCCCTCGGCCTCGCACCAGTCGTACATCACGTCGAAGATGTCGTCGTACTCGTTGACCGCGTCGATCGAGAAGCTCTGCATGCCGGCCTCGGTGCGCTTGGTGCGGCCCACCGGTGGCTTGAGCGGAATGTCCTCGTCCGGTTCGATCTGCACCAGGTAGAACTCCATCTCGGGGGCGACGATGGGCCGCCAGCCCTCGGCCTCGTAGCACTGGAGGATGCGCCGCAGCACCGCGCGCGGCGCCAGGTCCACCGGCGAGCCGTCGAAGCGGTAACAGTCGTGGATAATCTGCGCCGTCGGCTCCTTGGCCCAGGGCACCGGCCGCAGCGTGGTCACGTCCGGCAGCAGTTGCATGTCCGGGTCGGACACCGAGGTGTAGTCCTCCTTCGGGTAGTCGCCCGTCACCGTCATGGTCAGCACCGCCTCGGGCAGGCGCAGGCCCAGCGCCGGGTCGTACTTGTGGCGGGGCACGATCTTGCCGCGCGGCTGCCCTGACATGTCGGGGACCAGGCATTCGATTTCGGTGATGCGGTGCTCGTCCAGCCACTGCTGGATCTGACGGGCGGCTGAATCTTCGGTACGGGCCATGGGTCGGTGTGAACGATTGCGATGGCCGCACTGTACGCCCACCGCCCCCGGACGTCACGCACCCCGCCACCCGGGCGTCGGGCCACGGCCCGTGGGTAGCCACAGTCACCGCCACAGTTCACAATGCGGTCTTGGTCCTTTGTCTGCTGATGTTCTGAATGGAGAGACTAGCAATGCGTTCCACCCTTCGCCTGACCTGCCTGTGCACCGCCGCCCTGGTGTCCGGCGCCGCCCTGGCGCAATCCAACACCAAGCCCGGCCTGTGGGAAATCGAGAGCCAGATCGGCGGTAGCCCGGAACTCGATCAGGCCATGGCCCAGATGCAGCAGCAAATGGCCAACATGCCCCCGGCCCAACGCAAGATGATGGAAGACATGATGGCTGCCCAGGGTGTGCGGATGGGCAAGGGCAGCGGCAAGGGCATGGCCGTACAGGTTTGCATCACCCCCGAAATGGCGGCGCGCAACGACCTGCCCACGCAGACCGAGGGCGACTGCACGACCAAGATCGGTGCGCGCAGCGGCAACACCATGAAGGTCAGCTTCCAGTGCACCAACCCGCCCTCCTCGGGCGAAGGCACCTACACCTTCCGCGGCAACACCGGTTACGACATGGACATGGTGGTGCGCAACCAGCAAAACGGCAAACCCTCGACCATGACCCTCAAGGGCACCGGCCGCTGGCTTGCCGCCGATTGTGGCAAGGTCAAGCCGCTCAGCACGCTGTCGGGCAAGCAATAAACCCGCCACGGGCGCGGCGGCATGCCGCGCCCGCTCATTTCCTCGGCCGGTGACCGAAGATGCCGCGACCCACGCGCACCAGGGTCGAGCCAGCCGCCACCGCGGCCGCCAGATCGTCGCTCATGCCCATCGACAGCGTGTCGATGCCGCCGTCCTGCGCACGCAACTGCTCGAACAAGGCCCGCGCACGGGCGAACACGGCGTGCTGCACCTGCGGGTCGTCCGAGGGTTCGGGGATGCACATCAGGCCACGCAGCCGCAGCCGGGGCAGCGCCCGCACCGCCTCGGCCAGCGCCGGCAGCTCGTCGGGCGTCACGCCCGATTTGTTGGCACCTCCATCGATGTTGACCTGCAGGCACACCTGCAGGTGGGGCAGATCGTCCGGCCGCTGCGCCGACAGGCGCTGCGCGATCTTGAGCCGATCGACCGACTGCACCCAGTCGAAGTGGCTCGCCACCAGACGCGTCTTGTTGCTCTGCACGGGGCCGATGCAGTGCCATTCGACCCTGGCGTCGGGGCGCCGCTCGCGCAAGGCGAGGATTTTCTCCACGCCTTCCTGCACGTAGTTCTCGCCAAAGGCGCTCTGGCCGGCCGCGATGGCCTCGAGCACCGCCTCGACCGCAAACGTCTTGGACACGGCCAGCAGACCGACCTCGGTTGCCTTTCGGCCGCTGGCGGCGCACGCCTGGTCGATCTGCGCCCGCACGCGCTGGAGATTGGCTGCAATCGTCGTCATAATCAAATCGTTTCAGCAACAAGAGGATGGGATCACGGGATGGACATCACCCAGCTGCTCGCCTTCAGCGTCAAGAACAAGGCCTCCGACCTGCACCTGTCCGCCGGACTGCCGCCCATGATACGGGTGCACGGCGACGTGCGCCGCATCAACGTCGAGCCCCTGGACCACAAGACGGTCCACGCCATGGTGTACGACATCATGAACGACGCCCAGCGCAAGCACTACGAGGAGTTCCTGGAAGTCGATTTCTCGTTCGAGATCGAAGGCCTGTCCCGTTTTCGCGTCAACGCGTTCAACCAGAACCGCGGCGCCGGCGCGGTCTTCCGCACCATCCCGAGCAAGATCCTGACGCTGGAGCAGCTCAACGCGCCCAAGATCTTCGCCGACCTGGCCCTGCGTCCGCGCGGCCTGGTGCTGGTGACCGGCCCCACGGGCTCGGGCAAGTCCACCACGCTGGCGGGCATGGTCAACCACCTCAACGAGTCGTCGTACGGCCACATCCTCACCGTCGAGGACCCGGTGGAGTTCGTGCACGAGTCCAAGAAATGCCTGGTCAACCAGCGCGAGGTCGGCCCCCACACCCTGAGCTTCGCCAACGCCCTGCGCTCGGCACTGCGCGAGGACCCGGACGCCATCCTGGTCGGTGAAATGCGCGACCTGGAAACCATCCGCCTGGCCATGACCGCGGCCGAAACCGGCCACCTGGTGTTTGGTACGCTGCACACCTCCAGCGCCGCCAAGACCATCGACCGGATCATCGACGTGTTCCCGGCCGAGGAAAAGGACATGGTGCGCGCCATGCTGTCCGAGTCGCTGGTGGCCGTGATCTCGCAGACCCTGTGCAAGAACAAGGACGGCTCGGGCCGGGTGGCCGCGCACGAGATCATGCTGGGCACCAGCGCCATCCGCAACCTGATCCGCGAAGGCAAGGTGGCGCAGATGTACTCGGCCATCCAGACCGGCAACGCGCTGGGCATGCAGACGCTGGACCAGAACCTGACCGATCTCGTGCGCCGCAACATCATCAGTGCGGCCGAGGCGCGCAGCAAGGCCAAGATCCCCGAAAACTTCCCTGGGTAAGCATCATGGAACGTGATCAGGCCTCCAAATTCATCAACGACCTGCTCAAGCTGATGCTCAGCCGGGGGGGCAGTGACCTGTTCCTGACCGCCGACTTCCCGCCGGCCATCAAGGTCGATGGCAAGGTGACCAAGGTCTCACCCCAGCCGCTCAACGGCTCGCACACGCTGTCGCTGGCGCGGGCCATCATGAACGACAAGCAGGCCGCCGAGTTCGAGCGCACCAAGGAGTGCAACTTCGCCATCGCGCCGCCGGCCATCGGGCGTTTTCGCGTCAGCGCCTTCGTGCAGCAGGGCAAGATCGGCATGGTGCTGCGCACGATCCCGGCCACGCTGCCGACCATCGACGCCCTGGGCCTGCCCCAGGTGCTCAAGGACGTGGCCATGACCAAGCGCGGCCTGGCCATCATCGTCGGCGCCACCGGCTCGGGCAAATCGACCACGCTGGCCGCCATGGTCGACTGGCGCAACGAGCACACGCACGGGCACATCATCACCGTCGAAGACCCCGTCGAGTTCGTGCACCCGCACAAGAGCTGCGTGATCACTCAGCGGGAGGTCGGGGTTGACACGGACAACTGGGAAGCGGCGCTCAAGAACACGCTGCGCCAGGCGCCGGACGTGATCCTGATGGGCGAGATCCGCGACCGCGAAACCATGGAGCACGCCATCCAGTTCGCCGAGACGGGTCACCTGTGCCTGGCCACGCTGCACGCCAACAGCGCCAACCAGGCGCTCGATCGGATCCTCAACTTCTTCCCCGAAGACCGGCGCTCTCAGTTGCTGATGGATCTGTCGCTGAACCTCAAGGCCATCGTCTCCCAGCGCCTGGTGCCCAAGCGGGACAACAAGGGGCGCATCGCGGCCGTCGAGGTGATGCTGAACTCCCCGCTGATCGCCGATCTGATCTTCAAGGGGCAGGTGGCCGAGATCAAGGAGATCATGAAAAAGAGCGCCAACATTGGCATGCAGACCTTCGACCAGGCACTGTTCAACGCCTACGAGGGCAACCTGATCTCCTTGGAGGACGCGCTGCGCAACGCGGACTCGCTCAACGACCTGAGGCTGCAGATCAAGCTCAAGAGCCAGCGGGCCAAGAAGGACCTCAGCGAAGGCACTGAGCACCTGGCCGTCATCTGAGGGGCCGCCTCGGATTGTCTGGGCTACCCAAGCGCCTCGCTTGGAATGCCGCCTTGGGGCTGATGCTGATCGACCGCAGCAAGCCGGGCCTCGCGCAGGTGCACAAGGTGAGCAACCAGTCGCTGCACGGTGCCGGGCTTGCGCAGGTTGAAGACCGGGATGCCCCGCCGATGGTCCAGCACTATTGCCGTGGCCGTCCCACCGGTCGCGGCCGAACGCGCCCGCTCGCTCCCTGTGCGGCACCGCTGCGAAGGGTGTAGCCGGCCAACTTCTTCCCCAGCCGTCGCATGAACTCAAGCGCCACATCGGGCGTGTTGCGAGAGCCGATGCCGGCGTAGAAGTGGGGAAGGGCAGGTCGCATGGGAAAGGTAGGGCTTGAGCACAGGCTATGCTGTCGCCCGCGAAATTCAAGACTTGACCGGCGTGCCGCGCACCGGATCACGTCCGAGCGTCCAAATTTGGACGCTTCATCATGAGCACTCAAGAAAGCCCAACAGGCGTACCAGCCTTCCAGGTGCCAGCTACCCAAGCATTGACATCGGAGAGTCTCCACCTCGAAGAGCGCCCTAGCTTCACTGGTCGAGGAAAACGCCCGAGAGCGATCTGCCTGTAGATCCAGTCGTGGCTGTAGCTGACGCGCTTCATCACCTCGTTGAGCTTGAGCAGCCGGTCGTCGAAGGGGATGTGAGAGGCGCCCTGGCGCACCCCAGTGCTTTCATGGTTGTCGAGTCTGTCCATGTCAGCCATCTTCATGTGAATATGCTGACTAAGGATGGCAAATGAAGCGTCTAAACCGCCATGTCTTGCCCAGCATGCTGGCTGTCCCAGGAAAACAGGGGAAGTGGGCAACGGCCTAAATTCTGGGACGATTCTGGGACGAGGCTCGTGAGAAAGAAAAAAGCACCTAGACCATTTCTGATCTAAGTGCTTGATTCTCTTCGGTATTTTTTGGTGGGCCCTGAGTGACTCGAACACTCGACCTACGGATTAAGAGTCCGCTGCTCTACCAACTGAGCTAAGAGCCCGAAGACTCAAATTATAGCCACGTTTTTTTGGGTGAATCAAGCCGG
>Ga0265293_10001596_pt1 | contig 48764 bp, 53 predicted proteins | sample Munlanlewell138R_FD_192505 | JGI IMG/M metagenome (GOLD analysis project Ga0265293, IMG submission 192505) | Leachate microbial communities from a municipal landfill in Southern Ontario, Canada - Leachate well 138R | ecosystem: Engineered > Solid waste > Landfill > Unclassified | place: Canada... | reverse complement strand
CAATTTAAATTGACTTTTACCGCTCCTAAGGTTATAATAATGGGGCGTAATAAGGCCCTGTAGCCAAGTGGTAAGGCATGGCACTGCAAATGCTTGATCGTCGGTTCAAATCCGATCGGGGCCTCCATTTTGTCCGTACAAAGTTTCACCCCTTTTATATGCTAAATATATGGGTTTTAGGCACATTTAGAGCATATTTCAGGTAAAAGTGAGACTTTTTATACATAAGAGACACAAGCGATTATTGAGTAAAATCAGTAATCGCTTGTTTTTTTATGAAAAATGCAATTTAGCTATCGAACGGATTTGAACTTGTGTCCGAACGGATTTGAACTTAAAACCGATGGCTTTGTTATCACGTTTTCTTAAATGTAAATTGAATGGTTTGTTTTTATTGTCGTTTTTCTTATTAAATGTTCAGTTTCATCTTTTAGTACCGTATTCTTAATTTTATCGTTTTCTATGTTTGATCTAAAATTTAATACGAATACTATATCTTTTCTGGAGTTAATGATGACTTTGGAAAAGATTTTTTTATAATCAAAGGTTTCATAGTCGCCATTTAAATCTTTTATTTCTTTTAAGACTTTCTTTAAAGTATCGAATTTAATATCAAAGTTGTATTCTGTTAACAATTTATTTGTTACTAAGGAATACTCAATTCTTAAGTCTTGTAGCTTATTTTCAATTTCACTAACAACTAGTGTGCTAAAAGAAGTACCATCATCATTAAACTCCAACTTTGAAACTAAGGCGTTTATTTTGGCTTCTAAGGCTTCCTTTTTCTTAGTTAAAGAAAGTAATGCTTTATCATTTATAAAGGCAGACTCGGCCAACTGTAAAAACATTTTTTGGTTTTGTAATATAAACTTTATTTGCTTTTGGATTATCTTTTCAAATGCACTTATAAATAAAGTATCTGCTGGGCATACCTTTTTAGATTCATTAGAAGTGCACTGAAGCATTTCTCTTTGATAAGGAGTACCGGTATTATTAATTTTATGTCTAAACCTTTCGTTACAAATACCGCAGAAGCAAAGTCCAGAATATTTAGTATAGTGGTCTCTGTTTCTAAATCTCTTAACGATTGATTGTTGTCTTGGTGTTCTATCAGCGAATTTTTGTTGTACCCTTTTAAAGTCTTCTTTAGAAACAATCCCCTCATGTGAATCTTCAATATAATATTGTGGTAAAACATTATTGTTTACTTTGGATATTTTAACTCTAAAGTCTGGATTCATATTCTTTTGAAGTAAAGCAGAGCCCGAATACTTTTCATTCTTTAATATTCCAACTACACCACTTACATTCCATTTGTCATTACCTTTAACTGTTTTGATTCCTCGTTCAGTTAAAATCTTAGCAATAGTAGGAGTACCAATTCCATCTAAGTACATCTTATAAATCTCTCTAACAATTTTTGCTTCAGTTTCATCAATATAAACATTACCATCTTTATCTCTTTTGTAACCTAACATTAATTGAGTGTTTAAAAAGAACTCACCTTTTTTAAATCCTTTTCTAACTCCCCACTTAACATTATCACTAATGTTTCTTGATTCCTCTTCAGCCATACTAGCTAAAACAGAAATAACAAATTCTATTTTATTATCAAAGGATGAGATGTTTTCTTTTTCAAAAAACACTTCAGTACCATATGTTTTAAGTTCTCTAAGTAATGTTAGAGTATCAATTGTATTTCTTGAAAACCTTGATATTGACTTTGTAATTATTAAATCGATTTGTCCGAGCTTCGCAAGATCAATCATTAAATTAAAACCATCTCTATTATTAGTAGAAGTGCCACTAATACCTTCATCAGAATAGACGCCCACAAAATTCCAATTATCATTTTTTAAGATGTAGTTTGTATAATAAGATACTTGAGCTTCAAAACTTGTAAGCTGTAAATCTTTATCAGATGAAACTCTCGCATATGCACAAACGTTCTTTTTATTAAAATGTTGTTCCGTATTATGAATTACATGAATATTATTTTGCATCATCAAAACCTCCATATTCAACTACTTTATAATGGATTGTTTCATTTAACTTATTATCAATGTAAGAAGCTTCATAAAGAGGTTTAGACTCTTTTAACAAACTAAAATTCATTATCATTTCATCTTTGCTAACTTCATCGTTGGCCATAACCATAAGAACATGATTATTATCTAAAACAAATATGAACTTAAAGAATGATGATAGAACCATTGCTGTTAGTTTTGACTTATCACTTAAGTATTCCTCAACTTCAGTATATTTTTGTTTGGATCTATAATCATTTAATAATTCAGATTCCAACATCTCAATTTCTGATTCAAGCTCTTCAATGTAGTTTCTTTTTGTAGAATAGATGTCGTTATAATACTTTGACATTGATTCATCAGTTTCTTTAATTTTGTCTTCTATTAAAGAAACTATTTCATTTTCAGTAATTCTTATTTTTTCTTTCTCTTTTTCAATAGCAGCGATAATATCATCATTTCTAAAGCTTTCTTTTAATGCATCTAAAACACCAGTTACAATATTATCGTTTAATAAATTAAGTGCATTAATTGCATCGCTGCTTGCTGCTTCAAGCATGTCACTATCGATATTATCAATATCACAAGGCATGCTGTTGTGGTAATTATTTTTACAATTTAATACGACTCTTTGGCTTGGCTTACCGTAACCATGGAAGATTCTATTCATTGGCCTTCCACACTTGGTACAGATAACTAAACCACTGAGAGGATAGATATCTTTAAATTTGGAAGCGTTAGAATTAGTTCTCGCTTCCTTTTTTAATTTTACTAGGTTAAATTGTTCTTTAGAAACTATAGCAGGATGGTTATTCATAATATGATACTTTGGTACGATGTTATCATTTACAACAGACTTGTGTGTTAAATAATCAACAACCACAGTTTTTTGAAGTATTACATCACCGGTGTATTTTTCATTTTCTAAAATGTTCTTAATAGAAGAAGGAGTCCATTTAATTAAGCCACGACCATTCTTTCGTTCTTTCTTTAATAAGATTTCACAAATATCACCGTATGATTTACCAGCAACATAAAGATTGAAGATCATTCTAATTGTTTTAGCTTCATCTTCGTTAATAACTAAATTACCATCTTCATCCTTTTCATAGCCCAAAAATCTTTTAGTATTAATTCTAACTTTCCCTTCTTTAAATCTCTTTCTAATTCCCCATTTGACGTTTTCACTAATATTTCTAGCTTCCTCCTGGGCAATAGAAGAAAAGATTGTAAGCATGAAGTCTATTTTAGTATCAGAAGAATATAAATTCTCTTTTTCAAAATATACCTCAACATTAACTTCTCTAAGTTCTCTAATAATTGTTAAACTATCTACTGTGTTTCTTGAAAACCTAGATAACGATTTAGTAAGAATTAAATCAATCTCACCATTTTTAGCATCAGTAATCATTTGATTAAATGAATGTCTCCTTTTAAGACTTGTGCCACTAATGCCTTCATCGGCATAAAGACCAGCAAACTCCCACATAGGATTAGAGTTAATTCTTTCTGTGTATTCCTTGATTTGTGCGTTATAACTATTTAATTGATCCTCATCATCAGTTGATACCCTAGCATACGCACATACTTTCTTTTTAGGTATCTCTGTCGGATTATCTTCATTAAATCCTTGAATGACTGGATTTATGACAATTACTTTTTTCTCTTGCATATTTATCAACTCCTTAGTCTATACATCACTTAAAACCTACGAAATAGCAAGTCAATAGTGTACAAAGTTTACTTATGTGGCGCATATGGCGTTCCACTCGTTTTCATAATGTTAAGAAGTGCGTTATACCAGTCATCAAAGTTAATAATATTTTCTTCATATAACTTATTTAATATTGCATACATCAAAGTATATTCAATTTTTGTAATTTCTTTAATCATTGTATTCCTTTCAAAATGATGTACAAAAAAGAAAAAGGTGACTTTCATGTACGACTACATAAAAATCACCCTTTTAAAAGTTGTGCTCCTTAAAGGATATTTACTACGACTTTATCAATTTCACATCCAAGTATACATTAATTAAAATTATTTGTAATTACTCCACCGGAATACAAATTTATAAAAAGCTCTCTATTTGAATTTCTTTTTTAATGTTTGCACTGATTACTGCAATTATTACTAATGTTTTAGCTTTATCTTTACTGAAAAATGTAGGCTTACCATTTTCTAATATTAAACCAGATCCATCACTATTTAAATAAATATAACCCATACGCAGTTTATTATCATATTCAAATATATGCTCAAGATCAGGAATAAGAGTAGTAGTAGTTTCAAAGATTTTGAAGTTTAAGTCATCAATTTTTACTACCTGAGTTCCATAATTATAGTTTCTTATTTGGATAAACTTATCATCCATTTTAAGTCCATCTTCATTAAGTGAATAGGATACAAAATTAAGAATTGGTTGTCTTCCATCATATAAAGATGAATTAACTAATAAATCCATTGTTACATTATAAAACTGTGCAATAGCATGAAGTGTTTCAATGCTCATTACACTTTGACCTTTTTCATATGCTGAGTAAGCTTGCCTTGAGACTTTACAAACTTCAGCTAATCTTTCCATTGTATGTCCTTTTTGTACCCTTAGATACTTTAAATTCTCTTTTAATTGTTCATTTATATTCATAATAAACCACCTTCTTTTCTCTATTTTACAATAAAACCATATAAAAAAGCAATATCAAAGACGCAAGTATCACTTACTCTCTCATTTAAAATAATTACTCAATATAATAAAAAAGTGTGAAAATAAGCGTTTTATGTTAAAAATACTTACCTGATATAAGAAAAATACAAAAGACCTTTTTTAATATTTTTAATGCTTATACAATATATGAGACTCGAGAAGGGCTGTCTAATATTTAAAGAGGGAGGTATGGAAATGGCATCTAAAGATACTAGACATGAAAAACCATCATATCCACGTTTTTATTTAATATTTGCTAGAGATAGTTTAAATATTTCTGCAGAAGAATTATCAAGAAGAATTGATGTTTCTAAAGGCTATTATTACAATTTAGAAAATGGACATAGGGGTCATAAAATGACCGTTGTTACATTTGCTAGGATTATTGAATGTTTAGGATTAGATGCAAAAAATGCAATTGAAGAAGAAGTTAAATATCAAAAGGAACGAGATTTACTATTAAGTAAAAAAGAAAAAAGAAATAAAACTAAATAAAGGAGATATATGCAATATAAGGATCTAAAGTCCAGGATTGATGAATATATCAATTATATGGATAGAAAACAAATTACCAAAGACTCCTATAGAAGAATATTAATGCAATATTTAGACTACATTACGACTTTGTCAATTTCAAATCCAAATCGTAATGATGTACTTAAATATAAAGAATATCTTTTAAAGAATTTAGGCTCAGCAACAGTTCAAAAACATATTGTAGTACTAAGAAGGTTTTATAAGTTTTGTAAATCTAATGGATATTACGAAGATATAACTTATGAAATTAGAGGAACAAGAATCGAACCAACATTTAAAAGACAGCCCTTATCAATCGAGGACTCAAAAAGATTATTAAATGTTGCTGAAAAAAGAGCTAATACTGTCATTGGGAAACGTAACTATGCATTAGTTGCTTTATTAATAGTAACAGGACTTCGTTCTATTGAAGTTGAAAGAGCAGATGTATTTGATTTTGACAAAATCGATGGAACTCATGTTTTATATGTGATGGGTAAAGGACGTGATGCTAAAGATACTATTGTTAAAATCTCAGATGAAGTTTATGAAATTATTCAAGATTATTTAGTAGCAAGAGATAATGACCACGATGCACTATTTCTAACTCACCGGTCAAAACATAATGTAAATAGATTAAGTACAAAAGTAATAAGAAGTGCAGTAAAAGAACTCTTAAGAAGTATAGGATATGATTCTAAAGCATATTCAGTTCACAGTTTAAGACACACATTCGCAACTACAGCGTTAAGTCAGGGAGCATCACTTTTAGAAACAAAAGAAGCACTAAGGCATAGTAGTGTGGCAACTACACAAATTTACATACATCATGTGGAACAAATGAAATCAGAAACATATAGAAGGGTAAGTGACGCGCTTTTTAAAAAGAAAAAATAATAAGGAGCTTTTATGGAAAATATAAAAGAAGTCAGTAGCAGCGCATACGGACGAATAAGGGTAGCAACAAATGGTAACAAAGAAATGTTATATAACTTAAAAGATTTATGTAAATTGTTTAACATTAAATTTCAAAAGGTTAGAGAAGAGTTACCAAGTAGTATAGTTTATGAAATTGATTTTAAAGTAAATGTAAGAACAAGCAAACAAGTATTTATAAAAAGTAGTGGGTTAGAGACTTGCTTGAGATTAAGTGAGGAAGCTAATGCTGATGAAATATATGATTGGCTTTTAGATGCAAAACTGAAAACTAAAGTATTTGTAGGTGAATATACTATTGAGGATTTAAAAGATCACGATACAGCTTTTAAATTTTTAAATAGGTATATTGATTTAGAAACTAAAAATTCTATCTTAGAACATAAAATAGAAGAAAACATGTTAAAGGTAGAATTTGCTAATTCAGTCTATGGATCTAGAGTAGTAGTTGATTTAGGATTAATTAATTTTAAGATTAAATACAAAAATATGTCACTGTCTAATATATTAGAATATTTAAGAGCACATGGTATTTTAGATGAAAATAATCAACCGCTTCAAAAATATATTGATGAAGGTTATTTTAGATTAGTAACTGCAATAACCTATAAAGGAACAGAAGAGATTAGACTTACAAAAGTTTTAGTTTATAAAAAAGGTATCCGCTTGATAGAAAAAACAATTGATAAAACTGGAGGTAAGAAAAAGTGAGTTTAAATGATAAATCAATATTTACAATTGATGAAGTTATGGAATTATTATCAGTTACGAGGTTTACAGTTCACAAATGGATCAAAGAAGGAAAACTTAGAGCTGTAAGAATTGGTAGGGAATTAAGAGTTACTAAAGAATACTTAGATGAGTTTCTTGAAAGTAACACAGTTGATAATACTAATAAAAGAAAACGAAATAAGTCAGGGCAAAATTATACATGAAAGCCCACTGTAAAGAGGTATTAAGTTTGGTATACCGTTTTTAAGTGTACCTTTTATACCTCTTTCGATTAATAAAAATAAAGGAGTATATAAGCATGGCCAGACCACTAAAAACAGGCTTAGATTACTTCCCTTTAGATGTAAGAATATTTAGAGATGAAAAACTTCGAGTTCTATCATATTTAGGAGGACCACTTGCTGAAATTGTTTATATAAGAATATTAACTATGATTTATGAAAATGGTTATTATTTAGAATATACAATCAATAATTTAGCAAGAGTGCTACATATTGACATTGGTCCACAGTGGCATAGAATCGAACGGATTAGTGAGTGTATTAATTTTTGTCTGGAGGCGGGACTTTTTGATAAGTCACTCGCAGTACAAGGCGTGATCACCGCTGAATCTGTACAAAAACAATATCTTTTATCTACAGCAAGAAGAAAAGATATTAATATTGATAAGTATTGGCTTTTAAAGCCGTCTGAATCTGTAAGGCCAGCAGATGGTTCTTTAAGCGTGTCTAAAGAGAATGATAATGTTAACAACAACTTAGTTAATGTTAACAATAACCAAGTTAATGCAAACATTAGTACACAAAGTAAAAGTAAAAGTAAAAAAGATAAATTGATAAATATAGATAAAAGAGCTTTTGGCGAGCCAAAGCTCCATTTTATAACAAAAGCTTTAGTTAAAAATAAATATGTTGAAGAAGATGATTTATTAATTGGTAAGTATAATATGTTAGCTGAAAAGTTAATAGATGCTTATGGTTTTGATATGGTTTTAGCTGTATCTGATTACATTATGAAAATGTTTAGAAAAGATCATATTAATATTTCAGATAGGTATAACTATTTCAAAACAAGTGCAGAAAGAAATCTAATAGCACTAGCAAAAAGAAATGAGGGTGGTAATTTTGACATCGAAAAAGAACTCAAAAAACTCGCTAAAGAGATGGGTTTTGAGTATTAAGTATTATGAATATGAATTACCGAACCTATATGATAATTTAGAATACTTAGAAATTAAATCAATCGGTTATAATAGTCCATCATTCTCACCAAGGATAAGTTCTAGCCATTCAAGTAATTATAAAGGATTTGATTATTGGTTAGGACTTATAGATGAGTGTGAAAGAAAAATAAAGTTATATGAAACTGAAATAGAAAAATATTATAAGTTTAAAGCTAGTCTTTCCGATTTAGAACAAACAATCCTTCATGAATATTTTTACATAGGATTACCACCGAGGGAGATAATCTATAATAAACCAATAAAAAGGTATCAATTTTATGAATATGTTAAAAGAATAACAAAATTATATTTTATAAAAATATAGATATATTGGTTACTTAGATGTCAAAACCTTAAAAAATCTTTCAAATACTACATTAGAATGTTATAATTATTAGTGATTGAGTATATAATAAAATATTATTTAAGACGTCATCAAAAGAACTGGAAAATAGTTTTACATAAAACAGATAAAAGTGACGATTTAATAATGTATTAATAATTTTTTAAACAAATAACTAAACAATGAAATTATTTTACTTTATTCACTAAGGAGGAAATTATGGCAATAATTGATAACAAAAATATAACAATGCAAGATGCTCTAAAAGAAGCTTTAACTAAAGCTGACAGTATAGATATTAGTGTGGCATTTTTTTATTTTAATGGTTTAGAACTTTTAACAGAGGAGTTAAGAGATAAAAAAATTAGATTAATGGTTGGAATGGAGATAGAACCCGAACTAATTCCTTTTATTGTAAAAGAGTCTAAAGATAAACCAGTTGATATTTCCAAATATCAGGTGAGGCCATCACTAACATCATCATTAGCTAAGAAAAATAATTTTGAAGAAGTTATTATTGGATTGATTAATGATTCAGATATATTTGATGAAAGTTCAATAGCAAATGCACTTGATCTTTTTCTAAGTAAAATTGAAAATGGAAGTTTTGAAATCAGAAAAAACGATACATTTGATCATTCCAAGTTTTATATAACACATAATATAGACCCAGATTTAAATGGAAATAAAACAGGTACCGTTATTATGGGATCTGCTAATTTAACTTATAAGGGATTAATCGGTCAAGGCGAAACAAATGAAAAGTTTGATTCTACTGAAAAATATAATGAATATAGGAATAAGTTTGAAGAAGAATGGCGTAATGCAGTAGTGATTGTTGATGAATACTCAAACAAAGAATTTGTAAAAACAATAAAAGAAAATACTTGGCCTTATAAATTATCAACACCATACCAAATGTACGTAAAAGTGTTAGACGAGATTTTTGGTAAAGATGAAGAAACAAGAATTCTAACCCCAGCAAGAGTAACCTTTAACCAGTATGTTGATTTAGAATATCAAATAGATGCGATAAGAATGGGAATAGATAGAATTAACAAGTATGATGGTGTCATTATAGCTGACGTTGTTGGTCTTGGTAAATCTATTATTGCATCAGCAATAGCTAGAAACTTTGATGATTATTTAACTGTTATTGTTGCTCCTCCTCATTTGATAGGTCAATGGGAAGAATATAAGAAAGAATTTGAACTAAGGGCTGCAAAAGTATACAGTTCCGGTAAAATTAATCAACTACATCAAGATTTTAAAGAATTTGATAGAAAAATACTATTAATAATTGATGAAGCTCATAGATTTAGAAATGAAGACACAGAAGATTACAAACTGCTTCATCAGGTAACAAGAAGTCACCCAGAAAACAAAGTGATGCTTTTAACGGCTACCCCTTTCAATAATGAGCCTAAAGATATTTTTTCACTTGTAAAACTGTTTCAAATACCAGGTAGATCAACTATAAGATCAGTAGATAACCTTAGTTTAAGATTTAGAAATCTAATTGATAGATATACTAGATTAAGAAGAGAAATAAGAAAAAACACTATTGAAGAGGAAGAATATAATAACGAATTAAATGAAATTGCTTATGAACAGAGAAGGCTTATAGAAAATGTGGTTATTAGAAGAAGCAGATTAGATTTGAGGAATGTAGATAGATATAGAGAGGATTTGAAACATCAAAAAATTGACTTCCCTGAAGTTGTAGGGCCCAAACTAATTGAATATGATTTGGAAGATTTAAATGACCTATATATTGAAACTCTTGAACTTCTAGTTGAAAAATATACTGCTGCCAGATACCAGCCAACTCATTATGGAATTGATTCTGATAAATTTAAAGAGTTGTTTGGTGATGATATTGATGAAAGAGGACTTTTAATCGGCCAACTAAACTTAGCTAATCATATGAAAAGATTACTTGTAATGAGATTTGAAAGCTCTAAACTCGCATTTAAAAATACTTTAGAGAAAATGATTGAAACAAATAAAACGATAGAATCGTGGTGGAATAATCTAGGAGGAGTTCCAATAATGAAGAAAGGAACTATACCAAATCCTGATGATTATTTAGAAGAAGATGGTGAAACTGAAAATAATGATTTTGAAGATGAAATTAGCCTTTTAATGAATAATAAAGGTCTTTTCATTATACCTAAAGATTTATTTGAGGAGCAATCAGCTTTTGAAAATGATTTGAAAAATGATACGTTATTACTAACGGAAATATATGAAAAATGGTTTAATGATGAAGAAATAAAAGATAGCGATCCAAAATTAGATATGTTGGAAATAAAACTTAAAGAGTTGTTAAAAGAAAACCCAAAAAGAAAGATTGTAGTATTTTCAACCTATGCGGATACTGTAAATTATTTATATGACTTTTTAAAAGATAAGTTAAGAGTTGCTAAATACACTTCAAAAGATCCGAATAAAATGAGGCAGGAAATAAGAGAGAATTTTGATGCCGCAATACCAGAATCAAGACAAAAAAACGATTATGATATTGTGTTAACGACAGATGCACTGAGTGAAGGAATTAACTTGCATAGAGCAGGTATTGTAATTAATTATGATATTCCATTCAATCCAACTAGAGTTATACAAAGGGTCGGTCGTATAAATAGAATTAATAAAAAAGTCTTTGATAAAATTTATTTATTCAATTTCTTTCCAACAATGATTGGAGAGGCAGAAACTAGAATTAAACAGATTTCAACTCTAAAGATAACATTAATAAATAAAATAATTGGTTCAGACACAAAGCATTTAACACCTGATGAAGATTTGGAATCAATGTTTAAGAATCAATTTGATGATGCAACCATAGAGACTGAACAATTAAGTTGGGACACGATACACTTAGATAATTATTATAAAGCTTTAAAAAATGAAAAAATAATAAATGAAGCTAGGAATATTCCAAGAAGGTCAAGAATAAAAAGAACGAATACAAGTTTTTCAGGAACAGTTGCATATGGAAAAAAAGGTAGTGATTCGATTTTTGCTATCACAGATGAAAATTCTAACACAAGGATTATTAGTGTTGAGGAAGCCATTCCATATTTTGAAGCAAAACCAGAAGAATTAGCGTTTGAAGTCAGCAATAATTTTGAACATCTATTAACTCTTATTAGAGAAAGTTTATTTGCAAAACATAGCGTTCCACCAATTAAAGGTAGAAGACAGAAAGCTATTGAATTATTAAATGCTGTAAAAAGTGTTAATCCTGAAGCTTTGAACTACTGTAACGACTTAATTAAAATCATCAAAGAATATGATGATCTATCGGATGGAACATTAAAAGATTTACTAAATATAAAGTTGGAAAATATCGATACTATATATAGTGATTTACAAAAAGTTGTATCAAAGAATTTGATTAGAAATATATTACAAAAAGCAGATAAAACTGATGAAGGCCATGAGTTGTTGTTGTTAATGGAGGAACATGTAAATGATATTGAATAAAAAATATGAGAGAAGTAATTTAATTGATTTAGTAAAACACTTGGATAAATCTTTTAGGAAAGATGTAAGAGATTTTGAATTTAAGTCAAATACGTTTATTAAAGCGACTTATTTAGGGAAAATGGAATCGGTTGCAGTAGACGTTATTGAAGTTGAAGTAGAAAAAAGTGTTAAGAATAGAGTTGAAATAACAAAAGAAGCGTATAATCTATTAAAGTCAATTCAGTCACCTCATGCTATTATTTCTTTTTTTACTCCTAATGGATCAAAAAGATGGAGACTTTCTCTACTTACAACCGAATACAAGATTGAAAAAGGAAAAATAATTGTTGAACAGTCTAATCCAAAAAGGTATTCTTATTTACTAGGAGAAGCAGCAAAAGTTGGAACTCCTACCAAATATTTAATAAAAAAAGGGGAGCTTGAGAATTTTGATGACCTAAAATCGAGGTTTTCTATTGAAGTAGTTAATAAGGAATTTTACGAATCAATTTCACTTTTATTTACTAAACTAGTAGGTGGGACAAGAAATGTATCTGGTAGGCGTGAAAGATTTCAAGGGCTATTGTATTTAAATGGTCTTAATAAAACGTCAATTGAATTTCAAGAGTTTTCAGTAAGACTAATAGGGAGATTACTTTTTGCATGGTTTTTGAAAGAGAAAAAAAGTGTAAATGATTTACCTCTTATTAGTAATGAAGTGTTATCAATTGACGCTATTAAAGAAAGCAACAATTATTATAACGAGATATTAGAAACATTATTTTTCGAGGTTCTTAATACCAGAATTAATCATAGAAGAATGTCAGTTAACATAGATAAATATAATACAATTCCATATTTAAATGGTGGACTATTTAACCCCCATGATAATGATTACTATGATTTTAACTCTAGTGATCAAAATGTTTATATTCCAAATGAATGGTTTATTGAACTATTTGAACTATTTAATAAGTATAATTTTACAGTTGACGAAAACACGTCGTTTGATGTGGAGTTATCAGTTGATCCTGAAATGTTAGGTAGAATTTTTGAGAATCTGCTTGCTGAAATTAATCCTGAGACTGGTGAAACAGCAAGAAAATCAACTGGTAGTTTTTACACCCCTAGACATGTTGTAGAATATATGGCTGATCAAAGTTTGAATTCTTACTTAAGGAATAATATAGATTTATCAGTTGATAAGATCGATTATATTACTTCTGAAGGTTTTGGATTTGATGATGAAATAACACTTAATGACTTTGAAAAAAGAGAAGTTATAAAGGCTTTAAGGAAAGTTAAAATTATAGATCCAGCATGTGGTTCTGGAGCCTTTCCAATAGGAGTACTTCAAAAAATTGTACACATTGTGACAATCATTGACCCTAAAGCTGAGTTATGGAATGAAGATGAGTTCAAACAACTTGCTCCAGAATATAAAAAATATTTAATAGATAAGTATGAAGCTAGTGGTTTCAACTATCCTAGAAAGCTTCAAATTATTAGAGAGTCTATTTTTGGTGTAGATATTCAACCTATAGCAACTGAAATTTCAAGATTAAGATGTTTTTTAACTTTAATAGTAGATGAAGTAGTAAATGATCATCAAGAAAACAGAGGAATCCAACCATTACCAAACCTCGAGTTCAAATTTGTTACAGCTAATTCTCTAGCAAGATTAGAAGGACAGAAAAAAGAATTTACTTATGTAAGCATGTTTAATGAAGAAGAAGAGTTTATAGAAAAATTACAAGCATTAAGGAATGAATATTTTGTCGCAAATAGTGATTCAAGAAGTGAAATACAAAGAGAGTTTATAAAAACGCAAAGAGAAATGCAAACGGAATCAAAAAAAGAATATTCATCATTAGCAACTGGGAAATTTAAAAAACTTATCGAATGGAATCCGTTCTCTGATGAAGTGTCGCCTTGGTTAGACACTGAATGGATGTTTGGTGTAGATGAGTTTGATATTGTAATTCAAAATCCACCTTATGTTTCAAATAGAGGAAATAGTACAGAAGTTAAAAAAATGCTAAATGAAAATTACAGTTTTCAAGATGACTTATATAATCATTTCATACATAGGGGCATGGAGTTCTTAAAATCAAAAGGAATTTTAATGGTTATTAGTTCAGATACATATTTCACTATTAAAACAAAGGAAAATTTACGAGAATTAATTTCAAATCATAAAATTTTAAGTGTAGTATCTCTAGGATACAACGTTTTTAAAGAAGCTATGGTTTCAACTGCTATTCTAGTTCTGGAAAAAAGTAAAGAAAAGAATACTGAAACAATATTTATTGACGCAATTGACAGTGAAGACATTGAAAGTGGTAAAAAATATATAGTTAATCAAAGTGTATTTGATGAAACTATTAACAAAGCTATTTTTATACCAAATGAAACAAACATGTTGATTCACAATAACTTGTCAAAATATTGGGATTTTTTAAATAAACATTATGCACATACAATTAGTACCTCAAGAACTATAACTAAGTATAGAAGCATAATTAACGATCATATAGAAAAAATAAAACCAGGCAGACATACTTTATTAGGTTTAGTTACAGATGGAGGACAAGGACTCGCAACTGCTAATAATGGAAAATATGTAGGTGTGCTCAGAGGTACAAAGCAAGCTGAAAGAGCAGAATCTGCTAGGTTAGAAAAACTAAATGAATTTAACTTTAGGTACGATAAGAATTATAAAATGCCAAATTCTGAAAAAGAAGTATGGAATTTATTTGATAGTATAAAAGAAAAACATGGAAAAGATGTTTTTGGTCGAGGATTTTTATATAGAATTATAGATGATAACATGATTGCAGATTTAAGTACTCTTACAGAAGTAGATAAAAAAGATGGTATTGCAAATAATCAACCATATTTTGTTCCATATGAAAAAGGAGATCAAGATGGTAATAGATGGCTTTTAGATAATCCATTTATGATAGGATGGAGTAGAAATAATGTAAACGAACTAAAGGAAAATGCTAAAAAATCAGGCCCTGGGTCATCAAGATATCAGAACCCTCAGTTTTATTTTAAAGAAGGTATTTGTTATAGTGATATTAATACTCACTATATTAAGGCTAGAATTAAACCAGTTTCGGTTCATGATGTTAAATCTATGTCTTTGTTTTCAACTACAGATAAAGTTCCAAATTATTACATAATTACATTATTAAATTCATCAATAGTTGCAGATATAATAGATTCATTTATAAATAACACACAAACATTCCAGATTAATGATGCTAGATTTTTACCTATACCAGTTCCGAGTGAAGAACAATTAAAAGCAATTAAGGTAATGTTCGATGAAGCAGTAGATATTCAAGATAAATTCTTTACAGAAAAGATAGACATTGAAGAAAGAAATAAATTGTTAAATAGTTTACAAGAAGAAATCGACGAAACTGTTTATAGTGTTTACAATTTTAAATAAAATAAAAACGCTATAATTTGAAGTTATGGCGTTTTTTCAATATTGAAGTGTTGGTGATAATTAAAATGACTAATTTAGGTAAACATTCCCAAAGTTCTTTTACAGAGTCAGAAGGAATTACAGTTTTAAAAAGAAAATTAGAATCTAAAAGAAGTATAAAATGTTTCTTTTCAGAAAATGACAAAACGCCCAATGTAGACGGTTTTTTTGAATTGATAAAAACTGATGGGACTCCAATTAAAAGGTTTAATGTGCAAATTAAAACAACGTCAGAGTTAAAAAATGGAAAACTTAGCGTGGACACTAAAATCATGAGTTATGTTTTAGAAAAGATTACAGCTGATCCTACATTTTTATTTATAATTGATTTGAGTAATGAGCAAGTTTATTTCAGACATGTAACTATTGAGTACATATTAAGTATAAACCTAGATCCTAGCAAAAAGAACATTACAATTGACTTTAATGATGACAAAGCGTTTAATATTGATATATTTGAAAAGAACTTATATAGGATAGCGGAAACTCACAATAAGTTAATTACAAGTAAAAGTGATTTAGAAATCAAAAGTATACAAGAAGCAATTAATTATTTAAATGAAACAATTTTTTCTATTCCTGAATTAGTAGCAACATTAATTCCTAATTTACATAAAGTAGGAATTGCGACTTCAAAAGAAGAAAAAAAGCTTTTATTTAAATCAATGAATAAAGAAGACGCAGAACTAATTTCATCTAATAACTATGGTGTTTACTTTATTCTAAAAGGAGTTAATAGACTCGAAATTGAAGATCTTCAAAATACTGAAAATTATTCTGATGTTTTTCTTGATGGTACTGGAAATATAACTCCAATGAAATATGCTGAATACGTGCTTTCTAGAATGTTAAAGCATTTTTTTAATAGAACCTCAAATTATATTAGATTTATGCCGGATATAATATTGAATGAAGTAGTGTTTGCTTTTTTAGACAAATTAGGAGCTAAATATAAATTCTTATCATCGCAAAAATATATCAGAACATTCTTTAAAGATGAAGTAGAAGTTGAAGAAGCTGAATATCATCTTAATAAAACTTTAAAATATATAACATATATTTTACACTCTGATAATTTATATCAACAAGAATTTAATTTAAGGAGAATAATACTTGATAGTATTGGCAGTTTTGCTTATTCTAACGGAATCGATTTTATAGATGAGGCTTCCACATTTGTTCCACGAGAAATATTTGAAAATATAAGTTTTAAAAACGATATTTCAAAATATGACAAAAAAACGATGCTATCACTTTTATCACCTGAATACACAATATATCATGATGCTATAAAGGAATTAAATAATAGAGGAATCAAGAGAATTACTAGACAATGGAATTTTGAAACAACAAAAGAAAACGAGATATTTTTAGGTAATAAAAGGTTTATCTTTAACAAGAATTTTTATGATCAATGTAAAAAATGGTTAGAAAACATACCACTATTATATGAGAAAACTGTAACAAATTTACAAATATTAGATGTTGATATAAAGACTAAAGTAACATGTTCAATTAATCAAGATGATTATAGGCCCAATTCAAATTTCTCAGCCAATTATTACACACAACAAAACGAATCATTTGTAATTAATATCGTTAATGAAATAGATAAAGATGCAATACATAAATATGGTAATAGTTCATATTCTAGTTCAATTCAAAATTATTTAAGAACAAAAATGCCTATGTATTATACGATAGCAGGATTGCTGTATAAAAAAATTGCAGAAAAATACTCTTTGGATTATCAAGGCATAAGAATCTTAAGTAGTATGGAAAAACTTTAAATAATAATATTTTTATAAAGGCACCAAATTGGTGTTTTTATTTTGTTTAAAATGACCAATTATCAATAAGCCAATAATCTATGTGCACGCCTAACTTGAAGTAGTGTTGAAGTATGTTTGATATATGTTTGAGGTATTGTTGATATAGTGTTGAGATAAACAAGTAATAATGCTATAATTTTATTAAGATATAATAAGACATTTACATATTTAAAAGATATCAAAAAAGCAAAAGAGGCGATTTAATGAACGATAAAGTCATGAAAAGTTTGACTGTTTGGAAAGAAGCATTACTTGATACAACAAAAAGAAATAGAGCAATCAATTTTAGAAATTTAAAAACAGGAACTATAAATGTAATCTATCCTGAGTTTTCAGACTTTTTAAATCAAGTAGAAAGAAGCACTTTATCGTTTGTTGATATATTTGATGGTTTAGACAAAGAAAAATCAACTGAAGAAGGCAAAGACTATGTTTTCTCATCAGGTTTAAGTATAGAAAAAAAAGAAGAATACAATGATGAAGAAATGAGTAAACTAACCTCAAATTACTTAATAAAGAATACAAGTAAAAAGAATTTTTTATTTTCTTCTTATTTTTCTGATATTCAAAGAAGTAAACTAAGAAGAATTTCAAATCAAGCAAGATTATTTGAAGAAGAAAATGCTTTGAATGTGTTATTTTTAGCGGTTGGAATATTAGAATGGTACGAAAAAGAAACTAGTGATATTAAATATAGGTCACCATTATTTTTCATACCAGTGAGTATAACTCAACAATCAATACAAGATATGCATGAATTGAAACTAAGAGAAAATGATATAATCCTGAATGAGTCTTTAATAAGATTTATGTTTGAGAATTTCAGATATGATTTTGAATATAAGTTATCATCTGATAACTCAATTTTAGATAACTTTAATGAATATAAAGAACATATTTTAGAAGTTATTAAATCTTCACCTAGATGGAAAATCGTAGAAGAAATTAATATCTCTACTTTTAAATTTAACAACATTAATATGGTTAAAGACTTTGAAGAAAACGAGTCTGAAATATTGGATCATGAATTAATTAAATTGTTAGCTGGTGAAGAAACAGACCAAGGTATAAACAATGACTCATTTAGACAAGCAGAAGAAGTTGATAAATTAAAAGATCCTAATGATTTCTTTCAAGTTCTAGATGCCGATTCAAGCCAATCGGTAGCAATTGATGCAGCTATTACAGGTAAGAGCTTTGTCTTACAGGGACCTCCAGGAACTGGAAAGAGTCAAACGATTACTAATATAATAAGTGAACTTATAGCACGAAATAAGAAGGTGCTTTTTGTTGCTGAAAAGAAGGCTGCTTTAGATGTGGTTTACAATAGCTTAAATAAGGTAGGACTAGCTGATTATGCTTTAACTTTACATAATGTAGGCTTAGATAAAAAAGAAACAATTAACGATTTACATAATTCTTTGATTTCTAGACAGAACAACTATGTTACTTTACACAGCTCAACCAAAGAAGAACTTAAAAATAGTTATGTTTCTAACAAAAATGTTTTAGATAGATATGGTATTTCGTTATTACAAAAAAGAGACCCTCTACATAAAAGCGTTTATGAATTGTACGGTTTATATTTCAATTTAGAAAAATATAAAGAGATTAGGTTTCATATTGATGATGTTACATTAATTAATAATGAGAAGTTAAAAGATATATTACTAGATATTAATGAGCTAGAAAACCTTATTAACTCATTTGGCGGAAATGTCAAAGGTAATGTTTGGTATGGATTAAAGTTAAACGAAATATCATATTTGCAAAGAGAAGAGTTAGATAATTATCTAAATTCAATGTTAATAAATATAAGGGAAGTTAAATCATCTTTAAAAGCAATTGATAGTAAAGTAAATAAAAGAATTGATAATTTTAATTTAATCAAGATTAGTCAACTTTTAGATTTAATAAACATGATAAAAGTTGTTTTAGCCCGAGATTATAATTTTGAGAAATATTATTTTAATAATGATTATAGGTTAAATATTGATTATGATCACTATAAAAACATATTGAACAATAAAATTAACATTAAAGAATTATCTCAAAAAGTAAAAAACTATGATTTAGATATACTGAATTTGAATGTATCAAACTTTTATAGAATATTTAATACTAAAAAAAATATATTCTCAAGAATATTTTCTGGCGAATATAGAAAAATTAAAAAAGAAGTTATAAGTTATCAAAAAGATAAAACTAAAAATTATAAGATTGTTTTAAATGATTTAAACAATTTAAAATTATATAAAGATAGTGAATTTGATATTAAAAAATCAAAAGAACTTATAAGTCAAGATATGTATAGTCATTTAGAAATTGATGAACTATCAGCAGTTATAATCAATATGAAAGTCTACATTGATATTATTGCCATGTATAATAACATTTTCAATGAAAATGAATATAAGGAATTTATTGATATCATATCAAATGAATTTAAATCATTAACTATTTTTGAAGAACTAAAGAAAAGTTTTAATGAGTTATATAATGCTGTTAATAAAATTGATGAAACATATTTAGATATGACTCCATTATTAAACGAAGATTTTGATGATTTTGAGAGCAAGATTTATAACTTAGATAAGAATAAAAAATATATAAATGAAATGATGAATTTCAATAGATTATATGCCAAATTTCATAAGCTTCAATTAAGTCAATTTGTAGATGTAGTACTTGATGAGTTAATTAGTTCAAATCTAGAAGAAATATATTTAAGAAGGCATTATTTTATACTAGTTAACAATTATATTGAAAACGATGAAATACTAAAGGACTTTAATAGGAATAAGTACCTGGAATATAAAAGCAGATTTAAGGATACAGATGAAAAAATAATCTCAACAAGTACTCTTAAAATAAGTGAGTTACTAAATGGTAATGTTCCCAACATTACTGGTTTAGGTCAACATAATTATGAAGTTCAAACATTACAAAGAGAGCATAACAAAAAACGAAGAATTATGCCAATAAGAAAATTGTTTGACGAAATACCAAATTTAATATTGACATTAAAACCATGTTTAATGATGTCTCCATTATCAGTAAGTACCTTTTTAAGAACTTCTGATTATAAATTTGATACAGTAATTTTTGATGAAGCTTCACAAGTCCATCCACAAAATGCGATCGGTGCTTTATATAGATCTAAACAATTTATTATCGTAGGAGATTCAAAACAATTGCCGCCAACTATTTTCTTCAGTAGTATTGATAGTGGTGAAGATGATATTGACACAGATGTAAGTGATTTTGAATCTATCCTTGATATAGCAAGTTCAGCGTTACCTCAGATTTCATTACAATGGCATTATAGAAGTAAATTTGAAGAGTTAATTGCTCCTTCTAATGCCGAGATGTACGGAAACTTGTTGACTACATATCCTCAACCAAATGCAGCAAATAAAAGAGAAGGATTAGAGTTTGAAAAAGTAAATGGCTTATATGAAAAAAATGAAAACAAAATTGAAGCAGAAAGAGTTATTGAATTAATATTTGAACACTTTGATACTTTTGGACACGAAAGAAGTCTAGGAGTTGTAACTTTTAACATACAGCAAGCTTCTTTAATTGAAGATATGTTGGTGAGAGAAAGAAGAGATAGACCCGAATATGAAGAATATTTTTCATATGATGATAAAACAGAACCATTTTTCATTAAAAACTTGGAAAATGTCCAAGGGGATGAACGAGATACAATGATCATGAGTGTAACTTATGGTCCAAATAAACATGATAGAATTCTAATGAATTTTGGTCCAATAAACAGAGTTGGTGGAAATAGAAGATTGAATGTTGCGATAACTCGAGCTAAATACAACCTTATTATTGTAAGTTCAATGACACACGACGATATAGATTTAAGTCGTGCAAAAGGTGATGGACCATCATTTTTCAAAAACATATTAAAGTATGCAGAATTAGGATTTGACGATAAAGTTGATTCAGTAGATGTTTATGCGGAATTTGATTCACCTTTTGAAGAGGAAGTATATAGAGAAATTATTCAGTTAGGATACAAGGTACATCCACAAGTTGGAACTTCAGGATATAAAATTGACTTAGGAGTATTAGACCCTAATAATGAAAATAAATATATTTTAGGAATTGAATGTGATGGCGCAAGTTATCATAGTTCAAAATCAGCAAGAGAAAGAGATAGATTAAGACAACAAGTATTGGAATCAAGGGGATGGGATATTCATAGAATTTGGTCCACAGATTGGTTCACTAATAAATCATTACAAGTTGACCTGCTAAAGAAAGCTATAGAAGAATCAATTTATAAATCGGAAAAAGGAAAAGAGTCAGTGACTAACAAACCTTATAGAACAGATGAAACAGAATCAGAAGTCGAAAAAATAGAGATTAAAACATCAATAGTTGAATCAGAAAATGAAGAAGATTTTGATATTTATCCAGATTATGATAGTTTGAAGAGACAAATGTTTAGACTTAACACTAGATATGAATCGTTAGATTTTTTCTTAGAAAAAACAACACCAATCCATATGGATGAAGTTAAAAAAATAATTCCTGGATTATATGGGAATGAACGATATTCTAATGTCGTTGATAATGAATTTAAATATGACATGAGAATGTATAATAATTTAAGAAGTAAATATCATATTAGTAGAAATTATGTTTTACAACGAGAACAACAAATATTATTTAGAAAAGTTAAAGACTATAAAACATCTAGAGATTTTACAAATATTCATTTAGAAGAATTAAAACATGGTATTTTAAGAATTGTAGAAGCAGCATACATTATTAAGCTGCAAGAACTACAAGATACTTTAAGAAATTATAGTGGATATCAGAGCACAAGTCGTCACATGAGAAACCACATTACTAAAGCATTGAATGAATTATCCAGAGAAAATAAAATAAAAATTTCAAGCGATGAAATGATTTCAATAAAAAATTCAAACGAAAACTAATTTTATGGATGTTTAAATAAAAATTAAAGGTGATACTTAAATGAGTAGTAAAAAAAATCAAGTCTCAATAATCGATCCAAATTTAGAGACAATAATAAAACAATTGTCTATATATTTTGATGATTATTATGAAAATGTACTGGAAAATTTAAACATAAGTCAATCAAACGAATCATATTGGAAGTCTTATGAATTAAAAAGAAAAGTTTCAGATTTTATTAAGTCGCATTTTGATTCTTATGTTATGGATGCTAAAGCGAGTGATAGACATATAATATCTTTTATAGATGTTGAAGATGCATTTAAGATGAAATACATTGTTGAATTTTCAGATATATTTTTCAAATATAAGATTGATGATAGTATAGTAGGGTATTTTAATTTATGTCTTTATTTTGATTGGAAAAAATATAACAAATAATATGAAAGGCTGGAATCTTTAAATGGAAGATAACAAGAAGATATTAGAAAAACTTTTATTAGATATTGATATTTTAAATGAACTCGATAAATGGACCAAAGATATTAATTTTTTTGAAATATCAGGAATGGCTAATCGTGAGATCAAACATAGCGAAACATTATCGTGGTTTTTGGATGCAAATGAAAATCACAATTTAAAAGATCAATTTATAAGAAGGTTTTTACAAAAAGTTATTACAAGAAATGTTGATGTAATAAAAGGGTTAGATATATTTGATGTTTCAGCATTAGACTATAGTACATTCACCGTTAAACGCGAATGGAAATATATAGATCTTGTTATCTATTCAAATGAGCTAAAAACAGTAATCGCGATTGAGAATAAAGTATATGCATCAGAGAGTAAAGGCCAACTCCCAAAATATTACGAAGTTATTAAAAAAGAATTTAATGATTTTGATAAATTTATGTTTATATTTCTTACAAGGGAAGGCGAACAGCCAAGTGACCCAGAGAATTGGTGTATAGCAGATTATCGAATGGTAATAGATGCTTTAGAAGAATCAATCAATTCAAACGTGATGATTAGTAATAAAACTGAAATGATTATAAAAGATTATGTTTCAATGATTAGGAGGAATTTTGGAATGGATAATGAGTTAAAGAGAACAGTGCAAAAAATCTATTTACAACATAAAAAAGCATTTGATTTAATATTTGAGATTGCATCAACAAGTCATATTCAATTCTCAGAACATATTAAATCTTGGTTAGAAGGAAATAAAGAGAAGTATAAACTAACCTTTGATGAAAAATATTCCACTAATACTATAATTAGATTCACCAGTGAATATATAGACGAGTTATTTCCTTTTGATGATGAAAAAGGTGATGACTGGAAATATGGTTATAGTTTCATGTATGAGTTTAAAATAAGAAAAGATAGCATTCATTTAATGGGTGTTTTAGCTAACCTTCAAAGACCTAATTCAAAATACCTTATGGAAGTTGGAAAGAATGTATCAAAAGCAACAAAATGGAGAATAGTACTACCAGCAAAGTTAATTTTATCAGAAGAAAATATAGCTGACGGACTTACTCCAGAAGTTATAAAAACTTTAGATAAAGCATTAGCAAAAAGCATAGAAAAACATGTTGTTAATTTTGAAAAAGAAATAAAAGAAGTTGTCGAACAAAATATCTAATAAAAAAGAGGGGATAGAATGGTTAAATCAAGAATATTAATTCCAAGAAGAAATATAATTGAATTTCATGAATCTTTAGATGATCATGGTGGAATGCTAGTTACCTTAGATAATGGTATGGTTACAGATGTTTATTTAGATGATTTAAATAACTACCGTTCAATTACCAATAATAAACATATTATTAGTCATCTTGATTATTATGGATTAGAAATATTAAATGAGAATGTAACATTAAAAGAGATAATGTTTACGGAAGATAATGAATATAAAAAGATTAGACTTGAAATTAAAATAAAAGAACAAGATCCAATGCATAAAGTTGAACTTTATTATAACGAGTTAGAAAAAACAAGTGTTAATAAATTTTTGCTTTATGATGATTCTGATATTGACCTTGAACTCTTAAAAGAAATAGAAGAAGCAATTAATTACTTCTTATTAGACATAGAAGGAATTACTAATACTATGTTTTCAGTTGTAACAAATGAAACCAAATTAATAGATAAACTAAAGCAATTAGGATATGTCGATAATACAGGTTTTATAAATGCTTATGACAATCCAAATGTTGGTGAATACTTATTAGAAAAGAAATTAACATAAAAAAATGATTTATTATACTATTAGTCAATAATATATGTGCACGCCTAACTTGAAGTAGTTTTGAAGTATGTTTGATATACCTTTGATATATGTTTGATATGGTGTTGAAGCGACAATAAAAACTTAATAAAAAGACTTAAATAAAGTTCATTTGTATTCCGGTGGAATAACTACAAAATGCCTGTTTTAGCGTATAATGCGGTTATCGTGGATATCTGGCTTTAAAAGTCTAGGATTAAAAGGGACACTTTCTGTTCCTTTTTTTCTTGCGAAAATTCGTAGAATCTCTCACGTAATAAAAAGAGAGGAAAGATAAGATATGGCGAGAAAAGATGCGTATCAAGTTTGGGTTGAAACAGGTAAACTCGACGAAGTATTAGAATTTATTAAGGAGTGTGCAAGAAAACTTGTAACACAAAAAGAGATGTGTAAGTATTTAGGAATTTCTCAAGATAGTTTTTCAAGACTAAAAAGAAAATATCCAATAATTGCTGAGACACAATTAGAAGCAAAAACTAATCTAAAGATTGATTTAGCTGGTGCTTTATATAAAAAGGCTATCGGTTTTGAAGTTACAGAGGAAACTCATCACATTGATGATGCTCATGGATCAAGACCACCAAGAAGAAAGATCGTAAGAAATATAAAGTATATAGCACCAGAAACAAGAGCAATCATTTATTTATTAACTCAAAACTTCGGTATTGAGTATGCAGAGAAGTTTGCTGAAATACAAATGACTCAAAAGAGAGCAAAAGATGAAAAGGAAGTGTGGAGTAAGGATGATACAGATAATAACGATTAATATTGATGATGTTAATGAGTATGAAAATAATCCAAGATTAAATGATGCTGCAGTAGATGCTGTTGCTGCTTCTATAAAAGAATTCGGATTTAAAGTCCCTATTATAATTGATAGCAATAATGTAATAGTTGCAGGCCACACAAGAGTTAAAGCGTGTAGAAAACTTGGAATAACTGAAATACCTGCTGTTATTGCAGATGATTTAACAGAAGACCAAATTAATGCTTTTAGACTTGCTGATAATAAGACACATGAACTTGCACTTTGGGATGATAAGAAACTATTAGAAGAATTAGAAAAGATTAGCCTTGATATGCTTCAGTTTGGTTTTGAAGATTTAGAAGACTTGCTTGAAGAAGATGTATTTGAAGATGATTTCAATGAAGAAGAATTATATTCAGAGAATCCATACGCTAAAAGAGGAGATATCTTTGTTTTAGGCAAACATAAAGTTATGTGTGGTGATTCGACTTTAGATAGTGATGTTAAAGCATTACTTGGTGAAGAAATAATCGATATGATTTTTACTGATCCACCATACAATGTTGATTATGAAGGAACTGCTGGAAAGATACAAAATGATAAACAAGAAGATGGTGAGTTTTATGATTTTTTATTTAAAGCATTCACTAACATGTTTAACTATGTAAAACCAGGTGGTTCTATTTATGTTTGTCATGCTGATACTGAAGGATATAACTTTAGGAAAAGTTACAGAGAAGCAGGTTTTAAATTAGCACAAGTTTTAATATGGGTTAAAAACTCACTTGTACTTGGTAGACAAGATTATCATTGGAGACATGAGCCGATTCTTTATGGATGGAAAGAAGGAGCAGCTCACTTTTTTATAGATGATAGAACTCAAGATACAATCTGGGAATATAATAAGCCAAGTTCAAATAACTTACATCCAACAATGAAGCCACTTGAATTAGTAGGAAAAGCAATAACAAACTCATCCAAGAAATATCAGCTTATATTAGACCTCTTTGGTGGAAGTGGATCAACAATGATTGCAGCACACCAAGTTGATAGATATTCAAGATTAATGGAGCTTGATGAAAAGTTTGTAGATGTCATTGTAAAAAGGTATTTAAAGTTTACTGAAGATTATGAAAATGCATATTTAATAAGAGACGGAAAAACATATCCATTAAATAGTATTGCTGATTATGATATGGAGGATTATTAGTCGTTACAATGCGATTTTAAGGAAATAGTCTTATATATGAAAATAAAAAGTTCTTATTATGAAAAATTGACTTGCTATAAAGAAAAAGTTATTTTAATATGCTAATGACGAAAGAGAGGTAATTAAAATGACAAAGGTAAATTTCTTTAGAAAAGCACATAAAGATGATTTAATTCCAAGAAATGAATTCAAAGTTGAAAAGGTTATTAATTTAGAAATTAATGAGTTTAGAAGATTTGAAGATAGACTTCTTGATGACTATGATTTCATTAAAGAAAACAAAGAATTAATGTATGTAGATAGTGATGGAGTATGGCATGCAATATTAGTAACAGCTAATGAAGTTGACTATGGTATTTTAGTTGAAGCTGAAGGTTATGGTTATGCAAGATACTCAGCATACATTAGTAAAAGTGATTTAGGAGGTAATTAGTATGAGTGTATATAAATTTACTAACCCACATCCAAGAGGACTAAAAACAAACGATTGTGTTGTAAGAGCAATGAGTCTTGCATTTAATGAAGATTATTTAGAAACAAGAAGAAAGCTTAATGAATATAAAAGATTTCTTAATTTAGATAGTTATAAATCAAATAGCTTTATTTATCAGTATTTAGAAATTTATGAAAGGTTAATAATTCCACCAATCAAAGGAAGGCCTAGAATGAGAGCAGCTGACTTTGTTGAAACTTATGGCGATGGAACTTACATAGTTAAGATGGCAAAACACCTAGCTTGTATAAAAGATGGCAAATTATTAGATACTTGGGATTCTGGAGATAAAGCAATATATACAGCTTGGAGGATAGAATAGGACTAAAAACAGTCCTTTTTCTTTTTATTAGAGGCACCACGTTCGCACGTGTGGCCTTTTTAATTTTTATAGGAGTAACACTTCAAAGCAATTTAATAACAAAACAGAAGGGAACGTTTAAAAGATGAAAAAAGTAATAAGTAGTGAATCTGTGTTCGATGGTCATCCTGATAAAGTTTGTGATAGGATCAGTGATGAAATATTAGATGCAGTATTAGAACAAGATAAATTTGGAAGGGTTGCAGTTGAGACAGCAATTAAAAATAACATTGTTTATATCTTTGGTGAAATAACAACTACTGCAGAAGTTGATTATTCTTTAGTAGCTAAAAGAACATTAGTAAACTTAGGATATTTAAAACATTTTAATGTAGTAGAAAACATATCAAAGCAAAGTCCAGATATTGCACTTGGTGTTGATGAAAGAGCAAACAAACATCAAGGTGCTGGAGACCAGGGAATGATGTATGGTTATGCAACAAATGAAACAGAAGAAATGCTACCACTTCCTTTAGCACTTGCTCATAGAATTTCAAAAAGATATAAAAGTTTGAGAGAAAATAAATACATTGGTTTATTTGAACCAGACGGTAAATGTCAGGTATCAGTTTTGTATGATAATGATAAACCGGTAAGAATTGAAACAATCGTTGTATCAGCTCAAACAAAAAGAAGTATTGAACCACAAAGGCTAAATAAGATTATTATTGAAGAGTTATTAGAACCTATCATTAATGATTTGGATGATATTGAAATACTTGTTAATCCAACAGGTGAATTCTTAATTGGTGGACCAGATGCAGATGCTGGTTTAACTGGTAGAAAAATTATAGTAGATACTTATGGTGGTTTCTCACATCATGGCGGTGGAGCTTTTAGTGGCAAAGATACATCTAAAGTAGATAGAAGTGCAGCTTACTATGCAAGGTATGCCGCAAAGTCTTTCGTAAAATCAGGGTTTTGTGACAGATGTACGATAGGAGTTGCGTATTCAATTGGTGTAGCAGAACCTGTATCACTATTTATTGATACTCATGGAACAGGAAAGTTATCTGACCATGAACTATCAAATTTATTAAAGTTTAACTTTGATTTTACTCCGTCAAACATTAGAAAAGAACTAGAGTTAGATAAAGTTAGATTTTCTAATCTTTCAGCCTTTGGCCATGTTGGTAGAACTGATTTAAATATTAAGTGGGAACAAGTAGAAGAAAAAGCAAGAAACTTAAGGGAAGTATATGAGAAAACCGAGAGAACTTCATAACTTCTATAAGTCAAAGCAATGGTTCATAGCGAGAACTGTTAAAACACAAAATGCAAAAGGTAGATGCGAACGATGTGGAAAGATTGGTGAGGAAGTTCATCATAAGATTCCTTTAACAGTTGATAATGTTTCTGATGCATTAATTAGTTTGAATCAAGAAAACTTAGAACTACTTTGTAGAGAATGCCACAATAACGAACATGGTAGATTTCAAAAGAAAGCAAATCCTTTTGATGATGAAGGAAATTTTATCGGTTAAAAATAAAAAGAGAGGTAATTAATATGTGTAATTGTAAATGTGAATGCTATAGTGAAAAGAATATGATTAAAAACTATTTAGAAGAATATAGAAAACAAAGGTCAGGAGAAATTGATGGCACAGAATATAATGATTTAGAAAGAGTATTTAATTATCTTAAGAAAAAAATAAGTAAAACTGAGTTTGATTATTGTAGAGCTACATTTCGTGAAATTGGTACTAGATTATTTGGTAAAGACAATCCTAGACAACATTATATTGCTATGACTCTAAGACAATTAGAGTTCTTAGGAAATATTAGTTTAGAAGGTCAAGTTAGAGGTAGGAAATACAGAATATTAAAGCCTTTAGAATTCTAATCCCCCCACTTGTGTAAAATATAACTCTCGAAGGGTACCGCAGGGGGGGCCTTTAAAAAACGAAAGGCAAAAATTTTGAAAATTTCAAATTTAATAAACCAGAATTAAATTCAAGTCGCATTAATTTGTGACTTTTTTATTATAATTTCATTGGTAAAAAGATAATAAATTATAATAAAAAATTGAGTTGCTATAGTGTTTCTTGTACGGTAATATGTGTATGAAAGTTGAGGAGGTAATAGAAATGAAAAAATATAATTACGAATGGAAAACTCTAAATGATATTTTAGAAAACAAAAAAACATTAATAAACTTTAGAGGTTACAGAGAAACTTCACTCGATGAAATTACAGATGGCGCAACCGATAATGATTACAAAGTAGCACACGAACTTTGGCTAAAATTAAAAGATGCATTCAATGCTGAAGCAAAAATTTATAACAATAAAATGTATCAAAGTAAAATAGGTTCTGTTGGGCCAATAGAAAAAAGAGAAGTACTAAGATCAATGTGGTGGGACTTTGTAGATGGTGACAACCATGGTGACTACAGAAAAATAACAGGCATCATTGAAATGTTACATGATGGTGAGGAATTAGAAACAGGAACTATTTATTTTGGTTCATAGGAGGAATTGAAAATGAATGTATGTGTAATAACAGGAAAAGAAATAATAGGTGAAGTACATAACGCAAGTCCTATAGTAGATGGTAAGTGTTCAGCTGAATTTAATTATTTAGCGGTTGTACCTTATAGATTCTTTTTATCAGATGAAACAAATTCAAAAGCGATGTTATTAAATACTGATAACACAATCACATTAATTAAACCAAAAGATGAATACTTTTCACTAACGGAGCTTCAGACCTATGTTCAAGGATTAATTGAAATGTATCCTACTTATTGGAATGATAACTTTATTGTTTGTAATGAGGAAGGATTAATTAATGAAATGGAATATAACAGGTTAGCAAAAACTATACTTAATGTTGATCTTGTTGGTCCGGTATTAGTAGTTCCTAAAAAGTTAATAGAATAGGTGGTAAAATGGGAAAACTTAATAATGTGCAATTAGAATATGAGAGACTCAGGTCTCTTTTTAATTCTGTGGATCAAACAAAAGCAGACTTAGTAGATAACTTATTAAAGGAAGCAGCTTTTATGAAAGTAGAACTTTCCAACTTAAGAATACAAATCAGAAAACATGGCGCAGTTCAAATTTCAAACCATGGTTCTCAAAGACAAACCGAAGCAGCAAAATACTATACTAAATTAGTCAATAGTTATGGAACTGTTATAAAAACATTAAACTCTGTCTTAGGCAAGGATGTAATTGACGATGACGATGAATTTGATGAGTTTATGAAAAGGTTAGAAACTTGAGTTATTTAGTAGAATACTATGAAAAGATAAAGTCTGGTGAAATAGTAGTAGGTAAAGAACTACTAACAATGCTTGAAAGATTAATTAAAGATATGAAAAACCCTAGATATACTTATGATCCTAAACCAGGAAATATTAGGATTGATTTTATTGAAACATTTTGTAAACATACTAAAAGTCCATTTAATGGTATGCCATTCATTTTAGAACTTTGGGAAAAGGCTGTGCTTGAAGTTGCTTATGGATTCAAAATGGCTAAGACAGGCCTTAGAAGGTTTAACGAAGTATTATTACTCATTGCTAGAAAGAACGGTAAAACAACCTTTATTGCAGCGATTGATTTAGCTGAGTTTTTCTTATCTAAGGGTGGAGTTGATATTGTTTGTGCATCTAACACTACAGAACAAGCAAACATCTTATTTGAAGAAATCAACAATATGAGAGAACAATCTAAAGCTTTATCAAATAAGAAAAGAAGTACAAAAAATATCTTTCAAATATACTCGCCTAAAACAAAGAATAAGATAAAGAAGTTATCAGCTCAATCAAGAAATAAAGATGGTTATAACATTGAAGTTGGTTGTATTGATGAGGTTCATGAAATGACCGATTCAAAGGTCTATGATGCGATTAAACAAAGTCAATCAACTAAGGATGAGCCATTAATTTTTATTATTACTACTGAAGGGACTACAGTAGGTGGATTCTTAGATAACAAGTTAGATTATGTAAGAAAACTACTAAAAGGTGAAATTAAAGATGAAAAGATACTACCTTGGTTATATACTCAAGATTCAATTGATGAGATCTATCAAGATCCAAATACATGGCAAAAATCTAACCCAAGTTTAGGTACAGTTAAAACACACGCGTATTTGGAAGATATAATGAATAAGTCGAGGTACGATTTGGGTACTCGCGTCACAATGCTTTGTAAAGACTTCAATATTAAGCAATTAGACCAAGGTTCATGGTTAACTTTTGAAGATTTAAATAATGAGGAAACATATAGTATTAATGATTTAAAAGATAGTTATGCAATTGGTGGAGTTGACCTTTCAAGTACAACGGACTTAACGGCCGCTGTCCTACTTTTAATGAAAGGTGATAAAAAGTTTGTTATTACTCAGTTTTTTATGCCAAGTGATGTTATTGAAAAAAGAATGTCAGAAGATAATGCACCTTATGACATATGGGTAAAAAGAGGTTTTATAACTATTACAGAAGGAAGTCAGAATGATTTCTCACTTGTAAGTAAGTGGTTTTTAGATATGGTAAGGGAATATCAAATCAGACCTTTATGGGTTGGTTACGATCCATGGAATAGTCAGTATTGGATTAAGGAGATGGAAGACTTAGGTTTTAATATGGAAAAGGTAAGACAAGGTGTATATTCATTATCAGAACCAATGAAGCAGCTTGAAGCTGACTTGAAAAACAAAGTTGTTGTTTATGATAATAATCCAATCTTAAAATGGTGTTTATCAAATACTCAAGCTAAAGTAGATGTTAATGGAAACATACAACCGTCAAAGCTTAATTCAAGATATAAAAGAATTGACGGAACAGTTGCATTAATTATTGCTTATACTGTTTTAAATAGATATAAATTAGACTATGAAAACATGATATAATTATATATGAAAAGAGGTGTTTTCATGGAGGCTAAAAGATTAATTCATATTTTAAATAAATCAGAAGAGATATATTGTATTGGAAAAGAATCGGATCATGAATTAGCAAAAATTTTGAATAGTGAAATCATAATTACTCAATTTGAAAAACCTGATATTATTTTAAATATAGAAGATAGAAATTTACTGTTAGAACAATTTCAATTTGATAGTGCTGCAAGAGATGGAAAATCAAGTTCACAAAAAAGAGATGATGCTGAAGCTAAACGAAACATCGATGCGGCCCTTGCTAAGAGTGAAAACCAAGAAGTAGTCACCGTTAATTATGAATATAGAATGAGTGCTGATTTGATTCATTATGAATCAAATTTATTGAGGAGTTTTGATAGTCATAGTGATAAATTGAGTTTATATATTGAAAACTATATTAACTCTGCTGAGGATCTAACCACAAAAGGAATATACAATAATATTTATGAGTTAGGGTTAGTTATCGAAGATACAACATTACTACCAAATATCATGGTTACTAAAAACAATGATAGATATTTATTAACACCTTTTCATTTAAATAAATTTAAAGAAAGATTAACAAAAGAAAAAGATCTTAAACATATATTTTTTATCACAAACACACAAGATGGGTTTGTGATATATTATTACTATAATAGTGGTACAAATAGTATAAGTGGATTTGAAATTGATAAAAATGATTACTTGATTCCACTTAAACCTAATTTAATATCTTCATCTGTAAAAATAGATTAGTATTAATTTTATAAGGAGGTCTCTATGGCCATATTTAAAAGAAAGAAAAAACAAGGCTCGCAAGAGCCTTTTCAATTAATTAGTCAACTTAATATACCGCAGGTTTCATTTGGTACTAACATTTCAAAATCAGATGTAGTAAAGATTGCTATTGATAGGATTGCTAGTCAATGTGCTAAATTAAAACCAAGACATATAAAAACAGAAAATAACAGGACAGTTACTGACAAACTCGGTAAACTGTCTTTTATTTTAAAGCACAAGCCAAATGAAGTAATGACTCCTTATCAGTTTATCTATAAAGTAATTACTAAACTTTTTATAGATGATAATGCATTTGTTTATCCGATGTTTGAAAATGGTGAGTTAGTAGGAATTTATCCAATTAATCCAATTGTAGTTGAACCGATAGTTGATAGCTTAAATAATTACTACTTAAGGTTTCAATTTGAAAATCAGGATTCATTTACAATTCCATATGAGAATGTTATTCATTTAAAAAGGTTTTATCATGATAATGATATTTTTGGTGGAAGTGGACATAAGGGAGATCAGGAAGCTTTACTTAAAGCAATCAACATAAATGAGAATGTCCTTCAGGGATTAGATAATGCTCTTAGAAGTTCAATGCAAATAAAAGGACTTCTTAAAATGAATGCGATGTTAAGTGAGTCTGATAAAAAGAAACAAGTAAACTCATTTAATGATATTTTAAGAGAATCAGTAAAAGTTAAGGGAAGTTCAATAATTCCTATTGATTTAAAAAGTGAGTATATACCACTTAGCGTAGATCCAAAATTAATAGATGCTGATACATTAGAATTCTTAAATGATAAGATATTAAATTATTTCGGTGTATCATCACCAATCTTTAGTTCAAATTATAGTGAAGATGAATTCAATTCATTTTATGAACAAACGATAGAGCCTTTAGCAATTCAGTTGTCTGAGGCTTTTTCTTTAGGATTACTTACAGATAATGAAATTAAAGCTGGTGAACAAATAGTCTTTTATAGTGAAAGATTACAATATGCATCTTGGAATACAAAAGTAACGGCAATTGAAAAGTTGATGGGACTTGGAATAATGAGTTTAAATGAATCAAGAGCTCTACTTGGCTTAGAACCGGTAGAAAATGGTGATAAGAGATTACAATCTCTAAATTATGTAGATGCTACGAAAGCAAACCTGTATCAAGTAGGAGATAAAGAAAGTGAGGAAACTGATAATGAAAGTAACGATTAATGGAAAGGTAACAAAAGAAGCATTAACTTTAATCTTAGAAGAACAACAAGAAAAAACTAAAGTGATTGATGATTATTGTAAGAAACAAAAAATAGATAAATTCTATTATAAAGATGCTGAGTTAGAGTATGTATACGAAAAAGCAGCCCCAACAGTAATTAAGAAAAAAGAGGTGGAAACCAGATGAGTAAAAAAGAAACAAGACTAAGTTCTGTTGAGCTTAGAGAAGAAGATGAAAAAATGATTCTTGAAGGTTATGCAATTCTTTATAACGAAGAAACGCTAATCGGAACAAGAGAATATGGATTTATTGAAAGCATTGATCCAAATGCGCTAAGTGAAGATGCAATTAGAGATGTCCCTATGAAATACAATCATATGGATTCATTTTTAATTATTGCTAGAACTAAAAACAAATCATTAGAATTAATCTCAGATGAAAAGGGATTAAAAGTGCGTGCTGAATTATTAGATACACAGCACAATAAAGACATTTATAAAATGGTAAGATCAGGACTTTTAGAAAAGATGAGTTTTGCTTTTACTGTTAAAGAACAAGAGTGGGATCATGAAGGTGAAGTTCCAAAAAGAAGAATTACTAAAATTGATAGACTCTATGATGTTTCTATAGTTGATATTCCAGCTTATGACAATACATCAATTTATGCTCGTTCTTTAGAATCTATGGATTTAGAACTAAAGACTATGGAATTAGAAAAGAGAAAAATTGACGAGGCGTTAATAAGAAAAAGAATAGATTTAAAAATAAAAATAGGAGAGTAATAAAAATGAACTTAGAAAAAAGAAAAAATGAAATAAAGGTCAGATTAAATGAAATCAAAGGCCTAGCAGGTGTTGAAGCAACACTAGAAGTATTAGAAGATTTAGAAAAAGAAATCGATGAACTTAAAGAAGAAGAGGAAACAATCGATAGAAAACTAGCTATTCAAAGAAAAGCTGTAATCAATCCTATTCAGGTTGAAAGAACAGATCGGGTTAATAAAGAGGAACTTGAAAAACGTGGTAAGGCTTTAAAAGAAGCAAGAGTAATTCAAGTATCAAGTGAAGAGATTTTACTTCCTGAACATACTGCACCAAACATTGCTGCATATCCATTCGCGCAAGTTTCAAGTTTAGTTGACAGAGTTAAAGTAGTTAATTTAACAGGTGGTGAGACTTATAAGAAATCATTTATTAAAGGTAATGGTATCGCAGGTCTTACAGGTGAAGGTGAATCATATAGTGAGACAGAACCAGAATTTGGTTATTTAACTATTACTAAAGTAAAAGTTACTGCATATACTGAAATCACTGAAGAGTTAGAAAAACTACCAAGCTTGCCTTATCAAGCAGAAGTTATTAAAAACATTAACATCGCTTTAAAGAAAAAGATAAGTGAACAAATCTTAAGAGGTCCAGGAACATCTAATACATTTACTGGTATTTTTAGTGACCAAGCAGTAGCTTTAGCTGATGCTGATCCACTAGAGATCTCAACGATCACAGATCAAACATTAGATGACATTATCTTTGCTTATGGTGGAGATGAGGAAATTGAAGGTGGAGCTTATCTAATCTTAAACAAAAACGATTTAAGAGCATTCGCAGGACTTAGAACTCCAGAAGGTAGAAAGGTCCATACAATTGACTATGTAAACTCAACAATTGATGGTATTCCTTATATTATCAATTCATACTGTAAAGCCTTAACAGACACAAAAACCAATGCTGGTGATTATGTAATGGCTTATGGCGGATTACATAACTATGAAGTGCCAATTTTCTCACCGGTAGAAATTGGAAAGTCAACAGACTATAAATTTAAAGATGGCATTATTTCATATAAAGCATCAGTATTTACAGGCGGTAACGTTGTAGGTTATAACGGTTTCTTAAGAATTAAAAAGAAAGCAGCTTAAATCCTAAGAAAGAGGTTTTATAAATGGGACTACTTAATTATGTAAAAAAATCATTATTAATACCGGTAGAAGAAACATATGCTGATGATGAGTTAAATACTTATATTGATGCGTGTATAGCTTTGATATTATCTACAGGAGTTAAAGAAGAAGGAATTGAAGATAATCCCTTAACAAAGTCTTTAGTACTTATTTATTGTAAGACCTTCTTTGGCTTTAGAAGAGACGGAGCAGTGAAAGAATTACCGAGAAGCTTTGATATGCTTTTGTTACAACTATCATTATCAAAAGGTGATAGTAATGTTTCCAAGTAGTCCCAATATAAAATTAGAGTTATTAAAGTTAGATACAATAAGAGATTATCTTGGAAACAATAAACTAACACTTATTAGTAAGAAGAGTTTAATAGGCATGAGAAGGTCGGTTACATCTAAAGAATATTACGAAAGTAAAAAGCATGAATATAGTGTTGATTTATCACTGCAGATTCAAAGTTTTTTATATGACGGTAGTAAATATGCATTAGTAGATGGAATTATTTACAGTATAGAAAGAACATATCTTGCTGGTCAGTTTATTGAACTTTATTTAGTAGAAACAAAAATGAAGGTAGATGATATTAATGGCTACACTTGATAATTTAACTGAAAAGATAATGGATGCGGTTAATGAATACTCAGAGCAAGTTCAAAAGGAACTTGAATCTAAACTTGATGAAACAGCAGATAAGATAATAGAGTACATTATTGAAAATGCACCAAGAAGTGGACAGAGCAAAGCGCTAGCTGATGATTTTATTAAAACCGATAAAGGAGAAGGCTATAACAAAACTATTGTTATTCATGGAAAGAATAAAGGTATGATAGTTCACTTAGTTGAATTTGGATTTATGCATAGGAGTGGAAGCTATGTAAATCCTAGACCATTTTTAAGACCAGCCTTTGATGCCTTTACGCCTAAAATGTTAGAAGATATAAAAGGTATTATAAATGGAAAATAATAACTTATTAAATATCTATCAAATACTTAACGAAGTACTTCCAAATAAAGTCTCTTATGCTTTGTTAATAGAAGAAAAAATAGAACTTCCAATTATTGTCTATCAGGAACTATATAAAAGAAATCAGACATTTTCAGATGATGAATCATTAATTAAAGTATCAACAATTCAAATAACTTTATTAACTGAAAACAAAGATATTAATTTAGAGAGATCACTTGAAGCTAAATTTAAGGAAAACAAAATCGAATATAATTTGATTAGTGAATTTTATTTAAAGAAAAGTGGTCTACATAGAATTTATGAAATTAAAATGGAGGAAATAAGATATGAGCAATAAAGTAACATTTGGTTTAAAAAATGTTCACTACGCAGTGGCAACTCCTGGACAAGACGACTCCTGGACTTATAGTGAACCAAAGAAACTAAAAGGCGCACAAGAATTAACTGCTGAAGTAATCGCAGGAAAAACTGATGTATATGCTGATGATAGAATATTAGCTACTTTAGTTTCTAATAGTGGATCTAACATTTCGCTTAAACTTACAGAAGTAAGTGATAACTTTAAAGTAGATGTGTTAGGTTATGAAAGAGATTCTAACAATAATTTAGTAGAAGTTGTAAATCATAGAAATAAAACATTCGCACTTGGTTATGAAATCCAAGGTGATGATAAATCAAGACGCGTATGGTATTTCTTATGTACAGCATCTCCTATTAGTGATGCAACTAAAACTAAAGCAGAAAGCATCGAACCAAACTCTGTGACATTAAATATTACGGCAAGATCAATCGAGATCGGAAATTTATCAGTAATTAGAGTAATTTCTAAATACGGTGATGATAATTATAACGACTTTTTCTCGAGTGGACCCACCGTAACTAATGTAGGTTAAGTGCTATGGAAAAAACTATTATATTAAACGGTGAGGATTTAAGATTAAAGTCCTCACTTTTTACTATTATTGAATATCGTAGTATTTTTGGTACTGAGTTATTTAAGGATATTACTAAGTTAGAACAAAATGAAAAAGAAGGTAACCTGTCAGAAGTATTAGAAGTTTTATTTAAAATCATTTATGTACTTCACAGACCTTTCACTAAAAAGAGCTATGAGCAGTTCTTACAAAGTATAGACTTTAGTTTGCTTACTAACATTAATGAACTTGAAAATGTATCAAATACAATCGCAGAGTTATTAGGTGGGAGTAAAGTAAACGAAGATAACCCAAAATAGAACCTCAAGGTGAGCAAGTCACAGCAAATATAATTTATAATTTGGCTCATCTTGGGATTTCAATTAAAGATGCCAAATACATAGATATTGATGTATATGTAGAATTAATTAATTTAGAACTAGAAACTATATCAAAAGAAGAGAACCCTAGAAAAGCAACTCAAAAAGATATAGACTTATTTTTATTATAAGGAGGTGAGTATTAATGGCTGAAACTGTTAAAGGTATAAATATTAAATTAAGTCTTGATGGTAAAGATTTACAAAATGAAATAAAGGAAATAAATAAAGATCTTAGGGAACAACAAAAAGATCTAAGAGCTATTAATACTAACCTAAGATATGACAGTTCAAATTTAGAACTTTGGCGAAAGAAACAAAGTCAGTTAAATGAAATATTAAAAGGTACAAAGGAAAGATTAGCTAAACAAAACGAACAATTAGCAAAAGCTAAAGAAGGTTTAAAACTTGGAACAATATCTGAAGCTGAATTTAAGAAGTTAGAAAGAAACATCTCATATACAGAAGCGGATATAAGAAGAGTAAATAGTCAATTAGAACAAACTAAAGATAAATTAAAATCATTAGGTAATGAGAAGTTTGATAATTTAGCTAAACTCGGTGGTACTTTAACTAAATCACTAACAGCACCAATACTTGGAACAGTAGCAGCACTCACTGCACTAGCTACTAAAGGAATTAATACTGCAGATGAACTTAAAAACACTGCACAAAGAATAGGTGTTAATGTTGAAGCACTACAAGAGTGGAATCATGTAGCAACTTTAGCTGGTGTTGAAACAGGTAAGTTAGAGAAAGCATTCGGTAAAGTAAATAATATACTAGCAGATATAGCACTAGGGGATGTTAAATCATTCGCTGGTGTTTTTCATGCATTAGGTATATCAATGGATGAACTTGAAGGAAAAAGTACAGAAGAAGCATTTGAGATCATAAGAGTTGCTCTTAGTCAAGTTGAAGATCAATCACTTAGAACTGCTTTAGCTAATAAACTCTTTGGTGATAAATTAGGCAGTGATTTAATTCCTATCTTAAGTATGGAATCAAATGAGATAAGCGACTTAAGGGAAGAAGCAAGAAAGCTTGGAACAATCACAAATGAACAAATAGAACAAACTAGTGGATATAAAGATTCACTTGATAAATTAAAACAATCAACAACGGCTCTATCAGTGGAAATAGCAACCGTTATGATACCAATGATGAGTAAGGTTGTAGATACCTTACAAAATAGTGTTATACCTGCAGTTAGAACCGCGGTTGAATGGTGGAATAATCTAAGCAGTTCGACCAAAACAATTATTATAACACTTACAACACTTACCGCTACGATCGGTCCTGTTTTATCAGTAGTAGGTAAAGTCGGACCAATTATAAAAGGAGCTTCTGTGGCCTTTAAGGCCCTAGGTTCAGCCGGTATGTTTGCTGGTGCAGGGATTAACTTTGCCACCTTAGGAATTGGTGCTTTAATTGCTATTGTAGTGATGGCTTTAATGCAAAGTGAGTCATTTAAAGAACTTTTAAAAGAACTATTTGATGTCTTTATGAAGCTATTAGAGCCAATTATGAAGTTAGTACAAGTATTAATGGATGCATTAAAACCAATCTTAGATACTGTAATTGGAATATTTACAAGACTAATTGATTTATTAGTTCCAATTATTGATATGATATTAAGACCTATTATTAAACAGTTAGGATTTTTAGCTGATCTATTTGAAATGTTAGCACCATTAATTGAAATGGTAGGTAACATACTTAATTCAATATTAGGTCCTGCTTTAGAACTAATCGGTAAGATATTAGAACCAATCTTTAAAATATTAGAAAAGATTATAAAACTGTTTGAGAAAATATTCGGTTTTATAACTGAAGTTGGTGATGCAGTCAGTGGAGTTCTTGGTGGCGTATTTGAAAAGGTCACTGGAGTATTTAATGGTATTACTGATTTTGTAGGTGGTGCATTTAGTAAGGTTGCAGATTTTGCCAGTGGAACAATAAACAAAGTTAAAGATGTTGTTGGCGGTGTAGTTGGTGGACTTAAAGATGCAGTAGGTGGTGCAATTAATACTGTAAGTGACTTTGTTGGAAATGCTGCAAGTAAGGTCGGTGGGTTTGTAAGTGGGCTTTTTGGTAAAGTAAAAGATACAGTTGGTGGAGTCATTAATAATGTTAAAGAAGGTGTATCAGGTGCTGTATCTAAAGTTGGTGACTTTATCGGAAACACTGCAAGTAAGGTCGGAGACTTTGCTAAAAGTGCAGTAAGTGGAGTAAGCAATGTTGCGTCTAATATTGTAGGTGGAGTTTCAAATGCTGTATCAAAAACTAAAGAAGCTGTAAGTGGAGTATTAGGTAAAGTTGGAGGTTTCTTTGCTAACACTTTTAATTTAAAGAAAAGCGCACAAACAAGTAATGTAAATAATTCAAACTCAACAACTAACAATGTAACAGTTAATACTTCATCATCTACCTTCGATATTGATTCTATAAATAGAGCACTTGGAGGTAAGTTTATATGATAAGAAAGTTTTATCTTGAAAACAGCAAAGGACAAGTATTTAATTTTAATTACTATAGTGGTTTTTTACTTGCTAATATTACCGGTCTTGGTTTTTCATACAATGTTAGTTATTTAAAATATGACCATATATATAACACTGTTAAAAAGGATGAACCACTAGGAGAGATTTCATTTGATATTATTTTCTTAGATGGTTATATTGGATATCAAAAATTAATTGATTATCTAAATATTGAAACAAGCAATTTAAAACTTTACTACACTTCAAATGATACAAAGTATGTTTATGTTGATTTTGTTAATTTATCAAAGAGTGAAATTATTGATGGCCATTTAAAAAGTGGTGCAATCTTAAATAAGAAAACTTACTGGATAAAAGAAAAGAGTTTTATATTAAGTTTTGATAGTAGCATTGAAAGTGGAAAAGTATATCCGTTTAACTATCCATTTTCTTATAGTGAAACAACTGGAGGTAAATCAAGACTTAAAATTGATGGAGTAACTAAAGCATCAACCTTAATTGAAATAACAGGGAATGTTAAAAACCCTAGTTTGAATGTATTAAAAGGTGAAGATATTATCACATCAATGAAACTAAATATTATTAAAAATAATGCAAAGATAGTTATATCATCTATACCAAACGAACAATACATAAGAAGTTATGATGGTTTGGTAGAAAATGATATCTATCATTTACAAGACTTTGAAAAAGACAATTTTATATTATTAGAACCTAGCGACTTAACACTTGAATTTAATTCAGGAACAAATAATGAGACAACCTTTAAAATATTCATTTATGAGTATCACTTAGGATAGCTTATGGAACTTGTAATTTTAGATCGCTTAGATTTTAGTGTTAAAGATAATGTAAGGGTTGCTAATGAGTTTGAAATACTCAATGATCTAGTTGTAACACAACGGTCAACATTCAAAGTAGATAAAAAAGAACTTAATGCAAAAATTGGAGACTATCTTTATGTTAAAAAAGATGGTCTTTATTTTGGTGTTATAGAAAGTTTTATAAAAGAGAATAATTATCAATTAATATCTTGTTATGATTTTAAAGAAATATTTAAAGTAGAAGTCTTAGCTTTAAGTTACGATGGAAACTTAGCTGATTATATCGAAGGTATTATAAGGACAACATTTATTACAAATAGTGATTCAAACCAAAACATATCATATTTACAAATAAGTAAAGAAACATCTAAAATTGGTAAGCTTACATTTGAAGATGATAAAGTAATGACAATTTATGAAATATTAGAACTAATTACAAAAATGTATGGTGTATCAGTTAGAAGTAATGTTGTATTTGATAATGGTTCTTTTTTAGGTTTAGAAATAAGAATAGTACAAATATCATCTGGTGTAAAAATAAAAGCAGATAATTTATTCCTAGATGATTTAATAGTTAATGATTCAAGTAAAGAACAAGTAAACAAAGTTACATATTATCCAAGAAAAGATAATCTCTTTTTTAAAGATATTAAAACTTACTTCTTACTTAAAGATGGGACAATTAGCGAAGATGTAAGTAGTAGCCTAAGATATGAAAAAGTAATATCTAAAGCTCAAACGTATAGTGATAATGATTATTTAGATATTCCTGATAAAGTAAAAAGTATTTTAGTAGTAAGTAAAGAGGATCATCAAATTACATTTACAACAACTAAAAAAAACAGTATTGAAGCTTTAAATGAATTAGAACTTGGAGATTTCATTGAGTTTATTTATAAGGGTAAGATTTATGATTCGGTTGTTACTGGACTAAAGTATATAAATAATATGGAAGTAGTCCATGTGACACTTGGGGAATACCGAGTTAACTTAACAGAAAAACTTCAAATACTAACAAAGGGAGTAACTTCTAATGTTGGTAATGTAACTATAAACAATCAGGGTTATTCTGATTTAGATGGAGGAGAGTTTTAATGGCTTTACAAAAAATTACATTTGATGGAGCAAGCGTTAGTGCAAAAGTAGACGCTGATCTCTATCATTTTTTATTATCAAATCAAGTAGGAATAATTAAAGGATTTAAAAATGAAGTAGGTCACACAATATCAAGTAATACAATCACTTTTAAAGATGGTTATGTTTCAGTGTACGGTCGGTTAGTTTATGTAGAAGCTAATACTCAAATAAAAGTAACACTTGATTCAAGTAAAAAAGGGTTTGTTGTTTTAGGAGTTAATACTTCAAATAATACTGCGACTTTATATTTAAAAGAGCAAGCAGGAAGTTATCCAAATCTTACAACAACTAATCTATTAAATAGTGATGGTTTATATGAATTAGTCTTATGTGCTTATAACAAAACAGCAACATCAATAAGTGTAGATAATAGTTATCAAAAAAGATATATCAGAAGCTATATGTATGAAGTTGATAATCTAAGAGATGAAATAGAAGCAGAAGGCGAGCCGATGCAAATTAATCCTACTAAAGTTTCAAATGGAGTTTATACGGTAGGGAACTTAAACTCATATATTTTAACTAGATCAATTATAAGTGTTCAGCTCACAAGTGCAGTAGTAACATTTCCAGGGGCCTTATTGTTTATAACAGTGGGTTCAAGTGGATCAGTTAATTATAGACACACAGGTGCTGATTACACTTTAGGACTTAGTTATCAAAACGGAACTCTAACAATTTCATGTGGATCAACATCACATCAAATTCATAGAGTTTATTTTTATAAAAGATAGGAGGAAATAACAAATGGCAATTATTCAAATAAAAAGAAGAACATCTAGTGGAACAGGTCCTTTAGTTGGATCTAGTGGAACTATTAAAGCTGGAGAACCTTTAGTAGATTTAAATGGTGGTAACTTATTTATTTCAAAACAAGATAAAACAGGTAGTAGTGGTAATCCAATAGCGTTAGCTGATTATATAGAGTATCTATCAAAACCAAATGCTGATACCTTGATGAATAGTAAGATAACGGCTTTATCATTAGGTACTGCTTCAAAGAAAAATACAGGAACAACCAATGGAACTGTACCTTTAATTGGTGCTAATAATAAACTACCTACATCAATTATTCCTGATGTTGCACCTGTAACGAGTGTTAACTCTAAAACAGGAGCAGTAACAATTACTTTGTCTGAACTTGGTGGAGTTGCAGCATCAACTTATAATACTCACGTCTCAAGTAACCTTCACTTAACTGCAGAACAAAGATCAAGGCTTACAAATGTCTATAATTCAAGCGTTCATGCAAGTAATGGAATGACAGAAGTTAGCTCACTAACGGCATTTAATAATGCAGTTTTAGGTAACGGATTAGTTCTTTACACTATATTTAATGAAGCTTATAACCCGCCAAAGATTACTTATTATATAGGTATTGATAAAGATAAAATTATAGGACCAACTTCAGTTATTGATGGTGGAACTTACTAATGCCAATAATTAAGATTAAAAGAGGAACTACAAACCCTACGACTTCTAATCTTACTCAAGTAGGTGAGATGGCAATTAATACATCTACTAACGAAGTTTTTATTAGAGGCAATACAAGTGTCGTTAAAGTTGGTGGAGGTTTTAAACTCTTATATGAAGGGACAGGAACAATACCAACCTCGTTATCAGCTAACAATATAACTTTAAATCAAAGTATTAATTTATATAATAAAATACTTGCTTTTGAAGTTAGAAATATGACGGGAACTGACTCTTATGAAACTCATGTTGTATTTGGAAGAATGGGAAGTAACTCAACAACTAGTGCGAGTGGAACTTATGACAGACTTTATTCATGGAGTGTATTTGATGGACAATATTTTAAAACACATTCATTTAAAGCATATGTATCAAACTCAACAACTAACAAAATGACAGTTGGATTTGCTAAGCATTTAGTTGGTAACTTTAGTGGATCAACAATCAGCTGGACTACAAATACAACAACAGCGATTTATTTAGAGAAGATTTGGTTGGTGGAATAAATGGCTTATACCTTAAATATAAGTAGTGTAAGTCCTACAACTTTTACAAATACAGCAAACCAGGGACTTAGGATCAACTTTAGTTTAAGTGGATCAGGATTAGCATACCCTGGTTTTTATATTGATTTATATAGTACAGCAAGTGGTGGTTCGGTTATTAAAACTTTGTACTATGAAGGAATGTATGATTTGGTTTCTGGTGTTTCATATATGGTCTCATTTGCCGATGTAGCACCAGGAACTTATTATGTTTCAGTTTATTATAAAGTGCAGGGAAGTCCTAGAAGAGCAATTACAGTAACAGCTCAAAGTAGTGGTGTAAGTAACATTACATTAAATGGGACTAAGATTACAACAAACAATTTAAATAACAGCAAAGTATTAAACGAAAACTTAAATGGTAATAAAGTATACGAATAAAGGGAGAAATAAAAATGGCAATTATAAAGAAATTAAAATCAGGTGTTGGTATTGATGTCTCATATCATAGAGTAGTTCATATCAACATAAATTATCATGAAAAGCAAGTAAACATTGGACTTGCTTCATACATTGATTTAGATAAAAGAATAGAGAATTTCAGACCACTTGAAGTGGTGGATATTGAAGTACCTAAAGAAGACTTTAATATATTCAGACACAACAACCCACTAAAGGCTGCTTATGAGTGGCTCAAAGTAAATGTTGAAGGTTTTGACAAAGGTAAAGATGATTTAGAAAATCGTGAGGTGAAAGAAGATGAGTGAAAAAATTAGTGAAAAGAAATTAATTGAAGATAAACTAAAAGGACTCTTTGTCCATAATGAATTAATGTTTGCATATTTTTGTGGTTCAAGAGCTTATGGAACAGATACCAAAGATTCAGATATCGATGTAGTCGCGGTTTTTAGTGACCTTGGTGGAATAACACACGCAACTTTATCAGGTATTGATATCTTTGCATATGGAATTGATAGTTTTATCCAGAGACAATCAATGAGTGATGAGCTTCCTCTTTATAATCTTATTCATGCTGATGATTTCTTAAAAGTCAAGGATAACCTAATATATTTAAATCCAGAATTTAAAGATGACTATGATAAGTTAGTTAATATTAAATTTGAAAAGGTACTGCCAGAATTCTTAGATGCATTTATTACTTACTATGATTTAATAATCAATAGACAAGAAGCTAAAGTAAAGCGCAATTATCACATCTATAGAGTTCACTGGATTATTAGTAATTTTAAGAAAACAAATAAGTATGATGTAAATATTCCAAAGGAAGTAGCGGATAAAATATTTAATTATAAAACTAACTGGGAAACTTTGGAACAAGATGTAGTTTTGGAATTTAGAGATTTATTAGAAGAAATTAAGGAGTTTAGAAGCAATATAAAAGTAGGCGATAAGTAATGAGTGCTAAAAATATAATCATTATGATCTTTGGATCTATTGGATCCTTGCTTTCATTTTTACTAGGAGGATTCGATAACGTCATGATAGCTTTACTGATATTTATGACACTTGATTTTTTGAGTGGCATAATTTTGGCCGTTGCATTTAAAAGTAGCAAAAAGACAGAGAACGGCAGGCTAAGTAGCCAAGCAGGTATTTTAGGATTAACAAAAAAGATTTTTATATTATTCTTAGTTGCAGTAGCAACTCAACTAGATATAGTTTTAGACACTTCCTTTATTAGAGATGGAACTGTAATAGGTTTTATCTCTATGGAAGGTATTAGTATTATTGAAAATGCAAGTCTTGCAGGATTACCTATTCCAAAAGTAATAAAGAATGCATTAGAGATTATAAGTAAAAAAGAAAAGGATAAAGATAAAGATGAGTAATCAAGAAATTATTATTACAATAGTAACAATTATTCTAACCTTATTAAGTTCTCTACTTGGTTTCTTTTTATCAAAAAATGAAAAGACAAAGAAGTATTATGAGATCTATTTGAAGGTAGAAAAGAAAATAAAAGAACTAGTAGTAATTGCAGAAAACAATTATACTGAAGGTTCTAAAAAGAAAAAGTATGTTGTTGCTAGCATCACAACATTCTTAAAAGAAAACAACATAGAACTTGACTTAAAAGTTATTGACGACATGATTGAATCATTAATAGATTTAACTAAAAAAATTAATTAACTTTTTCAAATTCAAAAAAAATTAGATTTATATTTGACTTGCTTGTATAATAGGTTGTAATTAAAAGGAGTCGATTAAACACTTAATTTAATGCCATTAAAAATACATGGAAATTGTCTTAAAAAGGCCTAAAAAGGCTAAAGGGGTAAAACTTTATGCCATATTGGGTAAAACTTTGTACTGGGCTGAAGTGTATAAAACAACATTAGGATAAAATGATATTGTATTATTAGTTGTAAATAAGAAGGTAAATATAGTATAATCAAGGCAAGAAGCTGCTTGCTAAGTTAATAAAGGAGAATTTGTTAATATGAGGAATAATTTAATTCATAAATTAATCATCCTATTAATTTTAGTGATGGTATTTATATTAGAAATCTTACCTAATGGAGCTATTTTAAATTTCAGTGATGGCACAAATATAATTAAAAGAACTTATTCATACTTTTCTTTAATGCCCTTTGGTTATGCTAATTTTGGTCCATTGATTACAGGTGTAGCAACTATTATATTGATGTTACTAATAGTTTTTGCTATATTCAAAGAGCATGAAAAATTGTTTAATAGTATTAAAGTGGTTTCCATAATAGGGTTTGCGTTTTCACTATTGCCATTATTACTTGGTATCAATTATTATTCTTTTATTGGATTGATAATTTCAGTTTTGTTACTAATAGTAGTTATTTTAGTTTTTCTTTATAAAAAAAATGTGTATAACAATAGTAATAAAAATTAGTACTAGATTAATAAGGAGGTTATGTTGAATGAGAAAAACATTTTTGTTGTTATTTATGGTTTTTATGTCTCTTGGGTTAACTGGTTGTAACAGCCAAAAGACTAGAATCGACGGAATGGATATCGTTTATGAAGCAGATGAAACAATGTCTGAAACAAATTCTGGAGAAATAGTAGATAATGATATTGTTATTTATGTAGCACTGACTAGTGGTATGCTAACGCCATCAGTTAGTAGTTTAAAAAAGTCAGGTTCCACCTTATATGTAGTAGTTGATGCAATTTCAAAAAGTTCTATTCAAACTGATGATATGGCGTACTGGAAGATTACAATAAAATCAAACAATACTTATGTCAAAGATATTGAAAATGTTAGTGTTAGGGTGAGAAACAAGTGAATAATATAAATTTAAAAAACAAAACTAATAAAAAGATAATTATTAGTGAAATTATTTGTGTTGTAGTTACAGCAATTATATCTTTACTTATGTTCTTGCCAATATATAAAGATCGGGCTGTCTTACCAGGTTTTGATGAAGAAGGTAACGAAATTGTTGTTAATTTATCTTATGAAAAAACTTCTTATCAAAGATTGAAAGCAATCAATATCGAATGGTTATTATATTTAGGACTTTCACTGTTTTTTATTTGCATAGTTATATTAATTGTTTCTTATACCACTAATCATAAACTAGATAAATTCAAAAAAGTAAGTTTTATAATATCATTTGGTCTTATGTTTGTTTTGTTACTGATTGCTGCCATTCAAATCACAATGTATTGAGATGATTTTTTAAATTTATAGACCTTTGTGGACGCTTTTAAAAGCAAAAGGGTAAAACTTTGTGCCATATTGGGGTAAAACTTTGTACATTATGTGATTTTAGCGGGTAAAACTTTGTACGGACAACACAAAAAAATTAAAAACATCGGTTTTAACACTTTTTATTATCATTTAATTGTATTGTAGACCTATTGTTTATTATAAATTGTCGAAATTAACAAGAAATTACTATACATAAATAGTGATTTCTTGTTT